>OBLW0100001822.1_pt1 | contig 17799 bp, 19 predicted proteins | sample 1520161 | NCBI WGS metagenome assembly OBLW01 (sample SAMEA3539309, study PRJEB22396) | soil metagenome | biome: tundra; feature: field; material: soil | place: USA | collected 2010-05 | depth 0.15 m | reverse complement strand
AACTCCTTGATTCTTCAAACTGAGAGACGCGTTGCTTCACGCCAAGAAATAGGACCTGTACCAGACCGGGCCCTGCACGCCACGCTAGCGCCCGTTGGGACCAGCGAGAGATGGGGCATGGGCCTGATGGGGAGGGAGCATTTTGCCGTCGCCTTATACCACCCCGTCAATTCACGCGGCACACACTGAGGTTACCGTCCAGTGGCATTCGAGAATTGTGCAGTAAGGCGCTTCGGGGCGGTATTGCGCCAAGCGGCGTGAATTGCTTTCCTCAGCGACTCCTTGCCTGCCGATTTGAGATTCACACTGGTCGCTCCCCGGCGTCCCCAGGCACCCTTTACAGGCACGAATACCGCCGGCTCTGCTTTTGAAAAGTAATGTTGCTCCTCGGGTGTGAGCTTGACCATGCCCCAACCTTTAGCGGGAGAATGGAGCGTGGCGAAGATCTTCCCGCCTACGCGGAAGTCTGGATGGTCCATATGTGCCCTTTCGACGGCTTCCGGAAGGGACAAGGCTAAGCGGCGAAAAACATTTTCGGTCAAGCGTTATTCTCCGCGATATGGCATTGTTGACGAATAGCATAACTGCTTCACGGGCTTGGAAGTTACGGTTGCAGTGGTAGACTCCGGCCATGAAGCACGCTGGCCGAAACGTTGACGAATCCGAAAACGCCGAGTCAGAAACCCTTCCGCCAAAGAAGAGTCCGGGCACGCTCGGTCCACGGCCGGCGCTTTACCTTGTGGGTACCCCCATCGGCAATCTGGAGGACATCACGCTGCGCGCCGTGCGCGTGCTCAAGGAAGTGGACGTCATCGCCTGCGAAGACACGCGGCAAACTCAGAAATTACTCAACCACTACGGGATCACAACCCGCACCGTCAGCTACCACGAACACAATGAGATGACGCGCGCGGCTGAGTTGGTGAAAGATCTGCAAGAGGGCACAAGCGTGGCGCTGGTCACCGATGCTGGTATGCCCGGAATTTCCGATCCCGGCTTTCGGCTGATCTCGCTGGCTATCCGGCATCACATTCCAGTGGTACCGATACCGGGAGCGTCAGCTTTTCTGGCGGCGCTGGTCGCCAGCGGACTTCCCACCGATTCATTCCGCTTCAGCGGATTTCTCCCGCCGAAGCGTGGCGAGAGACGAGCCGCGCTCGAGGCGGTAAAGATCTCGCCGCGCACCCAGGTTTTCTACGAAGCCCCACACCGGATCGTGGAGGCACTTGCGGATTTGGTCGAGGTTCTGGGAAAAGACCGGCATGTGGTGATCGCGCGCGAGGTGACCAAGTTGCATGAGGAGTTTTTGCGCGGGCGGGCAGGCGAAATTTTAGAAACGTTGCAGTCGCGCGACGGCGTGAAGGGCGAAATCACGCTGCTGATCGGCAAGATGGAAGAACAAGAAGCTCGTGTGGAGACGGGCGCTCTCACCCGTCCAGGGGTTCGCCAGAGGCTGGCGCAGATAATGACGGAAGAGAAGCTCGACGAAAAGACGGCGCTCAAGAAAGTGGCGAAGGAGCGTGGGATTTCGAAAAGCGAGGCGTATCGGGAACTGCAGAGAAGCAAGTGAACACGATAGTAACGTTGGCTTGCCGGCGCAATTGGTCTAGGACTCGCGTTATGGTTCAGGCTAGCGTTGTTTGCTCTACTCCTGGGCCTGAGCCTGACGCCGGCGCAGGCACAGTTCGATGCCAAGATTGCCTGCTGTAGCTATCCGCGAACCACAGAGTCATACAAGAAGAAGCTGTGGGACGGGTACGAGATTTCACTTGCGCCTGTGCCCCATTCCCTGGAATATGGATGCACGGCAGCGATCTACAACTCTGCGGGGAAAGTCGGGTTTCGGACGAACGGCTTCGTTGTGGTTTTCGATGAACATCTAACCGGGGAGGATATCGACGGGGACCCGCGTGCTGACGCCCGAGAACATTAAGAAACTACAGTCGGCGAAAAAGCTGGGAGTTAACGGAGAGATAGAGGTCGAGCTTGTTGTGAGCGCTTTGCTTTCGCGAGCCCTACAACGGGTCCTGTGCCATCAGTACGAGGAAGCCATGGCCGATCTGAACCTTTGGCCGGAGGCTGGTTGGGACCAGATGGTGCACAATTTTGCTGAATCGATCAAAGACGTGAGTCCTGAATTTGTCATGCGGCTGGCAGGAACAACCGGAGCAAAGTAGATCGCAGTGACCCTTGAGCTTCGCTCGACCGGACAGCCGAGGGCGGCTGTCCCCACATGAGCATTGCTATTTCCCCGCCAACTCCCGCTTCACCGCCTCACTGACCACCTTCCCATCCACCCGCATGCCCGCGCCCGAAAACCGTGCCATGACGTTCTTCATCACCGCACCCATATCTTTCATCGTGGGAGATCCCATCTCGGCGATTACGGTCTTTACTCCGGCGACAATTTCATCTTCGCCGGCCGCTTTGGGCAGATAGCTCTCGATCAGGACAATCTCGGCGGCTTCTTTGTCGGCCATCTCCTGGCGACCGCCTTTGGTAAACTGCTCGACGGATTCCTTGCGCTGTTTGATCAGCGTCGCCAGCACGGCCTGGGATTCCTTTTCATCAAGCGGCGCCATCTTCTCGATCTCGCGATTCTTGAGTGCGCTCTTGACCATGCGCAGGGTGGAGAGCCGCTGCTCCTCGCGCGCCTTCATCGCTGCCGTGATGTCTTGCTGGATTTGTTCGATCAAGCTCATCAGGGGATTATAGACGGTGCTGGACCTGCGCCAGAAAGCAGCGAGTCCTAAGCTTGACCTTGCAAAAGGCTGGTATTGTGGCCGGAATCACGACAGCGGAGCGCGCTTCCAGTAGACTTATAAATTACTTCACTCATAAAGGGCTTTTACCTATGCTGCGCAAGAACCGTCTTTTTACTCCCGGCCCGACGCCCCTTCTACCGGCGGCGCAAACCGCCATGGCGTCATACACAGCGCACCACCGCACCGCCGACTTCCGCGCACTGTTCCAGCGTGTCCTTAAGGACATGAAGGATTTCATCGGCACCAAGAACGACGTACTGGTACTGGCTTGTTCGGGCACGGGCGTGATGGAGGCTTCGGTATCGAACCTGACTTCCCCGGGCGACAAGGTTCTGGTGCTCACCGCCGGAAAGTTCGGTGAGCGCTGGACGGGTCTGGCCAAAGCTTTCGGCTGCAACGTGGACGTGCTGTCCTCGCCTTACGGCACTACGTTTGCTCTGAATGATATTCGCGCCAAGCTCACTTCCGACGTACGCGCCGTCTTTGTGCAGGCTACTGAGAGTTCCACCGGCACGCGGCACGACATCAGAAGCATCGCAAAGGTTGTTCGCGAACATGACGACACTCTCCTGATTGTCGATGCCATCACTGGCCTTGGCACGACTCATCTCGACGTGGATGGCTGGGGCGTGGATGTGATTATCGGCGGTTCGCAGAAGGCGCTGATGATGCCTCCCGGCTTGGCGTACTGTGCTGTGAGCGAGAGTGCATGGAAGCGGATGGATGCGACGACTTCTCCGCGCTACTACTTCGACCTGCGCAAGGAACGCAAGTCCGCGGCCAAAGGCGAATCGTCCTACACGCCGGCAACGTCGCTGTTTGCCGCTTTGGGAGCCGCCTTGGAATTTATACGCGAGATGGGCCATGGCGACTTGGCCAGGGGACGCGAAGCATTGGTCGACAATGCCGAACTCTGCGCGGAGATGACGCGAGCAGGGGCGCAGGCTCTGGGCCTAAAATTGTATGCGGCTTCACCCGCGGCCGCACTGACCGCGATCTGCTCGCCCGAAGGAATTGACTCCGGAAAGATCGTAAAAGAATTCCGCGAGTCTTTCGACGCGGTGGTCGCTAACGGCCAAAGCGAAATGAAAGGTCAGCTCTTTCGCATCGCGCACATCGGCTATTACGATTACCTGGACACGATCGGCATTCTAGGCGCGCTCGAACACGTTCTCGCCCACGTTACTGGAAAACCTGTCGCATATGGAGGGGCTTTGCAAGCCGCCCAAGCGGTTTATGCGCGCGGGCTGTCCAAAGATCCGCAACTGGTAGAAGTTTGAGGATCGCTTATAGCGCGCCTCATCCTAGTTGACGGTAAAGTTCATAGCACTCGAAGTCTCCGCCAGTGTGCCGCCGCTGCCGTACATGCCCATGGCCATGCCACTTGTGGCCGGGTTGGTTACAGTAACTGCCACGGTCGCCGGAGTTGCGATATCAGAAGCCACAATCGTCGCGGTAAGTTGGTTCGCACTCACGAAAGTTGTAGTTTGTGCCATACCGTTCCAGTTGATCGTCCCATTGGTCGAGAAGTTGCTGCCGTTGACGGTCAGCACGAATGAGGGACCGCGGGAAGTCATAGTGTTTGGTGCCAGCGCCGAGATAGCGGGCATGGATCCAGGCTGCGCGGGCATGGTGGCTTTGGAGCTGTATCCGCACGCCAGCGTGAAAGCGGTGAGCGCGGCCAGTAAAACTGTTGACAATGTTTTCATGACTATCCCCCCGGGCGTTTGCCCATTGATGGAGTCTATGAACGCAGAGGCTGGAGTGTGTCAGCGAAGTGTCAAATGTCTGTCAAGGTCTTGTCGTCGTACGTCGGCGGCAGGTTAGCAGGCGAAGCTTTGAGAAAGGGATGAGCGCATCCGTGAAAATTGTTATAGCGGAAAAAATCTCCGCATCTGCGGTTGACCAACTTAGAGAACCTGGCTGGGAGGTTCTTACCTCGGACCAGATCGAGGGCAAACTCACGGCCGAATTGGAGTCCGCCGACGCACTGATCGTGCGCTCTGCGGTCCAGGCGGACGCCGCTCTGTTGTCTCATGCCAAGAAACTGCGCGTTATCGGGCGGGCCGGCGTGGGGGTGGACAACATCGATCTGGATGCGGCGACACGCCAGGGCATCGCCGTAATGAACACGCCCGGGGCAAATGCCGTGGCGGTAGCGGAACAAGCTCTCGGGATGATGCTGGGCATGGCTCGCCATCTTTGCCGCGCGGATGCCCTCATGCATGCCGGAAAGTGGGAAAAGAAATCGCTGCAAGGTACGGAGCTTCGCGGCAAGACACTTGGAATTGTCGGCCTTGGCCGCGTCGGTATGGAAGTGGCACGACGCGCCCGAGCCTTTGGGATGGAGTTGATAGCCCATGATCCGTTCGTCTCGGTGGCCGTCGCCAAGGAACTCGGGATTCGCTGCGCCAGCCTCGACGAGGTCTATGGAGCGTCTGATTACATCACTCTGCATGTGGGCCTGACGCCGCAGACCACGGGCATGATCAACACTGGCGCAATCAAGAAAATGAAAAAAGGCGTTCGTCTGGTGAATTGCGCACGCGGAGAGCTGTTGAACGAAGTCGATCTGGTGCAGGCGCTAAAGCAAGGTCAGGTGGCGGCCGCGGCTCTCGACGTTTTCAACGAAGAGCCCCTGAAGAACTCGCCGCTCCAGGCTATGGAGAATGTCATCCTCACCCCCCACATCGGAGGCTCCACGCACGAGGCGCAGGAAGCCGTGGGCGTTCAGATTGCCCAGCAGGTGCGCGAATATCTGAAGCATGGCGTCATTCAGAATGCGGTCAACGTTCCTTCGGTTTCCGCCGAAGAGTATGCCGAGATGCAGCCCTACATCGTGTTAGCGGAACGTATGGGGGCCTTTCTCGCGCAGATCTCCGCAGGGTCGATTGAAGAGATTTCACTGCGCTACAGCGGACATATCGCAGAGTGGAAGACGGAACTGATTCGTAACGCGGCCATCAAAGGCATCCTCAATCAGGCGCTCGATGAAAAAGCTAACTTGGTAAATGCAGCCTCCCTTGCCGATCTTCGCGGCCTTCGCGTCCACGAGTCGCATAAGGCGAAGGCATCCACCGGCGGCGCCGGGAGCGTCCTTTCCGTCTCTCTGAAGAGTTCATCGGAGGAGCACATGGTGAAAGGAGCCGTCCTGCATGGAAACGCGCCACGCCTGCTGCACATCGACGACATTGATGTGGAAGCTCCGCTGGAACGCAATCTGATCTACCTCCGGAACCGCGACGTCCCGGGTGTAATCGGCAAAGTGGGCACGATTCTCGGCGAAAACGAAATTAATATCGCCGACTTCTCGTTGGGACGGCGCAGTTCGGGAGCGGCATCGGAGCCGCGCGAGGCCATTGCCGTAGTCCACGTGGATGGCCTCGTACCAGAAGATGTTTTACGGAAACTTGAGGAGATTCCAGCGGTCAGGCAAGCCAAAGCAGTGCAGCTTTTCTGAGCAGGATTTAGGGTTTAGTAATACTTCGTTGCTCTATACGTCGCTCGATACCAGGAGCGAGCAGACTTACGATTCCGCGCTGTCGCGCCGAAGCTTGCGGCCCTCCGCCAGCAGAGCCATCGAATGCATTAAGTTCTGCAACGTGACAATGCCCACCAGTCGCTGATCCTCGACCACTGGAATGATGCTCAGATTACGCGCCGTAAGTTTGCGAAAAGCGGAAGCCAGAGACTCCTGCCGCATGGAAACCTCGAAGAGCTTGTTCATAACGGCCTGAACATATCCGTTGCCTTCCGCACGCAGCGCGTCCAGAATGCGCTGCCGTGAAATTACGCCCACCATATCGCTGCCGCGAACTACCGGGAAATCATCTTGCAGAGAATGTACCGCTTTATCCAGGGCGTCTTCGAGCGTGTCCGCAGGCGAAAGGGTCGAGAAATCAGTAAGCATCACTTCTTCCAGCCGAACATTATCCAATACCGACTGGAAGATGACCGCGCGTTCTTCAAGCTGCGCCGCCGAAAAGATAATGACACCGACCATGGTAAGCCAGGTGTTGCTGAACAAACCCGCGATCATCAGGACCATTGCCAGGGCATGGCTGATCGAGACTGCACGGCGGGTTGCTGCAGCAGAATCGATACTTCGCGCGAAGTAAGCCCGCAGGATACGACCGCCGTCCAGAGGATACGCGGGCAGAAGATTTAAGCCAGCTAAATAAAGGTTAGCCCACACCAGGCTCCGCGGCAGGTTAGCCGACTGAAGCCAAGGCCACTGCCCCAGATTCGCTCCAGGAACAGTGGCATAGATTACTGCGGCCGCAATGACAGCGAACGCCAGGTTTACCAGTGGCCCGGTGAGAGCGATGCGGACCTCACGCTTCCAGACCGCTGTCACCGACTGCGGAGTTTCTGCGCGCGATTCGTCGAACACGGTCACACCGCTGAGCGGCAGAAGAATAACCGCCTTGGGAATTAGCCCGGCGCGCCGAGCTACCAGCATGTGTCCGATTTCATGAGCTGCAACGCAAGCCAGCACGATTCCAACCAGCGCGAGATCCCGCGGCCCATTGGCCGATGGATGCACGCTGTATTCCGTCCAGAAAACAAATAGCGGGAGGATCAGGAAGGTCAGGTGGATGCGCACTTCCACACCAAACAGCCGCCCGACGTGGACCGAAAAACTTCTCATAGGTTTTGACTACTACAGTTATTTTACATGGTCGGATATATTGGGCTCGATACCCGAAGGTTCAGAGCCATGCGCGTGATCGCCGGCAAATATCGGGGGCACCCTCTGCGTTCCTTGAATGGTAAGGATACCCGTCCCACCTCCGATCGCCTGCGCGAAACGCTGTTCAATGTGCTCACCGCCGGCAATCCCGCAGCACTTGAAGGGAGCGTGTGGTTGGATCTGTTTGCAGGGACGGGAGCGGTGGGGATCGAAGCGCTGAGCCGCGGAGCCAAGGAAGTCTTCTTCGTAGAGACCTCCGCTCAAGCCACGAAGGTGATCGAGCAAAACCTGCAGAGTCTGAAAATCGCGGATGGATATAGAATTCTGCGCGATGATCTTTCTGGAGTCCTCTGGCGCCTGCAGCGCGAACACATCGCGGCCGACGTTGTATTTCTCGATCCACCGTATCAGATGCAGGATGCCTATGAACGGAGCCTTACGGCATTGGCCGATTCCTCGTTGGTCTGGGCCATGTCGCTGGTGATTGCGGAGCATGAAAAGAAGTTTAATCCAGGCGCCGAATTCGGATCGCTGCGAAGAGTCCGCAAATTGATGCAAGGGAATAGCGCCCTTAGTTTTTACCGCATCGGCGGACGCCCGGACTTGAACGAGTAAGTGGCCTCCAGGTTACATTAGCAGTTCATTAGAGCGGTGAACGATGGGATGTTGCATCTCCTGCAGATCGTTTTTCACCATATTGAGGCCGTAAACGCAGCCCTCAAACTCCCGTGAAAGGTGAGCGAAGAGCGGAGCCACTTTGGCATATTCAAAGTGTTCGAACTTCGACACAATTTGATAGCTTTCTTTCCCCGCTTTCATCCACTCCACAAAATTCTCGAGGCGATGGCGGCGCAGCCGAAACTGGTTGATGCTTTCGGGAAACATCCCGGCGAAAAACAGTGCGTAGTCTCCAATATGCTTCCGCACCTGACGCTCCCGATCGAAGGAAGGCGCCGGACCGTAGACGGGGTCGGATTCCAGAATCATTTCGCCCAAGTCAGCGAGGGGCCGGTCGGCCACATCGTGAATCTTGAACAACTGGTCGGCTTCGCAGAACTCGGTGAGCAAGTGCGAGACATAGGCCACAACTTGCGGATCGCGGATACCGATCTCCTCGGCGTAATGGCGTCCCACCAATTCCTGGAAAAGCTGACGCAGTGGATGAGATTCCGGAATCATTTGTTTGGCCTCCTTAAAAGCCGCGCTACAAATCACTCTGGCACGATGTTAAGTAACTAGTTACCTCAGCTACACTACAAAAGCAAATGACTTTTGTATATCCAGCGCATCATTTTCATCAATCATTAGAGGACACTTGCGCCCCAAAGTTTGCCTCAGCGTTTCTGTTGGCACACCCTCGCATTGGCTGCTAATTCCATCGTGTTAGCCCGGTAGAATGGACTAACAGAAGGAAATCAGCCAACCATGGAAAGAATAAACATCTCCAGCGGCACACCGTGGGAGCCCATTGTCGGTTACTCTCGTGCGGTCAAAGTTGGGCCCAACGTGCATGTCTCAGGCACCACCGCGACCGGGCCGGACGGCAAGATCGTCGGCGTGGGCGACGTCTACGCCCAAGCCGTGCAGGTCCTCAAGAACATCGAAAGTGCCTTACAGAAGGCCGGAGCCACATTGAAGGACGTGGTGCGCACGCGAATGTATGTAACAAACATTGCGGAGTGGGAGAAAATCGGCAAGGCTCATGGGGAATTCTTCTCCTCCATTCGTCCCGTTACTTCGATGGTACAGGTGAGCGCTTTGATCTCACCGGAAATCCTGATCGAGATCGAAGCCGATGCTTACGTCATCGGGAAGTGAGAGTAGAATTCCTCATTCCAAATTCTACGAAACAACTCTGGGGAGCGAATGTGAAGAATCATCCGTGGATAGTTGTTCTTGCTTTCGGGATTTCCGCAGCCGCGCAACAGCAACCGAAGGACAGTCCTACCTCTGAATCTTGGACCGTGATCCGGGCAGGCACTCTGATCGACGGCAAGTCCGATAAACCGACACACGGGCAGGTGATCGTCATTCACGGTAACCGCATCGAGAGCGTGGGCGATGCACCGGCCGCCAAGATTCCCACCGGCGCAACGGTGATTGATTTGTCGAAAGCGACCGTCTTACCGGGTCTCATCGATTCTCACACGCATATTTTCCTGCAGGGCGAAGACCCCGCGCAGGGTGGCTACGATGTCAACATCCTGAACGCTCCGCTCGCCTTGCGCGCGGCACGAGCCACGGTTGCAGCGCGGCGGGCATTGGAACAGGGCTTCACGACCCTGCGCGATGTAGAGACCGAGGGTGCTGGTTATGGCGACGTGGGCATTAAGCAGGCCATTGAACAAGGATATATTCCTGGCCCGCGTCTTTTCGTCTCGACCCGCGCCATCTCGACCACGGGTGGTTATCCGCTGGAGGGTTACGCTCCCGAACTAGACATGCCCAAAGGCGCCCAGATTGTCGACGGGCCAGTCGAGGCTCGCAAAGCGGCGCGCGAGCAACTCGATCATGGCGCTGACTGGATCAAGGTCTACATGACGCATCGTTCATGGGTCGGCAGGAATGGCGAACTGGTCTCGCAGCCCACGCTGACGGTTGAGGAGTTGCAGGCGATCGTGGATGAAACTCACGGCTGGGGTAAGAAGGTTGCATGCCACGCTTACGGCGGAATCGGCCTGCGCCGAGCCCTCGATGGCGGATGCGATTCCATCGAGCATGGCCTCGATCTCGACGACGCAGCCATCGCCCAGATGGTGAAGCAAGGCACCTGGTATGTGCCTACAATCAGCGCCTACTACCACGATTGGGCTCCGGCGGACACTCCCGCCGGGCAGCGCGACCGCCTGCGGGTTTCGTTGCATGAGCCGTCCTTCAAGAAAGCGCGCAAGGCGGGAGTGAAGATCGCCTTTGGAACCGACATGGGTGGAATTCCCTGGACCGAGCCCATCGCGCAGGAATTTTCGCGCATGACGGAGCTGGGCATGCCGCCGATGGACGCTATTCAGAGCGCAACCTCGCGCGCCGCCACCATGCTCGACATGGATGGAAAGATCGGAGTGATTGCGCCGGGAGCTTTTGCCGACGTGATTGCGGTCAGCGGCGACCCACTGCACGACATTAAAGCACTGGAGTATGTGCAATTCGTAATGAAGGACGGAAAAGTCTTCAAGAGCGACAGCGAGAAGCAACCCCACCAATAAGAGCAAATTTCCGATGAGGGTTAGCGAAATAAAGATTTGTTGATTTTTATTTCAATTTCCTTGACATCAGCTTCGTCACGAGCATAATTCATCAATCTGAATCTTGGTCTGCGGAATCTGGCTCAGTCCGGAACCAGAGGAGGTTTTATGAGTGTGCTAGAGCTTTGTGACAGGGAAATCGCGGCCGTCCCTCTGGACGCTACCGTAGCCGACGCCATCAATAAAATGCTCGACCACCACGTCGGAGCTGTCGCCGTTGTGGACTCCGAATACCGGGTAGCCGGAATTTTCACCGAGCGTGACGTGCTTCGCAAAATGGCTCTCAGCCGCACCGACCCGGAGACCGCGTCAATCCGCGAACTGATGACCACGCCGGTGGAAATGGCCACCCGGCGCACCGGTCCCGGCGAAGCGCTCCATACTATGCTCGAGCGCCACTTCCGCCATCTGCCCGTCGCCGACGACAATGGCAAGCTGCTCGGAATTCTATCGATTCGTAATCTGCTGGAGTGGCGCGTCGAGGATCTCAGCCGAGAACTGGAATCGCTCGAACAGTATGTCTCCAATGATGGACCTGGAGGCTAGCGGACCTTCGTCGTAAAACGTTTTGGGTAGGGCATGGCTTTAGCCATGCTGACCAGGTGCCAATAGAGAGGCGGGATTCAGCGCCGGGGGCGCTGTGGCACACTGTCTTTATGCCAAGGCTCACTCTCGGCGACTTTGAACTCAACATCTTTTCCGACGGCACTTACCCGCTCGATGGCGGCGCATTTTTCGGCGTGATCCCCAAGGTCATGTGGTCGCGCAAAGCGGCTGCCGATGAAAAAAACTACGTGCAGGCGGGACTTAACTCTCTGTTGATCCGTACGGGAAAGCAAAATGTCCTGGTCGAAACCGGCATGGGCAATAAGTTGTCGGAGCGCATGGTCAAGTTCTATGGCCAGCCCGCGCAGCTGCTCACAAGTCTCGCGGCCGGTGGAATCGTGCCTGAAGATATCGATATCGTCATCAACACGCATCTGCACTTCGACCACTGCGGCTGGAATACCGTCCGCGACAGAGGTGGCAAGATCGTCCCCACGTTTCCGCACGCGAAATATTATGCGCCGGAAGGAGAATGGCAATATGCGCGTAAGCCCAGCGAGCGCGACTCCATCAGCTACATCCCCGACAACTACGACCCGCTGGTCCAAAGCGGCCAGATGACGCTGCTCAAAGGCGGCGAGGAAATTGTTCCCGGCATCTCAGTGAAAACCTTCCCTGGCCATACCGCGCACATGCAAGCCGTAATCGTCGACGGCAGCCCGGGAAAGGGCAGGGGTTCCGCCGTGCCGCATGGTGCTGGCATTGAAAGGGCGCGGCTTCCAGCCGTGCCATCAGCCGCTCAGGAAGAGAATGGGGCTTTAGCCCCCGCGATTGCCTGCTACATTTCCGACCTCATCCCCACCACCGCGCACATCGACATCGCCTGGGGCATGGCGTTCGATCTCTACCCTCTGCAGACCATCGAGAGCAAGAAGCAGTACTACGCGAAAGCGATTCCGGAGAAATGGCTGACGGTCTTCACGCATGATCCGAAGACGCCCTGGGCGTATGTGGAGACGGATGAGGCGGGGAAGATGCTGGCGAGGGGTTTTAGTTCAGGATAGGAATCAGGGAAAGCTGCTATATTGTTTTCCGCGCGGTGGAATGCTCCAAGCTCGGTTGGACTAAGCTCTCGGGCTTGGTTTGACCTCTCTGGGGTTACCCCAGGGAAGCTTGAGTAGTTGGGGTTTTCGTCGCGTGAGCTATACTGCGCGACCTGCGCAGATCTGTTCACGCAGGGTCAGACTCGTTGGGGCATTCTACCGCCGTATACCATGCAGGATTCGTCTCTGCTCAGTGCGCTGGCTCATTCTCTTCTTGCCGGCGAACCAACCGTTGAGCGCCTCACAGCTCATTGCAGCCGAACGTTGGGCAAGTCTTGGCGTTGGCTTCGGCCGCTGGCGCAACGGTATCTGAACATGTTTGGAGACCGGACGCGTCCGCGGCATCGCGCAGTGGTTCAATTTCTGAGGAACGATCCGGGCCTTATACGCAGTCGATCAAAATATTTCCACGAACTTTCGGTTAATACCTGGTTAACCGAGTCTCAGCAGATGCAGCCGGTTGCTGCGGCCGACACATGGGAGGTTCCGGCCATCGAGTCCGTTGGTGACTTGGCAAATTGGCTCGGCCTCAATGTGGGCGAACTGCGGTGGTTTGCTGATCTCAGGGCACTCGGATACAAGGAAGATCGCCCGCGCTTGAGACACTATCATTACCGCATTTTGGCCAAAAGGTTTGGCGCCATTCGGTTGATTGAGGCGCCAAAAACGCGGCTGAAGGACCTGCAGCGACAGATTCTCCTATGGATTCTTGCGAAGATTCCGCCGCATCCCGCAGTGCACGGGTTCGTCAAGGGGCGCTCGATCAAAACATTCGTCGCGCCGCACGTGGGTCAGCAGGTTGTCTTGCGGATGGATCTGCGAGATTTCTTTCCTACCTTCGGGGGCGCGAGGATTCAAACGGTTTTTCGCACTTTTGGCTATCCCGAGTCCGTCGCCGACCTGCTCGGTGGTATTTGCACCAACGCTACGGCGCGGAATGTCTGGAACGAGATTGCCTCCGATATCGATCCTATTTGCGCCAGCGAAGCTCGCCGGTTGTATTCTCGACCCCACCTTCCGCAGGGCGCACCTACGTCGCCGGCGCTCGCCAACCTTTGTTCTTATCGGTTGGATCGCCGGTTAATAGCTTTAGCGAAGTCCGCCGGAGCAGCATACACGCGATACGCCGACGACCTCGCATTTTCCGGCGGTGAGGAATTTGAGAAATGCGCCGAGCGGTTCGCCATCCATGTAGCGGCTGTTCTGCTCGAAGAAGGGTTCACCGTGCATCACCGCAAGACGCGAGTTATGCGCCAGGGCGTACGGCAACACTTAGCTGGTCTTGCGACAAATCAGGGGATCAACGTTCCGCGACGCGACTTCGATCTCCTTAAGGCCACGCTGACCAACTGCGTCCGGTAAGGTCCGGAAAGCCAAAATCGCGATGGCCGTTCCCGATTCCGTCCACACCTTGACGGACGCGTGGCGTTCGTGGAAATGATCAATCCGACCAAGCGGCAGGCGGCTTCGGATGATATTCGATCGGATTCGCTGGCCGGAATAGGAACGGGGCCACGGACAGGCTTCCCTCGCTCGCTTCACACGACACCCGCTCGCTAGTGATTTATACTCTGGGCCTGCGAGGTTCGGCGAGAAGCCATCCCAGACACTGCTACTCAGGAGATCCCATGCAAAGCCGCATCACCGGCACCACCATGCCCGTACTCGAGTTCGTCCTCGAGCCCAATGAGTCGATCATCTCCGAGGCCGGAGAACTCTCCTGGATGGGCAGTTCGATTCAGATGACCACGCACACTCAGTTCGGCGGCGGGGGAGGACTTTTTGGCGTGCTCAAGCGCGTGGCTGGCGGCGGATCGATCTTCATGAGCGAATACCGCGCCATTGGCGCTGCCGGCGAGGTCGCTTTCGCCACCAAACTTCCCGGGCACATCGTTCCCGTAGAAGTTTCGCCTGGACATGAATATATGATTCACCGGCACGGCTTTCTCTGCGCCACGCCGCAGATTCAAATCGGCGTCGGTTTCCAGCAGTCGCTGGGTGCGGGAATTTTCGGCGGCGACGGTTTCCTGCTGCAGCGGGCCAGCGGACAAGGTATCGCATGGCTCGAACTCTCCGGCGAACTGGTCGTGCGCGACCTTCAGCCGGGCGAAACTCTGCGCGTTCATCCCGGCCATGTCGGAGCGTTTCAATCCAGCGTGTCGTTTCAAATCACGACCGTGCCCGGCATCAAAAATATGATCTTCGGCGGTGACGGAATCTTTCTCGCCGCACTAACCGGTCCGGGAAGAATCTGGCTGCAAACGCTTCCGATATCCAAGCTCGCGCATGCCCTCTCCGAATACATGCCTCACGAGACAAGAAGAGAAACCGTGCAGGTCGGGGTGGTGGGAGGAATCGTAGGATCGATTCTCGATCAGATGAAGTAGGCCGGCGGATCTATTAAGAGCGCTGAGTTAAGAGTGCTGGATCGCATCGGCCGTTTCCCGGGCGAGAGCCTGCCCTGAGCTTGTCGAAGGGGCGCCCGCGCCACACGGCTGCAGTCTGGCTTCGAAGAAATCTTCTACCCTACCCAGGATTTCCACCGCGCTCTTCGACTCGTAGATCGCCTTGCGCAGACCTGCTCCGCCTGGGACCCCGTGCGTGAACCAGGAGGCAAACTGCTTCATCTTGCCAACGGCATCTGGGAGTTCTTCTTCGATCAGCATCTGGAAGTAGGTGCGAATCATCTGGTAGCGGTCGGCTTCGGTGGGGTGGTCATAGGGCTTTCCGAATGCTGAAGTTTCTGGCGAGGACCATGTGGAGACAGCCGCCCTCGGCTGTCCGTCGGGCCAAAGGCCCGATTGCTTTGCATCTAATAACATGCCAGCATCAAAACCAGTCGAGCTTCGCTCGACCGGACAGCCGAGAGCCTGCCCTGAGCCTGTCGAAGGGGCGGCTGTCCCTACATGAGCATTTTCCAAGGCGACATTCTCCATCCCGGCGCAATACTGCTGAATCTGCCGGAAGATCCACGGGTTCGACGGCGCGGTCCGTCCGATCATCACCGCATCGCATCCAGTCTGCGTGACCATGGCACAGGCATCTTCCGGAGTGCGGATATCGCCGTTGCCGATCACCGGAATCTTCACTTCATCTTTTACCGCGGTGATCCACTCCCAGCGCGCCTGGCCGCTATAACCTTGCTCGCGGGTGCGCGCGTGCAACGCGACCGCCGCCAGCCCGCACGATTCCGCCATGCGCGCCAGTTCCACGCACACTATCTCGTCATCACTCCAACCGGCGCGGAACTTCACTGTGAAAGGAATTGTCACCGCAGCGCGCACCGCTTCGAAAATACGGCCGATCGCGGGAAGATCGCGCAGCAGACCGGACCCTCCGTTGCACTTCACCACCTTTTTTGCCGGACAGCCCAGGTTCAAATCCACCAGGTCGAAGCCTAAGCCTTCGACCATGCGCGCTGCCTCCGCCATGACTTGCGGATCGCTGCCGAAAAGCTGCGCCGAAATCGGATGCTCGTCTTCATAAAAATGGAGATAGCGCTTAGCTTTCTGATCTTTCTTGCGGAGCACGCCGTCAGCCGAAGTGAACTCGGTCATGATGAGACCGCAGCCGCCGAGGTTTCGGATGAAGCGACGAAAAACCGTGTCAGTAACCCCCGCCATGGGTGCGAGGACTGTGGCGGGAGCAATTTTGACGCAGCCGATGGAAAAGCCTGCGGGAACTGGCCTCAGGGATGGAGATTGGCGGACAAAGTCTGCCCTGAGCTTGTCGAAGGGAATGTCCGCCCCACACGAGACCGGATTGTCCCACATTTTGCGCACGGCTCTATTCTACTTGGCCTTCCAAAACCAAAGCCCCCGCCGCGCGGCGAGGGCTAAATTTTCAAGCGTTAGACCGCGGCCAAGAACTTAGTTCTTCGATGCCTCAACCTTGGCGGGCGCGGGCGCGTTCTTGGCGTATTTGCGACGGAACCGCTCAACGCGTCCGGCGGTATCCATAAGCTTCTGCTTGCCGGTGAAGAACGGATGGCAGGCGGAGCAGATTTCTACGCTGATATCGCCCTTATGAGTGGAGCGGGTAACAAAGGCATTGCCGCACGCGCAATGCACTCGAATTTCGTTGTAAGCGGGATGAATGGCTGCTTTCATAGGGTTCAGACCTCGATACGAATCCTTAGATTCTACCGGAATGCCCCAGGATTCAGCAATCCCAGAGCGGCTTGGCTGGCTTAAAACCGGAACTGATAGGAGACCTTCACGAAAAACTGACGGCTGTCATTTAAATAGCCCTTCGCGGTACTGAACACGCCGACGCCGGGGACCACATTCAGGTTCTGTAAATCGCTGTTGTAACCTACATACACCGCGGTGCCCGGATGCACTAGATAAGTAAGCAGGAAGTCGGCGTTGAACTGCCGGGAGGTTGGCAGGTAGGTATACAGATCGGTGGTTCCGGGCGTGTTCGCCAGCAGGGAGTTGTATTGCAAAATCAAGCGCAGGGAGAGTTGCGGCGTAAACTGCCAGTTCCATTTGCTGCGTACAATGTGGTCATTGAAGATGCCGCGGTTGCTGCCAATCGTCCGTAGGCGCTCGAACAGATAAGTATTCTCGATCTTCAAAGGCTTGATGGGACGGAGCGTAAGCGTGCCGGTTGCCGTGTCCTGCCGCGCAAGAAACGGATCGTTGAGCGGTGCAGGCGCGTTGGGAGACGCAACGAAGTTTGCGCCGTCCCCCCAGTGATAGCTGGCCCCAGCAGTTACTTCCGGCAAAATGCTGGTCTGGACGGAGGCTCCGCTGCTGTGTTCGTGGTAGTCCAGGTTAGGCTGGGACTGGCAGGAAAAACCCAGAAAACAAAAATCCTGGGACCGCAGCCGCTCCCTTAACTCTTCATAAGGAAATAAGTAGATAAATGTTTGCCCGCGCCCCTGGATCGCGAGGTACGGTTGATAATCCGTATCTAGGCGATTGCCTTCGTGATCGAAAACGTAACGCTGATTCAGCGAAGGACCCCAGTCGACAATCCAGCCTTTCTTCGGGCGGAACCGGTAATCGATCATCTGGTAGAGTCCGCGAATGTCGACGCGGTTCACAAATCCGGGTACTGTGACAAATCCCGGACTGATATCGTCGTACACTCCGTCGTAGGATAAATGCAGCCCGTCGCGCTTTAGGTGCAGTTTGTCCGCGGGGCCTGCGTAGTGATCGCCTTTCCCAGCATTGCCGGCATCGAAGGGAAACAGGTTGGTCTCGCAGTTGTTGCCCGAATAGCCGGATGCGGCGTAGAAATTGCCCGCCAGATTGCTTGAACTAACCACCGCTTGGGCATCGAGGGTCCAGTTGGCGTTAAACTTCAGCCGGGTGTCGACACCGCCCACGCGATTGGATTCGCCCGTGGTCGGGCATTCCCAGTCCGTGTAAAGCGCGCCCACGCTTGACTCCTTGAAAATGTCGCGGCTCACCCTCGCGATCGTGAAGATCGGAAGAGCGTCG
>OBLW0100001821.1_pt1 | contig 17801 bp, 14 predicted proteins | sample 1520161 | NCBI WGS metagenome assembly OBLW01 (sample SAMEA3539309, study PRJEB22396) | soil metagenome | biome: tundra; feature: field; material: soil | place: USA | collected 2010-05 | depth 0.15 m | reverse complement strand
TCCAGCGGGAACCGTTTTCCGGTCCGTGCTTCTTCGCCCACGGTACCTCCTCTAGACTGGCCTGTTGTTTGTTGCTCGTCTGCGAATGAGGCCAAGGTCGTCAAACTAAGCTCCTGGCGGGCGCAGGCCCACTTTTATGCTCAGCACGGGTTATATCACGAAAGGCACCCGTGTAAAAGCCTGATAACCCATTAGTTAACGGTAGCAACTAGGTTCCCCCCTGGCGGAAGACCACGGTTCTGGAGGTAAAAACCTCGAGTGAGCGGGCATTCTAGGATGCCTAAGCGGCGAATTCTACTGGTAGCGGCGGTCGAAAAAGGGTGGCCAGTCGCCGCGCCTCGCGGTCGCGATTAGTTCCGTCCCGAATTGGCCGCCTTGATTCACGCCAAATAATCGATGTCGTACTTTACTCTGCTGTAGGATCGGCCATCGCAAAAGATCGCCCAGGCGCTGTTTGAGCGTGGGCGCGTGGGGGAGGAAGTTGAGAAGCCGAACATCATCGAAGCCGCAAATGTCGAGCAACGACACGAGATTGGATCTGGCGAATCCGTACTCGTGGGCGAGGGTCACGTACAAGCTGGAATTCGCGCAGGGCCCCTCCATATTCGGTGTACGCAGGAACAAGGTTCCGCCGCGTCTCAGAGCCTGATAAAGAGCATCCACCAGCCAAAGCAGCGAGTGTTTGGGCACATGCTCGACGACGTGCGACATGTGGATGAAATCGTACTGCTCTCTCTTGTCGCTCAGGAACTCTCCAATGTTGTCCCGGATCTCATGCAAGGTGATGCGGTCGGGAGCCCAATCGCGAACGTAGTCTTTATTGGCAATGCCGAAGTCTGCGCCCGACAGATCGCGATAGCCCAACTTCAGGCACGCCGCGAGAAACCATCCGCTGCCGAATCCGATGTCGAGGATGCGAGCAGCTTTGTCCTGGGGCAAATAAGGGGCGTATTGATGGGTTGCCTCCCTGACCATCAGGTTCGTTTCGGTCTCACTCCATGTTGGACGCGGCTTTTCCGACGCATGACGCAGCGCCATGCGCCGATAAACTTCTGCAATGAAAGCATGCGAGTCCATGATCAGTCTTCTGCAACGGGCAGCCCAATAGTAGCAAACCGACGCGTATGATCCGGGCAGCGGTTCTCAGAGATGGTGGAGTTCTGTCAGAATGTCAGACTCGAGTTGTTCGAGGAGGTTTTCCCGTGTCATCCATACATCCCCGAAGAAATGCTGGTCGCGGGTACGCTGAGACGTCACCTGTGCCTGTCGTGATTGTTTGCATGCTGTTTGTGCTCTCTGGCGTATCGCAACTGGTCCTTGCACAATCCGCCCCGCAATCGACAGCGCCCACAGCGGCCCAGAAAGCGCCCACCCCCGACAAGAACGCGGGCAAGCCCAAGGCCAGCGCCGCTGAAACGCGCACGGTCGAGAGCAGCGATACTCTGGAAAAGCTGAACAGCGCCCTGGAAAGCTTGGCGGCCAGAGTCTCTCCCGCGGTGGTGCAGATTCTGGTCACGGGATACGGTCCGCTGCGCGAGGAGGATCGATCCCAGACGGCGTTCATCGTCCGCCAGAAGGCGGTGGGCTCAGGAGTGATCGTTGACCCGAGCGGCTACATCATGACCAACGCCCACGTGGTGGAGGGAGCACAGCGCATTCGCGTCGCCTTGCCGCTGCCCATGGGCGACTCCGCCGGTCAGGTGCCGATCGGGAAGCGCCGTATTCTGGAAGCGCGACTCGTCGGCCAGCATAAGGATACCGATCTCGCGCTCCTCAAAATTGACGAAACCGATTTGCCGACGCTTGCGCTGCTCAGCCAACGGGCGCACGTCGGACAACTCGTGTTCGCCATCGGCAGTCCCGAAGGCTTGCAGAATTCGGTCACCATGGGCGTGGTCAGCGCGCTGGCCCGCCAACCCGATGCCACCAAGCCCATCACTTACCTGCAGACCGACGCTCCCATCAATCCCGGCAACAGCGGCGGCCCGCTGGTCGATATGAACGGCGCGGTTCTCGGCATCAACACGTTTATTCTTTCGCAAGGCGGAGGCAGTGAAGGTTTAGGCTTCGCGATTCCCGCGCGCGTGGTGGATTTCGTCTATCACAGCCTGCGCAAATACGGACACGTGCATAAGGTCGAAATTGGCGCGGGCGCACAGGAGATCACGCCGACCTTGGCCGAGGGCCTGCACCTTCCGCAGCACTGGGGCGTTCTCGTGGACGACGTGACTCCGGATGGCCCAGCGGCCGCGGCTGGCCTGAAGATTCAGGACATTATTCTCAGCGCGGATGACCGTCGTATCGAAACGCTGCCGTCTCTTTCGGCGGCCTTGTACCTGCACCGCATCGATCAGGTCGTAAAGCTGGAGATTCTGCGGGGAACCGAAAGGAAAACCCTTTACGTCCCGGCGATCGAGAGCCGCGATCACATGGACGAACTCCTCGACGCACTCAATCCGGAAAACAGTCTGATTCCCCGCCTGGGTGTTCTGGCGATCGACCTCACGCCGGAGCTGCGCCCTCGCCTGGGCTCGCTACGAATTCCGTCGGGAGTCGTCGTCGTGGAACGCGCTGCCGACCTGATCATGCCCGACACCGGCCTGCAGGCCGGCGACATTATTCACCAACTCAACACCACGCCCATCGATTCCATGGACACACTCCGCACGGCGGTGGGAGCGTTGAAAGCCGGAGATCCGGTCGTGCTGCAAGTCGAGCGCGATGGCGGCCTGCAGTATGTGAGCTTTGAGATGGAGTGAACTGATCCAAGAAAATCGTCGCGGACCATGCTGCCAAATCAACTCTGTCATCCTGAGCGAAGCGAAGGACCTATGCAGCCTCTGGCGGCGTCGAAGCGGTCGAGGATTTCATAGATCCTTCGCTTCGCTCAGGATGACAGTCCAATGTTACGTATTTATCGATCCTGCACCGATTGCCGATGCCTTGGGCTTGTCAGCGTTCTCGAGCACCACAGCCAACCCCGATCCGATCGCCTCAACCACGCGAAGGTCATCTGCGGTGAATGCATCCTGCCCTGCTCGATAAAGAGCCAGCACGGCTGCCATCCCAGAGGTTCCCTCGAGAGGCACCGCCAGCGCCGAACGCAGCGTGCTGTACTTCGTGGGATCGTTCAGATACCCCGGTTCGACCGACGGATTGCCATTCAAGATCGGCTTATGGTTCTGCGCAACCCATCCCGAGAGCCCTTCGCCTTCAGGAATTCGCAGGGAAGAGAACAGCCGGAAGTTGTCCCCGCTCACGAACTCCGGCGCGAGCAGTCCGCTCTTCAGCACATACACGGCCATGGACTCATGCGGCACCAGGTGTTTCAGCCGCACTGCGAGCAGAGAGAGAATGTCGCCGGTCCGCAAAGAGGCGCCCGACTTCCGGTTGAGTTCGACAATCTCCTGACGTTGCTGCCGAGCCGCCAAAATCCGCGTGCTGAGATCCGCGACTTGTTCTGACGTTGGAATCACAGGTTCGCCGGACTCCGCGAAACCAGCCGCAGGCGCCAAGCCGCGCTCCACCTTAATATCCGTCGACAATTTCGGGGGAGCTTGCAGCGGTTCCTCATTCGCCATCTTCTCCAGTTCGATGTAGCGCCGCCGCAGAATCGCCACCACCTTCGGGTCAAAGCTCTTGCCTGAATCAGCAACTACCTTGGCCATCGCCTCGTTCAACGGGAGTGCCTTGCGATACTGCCGGTCTGAAGCCAGAGCATCAAGGCAATCTACCGCCGCGAGAATACGGGCGCCAATCGGAATTTCCTCGCCCGCCAATCCATTGGGATATCCGCTGCCGTCCCATTTTTCGTGATGCGCGCGCACAATCGGCACCACCGGATACGGAAAGTGCACCTGCTCGAGAATCTCCGCCCCAACAATGGGATGGATTTTCATCTTCTCGAATTCTTCGGGAGTGAGTTTCCCCGGTTTCGAAATGATGTGCTCCGGCACCGCCAACTTCCCGATGTCGTGCAGCACCGACGCCGCTTTCAGCGCCTCAGTCTCGTCCTCGCTCAAGCCCAGTTCTTTCGCCAGCGCCATGGCATACACCCGTACACGCTGCAAGTGTTCGCCGGTGGTTTCGTCCTTGGCTTCGATGGCCAGCGCGAGCGCTTCGATCGTTCGCAGGTGCAGATTCGAGACTTGCTCGGCGTGCTTCTTCTCGGTCTCAAGCTTTCCGAGATAAAGACGATACGATCGGTACATCAGGTAAATCGGCGGCAGGATCAGCAGCGACGACTGCCATCCGATGTGCCCGTTCAGGAAATGGACCAACCCCGCCAAAGCAGCTCCGACCATGTAATACGGGAACGACCACAGATAACTGTCATTCCAAACCTTCGTGATGGGCTTATCTTCGGTCAGTCCGATGATGGTCGACATGGCCGCTGTGTTGCAACCGAAGTGGATGATCGCTGCTACCAAAAGCGCAAGCGGTCCAGGCGCGTGCAGAACCCGCGTCACCACCAACGCGTAGGCGCCGTAGGCCACTGTGCTCGAGACCGTCAGTTGCGACCAGTTGAAGACGAACTGCACCAACTTCACCTGGTGTTTTCGGCGCAAATAAGCTTGGCCGACTGTGCTGGCCAGGACAATCAGCAGCGTTTCGGGCCAGCCCAGTTCAAGAATTCCTAGCAGGGTGAACAGGAAGTTGACGGAGAGCGTTCCTTCAATGCCGGGCAGCGTGACCTTGAGCGATGACGCCAGCAGAGCCGCTATCAGATAACAAACGAACTTGACCGGATCGTTCGATTGCCAGTGCGCAAATGCCAGCGCAAAGCATATGGCTCCCGCCGTAGCCACGCCGGTGATGAACACACGCGCGCCAATGGAACGTCCCCAGGACATGATAAGTGCTTAAATTTTCAACGATCTGCGAGTGCCTGTCCGCCCAAAACGACTTCGTCTGATTACCATGGTTTTCTCTAAATAAATCAATCACATACCCTCTAGCACGCCAATGCGGCGATGGCGCCAGACCCATTTCAGGCGAGACAACTTGTCCCCTGCCCGCGGCGTGAGACAAAGTGCCCGTTGAGTTTCGCTACAACTACCCGCAAGTCATTCATAAATAAGGGCTATTCCGGTCAGGTTTGGGCACCCACCTGCACATATACAAGTCACTGGGGCATGGTTACGCGCCGTGGGTGCCTTTTTAGTGGGGGGATATGAAAAAGCTAGTGCTTCTACTTTTGATCGTCGCGCTGCCGCTGGCGCATGCCGACGACTCCAAGATATCGCCTGAGTTGCGGGGCAATACCTCGACGCAGAAGGTCCAAGTAATCGTGCAGTATGCGCCCGGAACGCAGGTCAACTGCAGCGGGCTGCTGGGCCTGGTGGACTGCCTGGTCAATGACGTTTTGAAACTCGGCGGCACGATCCTGGGACAGTTGCCCCTGATCAACGGCGTGGTTGCAGTGCTTGACGGCAACGGTATTCAGACTCTGTCGAATCAGTCGAACGTCGTTTACATCAGCACGGACCGGCCGTTGACCCCCTCACTCAACAATGCCGCTGCCGCGGTGAACGCCCAGTTCGCATGGCAATCGAACTATACTGGTGCCGGCATTGGTGTGGCTCTCATCGATAGCGGTGTGAGCAATCACGTGGATCTGTATCAAGGTATTCTTCCGTTCTCGCGAGTTGTCTACCAGCAGTCCTTTGTGCCGGGAAACTCAAACCCCGGTGACCAATACGGACACGGCACTCACATCGCCGGGCTGATCGCTGGAGATGGCCTCAGTTCCACGGGCCCGCTCTACAACAAGACCTTCAAGGGGATTGCGCCGGGTGCGAACATTGTCAACCTGCGGGTCCTGGATGCGAACGGGGCTTCCACCGACAGCGTGGTCATCGCCGCCATCAACCAGGCGATTTCTTTGAAATCGCGCTACAACATTCGCGTGATTAATCTTTCGCTCGGACGCGCTGTGTATGAGACGTACAAACTGGATCCGCTCTGCAAGGCGGTCGAGAAAGCCTGGCAAAGTGGCATTGTGGTGGTCGTGGCGGCGGGCAACAACGGCCGCTATCAGGCTACCAACGGCTACGGCACCATTAATTCGCCTGCAAACGATCCTTACGTGATTACCGTGGGGGCGATGAAGACGATGGGAACGCCCACCCGCGTCGACGACTTGATCGCCAGCTACAGTTCCAAGGGGCCGACCGCGATTGATGCGATCGCCAAGCCTGACCTTGTTGCGCCAGGCAACTTGCTGGTTTCGCTCGAAGCTCCGGGTTCGACGCTCTATAGTCAATATCCCGGCAATCAGGTTCCGTACAGCTTTTATGTAAACGGCGGCAGCACGGCTTCGTCTTCCAGTTACTTCACGTTGAGCGGCACCAGCATGGCCGCCGGCGTGGTGAGCGGAGTCGTCGCCGACCTGCTGCAGCAGAGCCCGAGCCTCAGTCCTGATCAGGTGAAAGCCCGGCTGATGAAAACGGCGTGGAAGTCTCTACCGGCGTTCAGCAGCGCGACGGACCCGACCACCGGCATCACCTACACCGATCAATACGACGTGTTCACCGTAGGTTCCGGCTACGTCGATGTGGAAGCCGCTCTCACTAACGTCGACGTGGCAAGGGGGACCGCAATGTCTCCGGTGGCCACATTTAACGGGAGTACTAACTACGTCAATCTGAACTCCAACCCGTCCTCCGTCTGGAACACTTCTGCTACCTGGTCCTACGCGACCGTGTGGGGAAACTCTCAATTTGCCGCCGGCAGTTCGGAGGCTTCTGTATCGGGAGGCAGTGCGAGTGCGGCCAGCAACGCCCTTTGGGGAAGCAATGCGATGTGGGGCACTAACGCGATGTGGGGCACGAATGCCATGTGGGGAACCAATGCGATGTGGGGGACCAACGTTTCTGTCGGCGAGCAATAAGATCCTTCGCAGTTGAAGGAAAGGGCCGCGATCCATTCGCGGCCCTTTGGTTTGTGAAGCTCGCGATGCCCATGTAGGGACGGCCGCCTCGGCCGTGGAAGAGCGGCGCCTTAGCGCCGCGTAAGGCCCGCGAAGCTCGGCGGGCTTCAGCCCCAGTGGTCGTATTTCTTGCCCGCTCTCAGTGTGCGGGAACGACCTCTTGTATCGCGGCTTTCAGTTGCTCCGCGCTGAAGCCGAACGGTCCTGGCCGGCTCTTATAGGCGACACGGCCCGCAGCATCAATCACGTAAAGGCGATCCGGCCAGGCGGTGTACGCGCTCTCGGTCGAGTTGCCAAATTCGTCGAGCACCGCGGGAATCTCAATTCCCAGCTTGCGCACGCATGCTCCAGCGACGAAACCGCGCTCCTCTTCACTCCGAGGACTGGCGAACACGACCTTGTCCTTAACGTTGCTTTCCATCTGCCAGACGTCGCTCGGGTGCGCTTCGGTGATGTAGACCACCAGGAATGAAACCTGGTTTCCGTACTGCTGGTAAAGCTTGTTGAGGGCAGGAACCTCCCGCCGGAAGGGAGGTCAGGTGTAGCTTCCAAACACCAGCACGACTGGTTTTTGCTGCGCCGTGAGAGCGGACAGTTGCACCGGTGCGGTCTTGTCGAGCTTCATCAGCGCGAAATCGGGCGCTGGACTGCCCACCTGCAACGTGCCTGCCCGGGCGCGCATCCAGAGCGTCTCGAAAGGAAGGATCAGAAAAGGGACAGGCCCCGGAATCTTGGCCATCACCCGGCCAAATTGCTCCGGCGTTTGCCGCATCACGCCGTACAGCGCTACGCAACACGTCACCCACAGCGCGGCGAGTACGCAGACGGTTGCGATCATTGCCTTTTTCACAGACCTGTTTTTCCGTTCACGCGATCGGCACTCGAACCCCAAAGACAAGTGCGCCGATTATAGGTCGGCGCAGAGCGAGGTCAATAGTTGGAATGTAGTATTCGGCCGGGCACTCAGTGCGCAGAATCGTCGTCGATCCAATACTCGCGTCGCGCCTTCAACACCAACTGTGGGAGGTCCTTGGCCGACACATGCAACGCATGCAGGCCTGGCGTAAGGGACGAGGGCCGGAAGCTCAGCACATAGTAGTTCGGCAGGTCGTTTGAAAGTGTGATCAGACCTGCTTTCAGATCCTTGGCATTGTGAAAGTGAAAGAATTCTCCCCCAGCCAGTTGCGCGATGGATTCCGCGGTTTTTTTGCGCAGGGCATTCCGTGCCGTAAGAAATGTCATCGTCGCCAGCCGCAAGGGCGGAGCAAGCTGGCTGATGCAATCGAGCACTTGCTTGCTGTAGTGGCCTTCATATTCGGCATCGGCGCCTTCGTGGCTGAAGCATCCGTGCGCCGGTCCCGGCGTTTCGTTATCGAGCTTGGAGGCTTCGTGGGAGACGGCCGCCCGTGTGCTCGAAAAACCGAAGCTGTACATGGCCGTATTGGTGTCGCTGATCAGGCGCAGAGCTTCATTGAGCGTCGTCTTACTGCCTTGGTCGATGGTTTCGCTGAGCAGCAGGATCGCACGCCGGTAGCTCGCAGGCTGCGTCCGCAACTGCGCGACCGCGAAAGCCACAGCATCCAAAATGGCTGCCCCACGATCGCCTGCCGTCAGGCTCGCAAGCAGCTTTGAGGCGTCGGACGTCCTCGAAGAGAATGGCATCAGCAACTGCGGGGTACTGTCGAATGTGACGACCGCGATGCTGTGTTCGACGTTTCCAATCAGCGCGTCAAGAACGGAATCCAGAGCAGAATAGTCATCGAGATGGCGAGATCCGGCGCCGCCGGTTTCGACGACGATTGCCAGTGCCAGCGGCTGCGATCCGGTTTCCTGATCAAGCGTGAAATGCTGCGGCACGCCGTTATCGGTAACCACGAAGTCATCTGCGGTGAGTTCGAAAACTACCTTTCCTGCTTTGGTTGTCACAAGGACTGGAACCGTCACCAACGAGGATCGCACCGTCAAGACAGGCAGCGCAGGCTCGCTTTGTTGAGCGCATAGGCCCACAGCCGTGAGCGCGAGCAGAAGTGTGTAGCAAACAGACCTCATATCGCATCCAGTTCAAAACGCGCTTCCGCCGCCGCCGCCAAAACCTCCACCGGAGAAGCCGCCTCCACCACCGAATCCTCCTCCACCAAATCCGGAACCCGTCGAACTCGCGCGCGGCGAGGAAACGAAGACTTGGTGCATATCGGTCGCCATGCTGTGCATGGAACTCGAAAAGAAGATCGGGTTAAATCCTCCCACATAGCCGCCCGGCCCGACATACCATTGCGGCGGGTCCTTTACGATCCCCGCAAACGCCTGCGCCCAGTGATGCTCTACACCCAGGGCCATCGCGTACGGCAGAAACTTTTCGAACGTAGTCGGCGGCATCACCTTGAGCCGGTCCGCATCCACGCGATTCATGAATTCCTGGAAGCCGAGTACAGCGACGTGCACCCGCCCGCCCTTCACTGTCTTGGCGGTCATGACCCGCGCAAACAGAAACCAGATCAGCGCCGAGAGCGGAATGCACACCACCAGCAGGAGCACTGAGTTGAAGAAGTTCGCCCAGCCCAGGAACTGCAAAAGCCCAAACAGCGCGAGAATCGCAACGGCCGCTCCAATGCTGTATCCGTTGGCCGATTCCGGATCGAGCAGGTAAATTCCCTTCGTCTTCAGTGCCGCCATAATGTCCTGCCGAATGATCGGAACAGCCGTGTAGAAGCGGTTTTTCAGGCTGGAGAGGCGGGTCTCGTCCCCACCGGCGAATACATTCTCCAGCATCACGCGCTCGTGCGGAGCCAGGTCAGCTCCCCACTGATCGCGCGGCTTGAGCAAGTGAAAAACATAATCCTTGTGCGTGAAGAGCAGTACTTTCTCAGATGTCTCTTCGATCTTGATGTAGCCGCGCACCGCCAGGTCGATGATGGTCGACGTAATGTCGCGTGGGTGAATGCTGTCGTCGAGCAGCGTGCCCGCTTCCGCGGGAGAAATCCCGACCGGCGGCTCGTACATAGGCGCAACCGAAACGCCGGGATCGGGGTCGCGTCCCTTGTACCACCACAGCGTGAACATGGCGGCGAGCGTGACCAGCGGCAGAAACACCACCGGATTGCCGCCAATGAACCAGAAGAACTTCGTCAGCGCGCTCGGCTCTTTGAGAATGTCCTTGGGAAGATAAACGTCAATAGTCATTCCGCCGCGCATGGGCAGCGGATTGTTGGTCTCGAACTGAGCCTCGGCGCCGTCGACCTTGGAACTGGCATCGCGCTGGGTCGAGCCATATACGCCCGTAAACGCTTGCGCCCTCAGCGATCCCGCCGCAAACATGGGGAAGCGCACCGTCGCGGACGCATGATCGATCGGCACCGGCCAGTCATTGCCGGTAACGTTCCAATAAAACTCGTCATGATCGTCGAAGAATCTTGTGCCGTTGCGTACGCGGTAGGTGATCTCAACCGTGCGGGTCGCATCGACCGCGTCTGGAATATAAATCTTCAGATCGCGAGCGCCGTTGGAGGTCGACGAATCGTATTTGAGTTTGCCCCCGCTGTCGTCGGTGACGCTGGTGACCTTGAGGAAGAGTTCGTAGTTCGTCCCATTCGGCCCGGGATATTCAATGGGAATCGTGCGGTGAATTCCGTGGAATTCACCCTCGAAGACCAGCGTGATGCGCTCGGTGACCACAGCGCTGCCATCCTGCGCGACGGTGATGTTGTCTTGAAAGTTCGAGACGCGCCAGGATTTGGCGGCGAGGGGCGCGGCCAAAAGGAGTACACACGCGACCAATTCGTAGAGACGTAGCTGGCTACGTCTCTGTCGGCCGCGGGAAAGAGACGCCGCAAGCAACGTCTCTAGAGCAGAGGGGGCGTTCATTGGACTAGAACTTCACCTGCACCGGCTCACGGTCGGTCTCGGTGGTCTCGAAGAACTGCCGCGCCGTAAAGTTGAACATGCCCGCAATAATGTTCGTTGGGAACGACTGAATCTTCGTATTCAGGTCGCGCACGACCGCGTTGTAATAGCGCCGCGCGTTCTGGATCGAGTCTTCCGTCTGGCTCAGCGATCCCTGCAGCTGCGTGAACTGCTCCGACGCCTTGAGTTCGGGATAATTTTCCGCCACCGCAAATAAGCTCTTCAACGCGCCGGTGAGTTGGTTCTCGGCGACCGCCTTGCCCTCGGGCGTTGTCGCCTGCATCGCTTGCGAGCGGAACTTCGCGATGTTCTCAAACGTCCCTTTCTCGTGCGAGGCGTATCCCTTCACCGTTTCCACGAGGTTCGGAATCAGATCGTGCCGCCGCTTGAGTTGCACATCAATGTCGGACCATGCCGAATCGCAGCGTATCCGCAGTTGCACCAGGCTGTTGTACATCCCGATCAGAACAACGGCGATGACAACCAGAATTACCAGGAAGGCGAGAATCATGAGCGGCTCCTCAGTAGTAAGTGGTTAGAAGGGCGAACTGGAAATCAATGGGACGGTAACACAGTGGGAGCGCCCTCGCAAACGCGGACGAGTGCCGGATTTTGCATTCTGCGATAAGGACTTCACAGGCAACGCAAGAGGGAGTCTAGGGACTAACTGAGGTCGGAGATCTGAGTCTGAGAACCGAGTACTGAGTACCGAGTACTGCTCTACCTACTGCTGCGGCGCGAAGTACCCCTTGCGCGCCCGCACCTGCAGGTCCTTCTTCAGGGTAGAGATTTCAATCGAGCGGTAGCGTCCATCTGCGTCAAAGTTGGCGGGCTTGTAGGAGACGACGTATTGGCTGCGCAGTTCGTCTTCAATCGCGGCGAACGAGTGCGTGATGTCCTTCATCTTGAACGGGAAGAACGCGCGTCCCCCGGTAGCTTCGGCCAGTTGCTCGAGCACCTTGTCGCCGCGCATGACCAGACCGCTGTCGTCGGTCGAGATTGCGTAGATGATCACTTCCGAGCGCTGCGCCATCTCAATGGCCTGTGCCTTCGAAAATTCGCTCTGGTTATCTTCGCCATCGCTGACGATCACAATCGCTTTCCGCACCGGATGATCCGGACGGTCTTTCAGAAATTTCTCTTTGCAGGCGCGATAGACCGCGTCGTACAGCGCCGTCCCGCCGCCATCGTGCAACTTGTGCACGCCAGCCGAAAGCAGTTGCACGTTGTCGGTGTAATCCTGCGCCATCTGGCTGTGACTGTTGAAGCCGACAATGAATGCCTTGTCGAACCCCACGCGAAGCGTGTGCTGCAGAAAACTTGTTGCCGCGTTCTGCTCGAAATCAAATCGGCCATCGACCGATCCGCTGACATCGACCAGCAGCCCAAGATGCAAAGGCAGATCCGTCTCCCGCCGGAAGTTCAGAATCGCCTGCGGCGGCTTATGGTCGTCAAGAATGTTGAAATCGTTCTGGTTCAAGTCGCGCACGAACTTGCCATGCTTGTCGGTCGCGATGAACAGCACGTTCACCTCGTTCACCCGGGCATGTAGGGTGATCATCGCACTCTGCGGATCGTCAGGATTGTCGGCGGCTCCGCTCCCCGCGTTGTAAGCGCTCAGGCTCGGTGCCCCGGACACATAATAAGATGACTGCGCCCGCGACTGGGCCACCAACAGAAAGGTTGCCAGCAAAAGGGTCACAAGGCGGATTGTCGGGTTCGTGTACTTCATGCCTGAAGAAGCCAATTTTTTCACTCTAAACCGGGTCCGGCGACACTTCCAAGCTATTAGATGCACGCCAGAGGCCGAAATCGGGTCCTCACCGGAACCCGCTATCTGATTGACTCTAGGAGTCCGCCGGCAAAGTTCCAAGTTACAAAAGGAGCACACGTTTGGTCATAGCGGAACACGTGCCGTTTCTTTCAGTTACGCGCTGGCCATGAACTACCGGAACTACGCCACCCCGTTAGCCAATCGGATTCAGGGTTTAACATAATGACACGAACTCAACCTCTTTTTCCTTAAAATCTCCTTCGGAGGGATTTCATGAAGAAATTCATCGTATGCCTGATTACGGTACTGATTTCGAGCGTGGCGGCCTTTGCCGCGAACGATGAGCGCGAAGCCGACCGCGTGAAAGACGCTGGCGTGGTCATGAAAGAAATCCTGAACATCCCCGACGACATTCCGCAGGACCTTCTCGACAAGGCCGAATGCGTCATCATTCTTCCCTCGGTGAAGAAGGGCGCATTGGGCATTGGCGGAAGCTTCGGCCGCGGCATCATGGTTTGCCGCAGCGGTGAGCACTACAAAGGCAAGTGGGGCGCTCCGGCTCTGTACGCGCTGGAAGGAATTAGCATCGGATTCCAGATCGGCGGCCAGGCTACCGACTTTGTTCTGCTCGTGATGAATCCCAAAGGCGCGCAGTCACTGCTCTACAGCAAAGTGAAGCTTGGAGCGGATGCCTCGGCGGCCGCTGGTCCCAAGGGACGTACGGCGGAAGGCGCCACTGACATCGTGATGAATGCCGAGATCCTTTCCTATTCGCGCAACAAGGGCCTGTTCGCAGGAATCTCTCTGGAAGGCTCGACCTTGCGTTCTGATGGCAGCGCGAACGAAAAGCTATACGGGAGAAAGTTGACGGCCAAGGAAATCATTCGCGAAGGCAAAGTCGGCATTCCTCCGTCGGCGCACGAACTGGTTTCGCTCCTCGACAGGAAGTCGCCCGTCAACAAGTCAGACCCAAGGTCGCTGGAGTAGACTCGCGATTGGCGTCGTCTGTGAGGCTCTTGTGACCTCTTTGGTGAAAGGTTTGCCGGATCCAGTTCGCTGCGCATGGGCCAGCGGCGAACTGTCGGTTCGTTATCACGACGAGGAATGGGGTGTGCCGGTGCACGATGACCGCACGCTCTTTGAATTTCTTATCCTCGAAGGCGCACAGGCGGGTCTGAGCTGGAACACGATCCTGAACAAGCGCGAGAACTACCGCCAGGCTTTCGACGGATTCGACCCGAAACGCGTTGCTCTCTACGACCGGCGCAAGGTCGAGCGCCTGTTGCGCGATCCCGGCATTGTCCGCAACAAGCTCAAGATCGCATCCACCATCGCCAACGCCCAGGCATTTCTTCGCGTGCAGAAGGAGTCTGGCAGCTTCGACCGCTACATCTGGCAGTTCGTAGGCGGCAAGCCGCGAGTGAACTCACCGAAGTCGATGAAGCAAGTTCCCGCGCGCACACCGGAATCCGATGCGATGAGCAAGGACCTCAAGAAGCGCGGGTTCAACTTTGTCGGATCGACCATCTGCTACGCCTTCATGCAAGCGGTAGGAATGGTGAATGATCACGTAGTGGGCTGCTTCCGATATAAACTCTTGGCATAGCGCAGCGCTGGATTCAACGGACCCGTGGGTAACCATTATCAGACTCCGACGGATCAAACTTCCAATTCAATTTGCCTTGACGGGTTGTCCCGGTTGCACGATATGCTGTAAATGCGATTTGGCGGCTCTTGGAACGCAGGGGATTCATCTTGGCCATGCCATCAGCCCGCGGTAAGCGTGCGGCTATCAATCGCGTCTCCCGCATTCTTCTGTCGCAGGAGTTGAGCGCTCCGCGGCCCTCTTGGTTTCCGGCTTCAGAACCCAGCATGCGAGTTCAATGAGAATGTTCCGCCGCCTTCCCATCGCCAGAAAGTTGCTCGTCATCGTTGGCGTTTTCGTAGCCATCGTAATCTGCGTCTTTTTTCTGGGGGTGCTCCGCTCTGAGATCCTTTCTGGGGTCCGTGCGTATGTTGGCGGCGAGGGCCTGTGGTCGAAGGCTGAAAAGCGTGCTGTCCTCAGCTTGACGCAATACGCATCCAGCCATTCCGAGGCCGACTACCAGCAATATCTCTCAGAAGTCGCCGTCCCCGCAGGCGACAAACAGGCGCGGCTTCAACTGCAAAGCCCGTGGCCCGACATGACTCTGGTTCGTGAAGGCTTCGTGCAAGGCCGCAACAGTCCCGAGGATGTCGACAGCATGTCGAAGCTCTTCCGGCGGTTCGGGCGCATTGGCCACATGGCGCGTGCCATCACGGTCTGGACCGAGGGAGATCGCTACATCGACCAACTCCGCTCCCTGGCGGACGAACTGCATCGCGAAGTCAATTCGGCGCACCCGGACGCGCGGAAGATCCTGGAGATCACCAATCAGGTGGCGATTGTCGATGCCCGCGTGACTCCCCTGGAAGATGAGTTCTCATCAACTCTAAGTGAGGGCGCTCGCTGGATCGACCGGGTGCTCTCAGTCGCTACCTTGCTGGCCAGCGGCGTGCTGCTCTTGATCGGCATCGGTCTGTCTTCCGCGGTGCTCAATCAGATTCGCGGTTCTGAAGAGAAATATCGAAACCTGATTGACACTGCGAACGACGCCATTCTGGTCATCGATGCTCAGACCCGCGTCATTCTCGAAGTCAACAACAAGGCCAGCGAAATGCTGGGCATTCCCCGGGACCAACTCGTTGGCATGCCGGAGTCTCGACTCTATCCCGCGCAGAGGATTCCAAGCCACATTCAACCTCTTGCACCGGATGCTGCAGGGACCGCACGCAGCCAGGAGCTTGAACTGCTGCGGGCGGACGGAACGCCCGTGCCCGTGGAAGTCAGCACCAGCGCTACTGAGTTAGGCGGAAGGCCAGCAATTCTCGGCATCTTCCGCGATATCCGCGATCGCCTCCAAGCCGCCGCCATCCTGCGGCGCAGCGAAGAGCGCTTCGGCTATCTGATTCAGAACCTTTCGGACGTGATCACCGTGGTTGCGGTCGACGGGACCATGCTTTATCACAGTCCGTCGATCGAGCGCGTGGCGGGATACCGGCCGGCAGAACTTCTGGGAAAGAGTATTCTCGCGTTCATTCATCCCGAGGACGAACCCGCAGTGCGCGCCGCGCTGGAGCGGCTGACGCTAAAGGTCGGCAGTGCCGCTCCTCCCGAGTACCGTTTTCGCAGCAAAGATGGCACGTGGGTCTGGCTGGAATCGGTTGGCAACAATTTGCTGAACGACGTTGCGGTGGGCGGCATCGTTGTGACCTCGCGCGACGTCACCGGCCGGCGCGGGCTCGAGGATCAGGTTCGGCAATCGCAGAAGATGGAGGCGGTCGGCCGTTTGGCGGGCGGCATTGCACACGACTTCAACAATCTGCTGATGGTCATCCGGGGATATGCGGAAATCGTGCTGCAGGAGGACAGTGCGGGTCCCGCCGTGCGCAAGAGCGTCGATACCATCGTCCGCACGACGGAGAGTGCAGCCAATCTGACGCGGCAGCTGCTTTCCTTCAGCCGCAAGCATGTCTTCAGCCCGCAGGTGCTCGATCTCAACTCTCTTGTGAATCGCATGAGCGAGATGTTGCTGGGCTTGCTGCGCGACGAGATGGAATTCGTGGTCAAGCTCGATCCCGACTCTTGCTGTGTCAACGCGGATCCTGGGCAGATTGAGCAGGTCATCATGAATCTGGTGGTGAATGCCCGCGACGCCATGCCTCGCGGTGGCAAGCTCACGTTAGAGACATCGCACATTGGCACAGATGCAGTTCGCTCCGTTCGCCGTTCCTCTCTTCCGCCGGGAGGCTATGTCGTGCTAGCCGTGTCCGATACGGGCGTCGGCATGGATGCCGAGACGCAAAGCCGAATCTTCGAGCCCTTTTTCAGTACAAAGAGCAAGGAGGAGGGAACTGGATTGGGCCTGTCGGTGGTGTACAACATTGTCCGGGCGAGCGGCGGGCATGTCCGCGTGAGCAGCGAAGTGGGACGCGGCGCGACCTTTCAAATCTTTTTCCCGCGCGTCGCCACGCCGCCAAAACCGCAGCCTGCGGTCCTTCCCGTCGAGGCAGCGCGCAGCGGCATGGAGACAATCCTGGTAGCCGAGGATCAGCCGGACCTGCGCTGGATGGTCTGCCAATTCCTGCAGCAACTCGGCTACTCAGTGCTGGAGGCCAAAGATGGCGGCGATGCGGTTGCGTTGGCGGAGCAATACAAGGGAACGATCGATGTGCTCCTGACCGACGTGGTCATGCCACGCGTCCGCGGATCGGAAGTTGCGCGGAGGCTCTTGGCAAGTCGTCCTGCTATGAAGGTCATCTTTATGTCGGGATACACCGAAGGCGGATTCGGTTTGGCATCTGACGAGATACAGGAGCCCGGAACCACACTCTTGCAGAAGCCATTCCAACTCGACGCACTCGCCCTGAAGATTCGGGAAGTCCTGGGAGCGCGCAGCCGGAGTTAACCGTAGCGCCGTAGCGCCGGCAACTTGCCGGCTGTCGCGGGGCGTCTCGCCCTCGCACCCGCGGGCCAAGTCGGTGATCGGCGGTCGTCAGTGACGGCTGAATACGCTGGCCGATAGGTAAATCACAACCAAACCCAACAGAAGTACGGTGATCTCCGCGCGGGTCGACCAGGCGTGCAGTGCGTCGAATTGTACGCGCTCGGGCTGGTGGAGCGTGTCGGTGGTGTCGAAGGTTGCCACCTGTGCGCGCAGCGTGACCATGCGGGGAGTAATCCAGAATTGCGAAACCAGCGTGAGTGCGAGCATCAAGCAGATCAGCACATGACGCAGGGCAAACACGTGTGCTGTGCCCTCGGTGATGCGGCTATAAGCCAGCGAACTCAGCAGATACACGATGGCGGAAACGATGGCGATCCAGTGCAGCTTGGTCAGCAGGTTTCCCACTAAAGTGCCAGCGAGAAGCCGCGTGGGCAGCACATGAAACGCCGTGGGCGCCATGAAGGAGAAGAAGACGATCCCGCCAATCCAGACAACGAGCGAGAGAAGCATGAAGAAACGAAGGAAGGACATGTCGGGAGAATTATAGCCTTCGTGGCGAGATCAGAAAGTGAGAACCACAGAGGACACGGAGGACACAGAGGCTGAGAACTGAGAACTGAGTACTGAGTACTGAGTACTGAGTACTGAGTACTGAGTACCGAGTACTGAG
>OBLW0100001820.1_pt1 | contig 17806 bp, 10 predicted proteins | sample 1520161 | NCBI WGS metagenome assembly OBLW01 (sample SAMEA3539309, study PRJEB22396) | soil metagenome | biome: tundra; feature: field; material: soil | place: USA | collected 2010-05 | depth 0.15 m | reverse complement strand
CACGGCTTGCAGGTTTGAAATCGAAGTCCGCCGTCACAAAAACGTGATCTCGCGAACCGGACGCCAGTTCTACTCCGAAGGCGTCCACGTAGGGAATTTCTCTTTTGAGTTTAATTAACGACGACCGGACCGCCCGATCGGCATCGGCGGCAATGACCGGAAGCCCAAACGCGCTCAACCGCGAGAGCACCAATTCCATCGCCGGCCTGCCATGCAACTTGCAGGTGATGCCGGCCACCTCGCCCCAATGCAGTGCTGAAACGACGGCCTCGCACCCTCCCGCCAAATGAGACTTGATGATCTCTGCCACGCGCGCCGCGCCGGCTTCATCGTCCAGGTACCGCAGAATCGCGCTCGAATCGAGGACGTACCTTACCATTTATCCTTCCGCTGCCGCTGGCGCTTCAGTTCCGAGGAGAGGGAAGGCTTGCCGCGAAAAATTCCGCGCGTCTTGTCTACTAGGTCTTCCGACACGGGTTCCAGGACGATCCGTGATCCATCCTGCGTCACGGCGATGCGGGTACCGGGTTTGATCCCCAGAGAGGTTCTCATCTCCGCCGGAATGACAAACTGTCCTTTAGTGCTTACCGAAGTTATCTGTCGTACCATGCTTACATTTTATCATAAGTAAGACCGATATCATAAAGCCAGGTGCCCAGGTTCCCAAGCGCGGCAGAGACTGGAAGCCGCGGTTGATACTGCGCCGGTTACGGCACGATTGGAAGAGACTGCGAAAAAAGTCCTTCCGCAACGGAGAGTGTGACCTCAGCGCCTAAAGGCGCGATCAAAATAGAGTTTTTACCGCAGCGCTGAAGCGCTGCGCCACCCAAAAACAGGTAGCAGGGTTAGTCAAAAAGTATAGTCTGCGCCCGAAACGCCGCGCCCAAGGCTCGATTCCGCCGGCCTTTGACCTTGCTAAACGGCCCGAACGCAGTATAATTCGGGCGGTTTTGAACTGATAAAGAAAATTGGGCCCTAATACCGACTAAGGAGAACGTCGATGAATGAGCGGATGAAAGCCATGCTCTTCGCGCTCCTAACGGGAGCGCTTCTTATTTCTATAGCAGTCGCGCAGAGTCCGGCGACTTCGCAAAGCGTCACCGTCGAGCTGATTGCGACGGGAGATGAGACGCAGTTCGACTCCTGGGCGCAAATCGCGCACGCCGCTAGCGGCGCCAACAACAATTACACCATTTCTGGAATCGATCCAACGACCGGCGGTTTCTATGCGTCCCTGCGCGACGTCCGCTCCTCCAGCATTCCTCTCGAACGAGGCGGCCTTTGGGTGGTGTGGGACGCGACCGTGAGCAAGGTATGGTGCTATCTCAACACCGATTCGGTCCTCGCCACGCGCGGATTCTTCGCCGTCCCGCGCGCGCAACTGCTGCTCGATCCGGCGCTGAAGACCACTCCCGGGCAGAATCTGGAGGCGGGCCTTCCGCCCGACGCTGGCGCGCTTCCCGCCGCCGTTTTCAACGCGATCAACAATATGCCGTGGAATGCGATCATGATCGCGAATGCTCCCCAGACGAACTGGACCGAGAACAAAAAACTCTTAACCATGCCCGCCGGACCGCCGGCGAAATACGGTTACGGCCCGGCTCCGTTCAAGTATGAGATCGAGAGTTCCACCAATAGCAAATATCGAACGCCCGTGACCTTTAATATCACCGGCACCGATCCGATCACCGGCCAGTCCATCCCGAAATATAAGATGACCGCGATGCGCAAGTCGCTGGTCGTCCCCTTTGTGAACGCCACCAATAAGGGCTCCGGAGGCATTGGCAGCTTCATCGCCGCGCACCACAGTGTCACCGAGCCTTGCGGAACGCTGTCGGCCGGCCTCCAGGGCAATGCGACGACAACCCAGCTCTTCGGAGTCGCCGGACCGGGCAACCTGCTCACTGTTTTCCTCGACGATCCGCTGGATGGACCCTGGTACGAGATGGAAAGCAAGATCTATCTCAAGTGCGCGGGCGTGAAGTCGCAGGAAGCGGGTGTGGTTCCACCCGCGAACGATCCCCTGATGCTAAGCAACCCTGGCGTCAGCCTTCGCGAGCGCGTCCTGGGGCAGGGCCTCGCCGTCATCGCTGTCGGCAATACAACCGACAGCGTCAGCTATGTGAGTTGGACATGCAATACGATGGCGGGCGTCGGCACTTACGCCTCGGTCAATAACATCGATCCATTTCTAGGAGGGTGGACCGGCGTGTTTCCAGCTTGCACCGCCACGGGCAATGTCGATTATCCGCTGATTGTCGCGCAAGAGTTGGTCACGGATACTCCGATCCCGGCCTCGATTTCGGCCCTGGTCAAGCCGGTTAACAGCCTGGTGACCACAAGAATGGCCTGGCAGTGAGCGGTAGGTCCAGCGCCGCTAGCAGAGTCCTAATTTGCCTTTCTTCACCACGGAGACACAGAGTCACGGAGAACGGCGAACCGGCAAAAACCCGAGCTACTGCTTTTCTGGGTGTCTCCGTGTCTCGGTGGTGAAAACCAAATTAGGACAGTACCGCACCGCTCGCAGCCTGTACCCAGAAGCCCTATTCTTGTAGAATCATAAATTCAGTCATACTCCGTTCGAGGAGCAACCGATTCTATGGCCTACGTAATTGCCGAGCCCTGCATTGGAACCAAAGACACCGCCTGCGTTGACTCCTGCCCGGTGGACTGCATTCACCCCAAGAAGGACTCCGAAAAATTCGGGACGGAAGAGATGTTGTATATCGATCCGGTGGAATGCATCGACTGCGGCGCTTGCGTCCCGGTTTGTCCGGTGTCGGCCATCTTCGCGCTCGACGATCTCCCGGAAAAGTGGAAAGAGTATACCGAGCGGAATGCGAAGTACTTCGGAAGATAGCCGTCAGCCGTCAGCCATCAGCCATCAGGAAAACCAATCCACCCGCTGACAGAAGCTTTTCCTGACGGCTGATGGCTGAAGGCTGACGGCTAAACATGCTGAAGGAGTCGGAAGCAATCGTTCTTCGCACCTATCCCCTGCGTGAATCCGACCTGCTGGTCACGTTGTTTACCCGCTTGGAAGGTAAGGTAAAGGGCGTGGCTCGCGCTGCCATGAAGTCGAGACGCCGCTTTGGAGGCGCCCTTGAACCGCTCACCTACGTTCGGGCCTATTACGATGATCGTGAGCGACAGGAGTTGGCCCGGCTCGATTCCTGCGATGTGATTGACTCACCCATGGCCAGCGAGGTTAGCTATTCGCGCGCCGCGGCATTGGCTCACGTCGCCGAACTGCTTGACGAATTGATGCCCGACCGCGAGGCCAGCGACGCAGTTTTTCGATTAAGCCTGGCGGTTTTGCAGGAAATGCGCGGCGACAAGTTGTGGATGCCGCTCACCTACTTTGATTTGTGGATGACGCGGCTCATGGGATTTCTGCCTGAGTTTTCGGAATGTTTGGTCTGCGGCCGCGCACTCGATGGCAACCGGGCGTTTTATCACGCGCTCGCCGACGGGTTAGTGTGCATTGACGATAAGCGGATCGCGTCCTCGGAGTTGTCGCACGAGTCGCGAAGGATCGCAGCCCAGATGCTGCGCTCGCGCGTCTCCGAATTCGCGGGAATCGATTGGCCGAAAGCGCTGTGCGCCGATTTGCGCAAGTTCCTCCTCCAAATTCTGGAGCGGCACATCGAGAAGAAGCTGATGACCGGGAGAATGCTGGAGAAAATCGGGGATTAGCTGTTAACCTTGAATTGGCGATCCTCATAGTCGTTTGCCATCCAATATTGATTGTCATCCTGAGCGAAGCGAAGGACCTGTTGTCTCGTGGAGCGAAGAGAAAGCAGGTCCTTCGCTTCGCTCAGGATGACAAGATCTGGTGAGCAACGCTAAGAGCCACCACGGCTAAAGCCAAGTGACTTCATCCAATTCCAACTCGCTGACTTTTCAGGAGCTCATCCTGAAGCTGCAGGCCTTTTACGCCGCGCGTGGAGCGGTCATCCAGCAACCCTACGACGTGGAAGTGGGCGCCGGCACCATGGCTCCTGAGACGTTCCTCCGAGTCCTCGGTCCTCATCCTTATAAGGTCGCGTACGTGCAGCCGTCGCGGCGTCCGGCCGATGGACGCTACGGAGAGAATCCCAACCGGCTGTTCAAGCACCTGCAGCTTCAGGTGATCCTGAAGCCGCCGCCCGAGAACGTGCAGGAACTCTATCTCGAATCGCTTGGAGCGATCGGCATCGATCTTCGCCAGCACGACATAAAGTTCGAAGAAGATAACTGGGAGTCTCCCACGCTCGGGGCGTGGGGCATCGGCTGGCAGGTGATGCTCGACGGCCTGGAGGTGACTCAGTTCACTTACTTCCAGCAATGCGGTGGGGTCGATCTGGATCCCATTTCTGCTGAACTTACTTACGGCCTCGAGCGGCTCTGCGCGTTCCTGCAAGATGTGGATTCGATCTACGACATCGTCTGGGCGCGCGATCCTGAGACCGGCAGGGAAGTGAAGTATGGAGAGGTGCGGCTGGCCGACGAGCAGCAGTTCTCGGTCTATAACTTCGAAGGGGCCGATGTGCCGAGCGCGTGGAGGCATTTCGAACTGTGCGAGGCCGAGTGCAAAGTTTTGCTGGATCGATATGCTGTGTTAACTAAAGATAAGAGCGAAGGCGACGGCATCGCCCGCGAGAAATCGCGCTTTCCATTGCTTGGAGCCTACGATCTGTGCCTGAAGTGTTCGCATTACTTCAACATCCTGGACGCGCGCGGCGCGATCTCGGTGACCGAGCGCGTCGGCGTGATCGCTCGCGTGCGAGCGCTCGCGGTCGGAATCGCTAAGGCCTGGGTGGGTCAGCAGTACGGAACTGGAAAAAAAAGTGAGAATGCCGGGGACGGAAAGCCAACGGTGGAAAAGAAGAAAGGTAAATTGGCTCCCGTTCTTACATAGAATTTGCAGCTGTCATCCTGAGCGGAGTGGAAACTTCGCTACGCGAAGTTTCTACGGAGTCGAAGGACCCCTACTTGAGCAGCGCGGTAAGCGTGGAATTTTTGCAGTGCGGAGGCGGCAGCGAGTCGACGGAATTTCCCAGTAGGGGTCCTTCGACTACACAAACCGATCCGCTTCGCGTATCGGTTTGCTCCGCTCAGGATGACAAACAGACAAGGTATGACAAGAAGATAACGTATGCCTGACTTCTTACTCGAGATCGGATGCGAAGAGATCCCGGCGCGGATGATCGACGCCTCTTCGCGCGACCTGCACGAGCGCGTCACCGCGCTCCTTCAGCGCGAGCGCCTCGAACCCGCCGACGCGCTGTCGCGTCTCGACACTCCGCGCCGGCTGGCGCTGATCGCTCCTGGAATCCCGGCCGCCCAGCCCGATATTACCGAGCAGGTTACAGGTCCATCCGCACAGATCGCTTATAAAGATGGACAGCCCACACCGGCCGCGCATGCGTTTGCAAAAAAAGTTGGAGTCGACGTCGGTAAGCTGGGAAAGGTTAGTACTCCGAAGGGCGAATACCTGGCTGCGACCGTGACCAAAAAAGGCCGCACTTCCGCCGAGATTCTTGCTGAATATCTTCCCAAAGAAATCTCTTCTCTCTACTGGCCCAAAAATATGTACTGGCGCAAGCGCGGAGAACTCTTCGTGCGGCCCGTACGCTGGCTGGTCGCGATGCTCGACGAAGAGATTGTCCCGCTGGAATTATTCGGCATCGCGGCCGGCAAGACTTCTCGCGGACACCGCATCATCTTCGGCGACAAGGGCAGCGGTCCGGTTGCTATTTCTAAGCCGAGCGCCTACGTCGAGGCTTTGCGCAACGCAAAAGTCCTCAACGCCTCGGAGCGCGAGCACGCCATCCGCAAAGCTCTCGACGCTGCCACTCGCACCATCCCCGGAGCCCGCTGGAGCGAAGATAAGTTGCTCGTTGCGACCGTCGTCAATCTGACCGAATTTCCTTCCGTCATCCTCGGTGGCTTCGATCCCGAATTTCTGGCGTTGCCGCAGGAGGTCCTGGTCACGGTGATGCGCGATCATCAGAAATATTTCGCCATCGAAGATGCGAATGGAAAGCTTCTGCCACACTTTTTGGCCGTCCTCAACACCGATGCCGATTCCGGAGGCCTCATCCGCCACGGCAATGAACGTGTTTTGCGTGCCCGCTTCAATGACGCCCGCTTTTTCTGGCAGACCGACCAGAAGCAGACTCTCCGGGAGCGCGTCGAGTTTCTTCGCAATGTGACTTTCCAGAAAGATCTGGGCAGCTACTACGACAAGACCTTGCGCGTGCAGTACCTGGCCAGTTCGCTTTCCGAAACGGTCAAACGGAGCGGCATTGCGATTCGCCCCGGCGTGGTTCACAAAGCGGCGCTGCTCGCGAAAACCGATCTCACTACTGAACTGGTTAAGGAATTCACCGAACTGCAGGGCATCGTCGGCGGCCTCTACGTGCAAGCGCAACAACTCGATGAAGACCTCAGGCCGGACGTGCAGCTTGCGATTTCGCGCGCTATCTACGATCACTACAAGCCCGAGTCGATGGAAGACAGCTCTCCCGCCACCGCTGAAGGAGCGATTCTTTCCATCGCTGACAAAGCCGACTCCATTGCCGGCATGTTCGCCCTCGGCCTGATTCCCAGCGGATCCAAAGATCCATTCGCTCTGCGCCGTCAGGCCAATGGCATCGTAAAGACGATTGCCGAGCACAAACTTCCGTTGCGTCTTTCGGAAATCATGGCCGATGCGCGTGTTCGCTATAAAGGCTCCACGGCGGAGAAAAAGTTTACGGATGCGGATTACGCCGAATCGATTCGCAGCTTCTTCCGTGAACGCGTTGAGTTTTACTTGAAGGATACGCACGGTTATGCGTATGACGTCGTCAAGGCGGTGCTTGCTGCAGATTCTGATGACGTAGTCGATGCCATGGCGAGGACCGCTGCGCTTACTAAGGCCAGAAGCTCGGAGGCTTCCAAGGATCTTGACGCTGTTTGCATTTCGTTCAAACGAATCAAAAATATATTGAAGCAGGCGGAGGACAAGAAGATATCGATTCCTTCGCATCCTGATGAAGGTCTTATGGGCAGTATAGGTACTGCTGAAACGGATCTTTGGTTAAACGGAGTAGTGAATCTTTGGTCCCAATATGAGGTCTGGCGCGAGGATGGTGCGTATGATTTGGCCCTTGAGCATACGGCGTCATTACGCCCTTTGCTTGACCGGTATTTTGAAGAGGTGATGGTAATGGTCGATGACCCCGCGATTCGGGGCAATCGACTGTCGGTTTTGCAAAAGCTTTATAGGGATTTCTCCACCATCGCCGATTTTTCCGAGATCGTGACGGAAGGCAAAGAATCTACGAGATAATTGAAAGAAGAGGATCCATCCATGGCAACGACGACTCTCCCCGAAGCTGAAATCGAAACGCAGACAAAGTCCAACGCCAGTTCTAACGGCAAGAAAAATGCGGCGACCAAATACGTTTACTCCTTCGGCGGCGGCAAGGCCGACGGCAACGGCAAGATGAAAGACGTACTTGGCGGCAAAGGCGCAGGACTCGCCGAGATGACCAACGCCGGTCTTCCCGTGCCTCCCGGCTTCACCATCCAGACCGAGGCTTGCCGCGAATACATGCGCCACAACGCGGTCTCAAAAGCGGTTGACGAGCAGATGCAAGACGCGCTGGCGAAGCTCGAAAATCTGCAAGGCCAGAAACTCGGCGAGGGTGAAAACCCCTTGCTTGTGAGCGTGCGTTCGGGCGCAAAGTTTTCCATGCCCGGCATGATGGATACGATCCTCAACCTCGGCCTCAACGACAAGAGTGTCGAGGCGCTCGCCAAGCGCAGCAACAATCCGCGCTTCGCCTACGACTCCTATCGCCGATTGATTCAGATGTTCGGCAACGTTGTGCTCGAAATTGAGAAGGCGGTCTTTGACGAAATCTTCGACGCCAAGAAGCATCAGAAGAAAACCAAACTCGATACCGACCTCGACGCCAAGGCGCTGCAGGAGGTCATCGTCGAATACAAGAAAGCCGTCAAGAAACATACCAAGCGCGACTTCCCGCAAGATGCGCATGAACAATTGGTGATGGCGCGCGACGCCGTGTTTCGCTCATGGCAGAACGATCGCGCCAAGCACTATCGCCGCATCAACAACATCGACGACATGCTCGGCACCGCCGTCAACGTGCAAGCCATGGTCTACGGCAACCTCGGCGATACCAGCGGTACCGGTGTGGGCTTCACGCGCAATCCCGCCACTGGCGCGAAAGAGTTTTATGGAGAATTCCTGATGAACGCGCAGGGCGAAGACGTGGTATCCGGTGTTCGTACTCCGGTTCCCATCCTCGAACTGCAAAAAGTTATGCCCAAGGTTTATGACCAGCTTCGCGAGATCACCACGCGCCTCGAAAAACATTACAAAGACATGCAGGATTTCGAGTTCACGATTCAGGATGGCAAGCTCTACATGCTCCAGACCCGCAATGGTAAACGTACTGGCCGCGCCGCTGTCCGAGTTGCGATTCAGATGGTGGACGAAGGCCTGATCAGCAAAGAAGAAGCGATCTTCCGTGTCGAACCAAACCAGCTCTACGACTTTCTGGTTCCGGGACTCGACGAGAAGAGTACCAAAATAGAAGTGCTGGCGACGGGATTACCCGCGTCGCCGGGCGCGGCCGTCGGCCAAATCGTTTTTACCGCCGAAGAAGCCGTCAAGAAGGCGGGTCATGGCACGCAGCGAAATCCCGTAATTCTGGTCCGCGCGGAGACCACGCCCGAAGACATCCAGGGCATGGAAGTTGCGGCCGGCATTTTAACCTCGCGCGGCGGCATGACAAGTCACGCGGCCGTTGTCACCCGTGGCATGGGCAAATGCTGCGTGGCCGGCGCGGGAGACATTCAGGTGGACGAGCGCGCCCGCGAAATGCGCGTCAAAGGCCAGGTCTTTAAAGAAGGAGACTGGATCTCGCTCGATGGCACCAGCGGCCGCGTTATCAAAGGCAAACTCAACACGCTGGAGCCCTCTGCCGACGATGCCGACTTGCAAAAACTGATGGGTTGGGCAGAGCCCTTCCGCAAAATCGGTGTTCGCGCCAACGCGGACATTCCGCGCGATGCCGTTCAAGCGCGCTCCTTTGGAGCCGAAGGCATTGGCCTCTGCCGTACCGAGCACATGTTCTTCGCCCATGACCGCATCTCACACATGCGCACCATGATTCTCGCGGACAACGAAAAAGACCGCCGCGCCGCGCTCAAAAAGCTTCTGCCCATGCAGCGCGCCGACTTCCTCGGCTTGTTCAAAGCGATGGAGGGATTGCCCGTCACGATCCGCTTGCTCGATCCTCCTCTGCACGAGTTCTTGCCCAAGCGCGAGCAACTGATGGTCGCGATTGCCAGTCTTCCCAGCGCAACTCCCAAGCAGAAGAAAGACATGGTTGACGAATACCGCGAGTACGGCGCGAAAGCGGTCGGCGATCTGAAGAAAATTCTGCCCGCATTGCTGGCGCGCGTCGAAGAGTTGCACGAGTTCAATCCCATGCTCGGCCATCGCGGATGCCGGCTCGGCATCACCTATCCCGAAATCACTGAGATGCAGGCGCGAGCCATTATCGAAGCGGCTGTCATCGCCGAGACGAAAGGCATCAAGACGCACGCCGAGGTCATGATCCCGCTCATCGCGACCGTAAAAGAAATGGAGAACCAGGGTTCCATCGTCCGGCGCGTGGCGGAAGAAGTGTTTAAAGAAAAAGGAAAGAAGGTGCATTACCTCGTCGGCACCATGATCGAGTTACCCCGCGCCTGCATAGTCGCCGACGAGATCGCGAAAGACGCCGAGTTCTTCTCCTTCGGCACCAATGACCTGACCCAGACCACCTTCGGATTTTCGCGCGACGACATCAACAAAGTGTTGCCGACGTATCTGGCCGAAGGAATTTTGAAGCAGGATCCGTTTGCCTCGATCGACCAGGATGGGGTTGGCGAACTGGTGCGCATGGGAATCGAACGAGGCCGGAAGACTCGCCCCAAACTAGAAGTGGGAATCTGCGGCGAACACGGCGGCGACCCAGCCTCGGTCGAGTTCTGCCATCGCGTCGGAATGGATTACGTCAGCTGCTCGCCATTCCGCGTGCTGACCGCGCGACTGGCCGCCGCGCAAGCCGCCGCCAGCGAAAAACTGCAGATCGACGGCGGAAGAACTAAGTGATTAACGCAGAGGCCGCGGAGATAGTTCGCGCTGAGATCGCTGAGAAAGACCGAGGACGGCTTAATGCGATCAGCGGGCGAATTGTTGATGCGGCCATGCGTGTTCATACTCTTCGCGTGGCGGCGGCTCAGGCTGCTGCCGGCGAAAAACTGCAGATCGACGGCGGACGCACTAAGTGATTAACGCAGAGGCAGTGGAGATAATTCGCGCCGAGATCGCCGAGAAAGACAGAGAACGTTTGATCAGTTGACCCGCTGCAGCCGGTTAATCAGCTTCTGCGCCAGGTTTTCCTCCGACTCCGACCAAAGCAGCCGCCCCGTAGCTCCCGCATTCTTCTCCACCTGAGCCGTGAACTCCACCAGTCTCTGCACATTGCTCCGGACGTGCTGCTCCGCCTCTCCCGTCAACTCCACTTCTTCGTGCAGAAACAAATTGTCTAGCCCGAAGTCAATCAGAATGTGCCCACTTTCCTCAGCCCCGCGCTCTTCGAACTCCAGCCCGTGTGCGGTCAAACGAATCAGCGAAGGCTCCAGCACCCAGTTCTTCGCGCCCTCAGCCAAACTCCACAAATCCCAGTAGGCCTCAAAAATGTAAGCATAATCGTCGTGCAGAAATTCGGCGGTCTCAGCCACGGCCTCCTCCGGCGCCACTCCCGGACGAAAACGGCGCTCCAGAATCGTAGGCTCGCTCCAGGAAACCGGCTGAATCGCGGTGTAGGTCACGCCGCTCCGCGCCGCGGAAAAGGGAATCTGGCGGAGAACGCTGACCGTCCGGAGCAAGATCTCAGGTTCATCGAAGCTAGGAAACCAAAGGCTCAAATAAAGGGAATCGACCATGCCATATTTTAAACGCAAGGCGCCCTCTGTGAGACCGCGGCGTCCTCTGCGTTGATCAGTAGCCCGCAAAAACGAAAGCGCCCCAGACTCATAAGAGTCCTGGGACGCTATCGTTGAACAGCCCTCCCCCGAAAACTGCTCATCCCCAATCTAGCCTCCACCCCGCTCCCTGGGAATGGCTCCGGAGTGCTGGGGAGTAGCACTCCGGGGCCATTCACAGGCCCATGTGATTCCCGTCACAAATCAGCTCTGAAATTTGCATCCTATCCATCGAAATTCTGCGTTGTACTTTTCCTTCTAAAGCGCAGTAACTAATGAGTTGGCGAGGTGTCTTCCTGAGCCGAGTGTCAGATTCCCGGAGCTTTAGCGGGAAAACTTCCCCACCGATCGGCCCGCGGCCCCGTTCGCCGCGATCGATGCCATGTAGCGAGTGCTGTCATGATTACGCGTCAGAAAATATCGAATGGCTCTCCCCCGGCCCAAGGTCTGTATCATCCCGCGCACGAGCATGACGCCTGCGGCATCGGTTTCGTAGCCAGCATTCGTGGCCATAAAAGTCACGACATCATCACCAAGGGAATTCAGGTTCTCCTCAACCTGGGACACCGCGGCGCTTGCGGATGCGATTCCGAAACTGGAGACGGCGCTGGCATCCTGCTCCAAATTCCGCATAAATTCTTTGCCCGCGAGTGCGGCAAGCTAGGATTCGAATTGCCTGCACCCGGCGCTTATGCCGTGGGCATGATCTTTTTCCCGGTCGAAAAGCATCAGCGTCTGCAATGCGAAGGAATCATCGAACGCATCGTCCGCGAAGAAGGACTCACCGCCCTCGGTTGGCGTGATACACCCTGTTTTGCCTCCGCCATCGGTCGCGTGGCGCGAGGCTCGCAGCCTTACATCCAGCAGATCTTTGTTGGTTGCGGCGCATTTGCTGATGAAGACGCCTTCGAGCGCAAGCTCTACGTCGTGCGTAAACGTTGCGAAACCGAGATCGCCGCGTCCGGCATCGAGGACGCGAGTGTCTTCCACATTCCCTCACTCTCTTGCCGCACTATCGTTTATAAAGGTCTGCTGCTCGCGCCCCAGATCGAGCATTTCTACAAAGAGCTTTCCGATCCCGATATGACCAGCGCGTTGTGCCTGGTCCACCAGCGTTTTTCGACCAACACTTTTCCCAGTTGGCAGCGCGCGCATCCCTATCGTTACATCGCCCACAATGGCGAGATCAATACGCTCAAAGGCAATGTCAACTGGATGCACGCCCGCCAGTCGCTGCTTCAATCTCCATTGTTTGGGGATGACATCAGGAAGCTCCATCCCATCATCGCGCCCGATGGCAGCGACTCCGCCAACTTCGATAATGCCGTCGAACTTCTGGTGCAATCGGGCCGCAGTCTTCCGCACGCCATGGCGATGTTGATTCCGGAAGCGTGGGCGGGTAATTCCCACATGAAGCCCGAGAAGCGCGCCTTCTACGAATATCACGCCTGCTTGATGGAGCCGTGGGATGGCCCGGCCGCCATCGCCTTTACCGACGGCCGAGTCATCGGCGCCCTTCTCGACCGCAACGGCCTGCGCCCCGGGCGATACGTGGTTACCAATGACGAACTCGTCGTCATGGCCTCCGAAGCGGGAGTCCTCGAAGTCGAGCCCGCTCAGGTCAAGATGAAAGGCCGCCTGCAGCCGGGAAAAATGTTTCTCGTGGATACGGTCGAAGGCCGCATTGTTCCCGACAAAGAAATCAAGCAACGCTTGTGGTCGCGCCAGCCCTACGCGCAATGGCTTCAGGAGAATCAGATCACCATCGATCAGTTGCCGAAGCCGACGCGCATGCACCACCCCGACGCCGAAACTCTGCTCCGCCGCCAGCGTGCGTTCGGCTACAGCGACGAAGACCTGCGCATGATTCTTGGCCCCATGGCATCGAAGGGCGAAGAGCCAATTGGTTCGATGGGCACCGATACTCCGTTGGCCTGCCTCTCCGACCGGCCGCAATCGCTCTTCAACTACTTCAAGCAGCTCTTCGCTCAGGTCACCAATCCTCCCATTGATCCGATCCGCGAAGAGATTGTGATGTCCCTCATTAGTTACATCGGAGCCGAGCGCAACATCCTCTCGGAAGAGCCCGAGAACTGCCACATGTTAAAGCTCGCGCACCCGCTCCTAACCAATATCGAACTGGAAAAGTTGCGCCGCGTATCGACGGGAGACCTGCTGGCCATCACGTTGCCCGCGTTGTTCCGTGCCGCCGACGGCGAAGCCGGACTGAAGCGCGCTCTCGATGAATTGTGCCAGCGCGCCTCGCTCGCGGGAAAAGCCGGTTACACGCTCCTGATCCTCTCCGATCGTGGAGTCAATAAAGATTACGCGCCCATTCCGAGCCTGCTGGCGCTAGCCGCGGTTCATAATCTGCTAGTCCAGGAAGAAACCCGTACTCAGGTCGCTCTGATCACCGAATCCGGTGAGCCGCGCGAAGTCATGCACTTTGCGCTCCTCAGCGGCTACGGCGCCAGTGCGATCAATCCATACCTGGCACTGGAAAGTGTCGAGAGTCTTGCGCGACGCGGCGAGTTGGCCGAAGGAGTAACTCCCGAACTCGCGTCCAAGCACTTCATCAAGTCGGTCAATAAAGGATTACTCAAGACGTTCGCTAAGATGGGTATCTCAACCCTGCAGAGTTATCAGGGAGCCCAAGTTTTCGAAGCCATCGGCTTGAACAAAGAACTGATCGACTCCTACTTCACAGGCACTGCATCGCGCCTGGAAGGCATCGGCCTCGAAGTCGTCGCCCGTGAAGCCCAGTTGAAGCACGAGCACGCCTTCCGCCCGCTTACCGAATCGGAGACCGAGCTCGCAGTGGGAGGAAACTACCACCAGCGAGTGAACGGTGAGTATCACCTGCTAAACCCGCTCACCATCGGCAAATTGCAGCAGGCCGTGCGTCAGGGAAGCTTCCAGACCTTTCAGGAATACACCGATCTCATCGATCAACAAAGCAGCAATCTTGCAACCCTCCGCAGCCTGATGAAGTTCAGGAAGGCTGCCCAACCGGTTCCAATCGAAGAAGTCGAGCCTGCCAAAGAAATCGTAAAACGCTTCACCACCGGAGCCATGTCTTTCGGTTCCATCAGCAAAGAAGCCCACGAAACTCTCGCCATCGCCATGAACCGCATCGGCGGAAAGTCCAATACCGGCGAAGGCGGCGAAGATGAAGAGCGCTTCCAGCCCGATGCCAACGGAGACCTTCGCCGCAGCGGCGTAAAGCAAGTCGCCTCCGCGCGTTTCGGAGTTACCGCCAACTATCTCGTCAATGCCGACGAGTTACAGATCAAAATGGCGCAAGGCGCCAAACCCGGCGAGGGCGGCCAGCTTCCCGGATATAAGGTCGACGAAGTCATCGCGAAGCTGAGACATTCCATTCCCGGCGTTGGCTTGATCTCGCCTCCGCCGCACCACGACATCTATTCGATCGAAGACTTGGCGCAACTGATCTATGACTTGAAAAACGTAAATCCGCAAGCCCGCATCGCTGTGAAGTTGGTAGCAGAGGTCGGAGTGGGAACAGTAGCAGCAGGGGTGGCCAAAGCCCACGCGGATGTTGTCTTGATCAGCGGCGACAGCGGAGGCACGGGCGCGTCTCCACTCAGTTCGATCAAACACGCCGGCATTCCATGGGAGCTCGGTTTAGCCGAAACGCAGCAGGTTCTTCTCTTAAACGATCTGCGCGGGCGCATCCGCGTCCAAACCGATGGCAAGCTTCAGACTGGACGCGACGTAGTCGTCGCCGCGCTCCTCGGCGCCGAAGAATTCGGCTTCGCTACCACTCCACTGATAGCCCTGGGCTGCGTCATGATGCGCAAGTGCCATCTCAATACCTGCTCCGTCGGTATCGCCACGCAAGATCCCGTGCTGCGCAAACGCTTTCAAGGCCAGCCCGAGCACGTTATCAACTTCTTTTTCTTTCTCGCGGAGCAGGTTCGCCAGTACATGTCCGAACTCGGTTTCCGCCGCATGGACGATATGATCGGTCGCGTCGACATGCTTGACGTCGAACCCGCGGTTGACCACTGGAAGGGAAGAGGTCTGGATCTGTCAGCCATTCTTTACAGCCCACCCGTGCCCTCGCGCGTCGCGCGCCGCTGCGTTCAATCCCAGGATCACGGCCTCGAACAATCGCTAGATCATCAACTTCTAGTCAAATCGCAGGTTGCAATCGAGAAGCTCACTTCAGTTGTATTTAGAATGCCCGTCCGCAATATTCACCGCTCGGTCGGAACCATGCTCAGCGGAGAGATTGCCCGCCGCCATGGATCCGCCGGCCTTCCCGACGATACCATCCGCATCCACCTGGACGGATCGGCCGGACAAAGCATGGGCGCGTTCCTGGCGAAAGGCGTCACGCTCACACTCGAAGGCGAAGCCAATGACTACGTGGGCAAAGGGCTCTCTGGAGGCCGATTGGTCGCCTATCCCCCGCGCGGGTCAAGATTCGCTCCCGAAAAGAATATTCTCATCGGCAACGTCGCCCTCTACGGCGCGACCAGCGGCGAAGCCTTCTTTAACGGAGTGGCCGGTGAACGCTTCGCCGTGCGCAACTCCGGGGCGATCGCCGTAGTCGAAGGAGTCGGCGACCACGGGTGTGAATATATGACCAAGGGCGTCGTGCTCGTGCTGGGCGCCTGCGGCAGAAATTTCGCCGCTGGCATGAGTGGCGGCGTCGCCTACGTCTTCGACGAACTTGGCGACTTTACCGAAAAACGATGTAACCTCGATTCGGTCGACCTCGAGCCCGTCTTCGACAATCTGGAAAATCTCGAAAACGCAGATACCCAACTTGCCGCTCGCCTCGCCGAAGCGAAGCTGGTCAAAGATCTGGTCAAGCGCCATCTCTCGCTAACCGGAAGTCCGCGTGCTACCTGGATTTTAGACAACTGGTCCGAGGCGCTCTCCCGCTTTATCAAAGTGTTCCCGCATGAACACAAGCGGGTGCTGGGAGTAAGTCGCCGCCGCAAGCCGTATATCCCAACCTTAACTATGGATGTCGCGTCTCCCACTGAACAGGTGCACCATGGGTAAGGACACTGGGTTTCTCGAATACACGCGCGAGTTAGCTCCCAGGCGTCCAGTTACTCAGCGCGTCAACGACTGGTTCGAGATCTATCTCGATTTTCCCGAAGAGAAGCTGCGCACCCAGGGCTCGCGCTGCATGGACTGCGGCGTCCCCTTCTGCCAGACCGGATGCCCCGTCAACAACCTCATCCCCGACTGGAACGATCTGGTCTATCACGGACGCTGGAAGGAAGCGGTTCGCCAGTTACACGCGACCAATAACTTCCCGGAGTTCACCGGCAGAATCTGTCCTGCCCCGTGTGAAGCCTCTTGCGTGCTGGGAATCAACCAGCCGGCAGTAACCATTAAGCAGATTGAAAAAAATATCGTCGAGCGCGGATTCTACGAAGGCTGGATCCATCCTGAGCCGCCCAAAATTCGCACCGAAAAAAAAGTGGCGATCGTGGGCTCCGGCCCCGCTGGCCTCGCCGCCGCCCAGCAACTCTGCCGCGCCGGACACACCGTAGTCGTTTACGAAAAGTCCGACCGCATCGGCGGTCTGCTGCGCTACGGAATCCCGCAGTTCAAGTTAGAAAAACACATCCTTGACCGACGGCTCGAACAGATGTCCGCCGAGGGAGTGAAATTCGTAACCGCCGCGGAGGTAGGAAAAAATATTACCGTAGAAGATTTGTGCAACGAATTTGACGCAATTCTGTTAGCTGGCGGAGCCGAGCATCCCCGCGACCTCAACATTTCCGGGCGCGAACTGAAAGGCATTCACTTTGCCATGGATTTCCTGACACAGCAAAACCGGCGCTGCCAGGACGATGCGATCGCTCCCGAAACCGAAATCACCGCCACTGGCAAGCACGTAATCATCATCGGAGGCGGCGATACCGGAGCCGATTGCCTAGGAACCGTCCACCGCCAAAAGGCCGTTTCCGTCCATCAGTTCGAAATCATGCCCCGCCCGCCGGAAGAGCGCTCGCCCTCGACCCCGTGGCCGCAATGGCCCCTGCAACTGCGCACCGAAGGCGCGCACGAAGAGGGCGGCATCCGCGACTGGAGCATCGCCACTACAAAATTCACCGGCTCCGGTTCCAACGAACTTCAGCACCTGCATGCCATACGCGTAGGCCCGGAGCCCACCTTCGAGCCCATCCCCGGCACCGAGTTCACCATGCCCGCCGACCTGGTTCTTCTTGCCATGGGATTCATAGGACCAGTTCGCACTGGCTTACTCGACCAGTTGGGAGTGAAACTCAACTCTTGCGGCAACGTGGCCACCGATCAGAACTACATGTCATCCGTCCCCGGCGTATTCGTAGCCGGAGACATGCGTCGCGGCCAGTCGCTGGTGGTGTGGGCCATCGCCGAAGGCCGCCAGGCGGCCGCCGCTCTCGATACGTATCTAAGAACGCAGGCCATGCCTCTGACCATTCCGCAAGATTCCAATTCGAAACAACAGTCCGCCCCGTCTTAATCGGTGATCGTTTTCGCGCGCGTCCAAGGCTTTCCCCCACCGGAGAATGGTAGAATGTCGATTGTTCTATCCTCACCAGTCCCCGTCGTCTAGCCTGGCCTAGGACATCGCCCTTTCACGGCGGTAACGCGGGTTCAAATCCCGCCGGGGACGCCAAACAAGACAAAGAAGTCATTCAGCATTGTTCTGGAATCTCCAAGTGATTGAAAAAACTCATGCCAAGCGTGCATCAAGCCTACATTCTTGGAGTTTAAAAAGCCGCCTTCGTGACTCCAC
>OBLW0100001819.1_pt1 | contig 17813 bp, 15 predicted proteins | sample 1520161 | NCBI WGS metagenome assembly OBLW01 (sample SAMEA3539309, study PRJEB22396) | soil metagenome | biome: tundra; feature: field; material: soil | place: USA | collected 2010-05 | depth 0.15 m | reverse complement strand
GAGTCATCGTGTGGCTGACCGACGAGCAGCGGGCGCTGCGCGACGCGGTGCGCGCCCTCCTGGCGCGGCAGCAGCGCCGGCCGCAGGCCCGTGATGGAGAGGCCCGCGCAAACAGCCACGACCAGGGGGGCTATGACCAGGGGGGCTATGACCAGTCGCTGTGGCAGCGGCTGTGTGGCGAGATCGGCGTCGCGGGGCTGGCCGTGCCGGAATGCTATGGGGGCGCCGGGGCCGGCCCGGTCGAGACGCACATCGCGGTGGAGGAACTCGGGCGCGGCCTCACCCCGTCACCCATGATCGGCTCGGCGGTGCTGGCGGCCCAGGCCCTGCTGGCCTCCGGCGACAACGCGGCGTGCCGGCGGCTGCTGCCGCCGATCGCCGACGGCACCGCGATCGCGGCGCTGGCCTGGACGGGACCGGACGGCCACTGGGACCCCGGCGAGGTCGCGTGCCACGCGGCCGCTGGGACCGCCGCCACCGCCACGCCAGGCGGCTGGGAGCACAGCGGCTGGGTGCTCAACGGCGCGGCGCACCACGTGCTCGACGGTGCTGCGGCCGACGTGCTGCTGGTCGCGGCCCGGATGCCGGACGGAGTCGGGCTGTTCGACGTTGACCCGCGGCACACCGGAGTCACCCGCTCGGCCGCGACGACCATGGACGGCACCCGCGAGCTGGCCATCGTTGAGCTAGAAAACGTGCCTGGCCGGCGCGTCGGCGATCGCGCGGCGCTGGCGCGGGTGCGGGACCTCGCGTGCATCGCGCTCAGCGCCGAGCAGGTGGGGGCGGCCCAGCGGGCCCTTGAGCTGACTGTCGCCTATACGCAGATCCGGGTCCAGTTCGGCCGCGCGATCGGCAGTTTCCAGGCGCTCCAGCACCGGATGGCCGACCTGCACGTCCTGGTGGAATCGGCGCGGTCGCTCTCCTACGCCGCGGCGACGGCGGCCGCCGAGGGGGCACCGGACCTCGGGCTGCGTGCGGCGGCGGCCAAGGTTTACTGCTCGGAGGCGGCGCTGCGGGTGGCGGGCGAGATGATCCAGCTGCATGGCGCCATCGGCATCACCTGGGAGCACGAGGCCCATCGCTACCTCAAGCGGGCCCACGGTGCCGCGCAGCTCCTCGGCCAGCCGTCCGAGCACGTGGCCAGGATCGCGGCGGCCCTGATCGACCGCCATTGAAACTCGCGAGCAGGGCTGCGGGCCTGCTGCCGACTGGGACGCTCCTGGTGGGGGCGGGGCTCGCGGTGCTCGGGGTCGGCTCTTACGCCCAGCTCGCTGTCGCTGGTCACAGCCTGAGCACGGCCGGCATGGCGGCCATGTCGGTACTGTGGTCGATCGTCTTCTGGATCGGCGTTGGCCTGTTTTTCCCCGTCGAGCAGGAGCTCATCCGGCTCGTTGCGGCGCGCACGGCGAGGGGCGAGGGCATCGTTCCCGTTGCGCGCCGGGCAGCCACGGCGGCCGGCGCCATTCTCGCCGCAACGCTTGCGCCACTCGCCGTGGCCGCCAGGCCGCTGGCCGACAGCCTGTTCAGCGGCGACATCGGGATGGTGGGAGCGCTGGCCGCGGCCTTGCTGGCGCTGGCGGTCACCTCTGTGAGCCGCGGTGTGCTCGCCGGCCAGGGCAAGTTCACGGCGTACGGCGGCTCGCTCGCCATCGACGGCGGGCTGCGTATCGCGCTCGCCTGCGCCCTCGGCATCGCGGGCGTGCGCTCGCCCGCGGCGTTTGGCCTGACCCTGGCCGTTCCGCCACTGCTTTCAACGGCGTGCATGCTCGGCCCGCTGCTGAGAGACCTGTACCCGGGGCCGGCCATCGCCTGGACGGTGATGTGCCGCGGGCTGGGGCTGCTGATCGGCACCATGCTGCTCGCCCAGTTCGTCGTGAACGTGGCAGTGATCAACGTCAGGCTGCTTTCGCCCGGTGATCCGGCGGTGGTCGGCGCATTGCTCGCCGCCATGATCCTGGCCCGTGTGCCACTGTTCGTCTTCACATCGTTGCAGGTGTCCCTGCTGCCGGGCCTGGCCGGAGCCGTGGCGGCGGCCGACAAGGCGCGCTTCCGGCAGCTAGCAGCCCGCGGTTGCGGGATCGTGACGGTCCTCGGCATAGCCGGAGGAGTGCCCGCGGCGATCCTCGGGCCGCGGCTGATCCGGGTGCTGTTCGCCGCCCGGCCCACCCTCGGGCACGCCGATTTCGCCTGGCTTGCCGCTGGAACGCTGTTCTACATGCTGGCCATGGTCCTGGGCCAGAGCGCGATGGCATTGTCCAGGCACCGCGATCAGTTGCTTGGATGGATGACGGGCGCCCTCGTGCTTGTCGCCATCACCCTAGGGCCGGGCGAGGTCAAGCGCCGGGTGGAGGTCGGCTACGCGCTCAGCTCCCTGACTGTGGCCGTCGTCCTGGCGCTCGTAGTGTTCCTGCGCACGTCAAGGCCCGGCGCCCACCGCGCCCGCCGGAGTCACCCGGCGACTGCCGTCAGCGGCGGATTAATCAAGTCCGCGCCGGACTAATTAAATCCGCCGCTTGACCCGCCGCCGGAACGAGCTCATGAAACACCGCGTCCCATTCGCGCGAATGGCGCCGCGCCAGCCGCCGGCCAGAACTAACTAAGACGCAACGGCTGGCGCGAGGTGATGTTTCATTTCCGGCCGGGCGCCGCGCCGGGAGCCCGCCAGAAACAGCTAGCCGCGCGCAGACCGGGTTCGCAGGGCGGAACTGGCCAGCGGGGCGAATGCCACCAGGGCGGCAATGACCGCCACGAAGGCGCCGAAGTCCCAGCCCACCTTCACCAGCGACGACCCGCTCGCTGGCTTGAACACGACGGCGATGAGGACCAGCAGGAGGTTGACGGCCGCCCCCGCCGCGAGTAGCTGATCATGGGTCAGCGGCAGAGCCGGCATATCCCGCATGCCCGCGCGGAGAACGAGGTAGGCCACCATGGCCAGGGCCAGGATCAGCGCGAGGAAGAGGTAGCCGTGGGCGCTCAGGGCGTCCGCGGACGAACTGGTCGAGAAGTTGCCGAACGCCGCGCTCACCGAGAACCACGGCAGGAACAGCGAGATGAGAAGGACGAGCGTGGCGGCACCGGCGATCCGGTCCGTCCGCGTCCACCGGGCGGCATCGAAGCTGAATGCCTGCGTTCTTGAGACCGTGGGCGCCGACGCCGTGGCGCCCGAGGCGAAGCCGCGCGACCCGGCCCCGCGGGCCGCGCTCACCGGTATCTGGGTGCCGCAGTTGGCGCACGCCGTCGCACTCTCGGCGACATCGCTGCCGCACTGAAAGCAGATCATGATTCTCCCCTCTCGAATGGGCGGAGATATCCCCCCGCTTCTTCTCTCACGGGGGCCGGCCCGGCAACGGTTCATTGCCTATCGGATTAAAGAGGGATCTGCACCTTAGGGCACTTGCCACGTGGGGGCGCAGAACTAAACTCTCTATGGCCCGCTCACGGCATGCTGACCGGCCCGGCCTACTGGACAGGCCCGATCTCGGCGCCAGCGAGCTCGGCGTAGATAAGGAACCTGAACGGGTCGGTCTGCTGGTATCGCTCCATGAGCCGGTGCAGCGCTGTCAAGCGCAGTTCGGCCAGTGCGGCGCTGGCTGGGTGGCGCAGCAGGCCGGGGGTGATGATGTCCAGGGCGAGGGCGTGATCACCCGACGGAATTGTCACGGACGGGGGCGGTGCGGTGTCTTAGAGGGGGCGGGCCTGGGAGGCCCGGCGGTTCGCGGCAATGAGGGCAAGGAGGCTGGGCATGACGGGACAGGCAGATCCTGGCGCAGCGCCGGGGTACTTCACGCCGGTGTCCGGGGCGAGGTACATCCAGCTGACGACGTTCCGGCGAGACGGCCGGGCCGTCTCCACGCCGGTGCACATCGTCGCCGGCGCGGACGCGGCGTTCTTCCGCACCTGGGACGTGGCCGGCAAGGCAAAGCGCCTTCGCCACACCCCGGCCGTGCTGATCGCGCCCTCGACGGTCCGGGGGCGGCCCCTCGGGCCGCCGATCCCGGCCCAGGCCTACCTCCTCGAGGGCGAGGCGTCGCAGCGGGCCGCCCGCATGCTCGCCACGAAGCACCCCATCCTGCATGGCCGGCTCATTCCGTGGTACCACCGCCGCCGGGGCTGGACCACCCAGCAGTACCGCCTCGAACCGCCCGCGGCCGTCGCCAGTCCCTAAACCACTAGGTGCCAGGCACACGGCAGGCATGCCGCGGTCAGACGGTCCGGACAGGTTGGCGGGCGCGGTGATGGCAGTGGACCTGGCCGCCAACTGGTTCGATAACTGGCCATCGTTGACGGCGGAGCCGCCGCGGCTCGTGGGGATGCTGCCTATTACGTTATTCGGGCTGCTCGTGCTGGCCTCCATCGTTCCGTTGCGGCGTTCCCTGTCCGCCACCGGATCACCTCACCCGAAGTGATCACCTGTTCGTGCCCGGTATAGGCCGCCGCGACCTCAGCCTTGGGGGCCGTGGTCGGGAGCCGTGGTGGGCGTGGTCGTCAGCAAGGTTGGCAGCTGGCCCAGTTCCTTCCGGTAGGCGGCGCGGTACTGCTGGACCGCCTTGCTGAGCTGCGGCTGATTCGCGTCGACGATCTGCTGTTCGTAGCCGGCCTGCACGGCGAAGTAGATCCCGGCCAGGTCGGTGGACTGGGTGCAGGCCGCGTCGGCCTCGGCTTGCGCGATCTGCGCCGCCTTCTGTGCGGCGGTCAGCGACGGGGCCGTAATGGTGCCCGTGGCCGTTTGCGTTGTCACGGACGCCCCGCGGATGATATTCATCACGCTATTGAGCAGCCCATTCGGGGTGCCATAGTGGTAGCCATCGACGGCCATGCACGCAGACCAGGCCTTGGTCGCCGTGGCGATGGATGGGTCCTTGAACTCTTCGCTCCGGATGGTCTGGCCCAGGGCCTGGATCCCGGCCAGCGCGGAGTTCGCCTGGTCGCCGGTGAAGTTTCCGACGATGGTGGCGCACTTGTTGCTGGCCGCCTGCGCTGCGGCACTGGGGTCACTCGATCCCGTCCCCGAGCCCCCCAGGCCGCCGGGCATGAAGCCGTCCTGCGCGGCTTCGGTGGCTCCGACGTACCCGAAGGGCCCGAACGACGTCGAGGGTGTCAGTGTGTCCCCGATCTGGATCTCCTGGAGATCATCGTTGGCGTCCGGGTAGCCGGCGTCGGTCATGCAGGCCGTGGCGAGCGAGGTGGCCGCTTCGTTGGGCGCCAGCCCGTCGCCGGCGGCCTGGCCGAGTTCGGCATACGGGGTGAAGGCCTGCTTGGCCAGCGCCGCCTGAATCGAGCTGGCCATGGCCGGCTTGCCCACGCTCGGCGCCGTCACGCTCGCTTCCGGGCTCTTGGCGCCGGAGCCGCCCGAACAGGCGGCCAGGCCCAGGCCGGCGCAGCAGCAGAGCAGGATCGCGACCGCGTTCCTCTTGATCATTCCTGGGTCCTTTCCCTTCACGGTCAGGCGTGTCCCTTCACGGTCAGGCGTGCCGGAGCGCGGCCAGCGGGCTGGTCCGCGAGGCGCGCAGCGACGGATACGCCCCGGCCAGCAGCCCGACGACACTGCCGATCAGCGGGGCGGGCAGGGTCACGTCCGGGTTGACGACGGCGGTCCAGTCCTTGGCCGCGGCGAAGACGACCACGGTCAGCACGCCCAGGCTGGTGCCGATCAGGCCGCCGAGCGTGCCCAGGGTCGTGCTCTCGGCCAGGAACTGGCTCGCGATGTGCCGGGGCCGGGCGCCCAGGGCGCGGCGCAGCCCGATCTCCTCGGTGCGTTCGAGGACGGCGACCAGGGTGGTGTTGGCGATCCCGACCGCGCCGATCAGCAGGCTGATCGAGGCGAGGATCAGGAACAGGCCGGTCAGGTCGCTGTTGACCTGGCTCTGCAGCGTCTGCGGATTCGACGGGGAGGCCACCACCAGCCGGCTCGGGTCCTCGGGCAGTTCCGCGGCGGCGATCTGCCGCCCCACGGTCTGCGCCGCACCCAGCTTGGTCGCGATGATCATCTGGGCTTCGTCCTGGTTCCCGATGCCCGGCTCGGGATTACCGAAGTCGGCCAGGGCGGTGCTGGCCGGGATGAGCATGGCGCTTTGGCCGGCCACCACCCGCTGCGCGGCGCTGTACACCCCGACGACCGTGTACGGGGTGCCGTCGATGAACACCGCCGGCTGATCGGCCAGGCGGGCGGGGGAGATCCCGAGCGCCTGGGCCGTACCGGCGTCGATCATCGCGACGTGCTGGGCGGTGTCGTTCTCGTACGCCGTCAGCGGTGAGCCGGCCACCATGGTCAGGCCCATCGCCGTCACCGCGCCGGGTGAGGCGGCCATCAGGTTGACGTTTCCGTCCGCGGTGGCGGACAGGCCGGGCGAGGAGGTGAACTCCGTGTCCGACGGCAGGGCCACCGGCCACCACACCCCGGCCGCGGCCACACCGCGAATGTGCCCGGCGATCTGGTCGGCGCCGGCCGGGAACCCGATGGCCGGATTGGTGCCCGGCGGGGCAACATCGTTGGCCGGGCCGTTGTCCTGCACCGTCACCGTGGTGTCGTCCCGGATGGTGAACGCCTTGGAGATCTGGCCGGCCGCGGTGGCGGTCAGGCCAAGGACGGCCACGAACGCGCCCACGCCCAGAATCGTGCCGAGCATGGTCAGCGCGGCCCGGCCTGGCCGCTGGACGATCCCGGCGACCGCCTCGGCGGACACGTCCCGAGTGGCCAGCCGGGAGGCCGGGACGCCGGTCAGGGCGGCCCGGCGGCGCGGCCGGAAACGGCGCGGCCGGAAACGAAGACTAGGCATGACCGGCCTCGGCTATCGCTGATGCGGGACGCGGCTCGGACAGCTGCCCGTCTTTGAGGGCGACCGTCCGGTCCGCGCGGGCGGCGACGTTCGCGTCGTGGGAGATCACCACGATCGTGAAACCGTCCGCGTTCAGCGCGTCAATCAGCTCCATGACCGCGCCCGCGCTGTGTGAATCCAGATTCCCGGTCGGCTCGTCGCACAGCAGCAGGCTCGGCCGGTTCACCAGCGCCCGGGCGATCGCGACCCGCTGACGCTCCCCGCCGGACAGCGTGGTCGGCAGGGCGTCGATCCGGTGGCCGAGCCCGACGCGTTCCAGTGCGTCGCGCGCGGCGGCGCCGCGCTGCGCCCGGGGGGTGCGGTTGTACAGCTGGGCGAGCAGCACGTTCTCTTCCGCGGTGCGGTAGGGCAGCAGGTGGAAGGCCTGGAAGACGAACCCGATCCGGCTGCCCCGCAGCGCGGAGCGGTCCCGGTCCGCCAAGGCCCCGGTGTCCACGCCGTCGAGCAGGTACGCGCCGCCGGTCGGCGTGTCCAGCAAGCCGAGCAGGTGCAGCAGCGTCGACTTGCCCGACCCCGACGGCCCGGTCACCGCTACATAGTCGCCCGCATCGATGACCAGATCGGCCGGGCGCAGCGCCCGGACCGGAGGCGGACCGGGATAGGTGCGCGCCAGCCCCCGCAGCTCGATTACCGGCGGGCGCGCGCCCTGGTGGCGGCTCATCCGCTGACCACCACTGTGTCACCGGCGGCGAGGGCGCCCGCGGTCACCGGCGTCACCTGGACGTATCCGTTCGCGGACAGGCCTGGGGTGACCGGCACCTTGGTCTGCTTCCCGCCCGAGGCCACGGCCGTGACGGAGCTCTGCCCGGACGCGGTGGTGACGATCGCGGCGACCGGCACGGTGAGCACCGGCCCCTCGGTCTGCCCCGTCTCCACGGTGACCAGGACGTTCTCGCCATTCAGCGCCGCTGGCAGCGCCGAGGACGGGGTGACACTCACCGGGACGAACAACGACGAACCGGAACCGCTGCCCGTCCCGCCGGAACCACCCGATGTCCCCGACGACCCCGAGCCGCCCGACGACCCCGAGCTCCCCGACGAGCCCGAGGTGCCCGACGAGCCCGAGCTGCCCGCCGAGCTGGCACCGCCGATATTCACCGTCGTGCCGGCCGGCAGCGTCTGGGTCGCCGTGCTCAGCGCCGCCACCGTGCCGGCCGCCCTGATCCCGGTCGCCTCGTCGTAGATCTGCACCTTCAGCCCGGTCTTGATCTGCGAGGCGTACGACGGCGGCAGCTCGCCGGTCAGCGTGAGCGCACCGCTGGCCGACAATTCGAGGAACGGCGAGCCGGCCTGCTGGCCGACTGCGCCGTTGACCGCGATCACGGTGGCGGGCAGGGCCGGCAGGAACAGCACGTCGCCCTGCGGCACCTGCGGCCCGCTCGCCCCGGCCCCGGCACCGGCACCGGCCCCCGTCCCCGTCCCGCTCGCAGTGGCCGCGGTCGGCACGGTGTACCCGAGGTGCTGGTAGAACGCCGAGACCGCATCCTCGGTGCCTGCGCCGTAATAGCCGGATGTGTCGCCTTCGTCGCTGTAGCCGAGCGCGGCCAGCGCCTTTTGCAGCTCGGCCACATCCGGGCCGGTCTCACCGGGCGCCAGGTCGCGCCACGCGGGCACCGAGCCGGACAGCACGAACATCGGCGCGCCGTCGATCTCCGCGATCAGCTCGCCGTTGCGCACCGTCTCGCCGGCCTTCACATCCAGCTTCGAGATGTACAACTGGGCGGCCGTGCCGCTCGCGGACACGTCGTACTGCGTCGAGGGGTACACCACGCCGCGCATCGCCACCGATGAAGTCAGGTCCTGCGACGTGACTTTCGCCGTGGTAACCGTCGGGGCCGGTGGCGCGGTGTCCGCGGCGAGCTGGGCCGGCGACTTGACGAATGTCGCCCCGATCAGCCCGCCGATGGCCAGCAGCGCCGCGCCCGCTGCGACACCCAGCAGGACCCGCCGGCGGCGGGCGAGCCGTGAGCCACGTCCGGCCGCCCGGCCCGCGGACGCGCCGGACCGGCTGGCGGACGCGGTCCCCGCCGGTGTCCCGGGCTCTGGCCCGCTTGGCCCGGAGCCTGGCCCGGATCCAGAGCCCGGGGGCTGGGGCCCGGGCTGCTGCGCCAAGAGATCATCCATGAGTTCGCCTTCGTACACGCTTATCGGGAGCCGAGGCCCCCACGAGGTCGGAACGCCTCGCCCACGCCCCGGTGGTGCGCGAGGCCTGCGATGCCTTGCGCTGCCTGTTGTAGTGCATCGGTGGTGACAGGACGGTCACAGAACCTGTGACCCGGCTGTCACCCCCGGCCTGGCATGCTGAAGGCACCGCCCGCCTGAGCCGCCCGGCGCAGGTCACGGCGCGAGGCGGACCTGGGGAGAGCGCCGATGAGAGTGCTGGTGGTAGAAGATCACGAGCGGCTCGCCGCGGCGGTAGCGGCGGGGCTGCGCGGTGAGGGCATGGCCGTCGACGTGGTCTTCGACGGGCCGGACGCCCTGGCCCAGGCCGCCCTGGCCCGCTACGACGTGATCGTGCTGGACCGGGACCTGCCCGGCCTGCACGGCGACCAGGTGTGCCAGGCCCTGGCCGCGGAGCGGTGCCCGAGCCGGGTGCTGATGCTCACCGCGGCGAGCACCATCGCCGACCGCGTGGCGGGCCTGGGGCTGGGCGCGGATGACTACCTGCCCAAGCCGTTCGACTTCACCGAGCTGGTGGCCCGGATCCGGGCGCTGGCCCGCCGCGCCGCGGTCCCGCTGCCCCCGGCGCTGGAGCGCGGCGACCTGTGCCTGGACCCGGCCCGGCGGCTCGCCGTCCGCGCCGGGCGCCGCCTTCCGCTCACCCCCAAGGAATTCGCCGTGCTGGAGTGCCTGCTGGCCGCGCAGGGCGCGCTGGTCTCCGCCGAGGAACTCCTGGAGCGGGTGTGGGACGCGAACGCGGACGCCTTCACCACCACGGTCAAGACCACCGTGGGGCGGCTGCGGGCCAAGCTGGGCGACCCGCCGGTGATCGAGACCGTCCGCGACGGCGGCTACCGGATCTGACTGGCCATGACCCGTTTCGCCATCACCCGGGCCGCCATGACCCAGGCCGCCCGACGGCTCCTCACCCCGGCCACCTGGCTCCGGCTGCCCCGCCGCACCGCCCGGCTGCGCCTCACCGGACTGTACGGCGCCCTGTTCACCGCGGCTGGCGCCGCCGTACTGGGCGTCACCTTCTGGCTCTTCCAGCGGGCCACCGCCGGCGCCGTGTTCTCGTCGAACAACCATTTCGCCCCGGCCTACCGCGGTATCAGGTGCCAAGTCCAGGTGCCTAAGCGGAGTCAGCATCCCGGATTCGTGATTTCCGTGCCGCCCGGCTGCCGGGTGCTGCTACGGAATCAGGCTGCGGCACTGAACCGGCTGCACACCATCGACCTGCACACACTGATCATCCAGTCCGCCATCGCCCTGGCCGTGATGGCCGCGCTGGCCGTCGTGCTCGGCTGGCTGGTCGCCGGGCGGGTGCTCCGCCCGCTGCGCGCCATCACCGCGACCGCCCGCCGGATATCCGCCACCAGCCTGCACGAGCGCCTCATCGCCGGCGGCCCGGACGACGAGTTCACCGAACTGGCCGGCACCCTGAACGACCTGCTGGCCCGGCTGCAGGCCTCATTCACCGCCCAGCGGCACTTCGTGGCCAGCGCCTCGCACGAGCTGCGCACCCCGCTGACCCTGGACCGGACCCTGCTGCAGGTGGCACTGCGCGACGCCGGCGCCACCGTTGAGCAGTGGCGCTCCACCGGCCAGGAGGTACTGGAATCGGGAAAGCAGCAGGAGAGGCTGCTGGAGGCGCTGCTCACCCTGGCCACCAGCGAGGCCGGCCTGGCCCGCCGCGAGCCCGTCGACCTGGCCGAGGTGACGACAGCCAGCGTGCTGACGGCCGACCGCGAGATCAAGCGCCAGCGGCTGCACCACACGGCCTCCACCGATGCCGCGCCCGTGCTGGGCGACCCTGACCTGATCGAGCGCCTGGTGGCCAACCTGCTGGACAACGCCGTCCGCCACAATGTTCCCGGCGGCACGGTCGAGCTCGCCACCAGGACCCGGGACGGCCGCGCCGTCCTCTCGGTCGCCAGCAGCGGCCCAGTGATCCCGCCCGCTGAGGTCGACCGGCTCTTCCAGCCTTTCCAGCGGCTGAACGCCGCCCGCACCAGCAACGGCAGCGGGCACGGACTTGGCCTGTCCATCGTCGCGGCCATCGCCACCGCCCACGACGCGGTCATCACCGCGCACGCGCCGCCCGAAGGCGGCCTCCATATCGAGGTGAGCTTCCCGGCCGCCCCGGTCGGCCCCGGTCCGCCCGATAGCTGACCGCGCCCCTTGCGCGACAGGAGATCAGAACGGCCCGGACAGTTCGCCGAGGGCGTCGGTGAGCCGCAGGTTCTCGCCGTAGTCCACCGGGCAGGCGATGACCGACACGGTGTCGGCGGCCAGCGCCTCGGTGAGGCTGGGCAGCAGGTCACCGGCGGAACGCACCTGGTAGCCCCGGGCGCCGAAACTCTCCGCATAGGCCACGAAGTCGGGGTTCGAGAAGCTGATCGCCACGTCATGGCCGAGCTCCAGGTCCATCTTCCACTTGATCAGGCCGTAGGCGTCGTCCTGCCAGATCAGCACCGTCAGCGGGACGCGTTCCCGCATGGCCGTCTCGATCTCCTGTGAGTTCATCAGGAACGCCCCGTCGCCCATCGCGGCCAGTACCCGGCGGTCCGGCGCGGCCAGCTTGGCCCCGATCGCCCCGGGCAGGGCGAAGGCCATGGTGGACAGCCCGTTGGAGACCAGGCAGGTGTTGGGCTCGTAGGTGGGATACAGCCGGGCCATCCACATCTTCACCGCGCCGGTGTCGGCCAGGACGATGTCCGGGCGGCCCAGGGCGGCCCGGATGTCGGACACGATCCGCTGGGGCTTGACCGGGAAGCTGTCGTCGTGGCCGCCGCGCGCCAGCTCGGCGGCCAGCAGCCGGCGGATCTTCTCGCCGCTCGTTCCCAGCTGGAACCGGCGGGTGGTGGCGGCAGCCAGGGCGTCGAGGGTCCGGCTGATGTCGGCCTGGACGCCGACTTCGACGTCATAGCGGGCGTCCACCTCAGCCGGGACCCGGCTGAGGTGCAGGATCCTCTTGTCGCCGCCCGGGTTGATCCGCACCGGATCGAACTCCTGCAGTTCGTAGCCCACGCTGACGATCACGTCTGCCTCGTCGAAACCAAAGTTGACGTAGTCGTGGCGCATGAACCCCACCGCGCCGAGCGCGTGCGGGTGGTCGTCAGGGAACACCCCCTTGCCGTGAAAGGTGGTGGCCACCTGCAGGCCCAGCTGCTCGGAGAAGCGCCGCAGAGCGGCCGCCGCGCCCGCCCGGGCCGCTCCGTGCCCGGCCAGGACGACGGGCCGACGAGCCCCGTTGAGCACCGCCGCAGCCCGTTCGATCTGCGACGCCGAGGGCTCGTCCGGCCGGGGAACATTGATGCCGAGGGGCGTCAGCCCGTCCGGCGCCGGCATGGCCTCGATGTCCTCGGGCACGGCCAGGTAAACGGCGCCGGGGCGTTCGGTCTGAGCCAGCTTGAATGCCTTGCGGACCATCTCGGGGACCGCCTCGGGGCTCAGGACCAGGTCCGCCCACTTGGTCACCGGGGAGAACATCGACACCAGGTCGATGCTCTGATGCGACTCCTTGTAGATCCGGTTCAGCCCAACCTGCGCCGAGAAAGCGACCACCGGCGTGCTGTTGGTGGTGGCGTCGGCCGTCCCGAGCAGGAGGTTGATGGCGCCGGGGCCGAGGGTCGCGGAGCACACACCGGCGCGGCCGGTCAGCCGGCCGAAGATCTCGGCCATGAACGACGCCGCCTGCTCGTGGCGGACCAGGACGTACCGGATGGAGGACCGGGCCAGGGCGTCGGTGAAGTGGATGTTCTCTTCACCGGGGATGCCGAACACGCAGCTGACACCCTCGTGCTCCAGGCAACGGACCAGCAGGTCCGCGACACGTTGCTGGTCCACAGGCACGCCTCGGAGAGTACCGGAGCACCGCGGCAGCCGGCCGGCGCCCCCGTCCGGTGGGCGCCTAACTGAACCGAGCGCCTGACTCAGTCCTGACCCGCCGATTCCGGCCGGGTTGCACGGGGTGCCCGGCGGTCCAGCGTTTCAGGCCCTCGTCGGTCAGCATCCGGGAGAAGGCCTCCTCCGCGGCGCCGACGAGAGGAGCCTCCTCGGCGAGGTGGGCGGGGATCAGCGGCGGCGGCGGCGAGACGCGGAAGGCCATCAGGCCGGCCAGGTACGCGCGGGCGACGTGCTCGCCGGCGACCGCGAGCAGGTCCCGTCCGAGACCGCCGACGGTGACCACGTGCGGGTCGAAGGCGTTGACCAGTCCGGCGGCCCCGCGGCCGAGCGAGCGCCCGAGGCCCGCCAGCGCCCCGAGGGCCTCCGGCTGCCCGTCCCGGCCGGCGGCGAGGACGCCGAGCACGTAGCTGACCTCGTCGTCCGGCGGCGGATCACGGCGTGCCCGGGCGAGCGCGGGACCGTCGAGGGACGTGTTCCAGCAGCCATATGCGCCGCACCGGCAGCGCAGCGTGGGGTCACCGAAGGGCATGTGGCCGAACTCGCCGGCCATGCCGCCCGCGCCGAGCACGGCCCGGCCTCCTTCGACGATCGCCCCGCCGACACCGGCGTCCATATAGAGGTGCAGCATCGTGCCCGCACCGGTGGCCGCGCCGCGCCGGGACTCGGCGATGGCGGAAAACGTGGCGTCGTTGCCCGTGATGAACGAGTGCTCGCCCTCGCCCGGGCCGTAGCGTGGCCAGAGCACCGAGAGGTCGACGTCGTGCCAGCCCAGGTTCGGTGCGTGCACGAGACGGCGGCCGGCGACCGTGCCCGGGACGGCGATCGCCACGGCCTGGATCCGCTGGCCGAACCGCCGGTGAACAGAGCCGAGCTCGGCGGCCACCGCGGTGAGCACCTCGTGCTGGTCACGGTGGTGGGCCTGCTGCGTGCTGGCGATCACTGTCCCGCCAAGCTGCACGGCGGCCACCCGCCAGGTCTCGTGCGCGATGGCGGCGACCGCCACCAGCGGCCCGCGGGGATGGGGGTGCAGTGAGGTCGTTGGCCGGCCGCGGCTGCCGGTCGGGGGCGCCGGGCGCTCGGCCAGCAGGCTCAGGGAGACGAGGCGGGCCGTCGTCTCGGCGGCGAAGCCGCTGGGCATGCCGAGCTGCCGGGCGGCCGAGGTCCTGGCGATGCCGGGCCTGGCGTGCACGGCTCCCAGCAGCACCGCCAGCGATGACATTGCCCGGCACCCACCTCATGCTCGCGTCAGGTCAGTGATTATTTTACTCGCTCGCCGAGTATAACCTAGTTGGGTGAGCAACGAGCAGGCCAAGGCCGCTGTCCCCGGGCCGGGCCCTGGGCCGGTTCCTGGGCCGGTTCCTGGGCCGGGCCCCGTGCTGGGCCCTGGGCCGGCCCGGCACGGGGCCGGTGGCCTGCTCGCACTGGCCAGCGCCGCCTTCGTGTATGTGACGGCGGAGACGCTGCCCGTGGGGCTGCTGCCCCAGCTTGCCTCCGGGCTGCACGTGCACGAGGGGGCGGTCGGGCTGCTGGTGACCGCGTACGCGGTGGTCGCGGGGCTCGCTGCCCTGCCGGTCACCGCGTTGCTTGAGCACACCCCGCGGCGACAGGTCATCACCGGTGCGGTGGCCGTCCTGGCGCTCTCGCAGGTCGCGATGACAGTCGCGCCCGACTACGGGGTGATGCTCGCGGCGCGCTTGCTCTGCGCGCTGGCCCACGGAGTCTTCTGGTCACTGCTGGCTCCGGTGGCGGCGAGTATGGCGCCACCGGGGAAGGCGGGGCGGGCGACGGCGATCGTTTTCACGGGGAACTCGCTCGCGCTCGTCCTGGGCACCCCGCTCGCTACCGCAATCGGCCAGCTGGCCGGCTGGCGCGTCGCGATGGCGGTCCTGGCCGGGGCGGCGGCGATCAGCGTCGTGGCCCTCCAGGCGACCTTGCCGGCCCTGCGCCCCGAGAAGGCGGCCGGCGGTCTGCGGGCACGGTTCACGTCGATGCCCGCGGCCCTGCGCAGCCGGCCGCTGCTCGTCCTGTGCGCGGTGACGGTGCTCCTCGTGATCGGGCATTTCACCGCGTACACCTACATCGCCGCCCTCGTCCGCCAGGACGCGGGCCTGGCCGGCCTCGCGCTGGCCGCGGTGCTTCTGGCCTACGGCGTGGCCGGAATCGGGGGCATCGCGCTGACCGGCTGGGCGACCGATCGCCGGCCCCGCCTCGTCGTCGCGGCGTGCACGCTCAGCCTGACGGGCGCGCTCGCCGGGCTCGCCGTCCTCGGCCCGGGATCGGCCGTGCTGACCGTGGCCGCGGCGATCCTCTGGGGCGGGGCGTTCACCGCGATCCCGGTGTGCCTCCAGTCGGCAGTGCTGCGCATCGCCCCGCGGGCCGCCGACACGGCCTCTGCGCTCTACGTCGTCGCCTTCCAGATCGGCATCGGCGGCGGATCGCTGGTCGGGGCCGTCCTGGTGGGATCCGGCCTGCTCCGCGAGCTGCCTGCGGTCGGCGCCGCGATGGTCGCGGCGGGCGCCCTCGTGCTGATCGCGGGACGCGAGGCTTTCCCCGTGCGGGGAGTGGCCGAGGTCTAAGCCGGCGCGGAGCGCCCGCTGGCCGCCCCGGGTCGTCACCGAAGCGGCGATGTCCGCCCATTCCGGGAGCTTTCAGCGGGCTTACCCCTGATGGGTGGCAACACTCCCGTGGTTGGCGTTCCGGGGATGGTAAGTGGGCAGGATCCAGGTATGAGCGCTCCGGCCACGGCCACCGCGAGCCCAGGAGGGGCTGGGTTCACCCACCGGCAGATCTTGGTGATCATGTCCGGGCTGATGCTGGGGATGTTCCTGGCCTCTCTCGACCAGACGATCGTGTCGACGGCGCTGCCGACCATCGTCGGTGACTTCCACCGCAGCGACCTGCTGTCGTGGGTCATCACCGCGTACCTGCTGGCCAGCACGGCCTCAACGCCGCTGTGGGGCAAGGCCGGCGACCTCTATGGCCGTAAGCGCGTATTCCAGCTCGCCATCGTGGTCTTCCTGGTCGCCAGTGCGCTCTGCGGCGCCTCGCAGAACATGTACGAGCTGATCGCGTTCCGCGGCCTGCAGGGAATCGGCGGCGGCGGCCTCATCTCGCTCGTGTTCGCGATCATCGGCGATGTGATCCCGCCTCGCCAGCGCGGCCGCTACCAGGGATACTTCGGGGCCGTCTTCGGTGTCTCAAGCGTTGTCGGGCCGCTGGCCGGCGGGTTCGCCGTGGACAGCCTCAGCTGGCGGTACATCTTCTACATCAACCTGCCGCTCGGCATCGTCGCGCTGATCGTGACCAACCGGGTGCTCCGGCTGCCCAAGCGCACACGGCATGTCCTGATCGACTGGTGGGGCGCCCTCCTGCTGGTGGCGGGGGTGTCCTGCATCCTGCTCGCCACCCAGACCGGCGGCACGGACTACCCGTGGGGATCGTGGCAGGTAATCGGGCTGTTCGTACTGGGGGCAGTGGGACTGGCGGGCTTTGCGATCCGGGAGAAGGTGGCGCCCGAGCCGATCCTGCCGCTCGAGCTGTTCCGGATGCAGATCTTCACCGTCGCCAACATCGTCTCGTTCGTCAGCGGGGTGGCGATGTTCGGCGCGCTCGCGTTCCTGCCCCAGTACCTGCAGCTCGTGCACGGGGTCTCGGCCACCGAATCGGGTCTGCTGCTGCTGCCCCTGCTGATGGGGCTGCTGGTGATGAGCATCGGCTCGGGCCGCTACATCTCCCGGACCGGGAAATACCGCTGGTTCCCGCTGGCCGGCACGATCCTGGTCACCATCGGCCTGATCCTGCTCAGCCACCTCGGCGCGCACACCTCGCTCGCTCTCGTGAGCCTGTACATCCTGGTCTTCGGCGCCGGGCTCGGCCTGTTCATCCAGGTGCTGACGCTGGTTGTGCAGAACGCGGTGCCGATGAGGCAGATGGGCGTCGCGACCTCGTCGGTCACCTTCTTCCGCTCGATGGGCGGCGCGCTAGGGGCGTCAGCTCTCGGGGCGGTGCTGACCGCCGGCATCAAGGCCGAGTTCCCGCGCTTCCTGCCGCCAGCGGCACTGGCCGGCGCCGGGAACAAGGTAGCGGAGTACGTGGAGAGCCCGGTCGCCCTGGACGCGCTGAAACGCACCCACCCAGCGCTGCACGAGGGCATCATCCAGGCCTACTCGCACGCCATTGACCGGCTGTTCCTGGTCGCCGTGCCGGTGTCGATCCTCAGCGTCATCGCCGCGCTGTTCATCAAGCAGGTCAAGCTCCGAGTCAGCAACGCCGCGCCCCCGGCGGCTGGTGACGGGCAGTCCGACGCCGGGAGGGACGCGGTCCCGGCCGCAGGAGGGACGCATTAAATGCCTGGCGTGACCATCTCAGCCGGCTACGGCGCTGGCGGAAGTGTTGTCGCCCCTGAGGTCGCCAAGCGACTGGGGCTGCCCGTTCTCGACCGGGCGATCAGCTCGCGGGTCGCCGCGCTGCTCCAGGTGACCGTCCCCGAGGCCGAGGGCGGGGAGATCCGGCGCCCGCTGGTCGACCGGGTCCTGGGACTGTTCACGCCGCTGGCCGGCGGGCTGCTCTGCGCCGGCACCGACGCTGCTCCGCCCGAGGCTGTCCCGCCACCGGATGACGCGGCGCTCTTCCGCGAGCACGCCGAGGCCATCATGAACGAGGCGCTCAGCACTGGCGCGGTCATCCTGGGCCGGGCCGGCGCCGCGGCCTTCCGCGGCCGGCCGGACGTGCTGCGGGTGCGCCTGTTCGGGCCACGGGAGGCCCGCATCGCCCAGGCGTCCCACATCGAGAACGTCGATGCGCCGGCCGCCCGGCAGCTTCTGCCCGAGGTCGACCACGCCCGCGCGCAGTATGTACGGCGCCTCTACGGCGTCAGCATCGACGACCCCGACCTGTTCGATCTGCAGG
>OBLW0100001818.1_pt1 | contig 17815 bp, 17 predicted proteins | sample 1520161 | NCBI WGS metagenome assembly OBLW01 (sample SAMEA3539309, study PRJEB22396) | soil metagenome | biome: tundra; feature: field; material: soil | place: USA | collected 2010-05 | depth 0.15 m | reverse complement strand
CGGCGCATGGCAGTGGAATACAGGGTCATGAGCAGGGTGCGGTGATAGAGATTGCAGGCCGCGTCGATCAGTCTGGTCACCTCCTCCGGGCTGAGCACGGTCGGCAGTCGCTTGCGGGATTTGGGAAACGGAATGTACTCGGCGAGAAAATGCCGATGCAGTGTCTTGATGAACAAGAAGCGCAAGGCGGACACATACTGACTGACCGTGGCTGGAGCTAGCTTCTTGCTCTGGAACAAATGGGCCTGATACTGCCGGATTTGCTCGGGCCCAAGCTTGTCAGGCGGCTGGTGAAAATACGTCGCGAACTCGCGAACGATTCGGACGTAGGTTTTTGCGGTACGATGGGAGTAATTACGGCGCTGGAGTTCTTCCAGCATTTTTTGGCGTAGTTGGGTCACAGGGACCTCCTTTTCTGCGACCCAACTTACTTCAATCCCTCACCAACTGCCGATCCTCGAACACGCGGTAGCGTCCGCCGCGCCAGCGGCTTCGTACAAATCGCGGTTACACTCACCGACCCCAACCGGGGGTTTTGAGCGCTATGGTTTGGTTACGTCAGTTACTCAAACCCCCGAAGTACGCACCTGACCGTCTGCGCGTCGGTGTCTAATTGAGAGTGGCTGGTTGGAGTCGGCTGTTACGGCACCGTGTGTTTCGACAAAAACAGGTCTGGGTCGGCAGCACCCTCGCAATACTGAGCGCGTCCATTCTTGTTTGTACCCACCTGTGGATGAGTTCCCGTACTTTCGTCGCGCTGAACACACCCATTTCCCTGGCACGTGGAAGCATCAAATCCGGGCCGTTCAAGATCAATCTGAGGAACTACTACACCGTGGAAATCGACACGGGCTGGGAGTCCTACTTCGATCCGAACTGTCCGTCCTACAACAACGTTATAGCCCGCTGGATCTTGAACAAGGACGGGGCTGTGGTCGTGAAATGGATTGACGAATGGAGCCGCGACACTTATCTCGGTGACTTCCTGGGGGAAGAGGGGACGTATGAACTTCACTTAGATATTTTGTCAGATACTGCTTGCCTGAATCCCGGTCACCCAAGGCTGCTTGTCTATACAAACCGAGGCGAATATGAGGACCGTGCATCGCCAGTCTTGTGGGCTTCGGCACTCGGTGTACCGCTGGGCGTGAGTCTGGTAATTCTGGCGTTCATTTCAGCAAATCGAGCAATTGGAATGTGCGTATTTCCAATTCTCAGAGTATTGCCCAGTGCTTTCAATGGGCTCAAAAGCTCCCCTTGAAGCAACAATTCGAATCACCACCAGCATTCGCATTACTGGCAGCACCGATTCTCGTCATTCTCATTATCCTCTTCATGGTCCTGTTGCAACCTTTCCCGTCAAAGGGTCTGTATGTACACCTCCTAAAGCCGGGTCGTCCGGCTGGAGAGGCCAACCCTCTCGCTGAACCAGTTATCGCTTGCGTTGCTGACGCGGGTCCCGCAGTAACTCCCCGAGTTTACGTGAACTCGACGGCAACCTCGTGGGACGAATTGGAGAGCGCCTTACGAGATCAACTGAAGCTTCGCCCGAACTGGGTCGTATACGTCGAAGCGGAGCCAAATGTGTCATGGGCCGACGCAGCAACTGTTGTGGACATCGCTAAAGGGTTGCACGCAAGCGTCGTCTTACTCGATATGGAGAGTCCCAAGTGTGGGCACTCCACACGCAGCAGGGATGAAAGAGCAAGGCTTGGGCCTTCCAAAACTCGGGGTAGATGAGATTGAATCCGTCAGGCTACGGCAACTCCGGCTAAGAGCGTGAATCCTGACCCGTAGTTATTGATAAATCGCCGTTAAGTAGCTGGTGTTCGTTATTGACGTTTGTCGTTGCGCTGTTTGGTAAGAGGCTAAAGCGGTACGCAGGTCTTGCATCCAGTGTGACAACATTTTTCCTTTGGGGATTGGCTGGACTCAGCAATGTCCTGTCGGGGCACTGAGCAACTCAGTCTTAGGTCGCAACAGGAATTTAGCGGGCTGGTGGTTGGCGATGAATCGTGATTACACTCATCAACTGGGCGCGGCCAAATCCTCAGCTGGCGAAACGTCCTGGGACTGTCATCAGCCCAACGAACCGCTCGTCCTCGACAAAGGCCGTATTAAGGTGGAGGGTCTTCTCTGACTCGCTAAGCTAAGTAATCGTCAAGTCGAGGGCGCTGCTTGTCCCACCGCTGGTACAGCCCAAATTGCCCGAGTTGCCGCTCGGAGTATTGACCGTCACGCTGGCTGTTCCGGGAGCGGAGATCAAGGTGGTAGTGATGGTGACCTGTAACTGCTGACTGCTCATGACCTGAGTGCTTAGCGTGGTGTCGTTGATGACCACGACAGAAGACGAAACAAAGTTGCTACCAGTCACCGTGAGAAGAAAGCCCTGTTGCACTTGAGCGAACGTAATCGTGCTGGCGGAAAGAGACCCAATAACCGGCGCTGGCCGCGCGCTTCCGCACAAGGGATTGAGTCCGTTGCAGCCCTGAAAGACCAGCAAGGCCAGCAGAAGCATGCTGAAAGGTCGCAAGAAAGCGCTTTTGGCTTTTCTCGTGGTTATATACATATCTCATCCTATGTCCTGTCGCCAGACAGCGCCATCCCATCGAATGCTCATCCGGCCAACAACCAATGCCCCGTGCTCTCGATGGTCGCGCGGCAACCCCCGCGTGGCCGACGCAAAAGGAAATAGTGGTCTCGATATAGCAGTGTTCTACTGGCCGTATCGCGAAGACTCCGCTAAGAGTCCAAAGGAGCTTGCATAGGAGCAGGAGTCTGCGTCCATCCCGCAGGCTGTTCCGATGCGACCATTTTGACACGTGCCAGATTGGCCAAGGCAGCCGCAGCGTCCGCTTCGCGAACGAGCTCGAGATTGGTACCCTTCTTGATTCCAGTCCAGATCATCTTCAATCCGAAGACGGCTGTCTCGCCCGCACTGATCGCGAAGCTAGCCTCTGCCCTCTGCGCCTCCGCAATCTGCTTGAGCTGCCCGAAGGGCGTCTTCGAACCTGCCGCAAGCAGGTGATTTCCCGGTGCGACCACCAATCGAGTGAAGCGCGCGACCTTCGGCTGCGCGACGTTCACGTTGTCCAACTTTACGTCGATCCCGACCGCAAGGCCGCCAACCAGAGGGCCGCGATGGACATAGACTAACCCGTAGTTGGCCGGGGGGCCCTGCGCCAGCATTTGATCACGGTTCGCCGAGGACACGTTGGTTACCGGGCGATTGTTAACTCCACAGACCCAGATGATCAGGACGATGACGCCCACCACCGGCGCTATCACCGTCGTGGGAACGCCGAACAGACTAAGTCCGAGACCAACGACAAATGGCACAGCAAAGCAGATCACAATCCAAGTTATCTTCGACATAACTGCGCCTCCATCCAAGGAAGTCGCTGGCGCGCTCAGACCAACGCCACGGCTTTAGCGTGTGAGTTTAGGGGACAGCTCAATCATTGTCTGTTACACTGACCCACCTTATTTCCTGACTGGTCATGCCACGACCGTTTTCAGTTCCGGCGGCGTTCGGGAGTGGCGAGGACCGGTGTCTTGGCGCGGTCTTTATCTCGCGGTTCGCCGCGCGTTCTCGGGGGTTCGGCGGCGTTTCTGGCGCGAGCGTTTGGTTCTTTGGTGCCAGGAATCGGGATCACACCATCGTCATCATGAAGGAGAACATTCAGAAGAGAACTGTGGACGCGAAGATTGTCTCCAACGTCATAGTTGATAAATCCCAGCTTCCGGAATCGGTTCATGAAAAAGCTGACACGGGAACGTGTGGTACCGACCATCTCTGCCAGCGTCTCCTGACTCAATCTCGGAACTGACATTTCCGAAACACCTTCTTTGCCGAACTGCGCCATTAAGAGAAGCACTCGTGCCAGTCGCTTTTCGCTGGAGTTGAAGAGCTGGTCGACCAGGTCGTCCTGATAGCGAATATTTCGCTTCAGCAGGCATCTGAGAAACAGTGCCGACAGCTTCGGCTCCAGACCTAAAGCACTCATCATGGCTTTCCTGTCGACGTGAAGAAGGACGCAGTCCGTCATGGCGACTGCCGACGACATGCGAAGAGGCTGACCGGCGAGACCGCCTTCTCCAAAGAAATCGCCATCACTCAAGATTCCGAGAGTCGCTTCTTTCCCCGCTTCCGACACAACCGTGAGTTGTACTTTGCCCTTCTGAATAAAAAACAGGCCATCCGTGGAATCGCCCTGAGAAAAGACCGTGTCCCTTTTTTCGAATGACAACATATCCCTTCCCTTTCCAATGGTCGAAAGAAAGGTGTGGGGATTGAAATCGAGCTTTTTCTTGGTTGTAGTCATTCGCCGCTACCAGGAGGTGCCAACTAAAGGTGCTGGGGATGCTAATGTGATTGTTCAGGAAACGATTAAGTCGTGTCTGATCAATAATGCTCACCCACTACCGGCTTGGTGTAATTCCCTAATAAGTTGGATCGTGAGCGCGCTTACACTTACCGTTCATCCTGCATCCAATACATAGGTTTCGAGGAGAGATCGATATGGATGAGAACGTTGTGCGGGAGATGCTCCATGAGTTACTCACCTCGCTTGAGGCTTTGGAGACGCAGAGTTCAGCCATCACGCAGTTCCTGAAAGACAAAGGCATAACCAATGAGGAAGAGCTCGCTCCCTATCTGGAGCGAGCGGGAAATGCGAGTAACGTTCGATGGCTCGCCGCCCGCGTGAGGATGGATCATCTGCTTTCTTCCGCGATGAAGGGTGCTGAGCCCGAGGCCAAGAAGGAGCCTCCGAAGGCCGCGGAAAATAGTCAAGAAGCGAACGCAGCCAACGACAGATCAGACGCGAAGGAAAACAAGAAAGATTCCGAAAGTACGGAGCAAGCTGCGGCCAACAGCAAAGCTCAGGAGGAAAAAGGCGGTGGCACTGCTGAGAAAAATCAGAATCAAGAAGGCCAAGAGAATAGCGATCACAAGAACGCCGCTTGATTAACCGGAGAACGATTCTTCAGTCCGCGGGCATGGGCGCCGGACTGGGCAGCGCGGGGCGAGATTTCGCGGCGACAGGAGTCTCTGCCGGCGTTTCCAGCCACTTGCGAACTTCAGGTAGCGCTTGCCGCATCGCTACTTCGCCGGCGCGAATCAGTTCGCCGGCACGTTTGAAATCGTCATAGCCGAAGCCGGCCACATCGGGCTCGACTACCAGATCGGCGGCGCCGCGCCAAAGATGGCCCATCATGTCTTGCGTGATGGCAAAGGATTGTCCGATGACGTCAAAAAGATTCCGCGGCGCGCTATCTTTGGACCACTGCCCTTTCAAGTGCACAGCCAGCACACGCTCCGCGCCCATGTCGCGTAGCGGGCGCGTGGGCACGGGATAAGAGAGCATGCCATCGACCAGCCAGCGTCCGCGAATATTTACCGGCAAAAACATTCCCGGATACGCGCAACTGGCGCGCACCGGATCGATGATTGAACCAGAATGAAAAACCACGCCTTTGCCAGTATTGAAGTCGGTTGCGATCACGCCCAAAGGGATGCGCAAGTCTTCGAAAGTCTTCACCTTCAAAACGCGTGTGAGGAACGACACCATGCGGTCGTTCGAGGCAAAGCCGTAGCGGGAGACGGTCCAGCGCGCGAAGGTAGTGAAGCGGCAGGAGTGCGCAACTTTTTCGAGTTCTTCGACAGAGAGGCCGCTGCAGTACACGGCCCCAATCAGGGCGCCAACGCTAGTGCCGGCAACGATGCGGACCGGGATCCGTTCCTCTTCGAGGACTTTCAGCACTCCGATGTGGGCCATGCCGCGGGCAAACCCGCCGCCGAGGGCAAGACCTATGGCAGGTATTGGCACCTCAGGCACGGCGGCCTTACGTGAGAGTTCGCGGCCGAGGGCCTGCACGGATCGCACGATCTTTTCAAAACTCTTCACTGCCACCCCACTGCCCGGCGTACTAGGCATTTACGGGCTCAACTCGCACTTCAACTCTGCTCTCTTAAGATGCCACAAACGCGTGTTAAGCTGCAGAGCCCGATCGTGCTATCTCCCATTACCTAAGGCAGGAGGAAACTGTATTACCTTTAGCGGATGTGGAAAAGCAGCTCAAGCGAAATCGTGACTAACCCACGTGTCTCTGCTAAGTTACAGGCAATGGTACGAGAGATATCGGCGGGAGGCGTAGTAATCCGGAAGCGGAACGCAGCTTGGTGGATGGCCGCCATCGAGCCGCCCGGCGACGCCGACCGGGTCGCCACGGACCAGACAAACGTTATCCTGCGGAAGCCTAAGGCGGTTCTGGCCCTGCCGAAGGGGCTGGTGGATCCCGGCGAGAAGCCGATGGAGACGGCGCTCCGGGAAGTTTACGAGGAGACAGGAGTGACTGCCGACGTGGTCGCGAAGCTGGATGATATTAAATATGTATATTCGCGAAGTTGGGGCGACGGTCAGCGTGTATTTAAAATTGTCAGCTTTTATCTGATGCGCTATCGCTCTGGCCGGATTAACCACATTTCACCCAAGATGAGAATTGAAGTAGCGCGCGCCCGCTGGATTCCACTCGAAGGTGCGCCAAAGATGCTGGCTTACAAAGGTGAAAAACAAATGGCGCAGCGGGCACAGGAGTATCTAATCGCACATGCTGAATTTTTGTCGGCGGACCCATAAGTTGGCGGCAATGGAATCGCCTGCGCCGTGTTGCACGGTTTGATCAGTTTAAATTGACGGTCCGTTGCGATCCTTATCTTGTGCAGTGGAGAATTTTTCTCGAGGCTAGATGATGAAACGAATTAATAAAGTTGCTGTTCTGGGCGCCGGAACCATGGGTGCGCGCATCGCCGCACACTTTGCCAATGCTGGAGTTCCCAGCTACCTGCTGGATATTGTTCCGCAAGATGTTGCCCCTCGGGCTGGATGGGCGGCGCGAAATAAAGTTGCGGCTGCCGGTCTCGAGGGTGCGAAGAAATCAAAGCCTGCGGCCTTCATGGATTCTTCACTTGCCCGCCTCGTCACTGTTGGGAACTTCGAAGATGATTTAACGAAACTTGGGGAAGTGGACTGGATCATCGAGGCAGTCGTCGAGAATCTGGACTTGAAGCGGGCGTTGCTTCGCAAAGTCGAAGGCATCCGCAAGCCCGGGACCATTGTCACTACCAACACCAGCGGCCTACCCGTAGGAAAAATTGCTGAGGGCTTCTCTGACGATTTCCGGCGCTGCTGGTTCGGCACGCATTTTTTTAATCCGCCGCGCTACATGCGCCTTCTGGAACTAATTCCTACGGCGGAAGCGGACCGCGCTCTGCTCGATCTGGTATCTAACTTCTGCGACGTGCGTCTCGGCAAAGGTGTGGTGCTCGCGAAAGATACTCCGAACTTTATTGCCAACCGCATCGGCACATTTTCGGTATTGAATGTGATGCGGCTCATGCAGGAGATGGACCTCAGCATCGAAGATGTCGACGCGCTGACCGGACAGGCTGTGGGCTGGCCGAAGTCAGCGACCTTCCGCACCATCGACTTGGTTGGCTTGGACATTCTGGGTCATGTGGTTGGCAATATGACCGCGAACGTCCACGACGAACGCAGCGACCTGCGCCTGCCGGATTTCTTCTTGCAGATGATCGAGCGCAAATGGCTGGGCGACAAAACGAAAGGAGGCTTCTACAAGAAAGCAAAAGGCGGCGAAGGGAAAGAAGACGAGCGGCTAGCTCTCGATTGGAAGACGCTGGAATATCATCCGCGCCAAAAACCGAAGTTCGCCGCGCTCGACATGGCGAAGAACATCGAAGATACGGGCGCGAGGCTGCGCATGCTGCTGGGTCTCGAAGGCAGTGGGCCGCAGAAAGGCGACAAGGCAGGAACGTTCCTATGGTCGGCGTTGTCTGATCTGTGGACTTACTCTGCGAACCGTATGCCCGAGATCTCCGATTCGATTGTCGAGATCGATCGTGCGATGCGTCTCGGATTCAACTGGGAGTTGGGTCCATTCGAGCTTTGGGATGCCGCGGGCGTAGAAAGCACGGTTGCCCGCATGAAGAGAGAGGGAAGGCCAGTCGCTGCGAACGTCGAAAAACTGCTGGGCGCGAACAAGAAATCCTGGTACGCCGATGATCCGAAATCGACGTCCGGGCGTGTCTACTTTGATCTGGCGACTAACAATTTGCAACCAGTGCAAGTTCCGTCCGGTGTCTGGTCTGTGACGGTCGCGAAAAAATCCAACGGAGTAGCAAAGAAAAATTCCGGAGCATCATTGGTTGACCTCGGCGACGGCGTGGGCTGCATCGAGTTCCACAGCAAGATGAACTCGCTCGGTGCCGATATCATCAGCTTGATCTTACAAACGTTGAAACCGGGCGGGCCGGGCGACAACTTCAACGCGTTTGTCATCACCAACGACGCGACAAATTTTTCCGTAGGTGCCAACCTCATGCTCCTGCTAATGAGCGTGCAGGAAGACGAGTGGGACGATGTCGACCTCGCCATCCGCCAGTTCCAGGGCATGACGCAGGCAATCAAGTTCTCGCCCAAACCAGTTGTGTCCGCACCGTTCGGCCTGTGCTTAGGTGGCGGAACGGAAATCTCGCTGCACGCCGCGGCACGCCAGCCTCACGCGGAACTTTACACGGGATTGGTGGAAGTTGGCGTCGGCCTGCTCCCCGGCGGTGGCGGCTGCAAGGAAATGCTGCTGCGTGCGATCGACGGCGCAACCACGGCGCGCGGCGGGAAAGGCTCCGGCGAGGCACTCGCAGGATCGATCGAGATGTTGGAAGCGATGAAGCGCGCGTTTGAAACCATCGCGACCGCCAAGGTTGCCACCTCCGCGCACGAAGCCCGCGCCCTCGGATTCTTGTCAGACAGTGACCGTATCACCATGAATCGTGAGCGTGTGCTCTCCGACGCCAAGACACGCACCCTCGAACTTCTGCGCGAGGGATATGAACCGCCTGTGCCCCGGACCGATATTCCGGCTCCCGGCGAAAACCTTCTGGCGACGTTGAAGATGGGAGTCCATATGATGCGGCAGGGCGATTTCATCACTGAATACGAAGTGAAACTGGGCGCCAAGATCGCCGAAGTCCTCTGTGGCGGCAATGTCACGCCGGGAACGCTAGTAAGCGAGCAGTACATTCTCGATCTGGAGCGTGAGGGCTTCAAATCATTGTGCGGCGAGAAGAAAACGCAGGAGAGGATTCAGTACACGTTGAAGACGGGAAAGACACTGAGGAACTAGAGGGCGGGCGGACTTTCTCCCAAAACTCGCAAGAGTTGTTGTTTTTTGCGGAGTACATTTCCCAAGAGCGCTACAATTGATCTCGATGAAAAAACTCGTTCCATCCTTCGCCAGAGCGATCGGACTGATTGGCTTCATCCTGATGTTAGGGTTCGCAACCGTAAAAGCTCAAGCACCCGCACAGAGAGAACCCGCGCCCGATGTTCCGGACGCGATTCAGGTCCCGGCGGGACTGGAAGTCGTCGTGTACGCTCATGCCACTGGTTCTCAGATCTACACGTGCCAGGCTGCGGCAGACGGCAAATTCGCTTGGACGCTCAAGGCGCCCGATGCGGAACTGCACGACCGCAAAGACAAAGTGATCGGACAACATTCCGCCGGTCCCTCATGGAAGTTGAAAGATGGCAGTGAGGTCACCGGGAAAGCCGTAGCGCACGTCGATTCGCTGGATGCAGATTCGATTCCGTGGCTACTGGTGAATGTTGTGAGTCACGCGGGGAACGGTCAACTCAGCAGCGTAACAACCATCCAGCGAGTCCACACTCACGGCGGGAAACCTCCTGCCGAGGGCTGCGACGCCGCCCACCTCAACACCGAAACGAAAAGCGCTTACACGGCGGATTATTACTTCTACGCTCCGGCCAAGTGAAAGTAGTCAGGGCAGCTTTGCTGGGTTGCGTTTTGCTTCCGGCCGGCAAACCATTTTCCGCGGTGCGCGTCCAAACTTGTTCGGGAATTGAAGTTCGGAAACCAAGCGGAGACCCGAAAAGTGAAGAAACGATTGCCTCACTTCATGATGCTCACGACAGTTTCAATGATTGTAAGCTCCCCCGCTCTCCTTCCGCCGGCGGCGCTGTCCGAGTCGAATAGCGATGAGCAGGCGGTGGAAAACACTTACAAGGCGTATGTTCAGGCCTGGAAGACCTAAAGATATAGCGGCGCTACAGAACTTGATTTCCGATGACTACCTGGCCGTAAATTTCGAGAACAGAGTCAGCAGCAAGGAAATCGAAATCGCGACCGCAAAGAACGATGCCGCGTGGGATGCGATGAATGTGGACGAAATCCATGCGCGCGTCTTCGGCGCCAGCGCCATCGCCTCGGGATTCATCTCGGCGCAAGGAAAGAAAACGGACGGCGCTCCTTTCACCGCCAAGGTGCGGTTCCTGGCGGTTCTGGTCAAGCAAAATGGACAATGGCAACTGGCGGCCACGCAATCGTCGGCTCTGAAGGTTCCGCAGCACAGCCCGAATTGAGACGGGGCGGCGAGCCCTTATTTTCGACCGGTTCCATTATTCGCCGCGGAATCGAGAATCGCCAATCGCGGCTTCGCGATCTAAGATGGAGGTAGACAAAGGTAAGTCCCTGATTGGAGTTATCATGCGCGAAGTCATCATTGCCTCATCCGTCCGAACGCCCGTGGGACGCGCCTTCAAGGGCACGCTTCGCGCCACGCGTCCCGATGAACTGGCGGCGGTCGCCATCAAAGGCGCACTGGAGCGTGTGCCACAACTGGATCCTAAAGAGATCGAAGACGTCATCCTCGGCTGCGCCATGCCCGAGGCCGAGCAGGGGATGAATGTGGCACGCATCGCTTCGTTGCGCGCGGGGCTACCGGTGGAAGTCTCAGCACTCACAATAAACCGTTTCTGTTCGTCGGGACTGCAGTCAATCGCGATGGCCGCTGAGCGCATCATGAGCGGTGGTACGGAGGTGATCGTTGCCGGTGGCACCGAATCGATGTCAATGATCCCGATGGGCGGCCACAAAGTTTCGCCGAATCCCTGGCTGGTCGATCACTATCCTGATGCATATTTAAATATGGGGCTCACCGCCGAACGCGTCGGCCAGCGCTTCGGCATCACGCGCGAAGCGGCGGACGAATTTTCCCTGCGCAGCCATCAGAAAGCGTTGGCCGCGATTCAGGCAGGAAGGTTCGACGAGGAAGTTGTGACCGTGCCGGTGAGCTTTACTACTCCGAATGGATCGAAGCCCAAGCGGCAGGAATTTGTTTTCAAAATGGACGAAGGCCCGCGCGCCGACACCTCGCTAGAAGCGCTGCTTGGTCTGAAGCCCGCGTTCCACGTCAAAGGCACAGTGACCGCCGGAAATTCCTCGCAGATGTCCGATGGGGCGGCGGCCGCGGTCGTAATGTCCGCCGAGCGCGCGAAAGCTCTCGGCATCAAGCCCCTCGCCCGCTACGTTTCGTTCGCAACCGCCGGATACAAGCCCGAAGAAATGGGACTCGGCCCCGTCTTCGCGATTCCGAAAGCCTTGAAGATGGCCGGCCTGAAGCTCTCCGACATCGACGTGATCGAATTGAACGAAGCTTTCGCCGCGCAGTCCCTGGCCGTGATCAAAGAAGCCGGCCTCGATCCAGAGAAAGTAAATTCCAACGGCGGCGCGATCGCTCTCGGACATCCCCTGGGCTGCACCGGAGCCAAGCTGACAGCAGCCATCATCCGCGAACTCAAACGCCGCAACGGACGTTACGGCATGGTCACCATGTGTGTCGGCGGAGGCATGGGCGCGGCGGGGATCTTCGAAAATCTGAATTAACCGCGAAAGTCTGCGTATGGCGCTATAATTTGTTGCAGGGAGGAAGCCCCATGTCAATCTTCCGTCTCTTACCCTTATCACTGCTGATCACCGTGAGCGTGGCCACGCTGGCAGCCCAGTCTTCGCCAGAAAAGAATCCGGTCGTGGCTCAGTCGATCACGCCCGCACAATTGAGCGCCTCAAATAGGAATCCCTTTTCTCCGAACCTGCAGAGTGGCGCTAACCCAAACGCGCTGGACCGTATTCTCCTCGGCGATTATCGTCCGCGGCTAAGTCAGTTCAGCGTGCCACGCAACTGGCTGCATAACAACTCGGATTGGCCGTCACAGGCCGATGGCCTCTGCCTTAAGATGCGCACCTTCAAAGTTGCTCGCGACGGTCCCCACTCCGATTCCACGCACCCGGTCGGCTATTCCACCTGTCAGCCCGCGAAGCGGTTTCAGACGCGCAGCATCGTTTTAAGAGTCCCATCACCCACGCCCTGAGAGCAACGGTTCTTTACCGAAGCAGTGCTCTCCTTTACTCGACTATGCCGCATTCAGGCGGCTGACTAAGTAACATCGCAATGTTGGGCATCCACTGATCGCCGTCACGTGTTTCTCGCTGGTCGACGAACACCGAAGCCCTGACGAGCCCGCCGTTTCGGATAAAAAACCCGTAACACCCCCTAGGTTCAGGCCTATCATTCCTCCTGCGCCCCAATTAAAATGAGTTGTATTTTTTCTGTGGGTTCTCTACGCGCTCGGCGTCTCTAATTTCGAGGATTAAGACATGGCTACAACCACAACTGTTCCCAACACTAAGGTTTCCGGCGGCAGTTTCTTGCTTGAATCCCGCCGCCCTGACGAAGTGTTCACTCCCGAAGACTTCACCGAGCAGCACCAACTCATCGGTCAGACGGCGGAAGAATTCGCCGTCAACGAGATCCTGCCCAACGCGGAGAAAATCGAGCATAAGGATTTTTCGATTTCCCGCGACCTGCTGAAAAAGGCCGGCGAGCTTGGCCTGAGCAGCGTTGAAATTCCCGAAGCTTATGGCGGCCTTGAGATGGACAAGGTTACCTCCGCCGTCATCGCCGACCACATCGCGAAGTATGCTGGCTTCGCCACGACATGGGGCGCGCATAGCGGCATCGGGTTGCTGCCGATCGTTTATTTCGGAACGGAGGAGCAAAAGAAACAATATTTACCACGGCTGGCGACTGGCGAGATTGTTGGCGCGTATGCGCTTTCGGAATCGACGTCCGGATCCGACGCCATGAACTGCCGCGCTCGCGCCGAGCTTTCCTCCGACGGCAAGCATTACATCCTGAACGGCGAAAAAATGTGGATCACCAACGCCGGATTCGCCGACCTGTTTACAGTTTTCGCCAAGGTCAATGGTGAAAAGTTCAGCGCGTTCCTGGTCGAGAGAACGTTCCCGGGCTTCTCGGTCGGAGCCGAAGAGCACAAGATGGGCATCCGCGGATCGTCAACTTGCCCGATCATCCTGAACGATTGCAAAGTGCCGGCTGAGAATTTGCTGGGCGACATCGGCAGAGGGCACGTGATTGCTTTCAATATTCTGAACATCGGCCGATTCAAACTCGGCGCAATGTGCGTGGGTGGCGGACGCGTCTCGCTAGAAAGCGCGATCAGCTACGCGAAGCAGCGCAAGGCTTTTGGCAAGCCGATCGGCGACTTCGGCTTGGTGCGCGAGAAGCTGGCGAACATGGCGACGCTGCTCTACGTCGGCGAATCGCTTGTGTATCGCACGGTCGGCATGATGGATGTTGCGCTCGGTGAAGTTGACAAGTCCGGCACGGAGGCGATGAAAGAAACTCGCAAGGCGATCGAGGAATACGCGGTGGAGTGCTCGATCATCAAGGTCTGGGGCTCGGAGATGGTCGACTACATTGTCGACGAAACTTTGCAGATATATGCAGGCTACGGTTTCGTAGAAGAGTATCCCGCGGAACGTGCCTATCGGGACGCACGCATTAATCGCATCTTCGAGGGCACCAACGAAATTAACCGGCTCATCATCACGGGATTTCTGCTGAAGCGAGCGATGAGCGGGCAGCTGCCGCTGATGCCTGCGATCAAGAAGTTGATGGATGAAGTACTCTCCGGGCCTGCTGTCGGCGAAGAGCTCGACGGACTGCTGACGGAAGAACGAAAAGTAGTCGGTCAGGCGAAGAAGCTCGGCCTATTTGCCGCTGGGGCAGCCACTCAGAAATATATGCAGACGATTCAGGATCAGCAGGAAATCATGGGCGCCATCGCCGATATGACCATTGAAAGCTACGCTATGGAATCGGCGGCGCTGCGCGCACAAAAAATTGCCGAGACGAAAGGCGAGGCCGCTGCGGCTCTTCCGATCGCGATGACGCGCGTCTATTTAACGCAAGCGATGGAGAAGATCGAGTCCGCGGCGAAGAAGGTGATCGCGGCAGTCGCCGATGGCGACATGCTACGCACTCAGCTTGCCATTCTGCGCCGACTGGCCAAGTACGAACCATTCAACACCATCGAACTTCGGCAACAGATTGCGCAAAAGGTGATTGAGCGGGGAAAGTACACCCTGGCATAAATCCTTAACTAAGATCGGGAACCAACACTGATTCGTGGTTCGAGAGGGTCGAGCGCAAATATCGATGGCTTCTGATAAAACGCTTCCATGAGAACGAGTGGTCAGGTTATGATCGCGTCGGCTAGTGTTCTGCTGCTGTGCGCCTGTCTAGGTGCGCAAGAAAACAACAGCGTATCGAGGGACCTTGCCCTCACGCCGCCGATGGGCTGGAATTCCTGGAACAAGTTTGCCTGCAGCGTCAGCGAAGACACGATCAGGAGCATGGCCGACGCGATGGTCAAATCTGGCATGAAAGATGCGGGGTATCAATATGTAAACGTCGACGATTGCTGGCAGGTCAGCCGCGACGTGAGTGGCAATATCGTGGCCGATCCGCAACGTTTTCCGCATGGCATGAAGGCTGTCGGCGATTACATTCATTCCCTTGGACTGAAGTTCGGCGTGTACTCTGATGCGGGTTCGAAGACCTGCGCGGGACGGCCCGGTGGCCTCGGCCATGAATATCAGGATGCGATCCAGTACGCGGCATGGGGCGTTGACTATCTGAAATACGATTGGTGCAATACCACCACGCAGGATGCGAAGGCTTCCTATGCGAACATGCGCGCCGCACTCGACGCTTCGGGTCGCGCTATCGTGTTGAGCATCTGCGAATGGGGTACGGCCAAGCCGTGGCTCTGGGGAAAAGAGGTTGGCGGCAATTTGTGGCGCACCACCGGCGACATCAGCGACAAGTGGGCTGGCCAGACGAAATGGCCGGATGGAAGTTGCTGTTCGAATGGAATGTTGGCAATCCTCGATCAGCAAGTTGGGTTGCAGTCGTACGCCGGACCGGGGCACTGGAATGACCCTGACATGCTGGAAGTGGGCAACGGTGGTATGAGCGACACCGAGTATCGCGTCCACTTCAGCTTGTGGGCGATTCTCGCGGCACCGCTGATTGCCGGCAATGATCTCCGCAATATGCGGCCCGAGATCCGCGACATTCTAACCAACAAAGAAGTAATCGCGGTGGATCAGGACCCGCTGGGGCGAGAAGGGGAACGCGTGTGGAGAAATGGCGATCTGGAAGTGTGGGCCAAGCAGTTACGGGACGGCAGCCGCTCCGTCGTCCTGCTGAATCGGGGGAGTGCGGAGCAGGAAGTCACTGCGAGTTGGGAGGACCTCGGCTATCCCGATCACGTGAGCGCCTCGGTGCATGATTTGTGGCAGCATAAAGATCTGGGCAAGTTTAATGGAAAGTTTTCCGCACAGGTGGCTTCGCACGGCATCGTTATGGTGATGGTGATGCCTTAGAGCTGCATATTGCTCACCTTTTACCGCTTCGGAAAGTTGGGATCGGCTTTCACTTCCTAAACCTTTGTAACCCCAGATCAGCGGCTGGTCTTCAACTCTTCCATCACGCTCTGGATCAGTTCCTTCGCATCCGTCAGGCTCTTCATAATGATCTGGATATCCATGACAGGCTTGCCCGGCCAGCGTTGGCTCTGGCAGTAAACGCCGTGTTGACCGACCAGCGCCATGGCATCCGTGATTGTATCCATCGTGACCGCCAGGCGCCCGCGGGGGACACCCATCATGGTTTCATAGTGTTCCAGTTCTTCGTGTTTTTCATCGAATACCGGCATCGAACGATTGTAACCGCTGCCGTCGATGGGGCATAATCATTGGTCTCTGCTGACAAATGGTTTTCTCACACGTCTAAGATTTTTGTCCATAGCGAACAACTCAACAGGAGAGATCATGCGAAAACGAATCATACTTCCCACGCTGCTAACCTTGGTGTTCACCACAGCTGCTTTCGCGCAGACGGGCAAGAGTCGGCCGAGCCCGGCGGCGTCAGCCGCGTGCGATCTTGGCGGCGGCAAAACCATCAAGACAGATTATTCCAGCCCGCGTATGAAAGGCCGCAAGGTCTATGGCGACCTCGTACCCTTCGGCGAAGTCTGGCGCACGGGAGCGAATGACGCTACGACATTTATCACCAGCGCTGATGTAGTAGTCGGCGGCAAGACCATTCCTGCCGGTAGCTACACCATCTTCACCGTTCCCGCCGCGGACAAATGGACGCTGATCGTCAGCAAGAAAACAGGCGAATGGGGCATCCCTTACAAATATGAGAGCGACGAACTGGCGCGCGTGGACATGAAGGTAAGCAAGCTGCCCTCGCCGTTGGAAAATTTCACTATCGCATACGATAAGGCGGGAAGCGGCTGCACGCTGCGCATCGATTGGGAGACCACGCGCGCGTCGGTCGACATCGCCGCGAAGTAAGTGCGCACGAGCGGTTGAAATTTGATTTCCTGGTTGCGGATTGCTGATTGAAGACTCTAGAGCTGGTTTTCAATCACAATCTGCAATTACGAGGCAGGCTTCCAGCGCAGCACCGGTTTTCTGGCGGCCGCAGTTTCGTCAAGCCGCGAAACCCGTGTAGAGTGCGGTGCGTTGAGCACAATCTGCGGATCTTCTTCCACTTCGTCGGCAATCGACTTCATCGCGTCGATGAATAAATCCATTTCTTCCTTGGATTCACTCTCGGTCGGCTCGATCATCAGCGCACCCGGAACAATCAGCGGAAACGCCGTTGTGTAGGGATGGAATCCGTAATCGATCAGACGCTTGGCAATGTCCATGGTGCGGACGCCCTTTTTCGCTTGCAGCTTGTCGCTGAAAACGACTTCATGCATCGTGGGCGTGGAATACGGCAGATCGTAGGTTCCTTCGAGCCCCTTGCGGATGTAGTTGGCGTTCAGCACCGCATCTTCAGTGGTCTGCCGCAGACCATCTGGCCCGTTCGCCTGAATGTAGGCTAGGGCGCGGACGAACATGCCGAAGTTGCCGTAGAACGCACGTACCCGTCCAACCGACTGCGGACGGTTGTATTCAAAACCGAGTGTGGCATCAGATTTGGTGACCAGCACGGGCGTAGGCAAGAATGGCTCGAGTGTTTTCTTGATCGCCACCGGTCCCGATCCCGGCCCACCACCGCCATGCGGCGTGGAAAATGTTTTATGCAAGTTAAGGTGCATCACATCCACCCCGAAATCGCCGGGCCGCACTTTGCCCACCAGCGCGTTCATATTTGCTCCATCCATGTAGAGCAGGCCGCCTTTGGCGTGAAGGATGTCGGCAATCTTGTGAATCTGCTGTTCGAATACTCCCAGCGTGTTGGGATTGGTAAGCATCAGCGCGGCGACATCCTCGTTCATCTGAGCTTCCAGGGACGCAATGTCCACCATTCCGCGGGAGTCGGATTTCAAGTTTTCTACAGCGTAGTCAACCATCGCTGCGGTGGCCGGATTCGTCCCATGCGCAGAATCTGGAATCAAGACTTTCTTTCGCGGACGCCCCTGCGCATGGTGGTAGGCACGCACCATCAGGAGTCCGGTCATCTCACCGTGCGCGCCAGCCGCTGGCTGCATCGTGATCGCATCCATGCCCGTGATTTCGATCAGGCACTCGCTCAGCGTTTTCAGAATCT
>OBLW0100001817.1_pt1 | contig 17827 bp, 7 predicted proteins | sample 1520161 | NCBI WGS metagenome assembly OBLW01 (sample SAMEA3539309, study PRJEB22396) | soil metagenome | biome: tundra; feature: field; material: soil | place: USA | collected 2010-05 | depth 0.15 m | reverse complement strand
TACGGCCGCTTTGGGGCAAAAGTTACCATGGACGGTTCGCCCGTGTTCGACCGCCCTGATTTGTTCGATGGACACCGCGTACGACTGGCAGACATAGATGGCTCCGGAACCACCGATATCATTTATTTCGCAAGAGACTCCGTTCACTTGTACTTCAACCAGTCCGGCAATGCCTGGGGAGAAAAGCGCGCCTTGAGCCATTTTCCGTCGGTCGAGAGTATATCGTCCGCCAACGCGCTGGATCTGCTCGGAAACGGTACAGCTTGCCTACTCTGGTCATCGCCGCTGCCGGGGAACGCGAACAGGCCCGTGCGGTATATCGATCTGATGGGCGGGCAGAAACCCCATTTACTGGTGCATACGGTCAACAATCTCGGGACAGAGACCTATGTTCAATATGCTCCTTCGACGAAATTCTTTGTCGCCGACAAATTAGCCGGCACACCCTGGATTACCCGGCTGCCCTTTCCGGTGCACGTGGTTGAACATGTTGAAACCTATGACTATGTCAGCCGGAATCGACTCGCGACGCAATATGCTTACCATCACGGATACTACGACGGCGTCGAGCGCGAGTTTCGCGGGTTCGGCAGAGTCGACCAATGGGATACGGAAGAGTACTCGACGTTGTCCGGTACGGCGAACTTTCCCCAAGGCGACAATGAACAGGTGGCTTCGAATGTGTCGCCAGTATTGACAAAGACGTGGTTTCACACGGGCGCGTATTTCGGGGAAGGGAAAATCTCCAGGCACCTCGAGCATGAGTATTACGCAGAAGGAGACGCCAGCGACAATCATTGCGGGTTTGACCCGCCAGCAACTGGACGAGATGCTGCTCGATGATACGGTTCTGCCGACGACAATTTTTCTTCCCAGCGGTTCTCGCGCTTCCTACAGTCTCTCGGGCGAGGAAATGCGGGAGGCATGCCGCGCTCTTCGCGGCTCTGTTCTGCGGCAAGAAATCTATGCTCTCGACGGCAGTGACGAGTCGGACCGGCCCTATAGTGCTTCCGAACGGAATTACACCATCGAGGTTCTCCAGCCGCGGGGGCCGAACCAATTTGGCGTCTTTCTCGCGCACCCTCGCGAGACGATTGACTTCCACTATGAGCGGAAACTCTTCAAGGTTGTCGGCAACGCATTAGCCGATGAGAACTCGCCTCCACCCGATTCGCAGAACGCATGCGATCCGAGAGTGACCCACGCCATGACGCTGGCGATCGACTATTTTGGCGATGTGCTCCAATCCGCCAGCATCAGCTACGGGCGTCGATATCTCGATCCGGCACTGACAACTACAGACCAATCGAAGCAGACATCTCTGCTGAGCCGTTATGCGGAGAGTTCGTACACGAATGCCGTGCTGGCCGACGACAGCTACCGTGCTCCATTGCCTGCCGAATCGAGCAACTACGCGTTGTTACAGATACAACCGCCGGCGAGTGAAGCCGGTCTCACAAACCTTTTCGGGTTTGCGGAAATGCAAGCGAACATTCTCGCCGCGGGCGACGGAGCGCATGACGTTCTCTATGAGAACCTCAACCCCACCGGCCTGAACGCGGGCCAGGTCTACCGGCGGCTCATCGGCCGGACGCGAACGCAATATCGGCCAAATGACATGGGGGCCGCTGCGGGTGACCCGACGGCTCTGTTGCCTGCGGGGACCCTGGAGTCTCTGGCCCGGCCAGGAAGCAGTTATCGACTCGCATTCACTCCGGGTCTGATTGCAGAGGTCTACGAGCGTGGTGCAACAGCTCTGCTGCCAGATCCAACCGCCGTGTTGAAGAGTCATGCTGTCGATGGAGGCGGCTATGTGGATCTCGACGGCGATGGCCATTGGTGGGAGCAATCTGGCCGCGTCTATTATGCGATCGTGCCCGCTATTCCTGGTGAACTGAGCGAAGCTCGCGCGAGCTGTTTTTTACCTCGCCGATTCGAGGACCCATTCGGAAACGCGGCTCTAGTCAACTACGACACCTACGGCCTGCTCGTCACACAGTCGACGGATGCTGTAGGCAATGTAGTGACGGCGAGCAGTGACTATCGAGTGCTCTCCCCATCGCTGGTGACCGATGCCAATGGCAATCGTGCCGCAGTCAGCTTTGATGTGCTGGGGTTGGTCGCCGGCACAGCAGTGATGGGCAAGACCACCGAAAATCTTGGCGATTCCCTCGCAGGCTTTAGTCCCGACCTCACGCAACAGCAGATCGACGATTTCTGTGCCGCCCCCGATCCTCACACCTTAGCAGGGGCTCTGCTGGGCGATGCGACTACGCGCGTTGTTTATGACGTTCACCGCTTCCTCAATACACGCGCGGCTGCGCCGAGCGACTCGACTCAATGGCAACCTGTATTCGCGGCCACGATCGCGCGTGAAACCCACATCAGCGAGCTTGCCAACGAGCAACAAACCAAAACGCAAATCAGTTTCAGCTACTCCGACGGATTTGGCCGCGAGATCCAAAAGAAAATTCAGGCCGAACCAGGACCGGTCGTCGCCGGTGGGCCTCCAGCGAATCCTCGCTTGGTGGGCAGCGGATGGACGATTTTCAACAACAAAGGCAAGCCGGTTCGCCAATACGAGCCCTTTTTTAGCCAACTGTCTTTGGGACATCAGTTCGAGTTTGGAGTCCAAGTCGGAGTAAGCCCGATCCTTTGCTACGATCCCGTCGGGCGAGTTGCCGCCACCATCCACCCGAACCAGACCTACGAGAAGGTGGTCTTCGACCCCTGGCACCAACAGACCTGGGATGTGAACGACACGGTTCTGCAGACCGATGCGGCCATCGATCCTGACGTCGGCGACTTCTTCCAGCGCCTGCCGAGTACCGACTATTCACCCAGTTGGTACGCGTTACGCACCGACCCCGCTTATGCGACGCAGGCAGCCCAGTTCTGGCCGGACCCGATGATTCGTGCCCAAGAAGCCGCTGCCGCAACCAAGGCCTCAGCTCACGCAAATACTCCTGGCACCGCGTATGTCGACGCTCTCGGCCGTCCGTTTCTGACGATTGCGGACAATGCCGCGTACGGGAAGTACAGCACTCGAGTAGAACTCGACATCCAGGGTTTGCAACGCTTTGTCACCGACGCGTTCGATCGCAAAGTCATGACATATGACTATGACATGCTTGGCAACCGCATTCACCAGGCCAGCATGGAAGCTGGCGAGCGCTGGATGCTGAACGACACAACCGGTAAAGCGATCCGCGCCTGGGACACTCGCGGCCACAACTTCCGGAGTGAGTATGATGCGGGGCGACGCCCTGTGGCGCTGTATGTACAGGGAACGGATTCCACAAATTCCGATCTGCGGACGCTCGCCGCCGAGGTGCTCTTCCAGAAGATTGCATACGGAGAAGGTCAACCGAACGATCAGGCTCTCGCTCTCAATCTGCGTACTCGCGTGTTCCAGACCAGCGATGGCGCCGGAATCGTCACCAACATGGGCCACAACTCCGCCACCAATCAGGATGAGGGCTTCGACTTCAAGGGCAATCTGCGTCGTGGGAGCCGGCAGTTTGTCGCCGATTACAAGGCTTTGCCGAACTGGGCCGCGACCCCTACCCTTGCGCCCGACGTATTCACGAGCAGCACGCAATATGATGCTCTGAGTCGGCCGGTCTCGGGTGTCTCGCCGGATGGGAGCGTTGTTACTCCTACCTATAATGAGGCTAATTTTCTCGAAACCGTGAGCGTCAACCTGCAGGGGGGCGGCGACGGCGACACCGTTTGTTACTAACATTGATTACGGCGCCAAAGGGCAACGGGCGTTGATTGAATACGGCAACGACACTCAGACGACATACACATACGATCCTTTCACGTTCCGCCTGACCCAGCTGACCACCAAGCGCCTGGGATTCCCGCAGGGCCAGCAGACGGTTCAGGATCTGTTCTATTCCTACGATCCGATGGGAAACATCACGCACATTCAGGATGACGCCGACTCGCAGAACGTTGTCTTCTTCCGCAATCAGCGCGTGGAGCCGAGCAACGACTACACCTACGACGCACTCTATCGGCTGATTCTAGCCAGCGGCAGAGAGCAGCTCGGGTTGGGCGGAGATGGGAACCAACTTCCGCCAACTGCAAGTTCCTATAACGATGTTCCTCGAATCGGTCTCACCCCGTCTCAGGGCGATGGGCGCGCCGTCGGACTCTACACCGAACAGTATCTCTATGACCCGGTGGGCAACTTCCAGCAGTTAATCCATCGCGGCCCTAACCTTAACAATCCCGGATGGACGCGCACCTACACCTATGCCGCAAACAGTTTGCTGGAACCAGGAAAAGTCAGCAACCGGCTGAGCAGCAGCGCGATCAGCGGCAACCAACCGCTGAATGAGCCTTATGCCTACGATTCTCACGGCAACATGATCTCGATGCCGCAGCTGCAGGTCATGCAGTGGGACTTCAAGGACCAACTGCTGATGACGACGCGGCGGGCCGTGAATCCAAGTGACTCGGATGGAACGCTCCACCAAGGCGAGCGCACGTATTACGTTTATGACAGCGCTGGCCAGCGAGCGCGCAAGGTGACGGAATCGTCGGCGGGAATCAAGAAGAAGGAACGTTTCTATCTGGGAGGCTTCGAAGTTTATCGCGAGTACGACAGCGGTGGCGCGATCACGCTGGAACGCCAGACGCTGCATGTGATGGACGACAAGCAGCGTGTCGCGCTCGTCGAAACGCGAACTCAGGGGAATGACGGCTCCCCCGCGCAGTTGCAGCGTTATCAGTTCAGCAATCATCTTGGCTCGGCTTCGTTGGAATTGGATGATCAGGCGCAGGTGATCTCGTACGAGGAATACTGCCCGTATGGGAATACTTCGTATCAGGCGGGGCGGAGTGCGGTCGAGGTGGCGCTCAAGCGCTATCGGTACACCGGCATGGAAAGGGATGAGGAGAGCGGGTTGAGTTACCACACAGCACGATATTACGCGACGTGGTTGGGAAGGTGGACACAGACAGATCCTATTGGAATCAAGGGTGGACTTGATCTGTATGCGTTCTCTAGTGACAACCCTTGTGTGTGGACAGACAGCAGTGGCGCCGCCCCAAAGAAAGGATCCCCTGGTGATCCTGACTCGCCCCAGTCCATGGGTGATTTGATGCATTATTACACCCTAGCGGCCTTTGTCATCAGGGCGAGGGCGCTGGGTCTTGATGCCACATTTCAGACAGAAACAGCGGTTGGTGGATCTAGAAGCGGTAAAGATCGAGGGCTTGTTGATTTTGCGATCAGAGTGGATGGTGTGCACCATATCTACGATCTGAAGAAACAAGGATCGTCGATCTCCCAGGCTGAGCGGTGGGTGAAGAAGTACGCGGACTACTATCGCGGGGGTCTTGGCCGAGACCAGCAGGGACCCGGTGAGCCCGCAATCCCGGGAACGGTCGTGGAAGAACACCCCGAGATTCTCGCGCCGATCTTCTACGAAGACCCGAAAACCCCCTTTGGAATATATGCAATAGAATTCAATTTGCCTACGAGAAATGGATCTGTCATACCTGGCATTATCGAATATAAATATCACTTTATTGAATGGAAGGATGTCAGTCTGGAGTGGCAAAAGAGGTTTGTCGAGGAAAGAGGATTCGAGTGGCAAACGGCTTCGGACGTCTTTACGGCAGAGAGAAAATGGATGATCTTAGACCCCGTGCATGACCAGGACATCCTTGAGGGCCGAGCGGGAGAGATGACAGGCGGAGGCAAAGCGTGGGCGTCCGATGAAGCTACACTCGTTTACTCCGGTCAATATAAATTGTGGAGCGACAAGGTGCAGAGTGAATATGACGAGGCGGAGCGACGGTCATCCCGTGAGCTAGATAGGGAGGCGTGGCAGTATGAATACCAGAATACGTTTATGAACATGTTCAACGGTCTCACTGCCGGCTTCACTGCCACGCAGCTACCAATGTCGTCATCGTCAGTTACCACCGAGGCGACCGAGACCGAGGCACAGGGCATTTCAGTGCTTCAACAAGTATTTGCGCATTAGCACAGGAAGGGTTCCGCATCCCGAAAAATGGGCGAGGACTCTCCGACGACAGAAAATCTCAAATGATAGAGAATCGGCAAACCAGAAATAAATCCTCAACCGCCCCTACGGCGAGCCGGTTATTTGTTGTGGTACCGCTGTTCACCTGCGTCTGCAAACTCGCTGCGATGGCGCCGATGTCTGTTCCTTTTGCAACGAGCGTCCAACTGCCTAACGGTCCTAGCGCGGGCGGCACGGGAGGAACTGGCGGAGGCGGTGGCGGTACGCTACCGGCCGGCACGCCCGCGAGTAAAGCAGCGTTGCTTACAAGCTGCAACGTCCTGGCGATTCCCGCAGGCGGAGTCAGATTCAGTGTCAGCGCGGTCTTCGCGGCGTAGTCGCCCAGCGGCGTCCCGTTCACGGTGTATTTCACCGGATCGTAAATGTCTCGGAATTTCAGAAATACGTCCACCCCATAAATTTGAACTTTCTTCCCGCGATAAATGAACGGAAAACGCTCCTGCGTGAGATTGATGGTCATCGTCTGATCGGGAACCGCGTCCGGAGTGTGCAAGAACGCATTCCACTCGCTGGGAAACTCGTGACGCAGGCTGAACATGCGACTTAGCGTCTGCTGTTGTGGCAGGGGCGACCACGCAGGGGATCGTCAACCCCAAGAGCATGAAGCGCCGCAGGTAGTGGCCGGGATAATCCATATCGAACAGCGCTTCCGGGAATTGCACGGTGCACTGCCCGGTCTCTTTGAGGTTAATGAGGGCCATCGGGTCCAGCAGAAGCAGCGAAATCGACTTGGTGATTTCATAGTCGCGCTGGTTTTGATCCATGTAGGCGATCTCAAGACGCTTGAGGTCCTGATACAAGCGTTCGCCGGAGAGCAGGCCTTTCTTCAAACTGTCCCAATATCCGAATTGGATGAACGACGTGTAATTCGAGAGATCGGGCATGCGCTCGAAGATAAAACAGGCCTCGGCGCGCTTGGCCAGGTCGTAAGCCATCTGATAGCACTGGAAGTACACGGAGGAGACTTGCCCGACCATCCAGTCGTAGAGCGCCTGATTCGTGTATTTGGTGCGAAGGAAAGCTTCGACATCGGAAGAATTGGAGATCTGAATATCCTGATTGTCCAGGTCTGCCTGGGCCGCGGATACACGGGCGTTGGCGGCTTTGATCTGATCGTTGATCTGCTGGATTTCGAGCGTTGCGGTTTGCAATTGGAACTGCCACTCCTGAGCGCGGCGATCCCATCCGCCCTGTATTCCGCTAAGATTGGCCGAACTGGATCTTGTGACAGCTTGCATTTCGTAACCGCCGGCTACAAAGCTAGCGATGGCCGCTACTTGGCGACTCCCAAATGTCGCATTCACATTCGGAAAGGGACCCGTGAGTCCGACCTCGACATCGGGAAGGATGGCGATTTCTGCGCCATAGGTCTGTGCCACGTGGCTAAGATCCTGAAGTACTTTGGCCTGATTCGGAAGTGAAAGCTGAGCGTTCTCGAAGGAGCTTAGTCCCACACTGAGCAATGATTGATAGTACTGCTGCCGGGCCTGTGTGATCGCCAGCGTATCGTTAAGCGCATCGAGATTCGAATTCGCTTCGTTCAACTGCTGTTGTTTGACGTTGCGCACCGCCTTCATCAGCGCGGTTTCCTGGGTGGCGCGAAGCATTGACAGCGCCTCGGCGTCGCTCTTTTCAAGTGCCGACAGAAGCGACGCTCCCAACGAACGGACTTCGGCGCACAGTTCCAGAGCCTTCGGAAGCATGTAGGCGAAGCGATAAAACGGAGTAGCGGCGCTGAGATCGCTCAGAGCGCTGGTCAGGTCCATCCCCATTTCAAGAGCCCGAATCAGCAGGCCTGGATTGATGGGAGGAGCAAATAGCGGCAGTTCCTCAACCTGCCCAGCAATGTTCATGCAATGGCGAATCTGGAACAGCCGTTGTGCAACCGTATCCCAATATCCAAGCAGAGTATCGTTCGGTGGAAAACAAAAATAGGGAACGGCGATGCCGGTAGCGGCGCCCGAACCGCCGGAGTTCGTGGAAGAAGAATCCGCAGTAAAAGGAAATAGATTCTCCATCGTGACCAGGGCATCGGAAAAGGCGTCGAGGCCGTCGGAAACTAACTGGGCATACGTTTGATCCGGAACGATTCCCTGTGGAGGAAACTCAATGGGCTTGTCGCCAAGAATGTCCTGGCACAAGACGTAATGCAACGCGGCCTCGTTGACGGATTCTCGGGTGAATTGGCGGTACAGAGAATCGCCCCAGGCCAGTTGATGATCGATGTACTTCATTACGGTCGCCTTCTGATAAGCGACAATGCGCATCCGCGCGATCAGGTCGGGATCGAAAGGAGTTTGCTCCCAGGCTGTGATCTGCTGCGAGAAGCTCGCCTGTTCGGCCACGATTGCAGGATCGGTGCCTGTGTATGCGAGGACGGTGACAAGGTCTTCAATTCTCTCCGGATTGGTGTCCTGGTAGAAGGGCAGGAAATTCCAGCAGCGAGCCGGTGACGGATCGGTAGAGTTACTGGCAGGGTTAAAAATATAGCGGAACCATTGTTCGGCGTCATCGAACTGTTGGTTTTGGCTGAGCTGAGTCGCGATCAGCAGCGGGATATGGAAGAAGACTTCCCAGTTGTAAATCGAGTAGGCGCCGTTGAGAGAAAAATCGATCTGTTCGGAGGGATAGTTAGGATTAACAAGATTGGTGGGTTGGTAATTGAGATAGAAGGCCGACGACGTGCCTGTATCCTGCGAGTCGAGTTCCTGATTGGGCAAAGTCAGCAGGCCCGGCACACCCTGCCAGTTCAGGGCTTTCAGGAAATCGCAGACATGCGCGTGGCGATGAGTCGTAAAGGTAAATTGCGTACTGGGCCTGACGAACAGATTCTCCCAGGGATTTGGCGGTTCAACGACGACGGAGATTCCCACGGTACTTACGGGAGCGTTGACGGTGGTAGCGACGGGGGTTTCATCGTCAAAAACCGGAAGCGCGGCAACCATAGTGGAACTGATTGCGGGATTCAGCTCTTCGGGACTGTACGGCACGAAGGCGGCAATCGGGTTATTCAAAGCGGTCCATAGACCAAACGTTTGCTGCGTTACCAGGTATGTCCGCCTGTTGTCGGCGTAGAAAAACGGCGGTGTTCGATTGATCTGCACATCGGGAAGGTCTTGATCCGGATATGAAAGGGAAAACGCTGTAGGCGTTGCGCCGAGTACCGACACCGGTGAGGGCGTGTAGACAATCTCTACCATTCCGTTTGGGAGAACGACCGACTGGGGATTGATCAGATTCGTCAGCTGCAGACTGGTAGCCCCCTGGTTTTCGTCGAGAGACATGGAACTAAATGACGTGTCATAGGGGATGTAATCTCGGCGGTTCCGCCAATGGCGGAGATGGCTGGCACGGAGGAGCACCCATCGAACATGAACGAGCCTGCGTTGGAGAGGCCATAGGGCAGGTTGACTGTTGTGCCGGTGCTCGTAGCAAACAGAAAGCCGAATAACCAGGAAGGGTGCCACCAAAACATGTTGATGGTCAGGGAAGGTCCACTCACTTGCGCATCGAACGAGAAGACACTCGGATCGAAATCACCGCTATAGCTATTCCATCCATTTGGAACCAGCGAATCGGCAGTGACCTGCTTCTTGATCCAGGCACCATCCCGGTATTCACTCCAGGCGAGTTGTACTTGAAGGCTCTTGAGCGGAGTCTGGGTAGTTGTAGTAGTACCGGCACTGGGTACCGAAACCTGGCCATTCGGGGTAGCGGTGTTGGGAGTTGTCTGCTCTTTAAAAATTGGCCAGAAGATGTAGAGACGACGGTTCCAAACGACTGGAATGAGGTCGTCTCCCTGAATGTCGACATCTACTGTTTCCCAAGCCGACCAGACGCCAGTCGTCCGATCAAGGGTGCGATAGTAGTAGATGTGTGGTGTGGCGTAAGTGCGGCCGAATACGTGAAAAATGTCGTGGGTCACGTTTGCATCCGCGTCGTTCTCATAGAAGAACCCGCAGATCTCCAAACGCGACACTTCCAGCAGTTTGGTCAAGTAATTCTGAAATGCGGATTCGGCGACATCGGCCGTCACCGGCCCTTGCTGCAATTCGGCTTGCAAGTCCTGGAAGAACGGCGTCCGGTTGTCGCGCAATGTCGGATCAATCCAGTTTTCCGGGTATAAAAATACTTCTCGATTCGCTTCCCAGACGCGGTAGTTCTTGCGCCACTCCCACTGTGTGGCATCGATCGCACTGGGAGAAACGTTCAAATCCGTATTGGTGTTGTTGTTTTCGAGATCCAGCAGACAACGCTGCACGAAGAGTTGGATCGCAGCCGTGGCCTGAACGATCCGCGACGTCTGCATACAAGGACTCATCTGCACATCGATCAGGAAATATGTGTAGAGATCGTCCGCATCGGTCAAGCCGAGCTGGATGACTGGCGGCATGTTCAGGACGTACGCGATCAGCGCCGATTTCGAATTCTCGCGAATCGTGTCGTTGAGGGGCTTGCCCACGGTGGTCCAGGTGCTGTCGTCATACTTCGCCTTCACCACGTTCTTAATGTCGTTGGATTGGGCCAGATCTGGAGGGTGATTGGCCCACAAGAACAGCTGTAGTGCGGGTACGCCCAGGCGTCCGCTAAAAGATAAACATTTCTGGAGCCAGATCAGTCCTCGGTCGTGCGTGCCGGTTGTATTCGCAAAGTCGGCGTCGGACAAACCAAAGCCAACTACCGCAGTACCGGCGTTTGCCTTGCCGGAGAGCGTCGCGAACTGAGTGGCATCCCATCCGGTGGCTGCGAGTATGGCGTTCGTGGTAGCAGGGCTAAGGGCGGCCGGATTCGTGCTGCCCGAGGCAACACGAAAAATGTCGAAGAGCGTCGTGTTGCCAGCAGGTAAGGAATTCCGAAGTGAGAAAAGTCCGTTCAGCCGCGACCACTGGTCGAAGAAAGCCGGCGCTATCCGATCCACAGCCACAGGATTGGAGCGGTTCAATGGCAGTTCGGCCAAATCGAACATTACGATGTTCGCGGCATTGCCTGGGTCGATTCCCTCGAAAGCGGTCGGATGCGATGAAAGGTAGGCAACTTCATCCGCCTTCATGCCCAACTGGCTCAATAAAATACCGATCGGATACAGGCGGTTCAACGTTAAGAACGTATTCTCAGGAAACAATGCGCTGGGCGGAATGGAAATGCTGACATTGTTATTCGTGGACTTGCTGCTCCAACCCAGCGAGATGTTCGCAGTGGCCGACGCGTTGTAGTAGTCGAGACGAATATCGTAAAGCTCACCGGCGTTTAGATTGACCGGCGAACTTGTTCGTACCGAGACGGCCTGACTTGTCCATTGATCGATTAGAAGTTGACCGTTCACCCAAAGGCGTACTCCATCATTTGCCGTGACATAAAAGGTATACGTTTCACTGAATTCGGCCTGCACTTTACCCTGCCAGCGCGCGCCTCCCGGATTTGCAACTCCGGCGGCGTTTAACTGAGGATCGATCCGCTCTCCCGTTACCGCAGTCAGGTCCGTATCGGAAAACAGCGTTGCCATCAGACCGCCGTCCCGAAGATCCAGAAAGTCGACTATGGCGGGCTGGCTGGCGTCCCGTTGAGACTTCAGAAGCGCGGGCGAGGAGAGGCTCAAGTCGCCGGCAAGAAGCAACGTTACGATTGCGGAATTCAGTCCGATGGCCTGGCTGATGGATTGCTGCACCAGACTACGGCTCTGCATGTCGATAAGGTCGGCGAGCAAACTCTGCAGGACATAAGCGTACCGGGCCGCCACATCCGGCAGCGGTGAGGTAATGAGATTCGAGAGGGCTTCGGAAGGATCCAGGAAGGTGAGGTCGTTCGAAATGATGGTACGCGGCTGCCCGTAAAGACTAGACACAGCCGCCAGATAGTCGGAATTTGCCGAAAGCGCAAGCGCGGATTTCTGCGCGTCGGTCATTGCGCCGGTAAACTCCAATACCTGGTCTGCGGCGTTGTAGGAAACAAATGCCGCCACGGAATCGGGAAACGTTATTCCCGTCAGTAGCGTGGAGAGGGAGGCTTTGTAAATGCCCGTTCCGGCGATCAGACCCATCGCATCGTCGAGTTGAGAAGCTGCGAGAATAGTGCCAAGTTTCTGGCGCACGAGCTTTCCCGCGGGGTCCGGGGTATAGGAGTTCGTCGCGGCAATCTTTGACAAACCCGTCTGCAGGGTGATCGCCAGCAAGTCAACGTTCGCCTCCAGAGGGCCGACTCCGGCTGCGGGATTGGCGATCGCACGATAGATGTAGCAGAGTTCTAGCGCGGAAAAGGGCGAAGCCAGCACAGCCTGCGCAGCACAAACGAACTGGATGGCAGGCTGCGTGACAGGATCGGACGTGGCAAGTTGAAAGGGATTGGTCCCGGTCAGTGGAACCAGTGAAATCAAGTCAGGAATGGAAAGCCCGAGCGCCTGCGCCAGAATCGTATACCGGTAGAGTTGGCTAAGACTTGCGAGTGTCAGAGGAGTTTTCGTCGCAGCGTCAGCCAGGGCGGTTGCTGTTCGAATCGCCCCCAGATCGTCAGCGGAAATGCGCAGCCCCGCCAGGATCGCGGGTGTCGCATCCGTAATTGTCGCCCCGGGCGTGATGTCGGTACCTTGTGCCCACCGCATCTGGTAAAGGTTCTCGATCGCGAGCGTAGCGCCAGCGTTGCCGGTGACAATGCCCATGAAATCCGACTGTTGTGCATCGGTCATCATGCCGACGAACACGAGTTGCTGATGCGCGCTGTTGTAGGTCATCTGTCCGGCGCCGGCGGCGAGAAGCGCGGGCGAGTGCAGCACGGTAGGAAATCTGAAGCGAAGGATCGATAGGATTCAACACCGCTTTGTTCTGAAACAGCCTAAGATACAGAGAATCCCGTCCATCGGTATCGATTGCAGACCACAATGTCAGCAACTGCGTCACCGGGAGGTTGAATTGTGCCTGCAAGCGCACGAAATCGGCGAGAGCCAGCAAACAGCCGCGAGTAATTCCAGCTGGCGCAAATACCTGAAGGACTTTGTCCAGTTCGCTCATCGACCAGCCGAGCTTTCTCCACAGCCGCACAAACGGCAGGACCTTGGTGAGCGTCGGATCGTCGAGCGGACTAATAACGGTTTGCGTAACATCACAAGCGCCGGCGCCTGCCAGCGCGATGGTTTGTCCGGGGTTGATGAACTGGGTCTCCAGTAGATTTGTGAGTTCGTTGAAGGCGAGGCCGGTCTGCTGCAGGAAAACCGAAGCATTGGAGATCCATGTTTCCCACGGCGAGGTAGCCTGCGCGTTTCCCACGTACAAGCTATTGAGCGGTGGAGGAGTGGCTGCGCTTCCCGAAACGAAATCCCAGTTTGCAATCAGCTTGAACTCGGCCTGGCTAACTCCAAGTGCCTCTGCCGCGAGCGCACCGACAGTGTCGAAGGGGGCAGCTTGCGTTTGGAACAAGTCGAGGACTTGCCTGCGATGTCCTCCGAGAAATGCCAGATAGCTCCGCGCGATGTCAAGGAATCGATCATAAGGGAGCGAGAGTGGGTAAAACGACTGAGCCAATGTTGTATATGCTGTCTGAATCGTATATTCCGGATTCACCAGCAATTCATCGGTAGTGGCGTCGGCTGGAGTGTTGTGCGCCGTCGAAGAATCCAGCTTTCCTCCAAGAGCAACATAGCTCTCGATAATTTCGTTCACCAAGTCGACGTACGGAAGAGGGGTATTGCTGTTCTGGCAGTCGAGCTTAATGTAGGGCAAGTCGGGCCTACGTCCAGGAATCGTAGCGCTGCTGCTCGTCGCCCCGATCAGGACATCCAGAGGAGTATATCCAGCCGCGTTCATGCCCGAATTCCGCAGGAACTGCAATAGATCCACGAAGTAAGCGGCAGGGCCATACACGGAGCCACATTCGCCACAAGTGCAATAGCTTGTCGGCCCAAACAATACTTGCCAGTTCGGAATCTGTTGCTGGATCGCTTGCCCGACACTCAAGTTCGGATTTGCGATGACACGCGGACTGACATCTTTCAATCCGCTTTGCACGATGCTGTAAACGTTCAACGTCTGGGCGTTGATGTGGCTCGCTGCCGCGTAGACCGCTTGCGCAGCAGACCCTCCACCCAAGGCTGAGGAAAACCGGCCCACGAATGTCGACTGTGACATGGCGGTGATTTTCGCGGCCGAGTCTATTCCCGCTCCCAGCAGCGCAGATACTGTTGCGGGTTGACTATTGATGCGAAATACTCGTTGCGTCGCTTCCAGTCGCACCGTGACCGCGCTTACTTGATCCGGCGGGATATTTTGGAAAGCCTTCCCCGAGTTCTGCTTCAAATAGACATTGAGGTTCGTCGATTGTAGATCGATATCTGGCGCGTTGCCAAGAACCTTGGCCACCGACTGCAAGGACGCGTCCTTGGAGCCAGCGAGTTGCTTGGCCACGTAATCAGTGGGGAACGCTGACTGCAACAAGCCGATAACCCCGCTGGCATAGTTGGAAAGTAGTTCGGCCGGTGTAGCTCCGGAAATACCAACCGGGACCGAGATCTTTTGTTGTGTCATCAATTGCGTAAGGGTCGCGACATCGGTTTTAGTGAGATCGCGGATTGAGCTTGGCTTGTAACTTGCCCGTAGCGCTGAAACGAGCTGAGAATTTCCCAGCGCAAGGACGCCCAGCTGCATCGTGAATTGCAGCTCGGGCACAATTGCTTTAAATGTCGCGTCCTGGCCTAGCTGATTCCAGAATTCCTGCATGGGACCCTGGAATGCCGTGTACTTCTGAATAAACTCTGTTTGCAATTGCGAGGCGGTCAGGGCCGGCGAGGTGCTAAGTAACGCCGCAAGATTTGTTTGCGCGACGATGCCACGGAAAATTGGATTGCTCGCAACCGTCTTGTCGAGACCGAGAAACTCGCCCACTGTGGTCGTGGCAGAGAGCGTGGCGATCGCTGCTTGCGCGGCCTTGTTTGCCGCGGGATCGGTCGGAATTGTCGCGTATTTCGTGACGAAGGCACGCAAAGAAAGGTTCTGGTCTGCGGCGAGATCGGGCGATTGGAGGTTCCGAAGAACGTTATCGAGCGTGGACACTCCGCGGCTGTTCGCTGCCGAAATGAGGGCCCCGCGAAGCACACTATTCAGTTGATCGCTGACAATCTGCTTGTCGGCAGCACTTTTCAGTTCGTCAAGGATTGGAAGATTGACGGAAGCGATCGGTAAACGTCCAGTGTTGATGTCGGCCATCGCCCACCCCCGAAATTCCGGCGATTATACCGGAGATGAGCGACGATTGAACGAGTAATGCATCCCTAGTCCGAGTTCCATCGTCTCGTGCGGGGAGGTTCGCGCCATAGCACCAGGTAATGAGCGATTTGGAAGGGCGGCACGATAGATATCCGCTTTTAGCGAGGACGAATCCTTCCACTTCATACTCGACTTAACACTCACCAGGTCACATACACGGGTGATGAAGTTCCTATGGATGGGTGACAGATGTCCTTGCGGCGATGTGGGTTCGGGCGTGCAATAGCCTCGTATTGAATTGGTTCGTCATCAGACCAATTCCGATTTCATTCTGGGGCATTCCGATGATCGGCACCGCGTCCCCCCCGCGATTCGAGTTTCAAACGATTCCCAGAAATAAGGTGTATCAGGCAGTTGCCAAACAGTTGGAGCGGCGCATTACGGAGGAACTCAAGCCGGGGGATCGGCTCCCTCCCGAACGCGAGCTTGTGCAAAAACTCGGAGTCAGCCGCGGATCGGTGCGCGACGCCATTCGCAGCCTGGAACTCAGGGGTCTGCTCGAACCGCGGCAGGGTATCGGCACGGTGGTATGCGTTCCCGTCGGTCCCCTCGCCGATCCTCTCGCGAATGCTCTCCTTGATAGACGGAAGAAGGTTGCGGAGCTTCTCGACGTGCGGAAGATGATCGAGCCGTCCCTGGCGGGCCGCGCCGCTACACACATCACGCGCGACCAGATTTCGGAGCTGGATGAGATTCTCAAACGGCACGAGGAGAAGGTCAGCCAGGGCGAACTCGGGATCGAAGAAGACTCCGAGTTTCACTACAAGATCGCGTTGGCCTCCTACAACACCGTGGTTTTGAAACTGGTCGACATATTGATGGATCTCTTGCGCGAAACTCGGGAGCACGCGTTGCAGGTGGAAGGACGGCAGGAAAAGTCGCTCGCCGGGCACCACCGAATTCTTGCCGCACTCAAGCGCGGAGACGCCGCAGCGGCCAAAGCGGCCATGCGCCGCCACCTGCAGGAGATCGAAAACATAGTTCTGATGAAGCTCTGAAAAAGTTGTAATGAATGGAGGTTGCAAATGGGCCAGCTATTCGCCGTCGAAGTTATCTACCGAGGGGTCTTTCAAAAGACCCTGGCCAAGAACATAACGCGCGATATTGTTTTGGCTGCGCATAATGAAGGCAAGCTGGGCATCTCCTTTGGACGCTATGGAGACGCTCCCGAACGCAATGGAATTCCCGCCAAGAGTTTCGCCATCGTCGCGAATGACGAACTGACGCTCGAAGCGGGAATGGCTCAGTATGAGCCGAAGCAAGTCGACGTAACCGTAGTTCTCGATGATACGCTCTGCAAGGGCGCGGAGTCCTGGGCCTGGTATGGGCTTCATCCCGTGCATCAGGCTTTGAAACCGGGCGCTACTCTCATCGTTGTTTCTTTGGAGAATGCACCGGCTCTGCTGAAGAATATCCACCGCCGCGATCAGGCTTACAAACTGGGAGTCCTGAAAGGGATCGCCAGCTTCTCCGGCATGTGGGTATTTAAGGACGATCACACGGATGTGCGCGTTCTCGGCGCCATCGCCAAGGCGCTGCCAGAGCTGTTCAGTTTCGGCTCGGTCGAGCAGTTCATCAACCAGAAGTTGAAGAACACGCTGAAGGTCACATCGGCCCGCAATGCCTTTGAACGGTTCGGGACAGTCGATGTAAAAGCGGGCGAGGGCAATCCGGAAGAGTTGTTCAAGTTTGAACTGCCGGGCTGGGAACGATTGCGGGAAGGCGTTTCGATCAAAGGTCAGGCGCAGGGCGGGCCATATGCCGACCCTGTTACCGGACAACTCGGCGGTTTCCGGCCGGTCCGCAACGAGCTCTTCAAAAAGTACTCGACGCGGAGCATGCGGCCGGTGGTGAACTTCTCCACGTGCACGAAATGCACCCTGTGCAGCCTCAACTGTCCGGATGCGTCGATCGACGCTGCTCCCGACGGATGCTACGACGTGAACCTCGAATCGTGCTGCGGTTGCGGCATTTGCGAAGAGGTTTGCCCGGTGAAGGAATGCATCCACATGGTCAGCGAATCGGGATTCCACGATAACGACAGCCAGTGGGTGGCGTTCAGGAAAGACAAAGACGCCTATCTGAAATGGCTGGAATCCACGATTGAAAAAGCTGAGCCGATCGAGAAGAGAGCACATGGATTCCGTTATCGCGGTCAGTATCAAGAGCAGGTTCGCGAAGCCCTGGAAGTTGCAGCAAAAGGCTAGTGGCCCGGTGTAAGCCCCCCGAGGGCGAAGACAAGGAGATTTGAAATGGCGACACTCACATTGCCTGTTGATGAAAAGAAAAAAATCGATAGAACCGAACAGGAAGCCTTGATCACCGGCGCCGAAGCCATTGCGATTGCGTGCAAACTGGCGAACGTCGATGTGGTCACGGCTTATCCGATCCGGCCGTACGACACGGTCATGCAGTACATCAGCCAGCTGGTAGCAGATGGCGAAATGGATTGCGAATATATCGTGGCGGAAGGCGAGCATTCACAATTTGAAATCGTAAAGCACGCGTCGGTTT
>OBLW0100001816.1_pt1 | contig 17836 bp, 18 predicted proteins | sample 1520161 | NCBI WGS metagenome assembly OBLW01 (sample SAMEA3539309, study PRJEB22396) | soil metagenome | biome: tundra; feature: field; material: soil | place: USA | collected 2010-05 | depth 0.15 m | reverse complement strand
AGCAAGTATCCGCCGGCGCAGTCGCTGTTTCTGGCGCTGGGCTGGAAGCTGTTCGGGCATCCCTGGTATGGCGTGTGGCTGAGTTCGGGTCTGATGTGCGCGGCGCTGTGCTGGATGCTGCAAGGATGGTTGCCGCCGCGCTATGCGCTGCTGGGCGGCTTGATGGCCGTGGCGCAGTGGGGAATCGCGGGGTATTGGGTCAATTCCTATTGGGGCGGTGCGGTGGCCGCGGCAGCCGGAGCGCTGGTGGTGGGCGCGGTGCCGCGGTTGGCGCGTCGTCCCACGCCCGGTGTCGCGGCGCTGGCGGCGCTCGGTATGGTGACGCTAGCGAACAGCCGGCCTTACGAAGGCGCCGTTACAGTGGCGGCCGCCGCAGGCGCGCTGTGGGTCTGGCGGCGCGCTCGGCGGCCAATCCGGGAGTTGCTCGCATGGCGGATCGCGGCGGCTGCCGGAGCGATTCTGGGCTGCGGGCTGGCGGCGATGCTGTACTACAACTACCGCGTGACCGGTAACGCGCTTCTGATGCCGTACGCTGTGAACCAAGCCCAATATGGGGCATCGCCGATCTTCTGGATGATGCCGCTGGGGCCTGCGCCGGTCTACCGTCACGACATCATCCGGCGGTTTTGGACAACCTACGACGTGTCTTTCTATCAACATGCGCGTGCCTGGCCGTGGCTCGTGCCGATATCCTTCGTGCGCACCTTATGGTACTTCTTTGTGACAGCGGTCTCGGCCCTGGCCCTGATTGCCGCAGTGCTCTTGCGGCGCGGCCGGAAGGTGCGCATGGCGTTGGCAATCATTGGAGTTGCAACGGCAGGGCTATTGCTTGAGAGATTCCCGAATGCGCACTACTTTGCTCCCGCAACGGGGCTGGTGTTGCTGCTGGTGGTGTTGGGCGTGCAATACCTGCGGGTCAAGGCCGGCGCGGTGGCGTTGATGGTCTTCGCCGTGCTGTTCTTCGGAACCGCGGCGATACATGCATCCCGCCCCACCGCGGACGAATATCCTCACCGTCTATTCACTGCGCACCGGCTCAGTGTGATCCACCGGCTGGAGAGCCAGGGTGGGCGCCACCTGGCGATCGTGCGGTACGCGCCCGATCACGACCCACTGGACGACTGGGTTTTCAACCACGCGGATATCGACGGATCGCCGATTGTGTGGGCGCGAGATATGGGCGATGCGAGGAATCGCGAGCTGCTCGACTATTATAAGGACCGTCACGTCTGGCTGCTGGAGCCGGATGCCCTCGATCCCGCGCCTGTTCCCTACGCGCCGCGATGACGGAAACCGCTCCCTGACGGTCGCGGCTCGGTGACAGGCGCGGCGATGACCGGCGCTGGCAGTCCGGATGCGTATGCTTCTTCAGAAAAGAGCGGAGTGGGTGTGTCTGGGGGTGGGCTTGCTGGCCTTGGCGGTGCGCCTGGCGCTGCTGCCGGTACGGGCGATTCCGCAGCCAACGGTACAGGACGAGTTCGCCTATCTGCTGGGCGCGGAGACGTTTTGCCTGGGGCGGGTGACGAACCCGCCGCACCCCATGTGGGTACACTTCGAAACCTTCCACGAGAACTTCCAACCCACCTATGCGAGCAAGTATCCGCCGGCGCAGTCGCTGTTTCTGGCGCTGGGCTGGAAGCTGTTCGGGCATCCCTGGTATGGCGTGTGGCTGAGTTCGGGTCTGATGTGCGCGGCGCTGTGCTGGATGCTGCAAGGATGGCTGCCGCCGCGCTACGCGTTGCTGGGCGGCCTGATGGCGGTGGCGCAGTGGGGAGTCGCGGGGTATTGGATCGATTCCTATTGGGGCGGCGCGGTGGCCGCCGCGGCAGGGGCGCTGGTGGTGGGTGCCGTGCCGCGTCTAGTGCGGCGTCCCACCGGCGGGGTGGCGGCGCTGGCGGCACTGGGTGTGGTGGCCCTGGCCAACAGCCGGCCTTATGAGGGCGCGGTCACCGCGGCGGCGGCCGCAGGCGCGCTGTTGGTCTGGCGGCGCAGCACGCGGCGGCCATTCAAGGAACTGCTCGCGTGGCGGGTCGCGGCGCCGGCCGGCGCGATTCTGGGCTGCGGGCTGGCGGCGATGCTCTATTACAACTACCGCGTCACGGGCAACGCGCTTCTGACGCCGTATGCCGTGAACCAGGCGCAATATGGAGCTGCGCCGATCTTCTGGATCATGCCGCCCAAAACGCCGCCAGTCTACCGCCACGAAGTCATTCGGAGCCTGTGGATGGATTTGGACAGGGCAGTCTACCAGAGGGCGCGCGCATCGCCTGGGCATGTGCCGATCGCCTTCTATGAAACGATGCGGTTCTTTGTCCCGCCTTTCGCGCTAGCGGTGGTCTCGATTGCGGCGATTCTGCGGTGCGGCCGCAAGGTGCGCTACGTGCTTGCCATGCTGGCGGTCTCGATTGCCGGGTTGTTGTTGGAAAGAACCTCTCTGCCGCATTACTTCGCGCCGGCCGCCGGGCTGGTGCTGGCGCTGGTCGCCCTGAGCGCCCAGTACCTGCGTGTCCGCTGGGGTCCGAGCGCCATGGCGATCTTCGCCGTGCTGTTTTTCGCGAATGCCGGGATCTATGTGGCGCGAGCCCCAAACCCATACGCGAACCGGCAATTCTCCGCACACCGGCGGAGTGTGATCCACCGGATCGAGAGCGAAGGCGGGCGCGGCGGGCGTCACTTGGCGATCGTGCGTTACGCCCCCGATCACAACGTGCTTGAAGAGTGGGTATACAATCACGCCGATATCGACGGCTCGGCGATTGTGTGGGCGCGCGACATGGGAGACGCGGCCAACCGCAAGTTGCTGGACTACTACGATGCCCGCAAGCAGGGCCGCAAGGTCTGGCTGGTGGAGGCGGACGCCCCGGATCCCAAGCCTGTGCCTTACGGGCCGCGATAGCGGGTGACGGCCAGGGTCTGCCAGCCCCACGGGTGCATCAGGTTCAGGCGGAACAGGGCCTCGAAGATCGCGCCAGCGGCGCGCATGAGGAGCGTGGGCCCGCGGGCCGCTTCGGCGACGAGCTCCTGCCCGCGGAGCGTGACCAACATGCGGTAGAGATTGAAGAACGGAAAGCCGGCGGCGTAGGCGCGCTCGACGGCGAAACCGGCGCTTTCGAGCAGACCGCGCAGTTGCGCCGGGGTGTAGTGGCGGCGATGACCGATGTGGCTGTAGAAGGCGCTGCGCCAGCCGCCCGGCACCGTGACCACGAGCTGGCATCCGGGCGCCATGTATGCCGCGGCGTGGCGCAGCAGCACACCCGGATCGTCGAGATGCTCCAACACGTCGGAACAGAGGGCGTGCGTGGCGCGGAAATCGAGGCCGTCGCCGGGCGTCGCGGGCGCCAGCAGATCGCGTTGCAGGAAGCGGGCGGCGGGTGTGCGGCGCGCGGCCATCCGGACTCCGGTGCGGCTCAACTCCAAGCCCAGGAACTGCGCGCGCGGGGCATGCGCGAGGAACTCTTCGGCGAACTGGCCGGCGCCGCTGCCGATCTCCAGCATGCGCACGGAGGCGTTGTGCCGGTCTATGCCAAGGAGCCGGAGTGCCAGCTTGCGGCGGTAGCGCGTGGCCGGCGACAACTCCGCCGCAGCGCTGAAATCCATCCAGTGGCGGTCCCAGTCGTCTACAACTTGATAGTCGGGGCGAACAAGATCATGCATAGCTTGCGGTGCTCGTCCATATCACATGCCGGGCTGGCTTTCAGGTAGGTCGCGTGATAGCCACAACCAAGGTCCAGGACCCGGAGACTGCTGGTTCGGGGGAGGCGCTTCAGGATTTCACGTTGCACCAGGAGGGTACGGAGGCGGTCGACGAAGCTGCTCCCGTGTTGGATGTTGGACGCCTGCCGTGCGGGACGATCCAGTTTGATGGCGGCGGGCATGTGGGGCGCTATGGGGCCGAGTATGTATCGGCTGGGGCAGGCGACGGCTTTAGGGGCGCAGTATGGTGTTGCCTGCAACGCGGCACTGAGGCGCGTCTGGCGCGCTTTTCACGCTCTGGCCGGAATTCCCAGGGCTGCGCCGTAAATGGGCAGTCCGATTCGGGCCGTCGTGAGAGCAAACCCTGGCGAACGCCGGGCCTCGTTCTGTTGCCGATTGAAGAGCACCTTGCCAGCGTCATGCGCGCCCTCCGCCGATCCCCCACCCCACCGCCATTGACGCCCCCAAAACCCAGGCGCTACTATCGTGTGACGCACGATGCGCTGGATCGGCTCCGAGACTTTCTGCCTCACCCGCCTCGTCTACCAACGATGCCTGGCCCTGATCCTCCTGCTGGCCTTCCTCAACGCCGCATTTGAATTCAAACCCCTGCTCGGCGAGCACGGACTCCTTCCCGTCCCGCTCTTCACCAAAGCGGTCCCGTTCAGCAGTTCGCCCAGCCTGTTCTTCCTCGCCCCCAACGACACGGCCTTCACGCTCGCGGCCTGGCTCGGCGTGCTGCTGGCGGGCCTCGCGCTCACCGGCATCGCGGACCGCTACACCACTTGGTTCTCCATGCTCGTGTGGGCCATGCTCTGGGTCCTCTACATCTCCTTCGTCAACGCCGGGCAGATCTTCTACGCCTTCGGCTGGGAGTCCATCCTGCTGGAGGCTACCTTCTACGCCATCTTCCTCGGCAGCCGCCGCGCCACGCCCCAAACCATCGTCATCTGGCTGCTGCGATGGCTGCTGTTCCGCCTGATGTTCGGCGCGGGCCTCATCAAAATGCGCGGCGACCCGTGCTGGCGCGATCTCACCTGCCTCAACTATCACTACGAGACCCAGCCCATGCCCGGTCCGCTGAGCTGGTTCTTTCATTGGGCGCCCGCGTGGTTCCATAAGTCCGGCGTGTTGTTCAACCATTTCTCGGAGCTGGTGGTTCCGTTCGGCTACTTCCTCCCGCAGCCGATCGCCGCGATCGCGGGTGCGATCACCATCGCCTTCCAGTCGCTCATCTTCGCGGGCGGCAATCTCTCCTGGTTGAACGCGCTGACCATGGTCCTGGCCGTCAGCACCTTCGACGACCGGTTCCTCGCGCGGTTTCTTCCCATCCGCGCGCCCGCGACCGGGCGGCCCGCGCTGGCCCATCGCCTGGCCACCATCGGCGTTGGCATCCTGGTCGCGATTCTCAGCATCCAACCTATTCGCAACATGCTGTCCCCGGCACAGGTGATGAATACGGTCTACAATCGTTTTCATCTGGTGGGCACGTACGGCGCATTCGGGTCGATCACCCGGCCGCGCTATGAGGTGATCGTGGAAGGAACGGACGAACCGGTGCTGACCGCCTCAACGAAATGGCGCGAGTACGAGTTCAAGGGCAAGCCCGGCGGCCTCGCACGCATGCCTCCGCAGATTGCGCCGTATCACCTCCGGCTCGATTGGCTGATGTGGTTCGCGGCCCTGTCGTCGTACGAGGAGCAACCCTGGTTCGCGCCGTTCATCGAGAAGCTGCTCGAAGGCGACCGCCCGGTGCTCTCGCTGCTCGGTACCAATCCTTTCCCGGATCGCCCGCCCCGCTACGTGCGCGCGCTGCTTTACGAGTACCATTTCACGACTCCGGCCGAGCGGGCCGCGACTGCGCAGTGGTGGACGCGGAAACTGGTGGGCACGTATTTCCCGCCGAGCTCAAGCCCAATGCCACTCCCAGGCCTTGTGGGGCAGACCTCCAGGTCGGGGTGCCCTCTGGGCCGGGTCCTCCAGGACCCGCTTAGGCCGGCGTGGACGCCGGCTGCAGGACTGGAGTCCTGCCCCACATTCTATGCAGGTGCTGGACTGACAAATGCGGCCCACTAGCAACAACGCGTGCGTGGTCGGCTCCGGGCCGAACGGCCTGACCGCCGCCATCATCCTGGCGAAAGCCGGACTGCGCACCACGGTGTTCGAAGCTCAACCCACTATCGGTGGCGGGGCGCGCTCGGCCGAGCTGACGCTGCCGGGATTCGTGCACGATGTTTGCTCGGCCGTGCATCCGTGGGCCGTCAGTTCTCCCGCGTTCGCCGCTTTCCCACTGGCGGAGCACGGGCTCGACTGGATCCAGCCGCCGCTGCCTCTCGCGCATCCTCTGGATGACGGGTCGGCCGCCGTGCTGGCCATGCCGTTGCAGGAGACTTGCGCGCGCCTGGGCACGGACGGCGCCGCGTACCGCCGGGCAATTGCCCCCCTGGTACGGCGCTGGCGCGATCTAGTGCTTATGATCCAGGCGCCGCTCCTGCGCATGCCCGCCCATCCGTGGCTGCTGGCGCGCTTCGGAGCGCTGGCCTTCTGGCCGGCTGCGCCCCTGGCCCGGCGGCTCTTCCGCACCGAAGCGGCGCGCGCGCTGTTTGCCGGCAATGCCGCGCATTCGGTGCTGCCCCTGGATGCGCTTGGATCGGCCGCCTTTGGATGGGTGTTGGCCGCGGCCGGACACGCCGTCGGCTGGCCCATCCCGCGCGGCGGCTCGCAGGCCATCGCCAACGCTCTGGCATCGTACTTCGAATCGCTCGGCGGACGCATCGTCACCAACAGCCGCATACAGTCGCTCGACGAATTGGAGGATGCCTCGTTGGTCCTCTGCGATGTGACACCCCGCCAATTCGTGGCCATCGCCGGCAACCGTTTGCCGGACCGCTTCAGCCGCCAATTGGAGGCTTACCGTTATGGTCCCGGCGTTTTCAAAGTCGATTGGGCCTTGAGCGCGCCTATCCCGTGGAAGGCAGCCGAGTGCGCCCGCGCCGGCACGGTCCACGTGGGCGGATCGCTCGACGAGATCGCGGCCTCCGAGCGCACGCTCGCCGGGACAACCCCGAGCGATCGCCCGTTCGTGCTCGTCGCGCAGCCCAGCCTGTTCGACTCCACCCGCGCGCCCGCCGGCCAGCACACGGCCTGGGCGTATTGCCACGTGCCGCACGCCTCCACGGCGGACATGACAGACCGCATCGAATCCCAGGTGGAGCGCTTCGCGCCCGGCTTCCGCGCGCGCATTGTGGCGCGCCACACTATGACCCCCGCCGACCTGGAACGGCACAACGCCAACCTGGTGGGCGGCGATATCACCGGCGGCGCGCAAGATCTCCGGCAACTCGTGCTGCGGCCTACGCGCCTGCTCTATCGCACGCCGCTCGATGGCGTGTATCTGTGCTCCTCATCCACGCCGCCCGGCGGAGCCGTGCACGGCATGTGCGGCTTTCACGCAGCGCACGCGGCTCTACGCGCGCGGAACCTGGCATAGATGCATACCGGACCCGGTTTGACGCATCCTATAAAGGTGAGGCATTTCCTACACTTGGCGATCGCCGGCGCAGCTCTGTTCGTGCCGTCCCGAAGTGATGCGCAGACCGCGTAAGACCCTGCCGCGGCAAGTGGACCTGTCACCGTCGCGCAAGAATAGTTGCGAGCGCGGCTACCGGTGGCGAGTCGCAGGCCACCAACACGGATCCCAAGTATGGAGTGGGCAGCCTGGCCATGGCGAAGCGCTTCGGCGCCGCGACAGTCGATAACGTCACCCAGGACTTCTTCAGCGATTTGGTTGATGGCGTCCGTGTTACACGAAGACACCAAGTACCGGCGGAGGGGCGAGCAGCACGGCTTCCGGTCGCGCGTGGGATATGCCATCAGCCGGGCTGCGGTAACGCGAACGGACACGGGCGCGAGCACCGTCAATTGGTCGAATTTTGCGGGTACGGCGTTGAGCGTGGGCCTTTCGAACGCGTACTGCCCGGTTCACAGCCGGAACCTAAACGCCACGGCGATCAACTGGGGGACCAGCGCGGCGGGCACGGGATTCGGCAACCTGTTTCCGGAATTCCTGCCGGACGGTAAGGGCTGGCTCAAACGCCATCACCTCTAAGGTGGGGCAGGCCTTCAACCTGCCAGGACTCTACCACGGCCGGTTAGTTAGTTCATCTGGCCGACGGGGTCCCCAGATCTCCCGCGTGATCGGTGACAGCTTCCGGCGCGCCGCCGTTCGAGCGCCGGATTCAAGAGTCAGACAGATCCACGCGGCGGCCCAGGACCGCCCGGACGCCTTATTTGGCCGTTTTCGGTCCGGGTATTCAGTGGCATACATGCGGATTCGCAGGCTGGCTGGGTGAGCGGGCGAAGGGCCTCGCCGCGTGCGCCGCAGCGCCGCACGCGACGCCCTAATCCCCAGTCCCCAGCCCCTAGCCCCCAGCCCCGCTAGAATGAAGACATGGGTGATCGTCTGCTCCAGCTCTTGGATTTCTTCCTCGAGCGTCCCCCGCTCACGGGCGCTTTGGTCTGCGGCGCGCTGTATCTGCTGAAGCGCTCGCGCAAGCCCCACTTGAGCGCGGCGGAGCGGCAGCATGCCGTGGATCTTTCCGAGGCGCAGCGCACTTACGCCGAGAAGATGTACGATCCCCCCACCGATGAGGAGCAGGCCGCCGCGCCGCAGCCGCGCAAGTGATCAGCCGGCCGGCTCGATGATGGCCGACATGGAGCCTGCGCAACGCGGCAAACGCGGGTCGGGGCCGTACGCGTGGATCTGATCGCGCGCGAACTCGGCTTGCGGGCGCTCGCACGTGATGATCACCGTGCGCCCGCAGCGGTCCACCTCTTCGGCATGCCGGAAGGCTTCCTCCAGCGTGAAGATGAAGAGCATCTGCAGCATCTCGACAACGTAGTCGTAGCTGTGATCGTTATCGTCGAGCAAGACGACGTTGTACAAGGGAAGGAGCGCTTCCCGTTCGGCGATTCGGGTCTCCGGAGCAACCGTGGTTTTCGGCATGGCCCGCTACGAATTAGTATGCCATGCCGGGACGCCCGCGGAAAGAGTGTCAGGCGGCGGCGAGCAGCAAATCGCGCAGGGTATGCACCAGGACGTGGGCGTCCAGCCCGCGCGAGAAGTGCTTCAGGTAATAGAAATCGTATTCCAGGCGGCGCAGCGTATCTTCGGGCTGGTCCCGCGGCGTGTTCATCTGGGCCCAACCGGTGATCCCCGGCTTCACCCCGTAGCGCTGGCGGTAAAACGGAATCCGCTCGCTCAGGACGTCCGCGAACTCGGTCCGCTCCGCGCGCGGTCCAACGAAACAGATGTCCCCGCGCAGCACGTTCCACAGGTGCGGCAGCGCGTGCAGGCGCCAGCGCGCCACGAACCGTTGCGCGCCATTCCGGCCGGCGTCGTCGGCGCCCGCCAGGCGGAAGCTGTAAAGGTGGAATGACTGGCCGCCCAGGCCCATGCATTTCTGCCGGCTCAATAGCGGACCGTGCGACGAGAGTTTCAGCAGCACCGCGGCCAGCAACAGCAGCGGCGCCGAGAGAATGGTCAAGATCAATGCCAGCAACCAGTGGCCCAGCGTCTGGTAGACCAGCCACTGCGCGCGCGGACGGAACGCCCCGGAGAGGAGCATTTCCGAGGGACGCAACTCGCCCAGCAGGACGCGCCCGCATAACTGCTCGTAGGCGGTGGAAGCCTCGTCGATGGCCATTCCGCTGTAGCGCAATTGCAACAAATCCGCGATGGGCACTTGACCGCGGCGTTCGGCGAAGCCCACCACGATGCGGTCGGGCGTGACCTCGGCCGCGATCCGCTGCAGGGCGCTCAGAGGTCCGAGCAACTTGCCGGCCTCAGGCGGCGCGGCCGGCGCGTCACCGTCATCCACATAGCCGATTACCTGCAGGCCGAGTTCCGGGTGGGCGCCGATATGGCCGGCCATTTCCAGCACCATGGGGCACATGCCCACCAACAGGATCCGCTGGGCACCAACAACGCGCAGCACGAAAACGCTGTAGGCCACCCGCCAGGCGAACAGCGCCACCACCAGCACGGCGCAGGTGGGGACCATCAGGCGCAGCGGCAGCCGGAAACCGTCGTGCACGTAGCCCAGGAAGCCTTGCGCCAGCAGCGCGATCCCCATCACCAGAGAGAGCTGCTGGATCAGGAGCCCGCGCGACTTCACATAGACGTTGGTGTACAGATCCTCGAAGTACAAACCGAACAGGATGCTGGCGCCCGCCAGGGCGATGCGCAGCAGGCCGTTGTCGGCGAACAGAAACACCGTGGGGTCGACGGGCACAATCAGGAATGTGACCACCAGGAAGCAGGCCGCGATCAGCAGGATTTCGGAGAAGAGCAGGGCCAGCGCGCCAACGGGTACGAAGACTCGGGATAAACGGTTCATCAAGTTCACTTAACAAAGCTGCTCCCTCACGGTCGCGGCTCGGTAGCATTGCTGAGCCGGGCCCAGAGGGCACCCCGTCAGGGAGCGGTTTCGGAATCCCTCACTGCGTGGAAAACGACGTCCCGCAACTGCAAGTCTTCTGCGCATTCGGATTATCGATCGTAAATCCGGATTGAATCAGCGATTCTTTATAATCCAGCGTTATTCCCTCCAGATAGACGAAGCTCTTCGGATCGATCAGCACCTTCGCGTCGCCGCACCCGAACACATGATCGCTGGCGCGTTCCTTCGTCTCGAGCTTGAACAAATACGACATTCCCGAACAGCCGCCCCCCTGCACCGCCAGCCGCAGCCCGCCGCTAACGCCTTCCTTGGCGAGTAGCTGCCGTATCCGCTCCAACGCTTTCTCCGTTACTTGAACCATTTTCCCCCCTTAGCCATGTCATACAATGGCGAAAGCTCCCGCAGGCTCTTCACCGCTTCTATCGCGCTCGCCGCCGCGTAGTCCACTTCCTCTTCGGTATTGAACCGCCCCAGCCCGAAGCGGATGGAAGTGCGCGCCGCATCGTCCGCGACCCCCATGGCCCTGAGTACATAGCTCGGTTCCATGGTAGCGGACGTGCATGCCGATCCGCTCGATACCGCCACGCCGCTCATCGCCATCATCAGCGATTCGGCTTCCACGTACGCGAAGCTCATGTTGAGGTTATGCGGCAGGCGATGCTCCATGCTGCCGTTGATGGACACCTCCTCCAGCTCCGCCTCCAGCTTCGCGCGCAAGCGGTCGCGCAGCCGCCGCAGCCGCGCGCTCTCCTCGTCCATTTCCCGCCCGCAGATGGCGCAAGCCTCGCCCAGACCCACGATACCCGGCACGTTCAGCGTGCCCGACCGCATGCCGCGCTCGTGACCGCCGCCATCCATCTGGGCCGTCAACTGCACGCGCGGATCGCGCCGACGCACGTAGAGCGCGCCGGCGCCCTTGGGCCCGTACATCTTGTGCGCCGAAATCGAGAGCAGGTCGATGTAGTCCGCATCCACATCCACCGGCACTTTGCCCACGGCCTGCGCCGCGTCGCTATGGAACAAAACGCCGCGCTCCCGGCAGATGCGGCCGATCTCCGCCACCGGCTGGATGGCGCCCACTTCATTGTTCGCGTACATGATCGAAACCAACACGGTGCGTTCCCCGATGGCCGCCTCCATCGCGCCGGGATCCACCAGCCCGTCGCGGCCCACCGGCAGCCGGGTTACGCGCGCGCCGCGCTGCTCCAGCTTCCGGCAAACGTCCAGCACCGCCTTATGTTCGATGGCGCAAGTGATTACGTGATCGCCCTGGCCGGCGTACGCCTCCGCCACGCCCTTGATCGCCAGGTTGTCCGACTCGGTCGCCCCGCTGGTGAAGATAATCTCCCGCGGCGACGCGCCGATCAGCCGCGCAATCTGCTTGCGCGATTCGTCCACCGCCTGCTCCGCCTCCCACCCGAATTTGTGGTTGCGGCTGGCCGCGTTTCCGAACTTCCCGGTGAGATACGGCATCATCGCCGCCAGCACGCGCGGGTCCAGCGGGGTGGTGGCGTGGTGATCCAGATAAACCATTGAGCTAATCTAATTATCGCAGTTGTGGGCCATCTTCTGTCTTCTGGCCTAATGCTTTCCCCCAACCTGCCGATTAGTACTAGATGAACCAGAATTCCGGGGAACTGACGCAAGCAGACCGGAAAGGGCTGCTGGCCAGAATTCCCGCCTTTCCGCCAATCGTGCTGCGATTGCTGGATTTGCTAGCGCGCGACGATGTCGAGATCCGGGAGCTGGTCGCGCTCATTTCCAGCGATCCGGCCTTCTCCGCCCAAATCCTGCGCGTCGCCAACTCCCCGCTATTCGGATTCCGGTCGCGAATCGACAGTTTGCAATCCGCGCTAGTGGTTCTGGGCCTGCGGCGCGTGCGCTCCCTCTCCATGACCGTGGCCACCGCCAATCACATGAAGGCCGCACTGCGCATCGAGGAGTTATCCCGCTGCTGGCGGCATATGCTGGCGTGCGCCCTGCTTACCGATGAGCTGGCGCGCTGTTGCCGTGCATTCGAAGACCGCGCCTACACCGCCGGGCTGCTGCATGATGTGGGGCGCCTCGGCTTGTTGATGGCCTATCCCATCGAGTATGCCGGACTGCTCCGCAACGCCGGCCGCAACGTCCTCGAATTGCTGGACTGCGAGCGGGAAGCGCTGGGTATGGATCACTGCGAAGCCGGCCGCTTGCTGGCGGCGCAGTGGAACCTGCCGCAGGATTTTCAGATTATCGCCGCCCGCCATCACGATCCCCAGAACAACTCCGCGATAGACCTTCTCACCCTGGTCCATCTCGGATGCAAGCTGGCCGATAGTCTCGGCTTTTGGGTGGTCGAGCCGATCCGGCCGTGCTCCCCGGAAGAGATTCAGGCAACTCTGCCGCCACTGCTCGCCAAGCGAATTGCGATCGACGCAAACCACTGGCGCGAGACTGTGGAACGCCGCATCCGCTGCTATGCGGACCCGGACGGCGCCATGAGCGAAACGTCCGAGCTGGAATTCGAGCCCGCCGGCGAAGAGTCCGAACTGCCGGTCGCCGAACTGGCCAAGCTGCGCCTGCCCGACCCCAACGCTGGCAATTCGCTCCCCCGCGAACTCCTAATGCTGGTGGGTATCGGGCTGCTCTTCACCATCCTGATCGTCGCCCTGGTCTATTTCGCCGTGAAGTAGGGGTTACTTCGGCAACGGACAAAACGCCGCTTCCGAAAACCCCTCCGCCTGGCACCCGAAAGCATGATCGAAGCGCGCCCGGTAGTTCTCCCACGCAATGGCCGAGGTCAGCTCCACTAACTGCCGTTCGTCGAAGCGCGCCCGCATGGCGTTGAACAAATCGTCCGCCAGTTCCACCGGCGTGGCCGTCATGGCCACCGTATAACGTAACGCCAGCTTCTCGACTTCCGTGAACTCCGGGCTGCTTTCAAAATCCACCAGCCCCATCAACTTGGCTTCGGTAACCCCCGCCTTTCTGCCGACCGCAGAACCGATGTCGATTCAGAACGGGCACCCGATCAGCATGGCCGCCTTGATCCCCACCAGCGACTTCACCACCGGATCGACCGTCCGCATGGCCTCCTGCGCCATCTCCATGCCGCCCAGCGCCGCCAGCAGCCGCGGCTGATGGGCTGTGATTCGCATCGGCTCCGGCACGCGCCCAATCTTCCGCCGCACCGCCCCGTAAACCGTGCGCGTGAACACGTTAGCCTGCTTATCGCCGATTCCCTCGATGCGTGCCATACTTCCATTCTCCTACAGGTTGAAACACAACTCCGGCCCCCAGCCCCTGGCCCCGGCAAGCGAAGCTCGCCCTGGACAGGCTGAAGCCTGTCCCACCATGCCATCGGATGCCTTACCCCTACGAACTAAAGACAGCACGCTAAATTGCCGATAAGAACTGGGGGCGCATGTTATCCAACCTTGCGATGGCAGCCGCAGTGTGCCCGGCTGAGTGTCTTCACCCAGTCGAAAACGAGATCGAGCTTCTGATCCCCGACGACGATGTCGCCGATCCCTTGCTCTCCATCGTGGTGCCCGCGCTCGATGAGCGCATCACCATCGCCGAGTTCGTCCAATGGTGCAAAGCCGGCCTGGCCAGCGCCGGCATCCGCGGCGAAATCCTTATTGTCGATAGCTCCACCGACGACACCCCCGGCATCGCTCTGGCCCACGGCGCGCGCGTCTTGCGCACTCCCAAGCGTGGCCTCGGCCGCGCCTATATCGATGCAATCCCTTATATACGCGGTAAGTATGTCCTGATGGGAGACGCCGATTGTACTTATGACTTCCGCGAGTTATCCGGCTTCGTCCAACAATTCCGCGCCGGTTGTGAGTTCATCATGGGATCGCGCTTTCGCGGCGCCATCGAACCTGACTCCATGCCCGCGCTGCACCGCTACTTCGGCACGCCGGTCACCACCGCGATTCTGAACGTCCTCTACTCCACCCAGTTCTCCGACATCCATTGCGGCATGCGCGGCATCACCCGCGACGCCCTGGTGCGCCTGGAACTGGAATCGCAATCCTGGGAATACGCCTCGGAAATGGTGCTGAAGGCCGTTTGCCTCAAGCTAAGGACCGCCGAAGTGCCCGTGCATTTCCTGAAGGACCCCGCCGGCCGCCAGAGCCACATGAAACGCAATGGATGGCTGGAGCCCTGGCGCGCCGGCTGGATCAACTTGCGTGCCATGCTCCTGTTCGGCGCCGATTTCTTCCTGCTGCGTCCCGGCCTGGCCCTGCTGGCCCTCGGTCTGCTGCTGACCGTGCCCGTCAGTCTGGGCCCCGTGCCGCTCGGTCCCATCACCCTCTCGCTGAACTGGATGATGCTGGGCCTCACGCTCTCCGTCGTCGGCCTGCAGTGCTTCTACCTGGGCTGCATCGTGCAAGTGATGTACCGCTATTCTCCGGCTCGGGCGGACCGCTGGCTGCGCTTGTTCTCGTACGACCGGGCCATGCTGGCCAGCGGCCTCGCCGGCCTGGCGGGCTGCGCGCTCGGGATGCCTCTCGTCCATGAATACCTGGCCGGAGGCCTGCGCCTGCCCGCGATCCCCACGCCGCAAATGCATCTCGCGGTGCTGGGCCTGCTCTTCCTGATCGCCGCCTTTTACACCTTCAGTTGCACGCTGGTGCTGCACGCCGCCAACCGAGTAGGACAGGCCTCCGGCCTGTCCATCTTCGCAATCCCCCGACGGCCATGACCCAACACGTCCTCATCACCGGCGGAGCGGGCTGCATCGGCTCGGACCTCGCCGCAGCCCTGCTCGACCGCGGCTGCCACGTTACCGTCGTCGACAACCTCAGCAGCGGCAAGCGGGAGCACGTCGCGGACCTGCTGCGCCGCCCCGGCTTTCGCTTCATCGAAGGCGACCTGCTGGATCCCGCCACGCTGGACGCCGCCTTCAATGGCGTCGAAATGGTCTACCACCTGGCCGCCAATCCCGACGTCAAGTTCGTGCCTGGCGATCCCACAGATAAAGACCTCCGGCAGAACACCATCTGCACCTATAACGTCCTGGAGAGCATGCGCCGCCACGGCGTCCGCCGCCTGGCCTTCTCCTCCACCTCCGCCATTTACGGCATCTGCGAACGCCAGCCCATCGCCGAAGACCAAGCCCCCCATCCCATCTCCCTCTACGGCGCCACCAAGTTGAGCTGCGAAGCCATGATCGGCGCCTTCCAGCACCTGTTCGGCATGGACTGCTGGATCTTCCGCTTCGCCAACGTCGTGGGCCCCAAGGTCCGCAAGCGCGGCCGCACCGTCATCGGCGACTTCATCGACAAGCTGCGGCGCGATCCCACCCGCTTGCAGGTGCTGGGCAACGGCCGCCAGGCCAAGTCCTACCTGCTCGCCGAGGAGTGCGTCGCCGCCATGCTCTTCGCCGTGGACCACGCGCCGCGCGGCTTGAACGTCTTCAATCTCGGCTGCCACGATTCGCTCAGCGTCAACCGCATCGCCCAAATGGTGGCCGCCGCCATGGGACTCAGCGGCGTGCAGTACGAATACACCGGCGGCGAAGGCGGCTGGCCGGGCGACGTGCCGCGCTTCCGCCTGGATGTGACAGCCATTAACCGGCTGGGCTGGCGCGCGCGCTACAACTCGGAAGAAGCCGTGGCGCTGGCCATTGATGCCTCCCTGGCCGAGGGCACAACCACCAGCCACCAGCCGGGGTACCCCCTGGGTCCCACCAGCCACGGCGAGCTATGCTCGCCCGGGGAGGCAGCGTGCAGGCTGTAATCCTGGCTGGCGGACTGGGCACCCGCCTCGGCCCGCTCACCCGCAAGATGCCGAAGCCCATGGTCCCGGTCGCCGGCGTCCCATATCTGGAGCATCAATTGCGGCTGCTGGCGCGGCAGTCCTTCCGCGACGTGCTGCTGCTCACCGGTTACCTGGGCGAGCAGATCGAGAACTACTTCGGCAACGGCGCCAGCGTTGGCTTGCGTCTACGCTATTCGCGCGAGGCCCAACCGCAAGGCACCGGCGGCGCGTTGCGCGACGCCCGCCGCCACCTGGCCGAAAGCTTCCTGCTGCTGTACGGCGATTCGCTGCTCCCCATCGAGTACGCCGCCGCCGCCCGGCGCTTGAAAGACTCGGCCGCCCTCGGACTGATCGTCGTCTATCGCGACCCGTCCGGCGAAACCGCCGTGCGCCCGAATGTGGCCCTCGACCGCAGCGGCCTGGTGACCCGCTACGACAAAACCGCGGCCGCCGGCCCCGATCTCGAATACGTCGAGGCGGGCCTCTCCTGCTTCCGCCGCGACGTGCTCGACCTGCTGCCCGGCGCGGGCCCCGCGTCCTTCGAGCAGTGCGTCTTCCCGCGCCTCATCGACCGCCGTCAACTGGCGGCCCTGCCCACCGCGCAGCGTTTCTACGACATTGGAACACCGGAGCGCCTGCAGGCTATCGAAGAATATCTGCGCGCGCCATCGGAGCCGTCTGAGAGGGAGGTAGCCCATGAGCAGCCCTATTACCGTTGATCTGGATCGCGCGCCCCGCGAGGAGTCGTACCTGCAGCACGGAAGCAGCTTTGTCGATCGGCTCCGGACGCGTCTGGTACAGCGCGAAATCCTGAAGCGCCTCCCGCAGACCAGCGGTCTCCGGGTCCTGGATCTAGGCTGCGGCTATCACGCCACCTACCTGAAAGCCATCGGAAAACGCTTGGCCGAAGGCGTGGGTGTAGACTTCCACGTCAGCGAAGAAAGCCGGCGCCATCCGCGTTTGAGCTTTGTCGCTTCCTCCGTCGAGGATGCCCTACCCGAACTGCCCTCGAACGCTTTCGACGCGGTGCTGTTCATCTCGGTTCTGGAGCACGTCCGGAACCCGGCCGAATGCCTGAGCCACTGTCACAGGGTGCTCAAAGCCGGCGGCCGGCTACTGGTCAATGTACCCACCTGGTACGCCAAACCGATCCTGGAGTTGTCGGCGTTCAAATTCGGTACCAGCCCGGCGTGTGAAATGGACGACCACAAGATGTACTACTCGAAGCGCGACCTCTGGCCCCTGTTGGTGCGCGCCGGCTTCAGGCCCAGCCGCATCCGGATGCACTACCAGAAGCTATGCATGATTCTGTTCAGTACGTCGGTGAAGTGAAGTGGGACAGCGTTGGCGGTAAATATTCCCGAACAATATTCCGTATCGGTCGAACAACGTAAAACCGTTTGTGCGCTGCAATGAACGAGTGATAGTCCGCGAAATGCGCGTGGAAGGGGAAGATCCGGCCAAGTAGCGGTCCTTTCACCTCAAAGGCAGTGTCGCCGTCGAATCGCGGCTGCGGCAGCCCGGTCTGTCAGGTAGTAAAGTCGCGCGGCCATCTGTGGACTGGAATAAGGTTCCAGCTCGACAAACGTTCAAATCCGAGCAAATCACGATCGGCGCGTCGGATGGTATGTGCTCCAGGAATGGCTGGATCTCCGCCGAGGAATTGACGAGCTTCAAGCCGTTGTCGGGACGTCTGTTCTCCGGCAAAAACTGTCCGATCCCGAAAGCTGCTCCCAAAACAATCAGTACGGTGACGCCCGATAGCCGGTTTGTTGCGCCTATCCAGAACAGAAGGGCAACTAACAAGCCTGCGAGCCTCAAACTGCCTATTTTGACCCACTGCTGTCCAAATTAGCGGGCTAACTGCTGGCCGAAGCGGAGGGCGTCGCTGCCGGTGAGAGGTTGAGCCCCTGATACGCTGGATTGGGTTC
>OBLW0100001815.1_pt1 | contig 17839 bp, 15 predicted proteins | sample 1520161 | NCBI WGS metagenome assembly OBLW01 (sample SAMEA3539309, study PRJEB22396) | soil metagenome | biome: tundra; feature: field; material: soil | place: USA | collected 2010-05 | depth 0.15 m | reverse complement strand
GGATACTTTACATAGCGGCATCGGTGCGGGGGACTTTAGTCATTGACTCGGCCGCGCTCTCCTGACATAACGTGGTGCCACGCATGCGCACTCCATTGACGATCCGGTTCGCGCTGGCCCTGTTCTCGTTGTTGACATGCGATCTAGCCGCCCTCGCGCCACGCCTGGCCGCCGCGGCCGATGCCCCCGATGCGACCGCCGTGTCCGGCGCCGCGCTGTCGCCGGTCGTCGTTACGGCGACGCGTCTCGCGCAAGCGAGTTTCGATCTGCCCGTGGCCATCGATCGCGTCGAACGCGCTGCGATTCAGCCGGGAAAATTGCAAGTCAATTTGTCGGAGTCGCTCGATACCGTACCGGGCGCGTCGGTCGAGAGCCGGCAGAACTATGCGCAGGATCTTCAGATCTCGATCCGAGGCTTCGGTGCTCGCTCCAGTTTCGGCGTTCGCGGCGTACGGCTCTATTCCGACGGTATCCCGGGAACGATGCCGGACGGACAGGGCCAGTTTTCGCAGTTCGATTTGGGTTCGGCCGACCATATCGAGGTGATGCGCGGACCTTTCTCGGCGCTCTACGGCAACTCGTCGGGGGGCGTGATCGCCATTTTCACCGAGGACGGCGCGCCGGGAAACCTCATCGACGGCAGCGTGGATTTCGGCAGTTTGGGGACCCAGCGCTACGCCTTGAAGGATGCCGGAGACAACGGCGCGATCAATTACGTCGTCGATGCCGCGCACTTTCAGACCGACGGCTATCGCGATCATAGTGCCGCTCAACGCAATAATTTCAATTCGAAATTGCGTTTCGAATTCGCCGATGCCGGGAAATTGACGATCATCGGCAATGCCGTCGAGACGCCATTCGTCCAAGATCCTTTGGGCCTCACTGTTGCGCAGCTCGCGGCGGATCCCGCGCAGGCGGGAATCGGCGCGATCGCGTACGACACGCGCAAATCCTTGAGTCAGGAGCAAGCGGGAGCGATCTACGATCGGCCGCTCGGCGCGGCCGATGACTTGTCGGCGACGCTCTACACGGGGCATCGCGCCACGATGCAGTATCAGGCGATCCCCTCCTCGACGGAAGCTTCGCCGACCAATCCCGGCGGCGTCATCGATCTCGCGCACAACTATTGGGGAATCGACGCGCACATCGTCGATCACAGAGACTTGCTCGGTAAACCACTGCAGCTCACTGCCGGCCTAAGTTACGACGATCTCGAGGAAGCGCGCAAGGGGTATCTGAATTTCATCGGCGATACGCTCGGCGTGGAAGGGGCGCTACGCGTCGACAAGGCCAATCATGTTTATGATTTGGACGAGTATCTGCAGCTGCAATGGGATCCCGGCGCGCGTTGGCGCGTGCTCGCAGGCTTGCGCAATAGCGACGTCGATGTCAGCTCCCACGATCATTTGCCGGTGCCGAGCGGCGATGAAGACAGCGGCGTGCGCTACGGCGCCGTCGACCCCGTGGCGGGGATCACGTTTCGGATCGCCCCAGCGCTCAATAGCTACCTGGCGTTCGGCAAGGGATTCGAGACGCCGACCCTCAACGACTTGGCGTATCGGTCGACCAACGGCAGCCTACCGGGACTGAATCTCGGACTTGCGCCTGCGCGCAGCGACAACTACGAGGTCGGTGTCAAGGCGGAGCAGGGCTGGCTACGCGCCGATTTCGATGCGTTCTATGTAAAGACCGAGCACGAACTCGCTGTGCTCTCGAACGAGGACGGTAAGTCGGTCTACCAGAATATCGGCGAGACCGAGCGCAGAGGAATTGAACTCGCTGCGGACGCCGTTTGGACGCGCGGATTCAGTGCGCGACTTGCCTATACGTATTTGCATGCGGTCGTGGTTCAGCCGTATACCACATGCGTCGGAGCGCCTTGTTCGGGCGCTCCCTGCGCGGTCGCTAGCGGTTGTAAAACCGTCGTTGTCGCCGCAGGCAGCTATCTTCCAGCAGTGCCCATGAATGCGCTGTACGCCGGCCTCACCTGGCGCTACGCGCCGCGCGGGATTTCGATCATGCTCGAGACTCAGGGCCGCGCACAGATCTATGCCGACGACCGCAATTCCGAAGCGGCCGGTGGCTATTGGGTGGAAAACTTGAGCGTGGGATGGGAACAGCAACGCAAGCATTGGCGGTTCACCGAGTTCGGACGGCTCGATAATCTCGCAAACCGCCGTTATGTCGGCAGCGTGATCGTCAATGCGAGCAATTCGAGGTTTTTCGAACCCGCGCCGGGCCGTACGGCGCTCATTATGTTCACTGCAGCAAGGCGTAGCGAATGAGACCACCTGATGGCGAATTTGTGGGCACGCGAAATAAGTTATTTTGCGGCGTACACCGATTCGCCCGAACTGCGTTAAGTAGTTAGTGTCTATTTGACTACAGGCCCATAATCGAACCGATGCGGTTCGGCAGGTAACGGAGAATGGCAATCATGAGTACCAAGATTGGTCGCTTTGTTCTGGCGGTGGGGGCGCTTGGGTCGATTCTCGCAATGGGAGCACCTGCGCTTGCCGAAGGACATGGCGGCGGCGGACATGCAGGCGGAGGTCATGCCGGGAGCGCGGCACATGGTTATGCGGGCGGCCACGGTGCGGTAGGCCACGGCTATGCCGGCGGGGCTGGGCATGCGGGGTACGGTTATGGCGGCCACGCAGGCGGCTATGCGGGCCACGCAGGCGGCTATTATCACGGCTATTCGACCGGTCGCTATTGGGGCGGCGGTTATTGGCACGGCGGCTTTTGGCCGCGCGCCTATTACGGCCTCGGCTTTCCGTGGTTTTTGCCGATTCTGCCGTTGGCGTATGCGACCTATTGGTACGACGGAATCCCCTACTATTACGCCAACGACGCCTATTACACCTGGAACCAGGGCTATGACGGCTATACGGTAACCGATCCGCCGCCGGTCAGCGATTCAGGCGCGGCTGCGGGGCCCGCTCAGGGCGAGGGCCAGGGCTACCAAGGCCAGGGCCAGGGCTACCAAGACCAGGGCCAGGCGCCGATGTCTGCACAGGGCGGACCGATGCCTTCGCAGGGCGGACCGATGCCTTCACAGGGCGGACAAGTCTTCATGTACCCGAAGAGCGGCCAGAGCGAGGAGCAGCAGTCGACCGACAAGCGTGAGTGCCAGCAATGGGCGAGCAGCCAAGCGGACCCCTCGCACGTCGATGATTACCGGCGCGCAATGATGGCTTGTATCCAAGGACGCGGTTACAGCGCGCAATAAGGCCTGCAGTAAGCGTCCTAGCGAAGGCGCGCAATGAGCGCCATCGCGCGTAATTGGCGGCTTTGGCGACGCTGCGGCAAACGCAGCGTCGCCTTCATCAACTCGAACCCCAGCAGGTCGACGTCGTGACGCCGCCGCCGCCGTTCGTGGCCGACTGAACGTTGTTGGTCAACATGAACTGCTGACAACTGAAATCCCCGAGCTGCGGCGCCCTCAATGGCGTGGCTACGACCTGATAAGTCGTGGCCGATAGGATCGTGACGGTCACGGTGTAAAAGCCTTGAGAGCTCGTCAGTGCCGCGGGCACATTGTACGGCGGGGCTTGGCACAAGGTGAAATTAAAGCCCTGTGAATAGCAGCGCTCGAGCTGCTGGGCGGTGAACGACATCGACTGCGTCGCGTCGGTGCGGTTCGATTTTTGCACGAACGACGAATACGCTGGGTAGGCGATGGAGACGAGGATCGCGACGATCGCGACCGTGATCATCAGCTCGATGAGGGTAAATCCGTTCTTCTTCACGCCGATACTCCCGATCATTTATCGATATGCCGCTTGATCGATAGGACCGACGTGGTCTCGCCGTCTACCGGCCCATCCAATACCACGTCGACTTTTTGCCCCACGGTGACGCCCTTTAGACTCTTGTCGGCCGCGCTCGATTTTTGGACGCGGTAGACCTGATGATTGACCTCGATCTGTCCCGGCGTCGGTGTCGCGGTGACTTCACCAACCACGAGGATCGCGATCTTGGTCGCCCACCCCATGTCGGGTCGCAAGCTCCCTAAGAACAAAACGACGATTGCGGCGAAAAACAATTTGCTTGGTTTCACTGACGTATCTCCCACCATGCCGTACGGTTTTTACTGGAACCCTTTTCGGCGACGGTTTGAATGGCGCCGGTGGATTCGGTGATCAGCTTGATCTTCGAGGCGGTCGCGAAGTTGGCATTTTGAATCGTCGGAGCCGCAGCATATACGGATCCGAGCGACAGGCCGATCGGATTGACCAAAATCGTCGAGCCGCTTCCATTCGACACCGACAGACTATCGGTGGCGTTGATGGTCACACTGCCATTGACGGAGAACTGCGGACTTGGGAATGAACCGCCGCTCGCGTAGTTGAGCACCATCAAGAAAGAGCTGCCTCCCGCGCTACAGAGATTATCGGTGGGCTCATAGGTCGTGAGCACGAGCGCGCCGCCGCTCTCGATACGCGGGTCGGTGATCACGCGTTCGCCCTGGCCGGTGACCGTGCCGCCGCTGATCGTGACCACGCCCGAGGCCGATGCCGTGAACGTGCCGCCGGTGATCGCATCCAGATCCATGTACCAGCCCGAGTTGGTCGGGATGCTGACCGCATTTCCCGTCACGAGGCGCACCGTGGTGCCGTCGAGCGATGCGTCCGCGATGCTTTGCTGCACCATGCTCGCGGTAAACCGATTGAGCGGCGTCGTATAGCCATTGGGTGGATCATAGATTCCGTAAATGCTTTCCGTCTGGAAATTACTGAGGTCCGGTATGCCCAGCAGCTCGCCGGTTCCGACGAACACCATCGTGCCGAGCACCTGCGGATAGCGCGGATTGAGCGTTGCGGCCGGGGTCGTCGTGATCGGTTGCGGATGGCCGAGCGAATCCCGGGCCTGAAACGATACGCTGACGGTCCAGTTCAGAGGATTGGCATTGGAAACGTTGATACGCCATAGATTGCCCTGCAAATCGCCGCCGTAAACGAGAGTCACGGCGCCCGAAACCTGCCCGCCACCATTGACGGCGATCACCGTCGATAGTCCGTTCGACGCCGCGAGGTTGCAGGCCGTGGGAACGGCCGCGCACAAATCGATCTTGGTAATGATCGCGCCGGTCTGCGCATTCAAGGCGTAGAGGAACGGTTTTTGAAATCTGCTGTTGTAGCCGTTGCCGACGAATACCTGCCAGGTGGCGGCCACGTCGGAGGTCTGCGCGATGGAAGGCGTGCTGTAGGTCAAGCCCATGTCCGGATCGGTGAAATCCCAGAGCACTTTCTGCGCCAGCTGCGCCTCGGTCGTCAACGCGGCGGGATTGGTCACATCGATCGCAAAGATGCTGTTGCCGCCGGCCTGTTCCGCGCTCACGAGTTCGGTATGCCATGAGCTGTCCGCGAATTGCACATCGGATGCCTGCGGCGAACCGTTGACGAAGAATTGATGGCGCGCGTTGTAATACGGTGAAACGAGATTGATCAAGTTCGCGTAGACGCCGCGCGGAATATAGGCAAATAATTCATTACCCCCCCCCGTCGTGGTCGCATTGAACGCGTGCAGCATGCCGTCGTTGGCGCCCACATAGAGCACCGGCGTCCGACCCGCATTGGCATTGGCAAAGGCCGTATAGGAGGCCAGCTGGCTGCTGCCGGACGGCGCGCCGATATACAGCGGATTGCTGTTGACGATGTCGCCCAATTTGTGCGTGCGATTGCGCATCGATCCGCTGTTGCGCTGTTCCAAGGCGCTGGAGCCGCGCAGGTAGGTCAGCACGTCGCTACCGCTCGTATCCGGGACGAACGTCTCGAGATCCTGACCGAGCACCGTCGCCGTGGAAATGCCCGTTATCGATGCACTGCCGTTCCACTCGAATGGCGTGCCGGCGTTTGCGACCGGATCCCAGGTTGCGATGATGCGCTCGGCGGGAAACTGGCTGTCCAATTGAGTCTGCGCCGACCAGTCCCCGGGCGGCACCGTGTCGACGATGCCTGTCGAGGTGCTGATCGGGAATGCGAACACGTTTCCGGTCCAATCCTGCTCCACATCGGAGCTGTTGAACTGCGACTGGTACACGACCGAGTTGGTGTTGAGGCCCGTGGAATTCACGGCCGCCGACGAGGTCGATTGCTCGGTCGTGAGTATCGTGTCGATGATCAGCTGCAGCGCATCGCTGACGGCTTGGGGCGTGGTCGCCGGATAGTAGTTACCGGTTCCACCGGCGATCGCCATCGCGGTCATCGTGGCGGCCGCCTGCGGGTTGACCGTCGGATCGACGCCGGCGCCCACCGCGATGATGTAGGTCTTGACAGGAGTCGGCAGAGTCAACAAGTTGTTCAACTGAGTGATGGTGTCGATGATCGCTTGATCGTTGGTCCCCGCGCTCACGAGTGCGCCGGTTACGGGGTTGAAAACCGCGGTCACGCCCCAATTGTTGCCGGAGGTACTGCCCAAGGGCGGCCACGCGTTGCCGCTCGAATCCAAGGTCGGTAAGCCATCGGTGATCAACACGAGGTAGCGCGAGGTGCTGCAGGCGTCGGTGCTCGCCGGGTTGACCGTCGTATAGAAGTTCTTCGCTGCGGCAATCAAGCCCGCAATCGGCGATTGCACGCCGGCGGCTTTGAGTTCACCGGTGCCGGCGCTGTTGGTTTCCGCCGCCAGGTATGGCCAAAACGTATTGTGGACGGCCTGCACCGAGGCGGGTGTCGGGTATTGGCCGGCCGAGTTCGCGGGCCCGATCGGCACCATGACGTGACCCGCATTGAGGTTGCCGGCTTGCTGATCGGTGTAATAGCCGAAGCCGCGCGCCAAATACATGACTTGCGGCGAGTAGGGCACGTAGCCGGCGTTGGTCGGAGAGACTCCGAGCAGGCAGCCATTCGTCGTGTGGTTCGCAGCATAACCTTCGTAGATGTTGCCGGGGTTGTTGTTGTAATCGGCCAGCGTGTACGCGGTGAACGGGTTCGGCGGACTCGGTGCGTAACCTTCAACAGCGTTCGTGTAATCGGTGCAATTGATCGCGAGCCCGTAGAGGACGTCGTTGACCTGGGGGTCGTCGCTGCTCGCGCCGATGCCCATCCATTGCTTGTTCACGATGTTCTGCGAGCTGTAAAAGGTGTCCCATGATGCACAGTCGTTGTAGGCCCAACTGCCGTTTGTGATGTGCGATAAGCCCGGGTTCGTATATTGGTAGCATGGATTGTTGACGTACTCTACGCCCGCGATCGGCGTCTGTACCGACGTGAACAAGAAGCTGCCGGTCGGATTCGCCAGACTGACATTGGGGCTCATCAAATAGACCGACGTTGCGTAGGCGCTCAAGCCGGGCAGCGAGTATTCCATCAACCCGAAATCCGCATACGGGATGTAGTTGGTCAAGACGCTCATGATTCCCGCCTTGGCGACATTCAGTCGGCTCGGCGAGTTATCGAGCCAAACCCCGGTGCCGGCGACCGTGTAGGGCGCGATGACGCCGTTGCCGTCATTGACCGGCGGCGTGAAACCCGTAGGAATCGTGAAGTCCAGCGGCGAGCTCGAGTTTTGCATCAGCGGGTATAAACCGGCGCCCGTCATGATCGCGCCCGACAGCGTGCCGTCCATGGATTCCGAATTCGCGACTGCGAGCATGATTTGCGGATGTGCCGGAATAGTAATGGTCATCGGCACTTGCGAGATCGACACGCTCGGCGCGGCCGCGAATACGGAACTCGACGATCCCACGAACGCGATCAGCGCCAAGGACATCATTGCGCGGCCGATGCGCGTTCGCTTGATATTCAGGGTTTGCTCAGACATGTTGAAATCCTCGTAGGCTCAATCTGCTACCGGAAAATGCTTTGTAAGGTCGTCGTCGATGTGCCGTCGGCGCCGACTGCGCTCACGGTGACGCGATAAACGGTCACGGGCGGAGTGGGCGACGCATATTGCACTGCGCTAATGCTGTCGCCCGGTACGGCGACCGGCGGCAGACTCTCGATCGCTAATTGGGGCGGTTGCGCGAGTGCGATCGCGCCGAGATTCGGAGCACCCGAGCCCGTATAAGACATCGCCGCGCCGGGCGTCGTGCTCCAAGTCGTCGGCGGCGGTACCATGGAGCTGCCGGTCGTCGTATCGAAGGTATAGAGGCCGTTCGCGTTGGCGCTGAAGTCGGCATAAATGCCGCTGAGTATGCCGCCCTCGGCCGCCCGCAGTGCCGCCTCTGCCGCTTCCATGCCGATCTGGTGGTTATCGTCGTTGCGCGACATGCGTTCTTCGACGGTTTCCATACGCGCGGCGGTCACGCCGATCAAACTCAATATCAACAACAAGATCAGCGCGACGAACAGCACGACACCGGATTGTTTGGAGTGCCTCGGGAATTTGGCGTGCATCGGCAATGATTTGAGGTGCATGGCTGCTATCTCGTTCAGGTCAAGGAATTGCGGACGCTGACCGTGACTTCAAACACTTGGCGGGCGCGCATGTCTTGCGGCGCCGTCACGATCGTTCCGAGCAAGTTGTACGTCAATGCGGCGGACGGAATGCTCGCCGAGCCCAAGGGACTCGCCGCCAATATCGCGATTTTCACGCTCATGACCGAATTGAAGTCGGGGACTTGATCGGCCGTCACGTATTGACTGACCGTCTGAGTGCCCGTCGTATCAATGCCGTAGAGGATTTGCATCGCCTCGATGTCGGGGACCATTTCGGTCGCGCCGTTGTTCGGCGGCCCGCTGTTCGGGAACACACCCGCGGCATTCAACGTGTAGGAAAACAGCGCGCTGTCGCCGTCGGCGCCCGGGCCGATGAACCATACGGCCGTGGTAACCGGAGTCACTTGGGCGCCCAGATCGAAATCCATGCCAAGCGCGGCAGCACTGTTGCCGGGGGGGCCGCCGCCTGAATTGAACGCAACCGTGGTCGTGGATCCGGCCTGAACCTGGAAAGCGGCGGATTTGGCGCAGTCGGACATCACGGCGATCTGTCCGGCCGCGAAATTGGTGATGCCATTGCTATTGACCGTGAAATTGTTGGCTCCATTGGGAGCCGCCGTGGTCAGGTAGGCGGGCTGGCTACCCGACAAGGTCGAGCGGACCACGAGCACGTCGTTGTGCTTTACGACCATGTCCGTGAGCGCCGGATCCAAACCATTGACCCAATCGCCGGTCGACGGATCGGCGCTGATGGAAGCCAGTTGCGTCGCGGGCGCAACCAATGTGTAGGCGGCCCCGACGCCGGTGTTGTTTGCCTCGAAACCGTCCAACGGTTCGGTAAAGTTGTAGGCGAGCGACGGCAGGACCACACTGAGCACGTTGGCTTGGCGTTGCGTGGTGTTGCAGGCCATGAAGCCCGCATTGCGAACCGCTTGCTCGAGAAAGCCGACCGCGAAGCGGCCGCCGTCGGTGACGGCGCCGGTGCCGGAGGTCCCTTGAAAGGCTCTGCGAGCGCCGATGAAGACCGATATCACCGCGCCGGTCACGAGCAAGGCGAGCATGATCGCCACCATGAGCTCGACCATCGAAAATCCGCGCGTGCGCCTCACAGCAGCGTCTCCAGCGTCACATTTTGATTGGCCACGAGCGTGCCGTCGGCGACGGCTCCGAACGCCGATTGCGCGACGGCGTCGTTCCAGGAAACGACGATCGTTGCGGTGGTCGCCGTCGAGCCTACCGGAATGACGGTGGTTACCGAACCGGCCGCACCGGGCATCGCCGACTGCAGCCTCAATTGCCATGCATAGACGTCGTACAGCGCAAGATTGGCCGGCGTACTGCAGAGATTGCCGGTTCCGGCGCAAGTGAACCCCGGGTTGGTTGGAGTCGCGCCTGCGACCAGCACGTTATCGTAGCCCTGCAGCAGCGCGGTACTTCGATTGGCGCGCATATCATCGAGAATCTCGTACGCGAGTGCGGTGGCCTGGCTGCGCAAATAGGCGCTGTCATTCGAGCGCGATGAAAACATCACGAGCTTGGCGACGCCGAGCAGCCCGATACTTAAGATCACGAGAGATACCATGACTTCGATGAGCGTGAATCCGCGCGCACGGCGCTGGACTGGGCATTGGGAGGTAGTGGCGATCATGGCGGTGAATAGCTCGGGTTTGGCTCTAGGGACAGGCAAGTGCTGCACGGCTGACGGATAGTCCCGCGGTCTGCGATGCGGCGACGCGGCCCGTGGAATTGACTTCGACGTCGCGCGCGAAATTCGCGCCGCGCGAATCGCAAATGTTGATTTCCAGTGTCGTGCCTTGCGGGGATAGCTGGCCGGTCGACGTGAACTGAACACCGGCCTGTCCCGTGCCGCGCGCGTTCAAGGTATTGCTGCCCGAGGTCGCCGGGACGGCCTGGTCGATCGTGGCGGGCACCGCAGCGAGCGGACCGGGGAAGACGATCCATCCCGTGGCCCAGGAGTTTCCGTTGTTGCAGGTTTGTCCGTCGGAAGAAGGGCATACGCTGACAAATGTCGAGGAATTGAGCTTGACGGCTTCGCTGCGGGCGTAGTTCAAGCTGTAGAGCAAAGAGTTCGCTTGCGCGACGTCGCGGTCATTGAGCACGAAGGTGTTGAATGCCGGTACGGCGACCGACATCAAGATTCCCGCTACCGTCAGCGTTACCAGGAGTTCGATGAGCGTGAAGCCCGATTCGTGTCGATGGTTCGACGAGAAGAACATTTCAGTGAGGTTCATGGGCTGACACGTTAGCAATGCAAACTTGCAGGAAACTGACGATACAGCGACTGTTGTGTCGGTTGTGACGCACTCTGCAAAATGTCTATGCGAGATGTGACGCCGTCTGCAAAAAAATCACTGTGCGAACTGCGAATGCGGCCGGCGCGTCGATGCCGCAACCGGGCGGCGATGCGCGAACTGGCCGAACATAATCACGGGTTTAGCGGCGAGGCCCCGAGAGCGATTTTTATTGCCAACTGATCTTATTGTCAGCAGGTTTTATTTTCAGCTGATTTTATTACCAGCAGGTCGCCGTATTATCGGCGCCGCCTTGCATCGTCGCGGTCCGTGCGCCTTGGGATGTGACGGTGAATGAGGCGCAGGCCGTGTCGTTGACTTGCACGCTGCCCGGGGCCGGGACCATGGTGAACGAGAAGGTTGCGGGCGTGGAGGGGACACCCGGTGCTAACGACAAAATCGGCGCAGTCACGGTAACGCCCTGGACTTGATAATAACCGTTGCCGATTGGAACCGCCGCCCAGTTGGCGCCTGCGTAGCCGAGGTCGGTCGGCGCCGCACTGTAGGAAGGGTTCGTACTCAAGTAACGTTCCTCGAGGCTCGCGAGATCGAGCAGCGCCGTTCTCGCCTCGGTGCGATGCGCCTTGAGCGTAAACTGGGAATAGCTGGTCGCTGCAATCGTGGCGAGGAGCGCAACGACCGCCACGGTCACCATCAATTCGAGCAGGGTATAGCCTCTTGATCGAGGGAACCGGTTGTTCATACGCCGCTTGTTCCGATTTGCATTGGCCTGTTGTCCTTAGCGCCGCTGAATCCACTGCAGTCGCTGCGCCGTGATGTTCTTGTAGTGAACGCCGACGGGGCAATTCGTATAAGGCGGTAGGCAGACACTATTGACGCCGTTGCTCGGCGCCCCCGAGTTGCCGCTGCCGCCGCCGTTGCCGCCCGAAGTAACGGGCGAGGCGACGAGGTAATTATTATTATTGAATACCACGACCGTCGGCGTGCCGGTGCCAAGATCGGCGACGCCGCTCACGCCTTGCTCGACGCCGTTCGTCGGCGTGACATTGATGTACTTACCGGTGTAGTACTCGAAAAACGCGCTCGTCAGCGCGCCGCCGCTCAAGGGGTCCAAGGCCATCGTCCAGGCCGCCGCCGAGATCGAACCGCAGGTCGTCGGCGCGAAGGCCGGCGGTACCGATGTATTGACGACAAATACGCCGGAAATCAGCGCCGGCGCGAACAGCACCTGTTCGTAGACTGTCGGTGAGTTCGGATTGGTCGGATCCGCGGGTCCAAACGGTAGATTCAAATACCAGCCGAAATACTGACAGCCGGCCGTGTCCGCATAACAAATGGGGTTGCTACTGACGGTGCGATAGGCGCTGCCGGTCGTGCTCAAGGTCGCATCGTAACTTTGGGTGATCGTTTGCTGCAGCAGGTTGCCCACGGTTGCCGGAGCAGTCGTACTCGGCAGACTCGCGAATGTCGACGTCGACTTCGAGTTCCATGTCGACATATTCCAGTCCCAAATTCCGTAAAGCGCCTGCTGCGCTAGGCTATAGGTCGCCGCAGCGTTATTGCTGATCGGAGTCTCGCGTCCGGTGCCGAACTCGATGAGCACCCGCGGCAGCGGGCCGCTGTTGTTGATCGCGATGATCGGCTTGGTCGTAATCGGCTGGCCCGCCGGCGTCGTGAACAGCGGTTGCGGCGTCACGGCCCAGTTGCTCGGGTTGCCGTCGGTCAAATCGAAGCGCCAGAGGCGGCCCAGCAAGTCGCCGGCATAGACATAGTCGGCGATGTGATCGCCGTCGAGGTCGGCCGCGTCCATGAACGCGATGCCATCGCCGGCGCCAACCGGCTGACCGGTGCTGAGGTAGTACCAAGTCAACGCGCCCGACGTGCTGTCGACGGTGACGACGTAGATACCGGCGTCTCCGGTCGCGCTGCTGAAACCGTTGCCGGCGATGAAGCCCCAATCGCCATTGTGAAAGCGGCGGATCAGAGGCGAACCGTAGGTCTTGCCGAGATTGGCGCCGCAGTTGGCGACGTTTACGCAGCTGACGGTCGCCGCATTCCATTCGCCGATGACGGTCGCAGCCGCTGCCGCGCCCGCCTCGCTGAAATTGTCGCCGGCGCCGGCGCCCGGGTTCGTGACATCGAGCGCAAAAATCGCGTTGCCGCCGGGCCCGAGGCCGCCGACCAGCCAGGTATGCCATTGATTGCCGAAAAACAGATCGCCGGTGCCGGGCGTTGCATCGACGGCGAAATGGTGCGCATATTGGGGACTGGAATAATCGTTCGAGAGGTTCGCATACGAATTAATTTCGTTGAGAATATATCCGGGCATGTAAGCGAGCAGTTCCATGCCGTCGTTGTTGGTTGCGACATAGTTATTATTGACGTCGTAAGCGCCGGATCTGAAACCGTGCAGCAAACCGTCGTTGGATCCGGCGTAGACGACATTCGTGCGCGTTTGTTCCGCAGTCGTGAAGGCCGTATAGGTTTGCGCGGCGCCGGCGTTTTCGGGCGGCGTCGGAGCGCTTGCGGCGTATAAATCGGTCCAGATGTTGGGGTAGCCGCCGACCGGCGGCCCGACCCAAGTCGGGCTCGAGTCGATGATGTCGCCGAGCACGCTGCTGCGCGCGCGGTACAGGCCGACGCCTTGGGGAGTCACTTCATTGGTGCGATCGCCGCGAAGATAATTGAGGCGCAGCGGCGTGATCGTGGCATCGTTCGTGTCCAACGCCGCTTGTTGCGCGGCGGTCAGACTATTCCATTCGAATGCCGTTCCGATTGAGCCGTTCCAAGTCAAGATCGTGCGATTGGCCGGCCCTTCGGCGGCAACGGGGCCCGCGACGCCAGTCGAGCTGCAAGTTTGGCCGGCTACCACGCCCGTGAGCACGCAAGACGCGTCCCAATTTGCGACCGGATCTATGATCAGCGTATTCGGGCTTCCCATTACGGGTTCCAAACTCTGCGAGGTCAGGGATCCCGGCCAATTGTTGCTGTTGTAATACGCAAAATAGACTTGCGTTCCGATTTGCACTTTCGCCGATTGCTTCTGGTTGACGCCGGCAGACGACGATGTCTGGCCCGTCGGCTGCGCCTCAAAGCACATGATCTCGTGAACATTCGTTCCGCCGCCGGTCGATCCCGCGAATCCGAAGCGCACATTGTTGGGCAGGGGTCCGTTCGATGTGGTGATGTCTTGGCCGGAGATCACCGGTTGATAGACGCCGCCGTTATAGCTGTACGAGAGGCTCAATAGGCCCGCGGGCGTGATCGTCAAATTGTAGGTAATCGGAACGCCATAGGCGCTGCCGGTCTGCGCCGCCGTGCCATTGCCCCGGTACAACGCGGCCTCGTTGGCGATTTTGATGGCGGCGCCTAGGATCTTGAAGGCACCGGGAATCGCGGTGTAGTCGGGCAGCGGGACCGTCGTCGTGCCGCCGCTGCCTAAGGGCATCTGATACGGGCTCGTCGGATCGGGCTCCAGCCCTACGGGCGCGGCGTTCCAGGCGCCGACCGCGGACCAATCGTAAACGAAGGCGGTGTGGCAGGCCTGCTGCACGGCGCTCGCACGCTGGGGATAGGTCAGCGTCAAGGGATATTGGTTCGGGTAGGCCGCATTCAACGCAGCCCACGCGGTGCCGCCGGCGCCGCGCAAGCCGATGCGATTGCCTTGATAACCGGGGCCGCTCGCCGTGTTGTCGCCCGGATTCAGAAAATTGCCGTACTCGTCGATGCCGAGACCGATATAGCCGTCGATCAAGCCGTCATAGCCGCGTGGCTGGCCGCTCGCCCGCAAGGTCGGGTCGTTATTCTGATTCGAGCAGGTATAACCCAAGCTGCCGCCGAAGGCGCCGATATCCGGTGCCGCGCCGTTGTCCACGCTTTGCAAGTAGAAGCTCATGCCGTCTGCGCCGTCATGGACGCTGCCGCCCGCGGAATTTCCCCGATAACTCTCGGTCGTGAACGTGACTTGAATACCGTTGTTCGTCGGAAAATTGAACGCCGATAGAATTGCGCCGTTCTCGTTGTAGCCGCCCGGAAATCCATTCGTGAATCGCAGCGCCCCGCCCACCGCGGGATTATCCGGCAGAGTGCCGTTCCCGCTCGGCGGTGGGTTGCCGCCGACCAGATTGGGATCACCCTTGAGCGTCCAATAGGGCAGTCCCACGCATTGCGGGATCTGGCCCGGGCTCGTCGTTCCGCTCGAGCTGCCTGCGGTCAGGCAGGCGCCGTTGATGAAATACCAGGAATTGACGGTCGTCGCGCCGGTGAAGTTTTCCGTATAAGTCGTCTGCGCGGCCGCGCCGGCGGCAACGCCGAGACCTGCGAGCGCGAATACGCCGACGGATAGTGCGTTGATCTTGGATAGCTTCATAGTGATAACCATAGCGTGAAGTTAATTGTCGCCGGAGCAAGTCGTGCATTTCAAAACGTACAGGGAATCCACGATGGCGACGGTGTTCGGGCTGCTGCCGTAGCCGACCGCATCGATTTCATACTCGTATCCATAGCTGCCGATCTGACCCTTGTACCAAATGTAAAAACTCGGCTGCTGGATCGGATTGCTCGTGATTGCGATGCCGTTATTCGGCAGTGTGTTGATCGGCAGCGTGTAATTGACGCCGGCCGTCCAGGGCACCTGCGACGGATTGGCTAATTCGGTGTTGCAGACTTGGGGACTGATGGAGGGAGTAAACCCGGCACAGGCGATCGCGGGAACCGCATCATTGAGCGCAGCGCCGTTGTTCGCCGCGGCATTGTTCGCGATGTTGAGCGCCAGCCAATTTTCGGCAAATTCCTCGGCGCTTTCGGCGGCTTGCACCGCGACCTGCTTATCCCGGGTATTGCCGGCGATTTTTTCATCGACGCCGAAACTGCGAAACATGCCGACCGCCAATAAAGTCACGACGATCAACAGCAGCAGGCTCGAGACCAGCACGAAGCCGCGTTGCGCCAACTCGGCATGCCGACGGCCGCTCATGTCTGGCCCTCACCGACTTGATTCATGACATCGTAGACGCGCATGAGATTGATGGTCGGGACTGCCACTTGACCAGGCAAATTCGCCAAGGGATTCGTGAATGTGAACGTGACTTGCACGGATCTAACCTGGGCCCAGCCGGGCTGCCAACTGGAGTTCGCGACGATCGGCAGCGCGGACGTCGCCGTCGCCGTCAAGTAGCTGTCGACCGACATCGTCGGGCTATCGGTGTTGGTTCTTTGCCCGTAAAGAATCTGCAGGCCCGCGATGCCATATACGAGCGGCGTAATCGTGACGGTCTGGTTGCCTCCGGCATCGATCGTGGTCAATTGGCACTGCAGATTGCCGCTGGCATCGACGTAGAACACATTGATCCACGTCACCGGGGCGGCGCTCGTATTGCCCGCGCAACTGATGAGCCCATCGGGGTAGACCGCGGCCGTCCCGGAAGTGATGTAGCGCACGCCGATGATCGAACCGGCGCTCGTTGCCGTATCGGCGCCGGAGATCACTTGCCCTTGCGCGAATACGAGCATCGATCCGGTTGCGGGCACGGCTATGTTGAGTGCCGGGAAACTGGCGGCTGCGCCGCCGATCGTCGCATTCGGGTAATCGCCGGCCGACTGTATGACGTCATTCAACAGGTCCGAGGCGAAACGTTCGCCGTCCTGGAGCTGTGAGAGACCGTTCTGCACGCCCGTGGTTTGCTTCATCGTCTGCACGAGCGTCAACATGCCGCCGATCAGGAACAGCGCGATCACGACCGCAATCATCAACTCGATCAGCGAGAATCCGCGCGACCGTGCGATGCGCTTCATGGCTGCACGTACAGCGTGTAGGTGGGCAGGGACAGATTCGCGAGATTATTCTGCGTGCCGTTATTTTGTTGACTGGTCATCGCGACCGCATTTTCGGCCCACACGATTTGGATCGTGCAGCTGATCGACGGCAGCGTCGGGGTATTCCCACAGGTAATCCATACAGAATAGGCCGGAAGAACCTGGCTCACGGCCGTCGCCCAAATGTTCAGGTCGTAATTGGCCATCAACTGCGGCGAGCAAGCGCTCGTGCCGGGCGTCAGACACGCGGGGGCACCCGCAAACGGATTCACTTGCGAAGTGATGACCGTTGAGGGGTAGACCCCGGTGTTCTGCCAAAAATCCTGGTTGGCATGCATCATCGCGGCGAGACTCGCAGCCTGGATCGCCGCGACGGAGCGTGCACTCGCGACGCTGGTACTCGAGAGTGCCAAGGATTCCATTTTCGCAAGACCCAGCAGACCTACCGAGACGACCACCAGTGCGACCAGTACCTCGACGAGGCTGAAACCTCGCGATCGGCCCGCACTGCGCAGCCGCGGCGTGTTTTGGCGCTTGCCGTTCATAGACAGGTCGTCCCCGGGGCGCCGGATCGCACCGTGCCCAGCATGCCGGAATTCGCAGTCGCGGCACCGTTGATGATCAGACAACGCGTCCATTGCGCGCTGGCGGTCGCGTCGTGCAGCGTGATCGTTACGCCGAGCTGCGCGGCAACGTTGCCGATCGCGCCCGAGGAGGCAAACCCTTCGCGGTTGAACGTCACGGCTTCGACGCCGAAGTTCGCGTCGAAGGTATCGTTGCCGCTGAACGGAGTTTGGTTGCGCAGGATCGGACTCGTTGGCACGACGGTTTGCGTGCTATTGGGATCCGGAAATACGATCCAGCCGCTTTGCCATGAGGTGCTGCCCGAGCAGCTCGGAGGGGTCGCCGTCGGGTTTGCCGATGCGCAGATGGTGATCGGCAGCCCCTCCTTGAGCGCTTCGTTGCGCGCATATTGCATATCGCCGAGCAGGCCATTGACCTCGGTCGAGACCCGGTTCGATGTCGTTACATATTGGAAGCCGGGAACCGCGATCGTCGCCAAAATCGCCACGATGACCATGACGATGACCAATTCGAGCAGGGTGAAGCCGGAACTCCGTTTCATGCTCGTTGTGCGTCTTTCGGCATCATGGGAGCGGACTTTAGGGGCTTAAGCTGTCTTGGAGCTGACGGTCACGATCTCCGGTGGAAAAAATGTGATGCCATTCACGGCGCGGCGCGGATTATGTGCGCTTGCGATTTGCAGCCGGCGTTGCGGCGAAGCGTACCGTGACCCTGGTGCCGCGTTGATTGGCGCCGGAATCGATGCGAACTTCCGCGCCATAGAGCGCCGCGATTTCCTCGACGATC
>OBLW0100001814.1_pt1 | contig 17841 bp, 10 predicted proteins | sample 1520161 | NCBI WGS metagenome assembly OBLW01 (sample SAMEA3539309, study PRJEB22396) | soil metagenome | biome: tundra; feature: field; material: soil | place: USA | collected 2010-05 | depth 0.15 m | reverse complement strand
GCAAGATTCTGGTCGAGCACTCGAGCATCAATCCCAACAAAGCCGCGCACATCGGACACCTGCGCAACGCCATCCTAGGCGACACTTTTGTCCGGCTTCTCCGCTTTGCCGGCAGGGAAGTTGACATTCAGAACTACATCGACAACACGGGCGTGCAAGTGGCCGACGTAGTCGTCGGCTTTATGCACATCGAGAAGAAGTCTCGTGCGGAAATCGAGTCTCTGACGCAGCAGCCGCGATTCGATTATTACTGTTGGAATCTCTACGCTCGCGTCTCGCAGTGGTATGAGGCCGACAAGCAGAATCTGCAAGTGCGCCTGCAGACCTTACATGCCATCGAAGATGCCACGACCGAAATCGCCGCGATCGCGGAGTTGATTTCGGTTGCCGTGCTGCGCCGCCATCTCGAGACCATGGACCGGCTCGACATCGAATACGACTTCCTTCCTCGTGAGAGCGAAATTCTGCACCTGCATTTTTGGGACGCGGCCTTCCTTAAGCTGAAGGAATCGGGCGTGCTCACTTTTGAGGGCGAGGGCAAGAATAAAGGGTGCTGGGTCATGCGGCGTGCGGGGACCGCAAAATCAGAATCAACCACAGAGGACACGGGGGACACAGAGGGACACCAGATCTCGGAAGAAGATCAGAAGGTGATCGTCCGTTCCAATGGGACCGTCGGCTATGTGGGCAAGGATATCGCCTACCACATGTGGAAGTTCGGGTTGCTGGGACGTGACTTTGGCTATCGCAAGTTCTACCGCTATCCGAACAGTCACGACTGCTGGATCTCCACCGCAGACGGGGAAAAGGATCATCCACACTTCGGCGACGTCGCTGAAATCTACAACGTAATCGATGCCCGGCAGTCCGAAGCGCAGAACACGGTCATTGAAGCGCTGCGCGGACTCGGCCACGGTGAGGCCGCCAGTCACTACACGCACTTCTCCTACGAGATGGTCGCACTGACTCCGCGTTGCGCCGCGGAACTGGGCTACAACCTCAGCGACGAGGACAAAGCCCGCGCTTACATAGAAGTAAGCGGGCGCAAGGGATTCGGTGTGAAAGCCGACGATCTGCTCGATCAGCTGATTGCGTCCGCAAAGAAGGAAGTCGACTCGCGCCATCCCGAGGTGAGTGAGCCGGAACGCCTGCAGATTGCTACCCAGATCGCCATCGGCGCTCTGCGCTATTTCATGCTGAAGTACACGAAGCAGTCGGTCATCGCTTTCGATTTCAAAGAAGCGCTCAGTTTTGAGGGTGAGACCGGACCCTACGCGCAATACGCGGTCGTGCGCGCGACCAGCATCTTCCGCAAAGCCGGATTCGATCCTGAGACTTTCTTCAAAGACGCTGCCGGCAACATTTCAGCCGACGATCTGGCTAGGGCACTAACTGGCGAGGCCGCCAACGAAATCTGGGAACTTTGGCTGGCGTGTTCGAAGACATCCGCCGTGATCGATCAGTGCATTGCCACGACGGAGCCGGCGTACCTGGCTAAACATGTATTCCAACTCGGGCAGCTTTTTAATACGTTCTACCACCGGCATCCGATCCTGAGCGAACCAAACGAGAAGCGGAAGCAATTTCTTCTGGCCACCGTTGCGGTAGTTCGGCGCGAATTAATTCGGTGTTTGGCGGTTATGGGCATCACGGTGCCGCCGGTCATGTAGAATACCTGCCACTGCGGCGTGCTTGGGTCCGCCGCATCCTCTTCCCGCATGCCGCAGTCTAGAGACTCAATCGCGCCGACTCACCCGTGGGTCCGCCGTATCGTGCTGGGCGGGGTTGTTGTTGTGCTCGCTCTCGCCATGGCCGGAATGATCTATGAAAACATCTTCGAGGCCCGCGACCGGCGCTTCAACCCGATGCCTGGGCGATTGTTCGATGTGGGCGGGTACAGGATGCACATCGACTGCATGGGGGAGGGAAGTCCTACGGTGATTCTCGAGTCGGGCTTGGGCGACTCGTACGTTTCCTGGCGCAAAGTGCAGCCACAGATCGCTAAATTTACCCGCGTGTGTTCCTACGACCGCGCTGGAATCGGCTACAGTGACGCCAGTTCGCAACCTCGCACCAGCAAAGTAATCGCCGGTGAATTGCACGCTCTGTTGCAGGTTGCGAGAGTCCTGCCGCCTTATGTGCTGGTCGGCCATTCGATGGGCGGATACACGGTGCGGCTCTACGATAGCCTCTACCACGGCGAAGTCGCGGGTATGGTACTGGTCGACGCTTCCCATCCCGACCAGGAGAATCGTTTTCCGCCGGAACTCAAGAACATGGAAGGAACCTGGCTGCGCGAATCTGAGTTCCTGGAATACACCATGCCATTCGGCATTCCGCGCCTCCTTGATCTGTGCGACGAAGAAGTCTGGCAACGGGCGGCCGACTGCAATTGGCACAGCGCTCGCGAAAACGTGGCGGAACTGAAGGGCTTTGGGGAAAGCGCCGACCAGACCGCAGCCACCGGTTCGCTCGGCGACATGCCTCTAACGGTGCTCTCGCGTGATCCCGATAAGCCTTCCAGCGAACTGCCACCCGACCTCGCACAGCCCACGAACATTGCATGGGAGAAAATGCAGGAGGAATTGGCTCATCTCTCCACGGGGGGGACGCAAGTGATTGCTAAGAACAGCGCGCACTACATTCAGATGGACCGGCCCGACGTAGTAAACGAAGCCGTCCAGAAAGTCGTGGAACAGGCGCGTGCGACACAGCCTGCGTCGCCATCGAAAGCGAACTGATCGATTGTCGCCACCTGCGATTGCTGACTCTTCCCGCTGAAACCTGCTAACCTTTTTTCCTCACCTTGAAACCTGCGTACAGACGACGGTTTGCTTCCGCCCCTCAGGAGCACAGAATGAAATCAAAGGATCGCCCCGCGCTCGTCGCGATTGCACTTCTTCTTTTATGCAGTATTGTTCTGCCGGCTCGATCGCACGCCCAGGACTCTCCACCTGTTGAGCAACCTCCGGTTCCCGCTCACCGTCCGCGAATTGGTCTCGCCTTGAGCGGTGGGGGTGCGCTGGGTCTGGCCGAGATCGGCGTCATTCAGTGGATGGAAGAAAACCACATTCCCGTGGATCGGATTGCCGGAACTAGTATGGGTGGGATCATTGGCGCCATGTACGCCACCGGCATGTCTCCCGCGGAGATCCAGACCTTTGCCGAAAAAATCGATTGGGACGAGGCTTTTCGTCCCGAGCCGGTCTACACTCAGATCTCCTACCGCCGGAAACAAGATCGGCGCGACTTTCTGATCAAAGCTCCGCTTGGTCTGAAGCATGGGCTGAGAGGGCCCAATGGTTTCAACTCCGGCCAGGGTGTGGGGCTGTTGCTCGACCGCATCGCCTTCCCCGAATCAAGCGCCGCCAGCTTTGACGACTTGCCCATCCCGTTCCGCTGTGTTGCCACCGACATGCTGAGCGGGGAAGGCGTCGTGCTGCGCGACGGCCCGTTAGCCCAGGCGGTGCGGGCCTCGATGGCCATACCGGGGGTATTCACTCCGGTCGAGATCAAGGGCCGCGTTCTGGCGGACGGCGGCATGGTGCAAAATATTCCGGTTGAAACCGTCCTCGAGATGAATGCGGATGCCGTCATCGCGGTCGAACTGCGCCTGCCGCCGGGCAACCTGGGCCAATTGGAGACGATCACCGGAGTGCTCGAACGCGCAGTCGACGTCATGATCACGCAGAACGAACGGCACTCTCTGGCCCTGGCCAAGGCCACCGTGAGCATAGCCATGAGCGGTTTTGAGCTCACGGATTACGGCCGCGTTAAGGAACTGGTCGCACTCGGTCACCAGAGCGCGGCCAGCCAGTCTGCCGCGCTTCTTCCTTACGCGATACAAAATCCTGCGGAGTGGCAGGCGTATCTCTCAGACCGTGCCGCGCGCAGACACCGGGCACCGGACAGGATCCAGACTGTCGAAGTTGCTGGCGCCGATCCCGACACGGACGGCAGACTTCAGCACCGGCTCCGCAAATCGCTCGAAGGCCCACTCGACCTCTCGCAACTCGACACTCAACTGACGCGCCTGGCAGGGGAGGGACAGTTTGATCGTCTGGGCTATGAAGGATTCACGCAAAATGGAGTTCCGGGCTTGCGCGTCACCACGCACGATAAATCCTATGGCCCACCCTTCGTCGACCTCGCAGTCAATGTGGACGGTTCCGGCGTAGCGGCTTTCGATTTTTCCGCGGGTGCGCGCGTGACTTTCATGGATATTGGCCACCGCGGCGGCGAGTGGCGCAACGATATTCTTTTCGGCTCAAGCAATTTGGCGGCGAGTGAGTTCTACCAGCCTATCGGCCAGTCCCGCTTTTTTGTCTCCCCCTACGTTTTTGCGTCGAAGTATGCTCGCAATTCCTTCAGCGGATTGACTCGGGTGGCCGTCTTCGGCGACGAGCGCGCCGGGGGCGGCTTCGACATCGGCTACAACTCCGGACGGCGCAGCGAATTCCGCATCGGCTATGAACTCTTCGACGGAAAGCTAAGTCCGCTGATCGGAAGCGCCGGGCTGCCCATCGCCCATGGCAGCACTGGCGAATTTCGCGCACGATATGTGTGGGATGGACAAGACAGTCCGTCGGTCCCCAGTCGTGGCACCCGCATGGTGGTCACGCTCTCGCGGGTGCTGCAGAGTCCGGGTCTGGTGCATCCCATTGGCCAACTCGACGTACAGACTTCCACTTTTGTCCCCATCGGGCCGAAGACATCAATCTTTTTCAATGTTTCCGGCGGCACTACGTTCCGTGGGTCTGCGGGGCCGTTTCAGGTCTTCGGGCTCGGTGGGCCTTTCCGTCTGGGTGCGTACCTTCCGTATGCGTTTCTGGGGAACCACTACGCGTACTCGTCGCTGGGATTCCGGCGCGAACTCTACCGGCTGCCCACCCTGGTGGGAAGAAAAATCTACTGGGGTGGGTGGTACGAAACAGGAACTGCCTTCGGCACGGCAAGGCTTGATCCCGGACCGATTGTTGTGCGTGGCTCTTTCAATCTCGGAGTGATCGCCGACACCATCGTTGGCCCGATCGCGCTAGCGGGCAGCGTCAGTCCCACGGGCCAGAGCCGCGTGAACTTCTCGATTGGCCGTGTGTTCTGAGAGAAGGCCGCCGCTACTCAGTCTTTTGCCAGCGACGCCATATCGATTACAAACCGGTAACGCACATCGCTTTTCAGGACGCGTTCGTAAGCTTCGTTGACCTTCTGTATCGGGACGACCTCGATATCGCAGACCACGCCGTGTTTATCGCAGAAATCCAACATCTCTTGCGTTTCACGGATACCACCGATCTGTGAGCCGGCCAGACTGCGCCGGCGGGCGGTCAGCGAAAAGGCCCCGATGGGTACGTCTTTCTCCGGAAGGCCCACCACGACCATGGTTCCGTCGACTTTCAGCAGAGACAGGTATTGATTCCAGTCCATCTGCGCCGAAACCGCATTGAGGATCAGATCAAAGGATCCCGCCAGTTTGGTGAACGTCTCCGGGTCCGAGGTCGCGTAGAAGTGGTCAGCGCCTAGTCGCTGGCCGTCGGCTTGTTTTTTCAACGACTGGCTGAGCACTGTGACTTCGGCACCCATGGCATGCGCCAGCTTGACGCCCATGTGTCCCAGACCACCCAGGCCGACGATAGCAACTTTTTTGCCCGGTCCTGCCTGCCAATGCCGCAGCGGGGAGTAGAGCGTGATTCCCGCGCACAGCAGAGGCGCGCAGGCATCGAGTGGTAGATTGTTGGGCATGCGCAATACGTAGTTTTCGTCGACCACGATCCGGTCGGAGTAACCGCCATAGGTTGGAGCGCCTTCTTTGTCGCGGCTGTTGTAGGTCCAGACCGTTTGCACGCTGCAATATTGTTCGAGGTCCCGTTGACACTCCACGCAAGTTCGGCAGGAATCGACGTAGCAGCCGACGCCCACTTTGTCGCCCAACTTGTATTTGGTCACTTTACTGCCGACCGCCGATACTACTCCGGCAATCTCGTGTCCCGGCACCATGGGGAAGATGGATTCTTCCTGGTAATCGCTCCACTCGTCGCGCGTCTGATGAATGTCGGAATGGCAGATCCCGCAATATTTGATATCGATGACAACGTCGTGCTCGCGCGGTTCGCGGCGTTCGAACGAGTAGGGCGCCAGAGGCGCCTTTGCGGTCATTGCGGCGTATCCTTTGCTCTTGCTCATGATTTCTCTCGCTTTCCAGAAAATGTAGGACGGATGATGTCCTTATAGATGAGCGGCTTTGACAATCGGTTTCGTAAATACAGACCGACGTCTCGCGACTACAGCACCGGCAGTTTCCCCAGTCTACCGCAGATTGATATACTGCGCCCCTCGGTTCATTCAAGAAAGCTGCCCGGAGGAAACTGGTGCGCTCGCACATTCTGTGTTTGACGCTGTCTTTGTTGATTGCCATGTCAGCCGCCGCACAAAAGGCTCCGCAAGAGGCCCCAGCGAAGCCGATCTTCAAGCTCCAGGAAGTCATGATTCCGGTGCGCGATGGCGTTCGTCTGCAGACCGCCATTCTCACTCCCGTGGACCAGTCGGGGCCGCTGCCCATTCTTTTTCGCCGCACGCCCTACGGCGTGCCCGAGAAACCGCCGGAACCGATGCCTGCCTCCCTCAAGGAATTCGCGCAGGACGGCTACATTTTCGTTATCCAAAATTTACGCGGCCGCTTCAAATCCGAGGGCGTGTTCAATCTGTCCTCATGGGTCGATCTGAAGGACCCGAAGGCTACCAACGAGACCACCGATGCCTACGATTCGATCGAGTGGCTCTTGAAGAACGTCGCCAACAACAATGGCAAGGTCGGGATGTACGGAGTCTCCAACGACGGGTTGACCACCGCGCTCACGCTGCTTCATCCGCATCCGGCGCTCATGGCCATCAGCGAACAAGCGTCGCCTGTCGACCAATGGATGAACGACGACGACCACCGCTTTGGCGCACTCCGGGAAAGCTACGACTTTGAATACGCGGTGATGGAGCAAGCCGACAAAAACAAAAACACACACTTTGATTTCGAGACCTACGACACTTATCAGTGGTATCTCGATCTCGGTCCGCTTTCTAACATCAACGCAAAATACCTCCACGGCTCGATTCCTTATTGGACCTCCAGCATCGAGCATCCTGATTACGACGACTTCTGGAAGAAAGAAGCATGGGTCAGCCAGCTTCACGCGTCGACCGTTCCCAACTTGAATGTGGCGGGATTCTGGGATCAGGAAGACCCCTGGGGACCATGGCAGATCTTTCGTCACGCCGAAGAGAACGATCCACAGCACACCAATTTCATGGTGGCCGGTCCCTGGTTCCATGGCGAATGGCAGACGGCCAAAGGAGACGGCATCGGCCTCATTCCATTCGGAGGACACGAGACGGCCCGCGAATTCCGCGAAAATATCGAAGCGCCGTTCTTCCGCTACTACCTGCACGGTCAGGGGGTGAAGCCGGCATGGCAGGCCAGCACTTTCCAGAGCGGATCGAACACATGGCGCACCTATGCCGCGTGGCCTCCGCCGGAAGCCAAACCGACAAAGTTATATCTGCATGCCGATGGGACGCTTTCGTTCACCGCGCCAGACGCGGCCAAAGAGGGGCCTTCCTACCGTGAGTACATCTCCGATCCGGCGAATCCGGTGCCTTATCGCCAGCGTCCCATCTCACCGACGTATCCCGCGGGCGACTGGCGCACCTGGGAGGTCGCCGACCAGCGCTTTGTGGATGGCCGGCCCGACGTGCTTTCATTCGTCAGCGTACCGCTCGACTACGATCTCACGGTCACCGGCCCACTCGCAGCGAATCTGTTCGCGTCAACTTCTGGAAGCGACAGCGATTTCGTGGTGAAACTCATCGATGTATTTCCTCAGGACGCTCAAAAAAACGCGTGGGGTCCTGACGATGGACCGAAGCCCGGCCAGTATGCCCAGTCGCTGAACGGCTACGAACTGCCGGTCGCGATGGAAGTACGCCGCGGTCGCTATCTCAAGAGCTACGAGAAGCCGTCTCCACTCACTCCGAACAAACCGACTGAGTGGAGCATTCCTTTGCGCGACCACGACCACGTCTTTCTAAAAGGCCATCGACTCATGGTGCAAGTGCAATCGACGTGGTTCCCGGTGATCGACCGCAATCCGCAGAAGTTCGTGCCGAGCATCTACCAGGCCACGGCTACTGATTTTGTGCCAGCGACGCAACGAATATACTGCTCTCCAGATCTGCCTTCGCATCTGGTGCTGCCGGTCGTGCCCTAGGATCCTCTGATAGAGAAAACGGCCCAGGAAATATCCCGGGCCGCGTATAACATCAACCTGCTACTTTCCGCCGGCGGTGCTGTGCTTTCCCAGCCACGAGGCCAGTTGTGCCTCCTGCTGCGATTTCAGGTCGACACAGTTGTTGATCCGTTCAATGGACTGTTTGTAGGTGCGCTCCGCCGCAGCAACCTTGTGAGCGGAGAAAAACTCCGTTACCTGGTCGCGCGACGCCGTATCGCAGAAAACGCTGGTGGCTCCCACCACCTGGGCGCTGGCAAACGGACCACCTGCCTTTTCAATTTCAGGCCAGTGCTGGCGGACGAAATGCCATGCCAGTTGTTGGCCGGCCGGGTTCCCCATCACGCTGGTGACCAGACCCAGCGCGTCCTGCGATCGCACGTCCGGTGAAATCGCAAACTCCAGCGTGCGCTGCAGCAGTTTCTGATCGCCGAACTGAGGGAGTGTGAACAGGTACATGTAGTACTCCTCAGGCGATTTCGGATTCTTAGTGGCCGCCATCACCTTGTCGTAGAACGCAGCATCCCCATTCAAGGCTGCGAGTCCAAAGGCGCCGCCAGCCATTTCACGATCGACCGATGCAGGATCTGCCAGTGCCTTGTCCGCGATCTTGCGCGCCTGTTCGAGAGTCTCTGGATCGCGCGCATCGTAACCGAGCGCATTGAACAGTCGCGACCGCAGGGTCCTCTGTTCATCGGCCTCGCCGGATTTAGGCTCGTATCCAACTTCCTTCATGGGCGGTGTCAGGTATTGCCGCAGCCACGTGCGATACGCATCACGGTCGCTATCGCTCACAAGGTATTGCCCGATGTAGTTCAGGCGTCCTAGAACGTCTTCCAGTACGGCGCGGCTGCGGTCTGACTGCAGACCTTGCGCGAAGGCGAGGTAATCGCCCACAGGCTCGCGCCCCACTCGCACCGAGGCCCAGATATCTCCTTGCAGCGAGATCCGCTCTGCGGGAGTCAGCTTCGATTCGGCATCGGTAGCCAGTGCCCGAACCGCATCCGCGGAGTAGCCCGTGCGGTAGTAGCCAGTTGCGCCCGCATTGGCTAGCACCCAGGTCGAGCAGCCCGGGAGTGTGAAGGTTTCCTCTTTCTTGGTCATGAGCTCGCACTTCGCACTGTTGCCGCTAGCGGACCCCTTCATGCACAGCGGAACCTGCCAAAGCTGATCGTTGGCCGCTTCGAATTTGGACCGGTCAATGTAATACCGCTGCTGGGTCAGGGTAACGCCGGTGGTATTTCCGGAGCACTGCGCCTTTACATTGATGATCGGAGCGCCCGACTGCTTCACCCACGTCGGCATGATCTTATCGACAGGCTTGTGAGACGTCTTCGCCTGCGTGTCCCAGAAGTCGTCTGCCGTCGCGTTTGCATACTGGTGCTCTTTCAGATAAGCGTTGACACCCGCCCGGAAGGTTTCTTCCCCAAGATATGCTTCCAGCATGCGCAGCACCGAGGCCGCCTTACCGTACGCGATGCCGTCAAACAACTCTTGGATCTGCGCTGGGGTTTCAGCCGCCTGATGGATCGGCCTTGTATTGGCCAGCGAATCCACGTTGAGGGTTCCGCCTGTGCCGCTGACATCGTCCAGATCGTAATTCCACTCAGGCTTCCACTTCTGAACGGGCTTGTTCTCCATCCAGGTGGCAAAGCCTTCGTTGAGCCAGATATCGTCCCACCACTTCATCGTGACCAGATCGCCAAACCACATGTGGGCGATTTCGTGAGCGGTAACCGAGGCGATCGTCTTTTTGAGATCGATCGATCCCTGTTTCTCGTCAATCAGCAAAATCACTTCGCGGAACGTAATGCAGCCCACGTTCTCCATCGCGCCAGCGGAGAAATCTGGCAGGCCGATCAGGTCCAACTTTCCGTAGGGATACTTGATGCCAAAATACTTGTCGTAGTAGCCGACGATGTACTCCGCCGCATCCAGCGCGAACTTCCCCATCTCCTTTTTCCCCGGCGTGCTGTAGACGCGAATCGGGATGCCGTCCACGGAGCCTTCGATGTATTCGAAGTTGCCCACAACCAGCGCCGCCAGATACGACGACATCTTTGCCGTGGTGGCAAACTTTACGGTGTGCTTATCTCCAGGACCGGGCATGTCGGACACGACCTTGTAATTGGAAATCGCCACCTGGTCCTTGTCGGCCACCGCCGTGATGTCGAAGGTCGCCTTGTAGTCCGGCTCGTCAAAAGAAGGGAACGCTCGCCGTGCATCGGTGGCTTCAAACTGTGAAGCGGCGTACTTGCGTCCCTTGTCATCCTTGCCCAAATACAAGCCGCGCATTTCGCCGTTGAGGATGCCGGTGTAGGCAATGTGTAGGGTCGCCGAGCCCGCAGCCAGTGGCTTCTCGACGGTCAGTACGATCATTTCTTTGTCTTTTTCCGCGGTGACCTTGGCCTTTTGCATGGCGTTGCCACTGGTGATGGTGACATCGTGGAAATCGATGTCGACCGCGTTCAGCGTGATCTCCGAAGTCGGTTTCAGTATCCGGAGGGTGATGGTCTCGTCGCCCTCAAACTTGGCCTTGTCGAGATCTGGCGTGAAGGTCAGCTTGTAATTCTCCGGTCTCGCAACCTCGGGCAGTCGCTGTGCACCCGCCAGCGAGAATGTCAGCACGACAAAGATTATTACCGCAAGAATTCGCTTCATTGTTTATCCTCAGGAGATTGAATCGGATCGCTTCCTTTACGGTGTTTCCTGAATGTCTATGTTGGACTGCCCCGAACGCAGTTCAACAACTCCACTCCAGCTTGATACGGACGGTACTCCTCGAAAGTTCAATCGCGCGATGCGACGACTCCATTCAGCACTGTCATCGCACAGCGATTGGCGCCGAACCAGTACGGGATTTCGCGATAGTCCTTCACCTCAAATACCGCCAAATCTGCATCTTTCCCCGGTTCGATGCTTCCCTTGCGTTCCGCCACGCCCAGCGCCCAGGCCCCATTGATCGTGGCCGCCGCGACTGCTTCCGCCGGTGACATCTTCATGTGCGTGCAGGCCAACGACATTGCCATCGGCATGCTGATCGTTGGCGAAGTGCCCGGGTTATAGTCCGTCGCCAACGCGACCGGTACCCCAGCGTCGATCAACCGCCGCGCGTTTGGATATTCCTTCAGTCCAAGGAAGTAATTTGCTCCCGGCACCAGCGTGGCCACCGTATCTCGTTTGGCCAACTCCAGGATGTCGTCGTCGTTCACGTGGTCCATGTGGTCGAATGACGCTGGACGAAAGCGCAGAAAGGGCCGCAATTCCGTCTCCGATAGCTGGCCCATGTGCGCGCGAACCTTCAGCCCGTGCTTGCCTGCGGCTTCAAAGACCTGCTCCGTTTCCCCTGGAGTGAACGCACCCTTGTCGCAGAAGGCATCCACAAACTGGGCCAGCTTCCGCTTCGCTGCCAGAGGAATCATCTCTTTACAGACGATCTCAACGTACTTTTGTGAGCAGCCCTGAAATTCTTTTGGCACGACATGGGCTCCAAGCAGCGTGGCCACCACAGTCCCCGGCCAACGGGAGGCAGCTTCCTTGATCGCCTCCAGCGACTTCATCTCCGACTCGACCGTGAGCCCGTAGCCCGACTTGGCCTCCACCGTGGTCGTGCCGTGCGCGGCTATTTCTTCCAACACTGTCACGACTTTCGCGGTAAGTGCGCTTTTTGCCGTCTTGCGAACCGCCTCCAGGCTTGATCGGATGCCACCTCCCGCCGCCGCAATCTCCTCGTACGACGCGCCTTCGATGCGCTTCTCGAAATCCACCAGCCGCGGGCTGACAAAAACGGGGTGGGTGTGTGAATCCACAAAGCCCGGCAGAACCACCTTGCCCGCGCAGTCGATCTCCACGACCATTCTGCGATTCTTCTTAAGCCAGGGATCGCGCAATGCCTCTTTCGTCTTACCGACAGAGACGATCCTGCCACCCACACACAGCACGGCACCGTCTTCAATAATGCCGAGTTCCTTCAGATGACACCCGCGACGCGGGCCCACCTTCGCGGCCGCAGAACTGACGGTGAGAAGCTGGCCAATGTTGACCAGCAGAAGCGGATTTGCAGGTGGAGATGGTCGTTTCGTGGCAGTCACGCGTGTTCCTTAGTCTAGCAGCAACGTCAGTCAAGGGAGCAAGCGCTGGGCGAGTCGGTTAGCGCTTGCGGTCCTCTGGGTTGTCTCGATCCATTACGCTGCCTTCGCTTCTCGATCACGCGCGCATCTTCTCGCGAGCACGAACGTTGTCTGTCTGAAGATCAGACATATGGCATAATCAGACATTCAGATTAGGTGAAACGATGCAATCGGCAAGAGTCGGCAAACGAGGCGCGATCGTCGTACCGGCGAAGTTGCGCAAGCGCTTCGGCATCGAGGAAGGCAGCATTGTCATCGCCGAGGAAACGGACGACGGCATTCTCATTCGTCCCGCTATGGTCGTCCCCATCGAACGGTACACTCCGCAGCGCAAAGCGGAGTTCCTGCTATCCAACGCTGTCGACAACGCCGACTACCGTCAGGCCCGGAAAGAGGTCCGGAAGATGGGCCTCGATCCGGATTCGATTCAACATCTGCGACCTGAATAAATGGACCGGCTGTTTCTTGACGCCAATGTTCTGTTTTCCGCCGCGTACAAGATCGACGCGCGGCTTCTCCCGCTCGGTCAGGAACGTGACGCTCTGTAGTTCCCACTACGCGTTACAGGAAGCAAGGACCAACCTCGCGGGTGAAAATCAGCGGACGCGGCTCACCGAGCTGTCTGGATCGCTTCAACTATTTGAAGCGGGACAAAGGCCCCTTCCTCCTGGAATTCTCCTCCCCGAGAAGGATGCGCCGATCCTGCTCGCAGCCATCGAAGCGCGGGCTACTCACTTGCTAACGGGTGATGTTCGACACTTCCGAGCCTATTTCGGCAAGAAGATTGAAGGAATTGCGATTATGCGTCTGGGGGAGTATCTGAGAATTCGAACTCGATAAAAGGGGACTTTCGCTGCTTCTTAGGTAATTTAAGAGATTATGCCTTCGGCCAATATATACCGCCTCACATCTTCGTAGAAGAAGCCTGTCGCGTTCTTCGGGTATCCGTAGTTCCAAAAGTCGTAATCACTGTTTCTATCTGTGTGCCAGTGCTTAATGTGCCTGGCCGTTAGCATGATCGCAAACCTCTCATCCCATACCTTGACCTCGTTATCGCATCCAATATCGTGAATCAGTTCACGCGTATCGAGGTCATTCCAATATTCCTCAATGAGACAACTGGGGCAGTATCCGTTCTCGACTTCCGCCACGAATTTCATCCAGGTAGTTAAGAGACGGTCCCTTTCCTCCCTCCCAAACCGTCTTAGGGCACCCTCTATTTCTCAGATATTCTCTCGCCTGCTCTTCTGTCATTTTCATCGCTTATGCTGCAGCTTCAGCGTAAAACCTGCTGCCACGAACTCAGCCCTCGGAAAAAGCCATCGGCACCTTCACGCCCGTCTTCTTCGCAAACTCCTTCGCCTCGTCGTACCCCGCATCCACGTGCCGGATGACGCCCATCCCGGGATCGGTCGTCAGCACGCGCTCGATGCGCTTCGCCATCTCATCGGTGCCATCGGCCACGGTGACTTGCCCCGCGTGAAGCGAGTAGCCGATACCGACTCCGCCTCCGTTGTGAATCGACACCCACGATGCACCCGCTGCGGTATTCAACAGCGCATTGAGCAGAGGCCAGTCGGCCACGGCGTCCGAGCCGTCTTTCATGCTCTCCGTCTCGCGAAACGGAGACGCCACCGACCCGCAGTCGAGATGATCGCGGCCAATTACGATCGGTGCCTTGATCTTGCCCTTCTTTACCAGAGTATTCATGGCCAGCCCGAACTCTGCTCGCTCGCCATAGCCCAGCCAGCAGATGCGCGCGGGCAAGCCCTGGAACTTGATGCGCTTCTTCGCCAAATCAATCCAGCGCCGCAAAATGCGGTTCTCTGGAAACAACTCCAGGACCAGATCGTCGGTCACATGAATATCCGACGCTTCGCCCGACAGCGCTACCCAGCGGAATGGTCCACGTCCTTCGCAGAACAGCGGACGAATGTATGCCGGCACGAATCCGGGAAAGTCATAAGCATTCTTAACGCCGTGCTGAAACGCGAACGTGCGGATGTTGTTTCCGTAATCGAACGTGACCGAGCCCATCTTCTGCAGACGCAACATGCCTTCCACATGCCGCGCCATGGCATCGAGCGATTTTTCCTGATACCCCTTCGGATCGCTCTTGCGCAGTTCCAGCGCTTCTTCGAATGTCATGCCGTTTGGCACATATCCGTTCAGGGGATCGTGCGCCGAAGTTTGGTCGGTCAGAATGTCTGGTACGACGCCACGCTCGGACAATTCCGGAATCACGTCCGCGCAATTTCCCACCAGCCCAACAGAAACATTCTCTTTCTTGCGGATGGCATTCTTCAGAATGCGCAGAGCTTCATCCAGCGTGGTGACCATGAAGTCGCAATAGCCGGTTTTCAGCCGCTTCTTGATGCGCTCTGGATCGACATCAATCCCCAGAAACGCCGCGCCGGTCATCGTTCCCGCCAGTGGCTGCGCTCCACCCATTCCACCCATACCGCCGCTGACGATCAGTTTGCCCGCTAGATCGCCGCCAAAGTGCTTCTCTCCCGCCGCCGAAAACGTCTCGAACGTCCCCTGCACAATTCCTTGCGAGCCGATGTAGATCCACGAACCCGCGGTCATTTGCCCATACATCATGAGACCGGCGCGCTCCAGTTCGTTGAACTTCTCCCAGTTCGACCAGTGGCCCACCAGATTCGAATTCGCGATCAGTACTCGCGGCGCGTGATCGTGCGTCTTGAACACGCCTACAGGCTTGCCCGATTGCACCAGCAGGGTTTCGTCGTTCTCCAGTTTCTTCAGCGTTTCAACAATGGCGCGATAAGCTTCCCAACTCCGCGCTGCACGCCCGGTTCCACCATAGACAACAAGATCGCTCGGGCGCTCGGCGACTTCTTCATCAAGGTTGTTCATGAGCATGCGCATGGCGGCTTCCTGCTGCCAGCCTTTGCAAGTGATGGAGTTGCCGCGCGGCGCGCGAATGGACGTAGGGGCCTGATTTTCCGTTTCGACGGGCATGGATAGATGTTACTTGCTCAGCGCAGGTGCGTACAACTTGCGGTGCGTTGTCGCCCTGTTGCTCTCGACGACGTTCTGAGGCGCCTGGGATTGTGTGAAAGTGGGCTCTAATTCTTTTTGATTATTGCCTGACGCCGCCCTCTCAAGTTTCAATGCTCGATCAACATAGCTTGCACGCTTTCGGCGACGTTGTTGCGCGGAAGCCTGTCCGCGATCTGGGGTCGCACAAAGTGTTTACTCTGGGGGTGTGGTGTGCGCAATTTGCTGTTCGTTTTCTGCCTGGTCTCCGCTTCAGCGTTTTGCCAAAGCAACTATGCAGTGTTAGGCGGCACAATTAACGACCCGCAGGGCAAAGCCTTTGCCGGTGCGGAGGTCGAACTGACGTCGTCCAGCACGCAAGCGGTGCGCCGCGTCCCCAGCAACAACCAGGGAAGTTTCGAGATCACCGGATTGCTCCCCGGTGACTATGTTCTTAAGGTGCAGGTTTCCGGGTTTGCGACCTTGAGCCAAAGTCTGCGACTTGAAGTAGCTCAGCAGATGGTGCTAAACCTGAGTCTTAAAGTCGCCTCTGTAAAGAACGTCGTCGATGTCGGCGACGTCGCGCCCGGGCTGCACCCGACAGATGCTTCTGTTGGCGAAGTCATTGAACCAGTGGCCGTCCACGATCTTCCACTCAATGGCCGCATGCTGATCGACTTGATGTTGACCGTGCCCGGCGCGCACGTCAGCCATGGCGCGCAAACGGGCAACATGAATCCCCTATACTGGCGGCCAGGACAACGCTCCGCCGTCAGCATCGGCGGCAACCGGCCGAACGCGAACTACTTCCTGCTCGACGGAACCACCGATACCGATCCCACCTTCAATACGCTGAATCTGAGCCCATCCCCCGACGCGGTTCAGGAGTTCAAAGTGGAAACGGGAAGCTACTCTGCGGCGATGGGAGGTGCAGGAGGCGGGCAGGTCAACATCGTCACGCGCTCCGGCTCCAATCAGTTTCACGGAACGGTCTATGAGTTCCTGCGCAATGGCGCCATGGACGCGACCACCTTCGAATCCATGGGCAACAACCACATGGTGCAGAACAACTTCGGCGGGTCGTTCGGCGGACCGATCCTTCACCACCACACTTTCTTCTTTGCCAACTACGAAGGATTCCGCCATGCCATGACCGACACCATGATCGATACGGTCCCCACGCCGCAGGAAATCTCTGGCGATTTCAGCCAGACAGGCGTGAACATCTATGATCCCACCAACAGCCGGGCTCAATTCCAGTCCAACGGCGTGCTGAACGTAATTCCTCCGTCTCAGATCAACCCGGCTGCCAAAACTTTCTTGCTGCAATATGTTCCTCAGCCCAATGTGATGGCTGGAATGATGCCCTGCGGCGCCGCTTCAATGGGGAATCCGAGCGTGGTCGGTGCAGGCGTCGATTGCAACAATTTCATGGACGCTCGCAACGAACTCGAGGTCAACAACCAGGGCACGATCCGCATCGATCAGAATCTTTCCCACGGCGATACCCTCACCGGGCGTTACTCGCTCGGCGCGGAGACTGGATTCATGCCCGGCGAGATGCCACCCGGCGGCGTTGGAACTTTGTTGCCGGGATTTGGTTCATACAACGACAACTTCGCGCAGCAAGGCAATATCGCCTGGACTCGCGTCCTGAGCCCGACCTTGGTGAACACAGCTGCGATCACCGTGTCGCGTCTGGCTATGCATCGCTACGACCAGAACGCCTACACCCATGACATCGTTACTCAGCTTGGCATTCAGGGCGTGGGTTTTGGCGGTCCGGGTGCCTTCGGCGCTCCGTTCTTCAATGTGCAAGGCTACTCTCCCATGGGAGACAACTACTCGGCGACTCCAATGAAGGCCTGGGACACACTTGCCGAGGGGCGCGACACGTTCAGTTGGCAGCACGGGCGTCACACGCTGCAATTCGGCGGCAGCTACCGAAAGTACATCTGGCCGATGTGGGGATTCTTTCAGAACCGCGGCTACTACCAATTCACCAACGGCTTCACCACCGACAACGGCACAAATGATGGCACGGGTTCCGCCCTCGCGAGTTTCCTGCTGGGCCTGCCGGCCATAAAGCAGCGCCAGGCGGGCATTCCGCAGATGCAGCTTCGCCAGTGGTATGCCGATGGCTTTGTGCAAGACAGCTTTCGCGTAACTCCTACCACGACCATTGAGATGGGATTGCGCTACGAGTTCATGGAACCGCTGGTCGACATCAGCTATACCAACTCCAATCTCACCTTTGTGAATGGCGTTCCCACGGCATTCATCGGCGGACAAGAAGGGTTCCCCAAAGGCCTGAAATATCCCAACCCGCACAACTTCGCTCCGCGCTTCGGTATCTCCAAGGCGTTTCCGGAGCATGGCGTCGTTGTGCACGGAGCCTATGGGATTTTTTTCACACCCGTCGACATGAACACGTG
>OBLW0100001813.1_pt1 | contig 17849 bp, 18 predicted proteins | sample 1520161 | NCBI WGS metagenome assembly OBLW01 (sample SAMEA3539309, study PRJEB22396) | soil metagenome | biome: tundra; feature: field; material: soil | place: USA | collected 2010-05 | depth 0.15 m | reverse complement strand
AGATCAAGACGAATATTTCCAGGATTTACATTCCGTGTCATATACTTTGAATCCTTAGCAACAACTCTAATGTAAGAGTTTAGGGGAAAAAGCCTTTGAATTGTTCCCAAATCCCAAGGTATTAACTGGCAATCAGGAGTAAGATCATAATATATAATCTCAAAATATTTCATCGGGGTCTTAGGAAGGTAAATAGGATCAACTATTTCAACTAAAAGACTATTATAATCCCGATGGAGAGAATCAGGTTGAAGGGGACCCAAATAGTTGATCACCTTGCCGATAAAAATATATTCGGTTGAATCAAATTTTGTAGGAGTTGAAACGACTGCAGTGCAGGGAATTGCAGAAGAGGAAATAAAAAGTAGAATTAATATTAAGAAAAGAAACCTTCCACAAAACTGTTTTAAGTAATAGGAGTGCATGAAAATATTTCCTTACCTTACTTTATTAAACATAGAACTTTGTTTATATAATAACAATAAGTTTTATAAGGGGGGATCAGTTTTCGTAGGCTTTGGCATTCCATAATGTAAGGGCAAGTATAAAAGAGAGCGTTGAAGCGCCGATCCAGAAGATGCTCATAGGAAGAAACTGATAAACAACTGTGCCATTAACTAAACTTTTATTGTTTCCAATCAGGTAACCGCTTACAATATCCTGTATCCCGGCACCCACATAGCTTGCGATTCCCACAATCCCAAGGACTGCACCAGCTGCTTTTTTAGGAGCAAAATCAATCGCCATTAATCCCGCTAGAAAGCAGACCTGTATGCCGATAGAAAGTCCAAAGAAAATCATAGAGACGATATCAATCCATGGCTGGTGGGCCGGGTTGAATAAAAATATAAAAAGAGAAATAGCGTTCATAATCCCGAAGATAAGCACCGGTACATTTCTTCTTCCATTAAAAAATTTATCCGATATCAATCCCGATAAAAATGTACCGACGATTGCGGATACAGAACTTACGGAAATAATTGAGCTGGCCTCCACTGCCGTGTATCCTTTATGAGTCTGAAGGAAAAATATTCCCCAGCTGTTGATAGAATACCTTGCAACGTAAATCAGCGAACTCGAAAGGGCAAGAATCCATATAACCGGATTTTTCAAAAGACCGAATTGGAGCGAGGATATCGATTTCTCTTCCTTTGAAAGATCGACAGGAACGTTTTTATAAACCTCTATTGTAGGAAGTCCCTCAACTTCCGGAGATTCATAAAGGAATCGCAAAATCAGCATCGAGGCTATTATGCCAATTATTCCAGCCGCTTCAAATCCGAGCCGCCACCCCGCAATGCTTACGACAAATGCAGTTAATATGAACGTGATCGATTCACCAAGATTGTGGCTGGTGCTCCAGAATCCCCAATATGTTCCCCGTTCTTTGTAACTGTACCACCGTGTTAAAGCAACAGCGCAAGGGGTGGCTCCCATCGATTGAAACCATCCGTTTAACCCCCAAAGTATTATAAAAGCATAAAACCTATGGTAAAAACCGAGTATCAGATTTATTATGGCGGAAATAAAAATCCCTGTTGCCATAAATCGCCGGATGTTTGCTCGGTCTGTCAGAAATCCGTTTATGAATTTCCCGACAGCATAAGTGAAGAATAATGCCGAACCGATAATCCCAATCTGTGTTTCAGTAAATAACCCTTCGTCAATAATCGGTTTTTTCATTACATTGAAACTGAGACGGCAGATATAATACATGGCATAACCAAGAGTGGTTGTCAATATAATTGACCACCGGTTCCTCCTGTAAATATTATCAATTTCGGATTGATCCTTTTTTACTGCGGCGGGCGCTGAGGGAATAAAAAAATCGATAAGTCTGTTCAGCATTATTTACCGGAATTACTTTCTAACTTGTGTCTATTCAAAACTCCATTCGCATCAAAAATAGGGAAATTCATTATAAAACTAAAAATATGATTGCCTGTCTTTATCCGGTAAATTTCAATTATCCGATAGACTTAATCAGAAGCCCAAGATGAATACCAAAAAATAATAATCCAAAATACCAATGATATCTAAACGCCCTGAAAGAAAGCATTACTTGAGCATGCAACTGATCTGCTTGAAATTTTGTACTACTCATCATTTTGTTTCTCAAATAATTTTAGTTTTTTATCTAACGATTTGATATATGGACTGGTTACATCAAAATCCTAGATTTCTGTTTTTAATGATGCACAACTGTCCAGATCTGGAACAATTCCGCTGCAAGCTAATGACGACTCTTTCAGTTCTTCGTTTTACCCCTTTATTGCTTCTTTTATTCTTTCCGGATTCATTGGTAGCTGCATCATTCTTGCACCAATTGCGTCATAAATTGCATTAGCAACTACTGCTCCCATAATTACTATGGCCGGTTCACCGCCCCCCTGTGGATCAGCATTCTTGTTATCCATTATTATTGTTTCAATTTTTGGCAGCCATGAAAAACGCGGTATGTCGTAAGAATCAAAATTTAAGTCAATTATTTCACCGCCTTTGAAATGCATATCTTCTTTAAGTGTATAACCCAGACCCATTGTAATACTACCTTCCATCTGGATTTTCGCACCTTCAGTATTTATTGCCAGTCCCATATCCTGGACACATACAATCCGCTTTACTTTTACTTCGCCGTTGTTTTTATTTACTTCAACTTCAGCAATTGCTGCAACATACGTGCCCGCATCTATTCCGCAAGCAATTCCAAAACCTCTGCCGCTGGGTGATTTAGCCGGTTTCCATCCGAATTTGTCTGCTGCGGCTTTTAGAACAGTTCGCATTTTTTCATCGCTTAAATTCTTTAATCGGAATTCGAGAGGATCAATACTGGCTTTAGCTGCCATAATATCTATCTGTGATTCTCTTGCGAAAGTATTTGTATTGTTACCCGGAGCTCTCCATGGTCCTGTAGCAAAAGGATGAACATTTGGTTCTCCACCCCAATTTGCACCGTAAACTGTTGTTTTAGTATTGGGTATATTATAATATTCTGCTGCGCCTCTTTCACCGGCAAAGTATACACTATAATCCCAAAAAATTATTTTACCTTCTTTATTTATACCCGACCTTATTTTTACTACAGCTGCTGGGCGGAATGAATCAAAGAAAAATTCTTCCTTCCGCGTCCATGCTACCTGGACTGGTTTACCTGTTATTTTAGCAAGACGCGCAGCTTCAATTATTTGTAGATTAGTCGATTTACCTCCAAACCCTCCGCCTAGGAAGGGAGGTATTACACGTATATTTTTTTCTGAAATACTAAGCGCTTTTGCAACTTCTTCTTTCGCCCTAAAAGGTGTTTGGGTTGATGCCCATATAGTTATTTTCTTCCCTTCAATATTTGCGACTGCTGCATGGGGTTCTATTGGTGAATGGGCTTTGTAACCATCAAAATATGTTTCATCAAAAACATTAACCGACTCTTCCTCCCCGTTTTTCAGGTTCCCTTCAGACTTTGCCACTTTACCTTTCGAAGCAGCTTTAAGTAGATGATCAAAAATATTTTTATCTGTAAGATCAGATTTGGGGATATCAAACTTTGCTTTTATTTTTGATAAAGCCGCCTCTGCAACATCGGGGTATTTATGCAGCACAGCAATCAAATCACCTTCCTTTACAACTTGAACATCCTTATTTTTTTTTACTTCGGTAAGATCAACATCAAGCATTTTAGCACCATGTGCCGGCGGCCTTAATATTTTTGCATACAACATTCCCGGAAGCTGAATATCCGCCGAATATTTTGCTTTGCCAGTAACCTTTTCTTTTCCATCCCTCCGTAAATATGGCTTACCCATAATCTTGAATTCAGAAGGCTTCTTGACCGTTACTGTTTCCGTAAGCTTCTTTGTTATTCTTTTACCTTTTGCAAGCTGAGCGTAGGTTACTTTTTTGTTTTTATTTTTCTTATCGAAAACAATAGCGTTATCGGTTGCAAGGTTGTTTATAGGCACTTTAAGCGCTTCGGATGCAAGTTGCATCAGAACCATTCTTCCTTCTGCACCGGCTTTCCGCAAAGGAGGACCGAAAAAGCGGGTGCTCATGGATCCAAAAGTACCCATATCCCATGGACAAAGGTCGGTATCTCCCATTACCATGTCCACATCATCAGGTTTAACATCAAGTTCATCAGCAAGCATCTGGGCTAAAGATGTTATTACTCCCTGACCCATTTCGATTTTACCCGTAAAGCATGTTACCCGGCCGTCTTCTCCTATTCTCAGAAAAGCATTAAAATCAGTGGGCAGGCTTTGCTGCGGTCTTTGCTGTGCAAAAACAGACATATCTTTAATAGTAAAAAGGATAAAAATCCCTCCGCCGGCAATTTTAAAAAACTCTCTGCGGTTAATCTGAAAATTCGAGGTATTATCCTTGAAATCAATATCCATATAATGATCGTCTTTCATTTTAATGCCCTCCTTTCATCTCTTTTGCGGCAGATTGTATAGCTTTAATTATCCTGTTATGCGCACCGCATCTGCACAAATTATCATTCATGTTTTCAATAATTTCTTTTTCAGAAGGTTCAGGAATTTTCCTCAAAAAGGAATAAGCATTCAATATCATTCCCGGAGTACAGTAACCGCACTGCATTGCATCATGTTCAGTAAAAGCTTTCTGAAGCGGATGCAGCTTATTGCTTCCTGCTAATCCTTCTATGGTAACGATTTCTTTACCCTGTATCTCTTTCACTGCTGTTTGGCAGGATCTAACTGCTTCCTGGTTAACAAGAACAGTGCACGCACCACAAAAGCTTTCTCCGCATCCATACTTTGTTCCCGTTAAACCAAGGTCGGTACGTAAAACCCATAAAAGCTTGCGTTCGCTTTCAACCTTCAGCTTTATAGGTTTCCCGTTTAATTTGAATTGGATTTGTTCTATCATCGAAGATATACTCCCAAAAATAAAAACGAATAATTATTTTAAGCAGTTCAAGAAGGTTTTATTCATCTCACTGCTGAAACTTCAATAAGTAAAATAATTATAAATATTCGTAGCTTCAATAATTTTTTTTAAGGTTGTGCGTAATCAAAACCTAATCCACGTAAATAGTAGCTGATATAGTCCTTTTTTTCTTATATTATTTAGTGAACAATTAAAAGTATTATTATGAAATGGCTAAAGAAACACACAAAAAATCTCATATATAAATCTCTTTTGAATACTGAACCAAAAACTGAAGATCAAATAATAAATGCAGCTATTAATTTGGCAGTAAAAAAAGAGCTTTATAAATTTGATTCCGGTCAGAATCTTGAAGCAAAATTAGCCTATGTAGATAGTAAAGATCAGAATCATATTATTGAGACGGTTAAAGAGGTTGTTAAAGATTTAACTGAAAAAGAATTACTTAAGGTAAATCCAAATTCAACAGTATCGTTAACAACAGACGGTATATCCTATGTTTTAAGTGCGTTGCCAAAAGATTTTTTTTAATTGTAGCTTTTAGGTCACCTTCTTAAAATCTATAAATCCGCGCTCTGCGTCTGTGTGAACCAACTTTACCCGAAGTCTGTGTCCAACATCCATCCCCTCAACTCCGCTTATAAGTTTTCCTTCAATAGGCGGATGCATTAGGCGAACCCATGTTCCTTTATCCGATGCACCGGTAACTATGGCATCGAATTCTTCTCCTATCTTTGATTCCATCACCATCGCTGCAGCTGATTTTTCTACTAGCCTCTCTACTTTTTTTGCCGCATCTTCTTCTTTGGTGCAGTGACTTGCCAAAGCTGTCAGCTCATCCGTTGTGTAAGGCATCGATTGTCCCGCCATCGCTCCCTTTAACAGACGCTGTGTTATAAGATCAGGATATCTGCGGTTCGGCGCTGTTGAGTGAGCATAATCTTTAACCGCTAACCCAAAGTGCCCTTCAGAATTCCCCCCTGGAAGTTCTACAACGTATTCTCCCGGTCCTAATAATTTAATTACACTAAGACAAAGATCCGGATAATGTAAAGCATCAGCAGCTTTCGCAGAAAGCAGAAATTGATCTAATGCTTTTGAATCGGGTTGCTGTGGAAGTGTAAAATTATGTTCTTTAGCTAGCTCAACAATCCGATCCCAGCGCTTGGGTGTTTTAACTACACGACGGATCGAAGGTAAATTTTTTGATGCAAGATACCGCGCTGTTACACCATTTGCCGAAATCATAAAATCTTCTATTATGTCTTTCGCGCTGTTCCTTCTTTCTACCTCCAATTCCTTTACATTATCTCCGTCAAAAACCGGATGCACTTCTATTGTCTCTAGATCAAGCGCACCATGTGCATGTCTCAGTGTTTTAAGTTTCTTTGCAATACTATCCTGAAGCCTGAGATTTTCTTCCAGACCTTTAATATCGCCAATCTCTTTCGGCATTTGTCCATTGTCTTCAAGCCACGCGGCAACACTATTATAAGCAAGCTTTGCACGATTTTTCACCATCGCCTGGTATACATCCGAACTCTGCAGCGATCCGTCTTCCCCGATACTCATTTCAACTATAACTGCAAGCCGGTCTGATTCAAAGTTTAAAGATGTAATATCGGTTGAAAGTTTCTCCGGTAGCATTGGAAATATCTGCGCAGCTGTATATACCGAAAGTGTATTGTTTTTCGCATGTTCATCAATCGCCGACCCTTTCTTAACAATAGCATCAACATCAGCTATGGCAATAAGAATATTTACAGAATTTCCGGGCTTCTGTATCGCGACTGTTAGCTGATCTAGGTCCAGCGAATCATCATTATCAATCGAACACCAAAGAAGATTTCTTAGATCCTTCGTTGCCCCTTCAATTTTTGTAACTGCACCATTGATCCTGCTCAGCTCGGCAATGGCCTGGATGGAAAAATCCGGAATCAGCCCTTTCTCTACCATCGCCTTCCTCGCAATTCTCTGCAATATAGATCGATGTTGCCCTTCATCTTTATTCGTCATAATGTTACCACTAATTAAGTTTTATAATTTATTCGTAACTCATTGTTTGTGTCTAGTCAAAACCTCATCCGTACGAAAAATAGCTATTATTAGTTGAAATCAAAAGAATTCTTTACTTATGATTACCAGGTAAAAAGCAATAATTAGTCTGACTTGATGTTCAAATCATTACTTGTTGATTTCAAAAAGTGATTTCTGATTCCATTTAAACTATTTTCATAAGAATTCTTTTGATTTATTCGGAATAAAGTTATATTTCTGATAGATGTGGTTTTGAATAGGTAAAAGTTTCGGGTTCTCTCATTATTAGATTTCATTGCTGGATGTAATTTATCTGTCGGTTATTTTTTTTCAAATTAACAGGAGATATTATGAAGTCGAACAGTGTACTTGTTGTTGATAATGATGAAGAGTTTTTAACATTCGCTTTGAATTTCCTTTCTGTTGGAGTAAAATTTAATCAGGTAGTTTCAGCCGGCTCTTCTGAAGAGGCGGAACTCAAGATCAGAACTTATAATCCCGATATTGTGATCCTTGATTTGGGAATGCAGGGATCAGCAAAGATCTCATCACAAATTAAAAACATCTCAAATACCCCCTTGTTACTAATGACAAGCTACTATGAAAATGAGGATTACATTAGCTTAGTAACAGAGATGGGAGCCAACGGATTTTTTCTTAAGGACGAAGTTAAAACTGCTCTTCCTAAACTGATTGGGTTCTTCAATACAGACTTCTATGATCAGCTAAGGAGCAATTTATATATAATGAATTAAAATATTATATATAGATAAAAAAATGCAGCTTGTCCCTCGTCAAAACCCTATCCGTATTAAAAACAGCTAAATTCTGCTAAATTCAAAAGGATTTCTTACTTATTTTTACCGGGGCAAATGTTATAATCAGGCGGGATAAATGCTCAAAACCTTGTATTTAATTATCAAATTGTCCTTCAAAAACAAGATTCAATTATTATTAGAAGTGATAATGCTGGCAAAGCAATTAGAAATATATCAGCGAACCGTTCCTAAACTAAAAACATATAGAATTGACCGAATGTTTTTCAGTCTTATTATGGATTTGTTTTCAAATTGGAAGGCGAGAATATTTATTGTAAAACCGGAGCCTGTAATTAAATGGTATCGAACAGCATTCAGAATCCATTGGAGATGGAAGTCTAGACAAAAAGGAGAAAGACCGAGGATAAGCAGAGAGGTGATAAATCTGATAAAGCAAATGGCGAATGATAATCCATCATGGGGATCTCCGCGGATTCATGAAGAATTAAAGAAACTTGGTTTTGATTTTTCTGAATCAACCGTACAAAGATATATGCCTAAGAAAGGAAAAAGAAACAATGGCCAGAATTGGAAAACCTTCCTAAAGAATCAATCAAAAGAAATTATTTCTATAGATTTCCTAACGGTTCCCACAATTAATTTTAAGTTGATATATGTGTTGGTTATGATGGAGCATCATAGGAGGAAACTTATTTACTTCAATGTAATCAAAAATCCAACTGCGGAATGGAGTATATAGCAGATAAGAAATTTATTATTTGATTACAAGCTGCCAAAATATTTAATTAGAGATCGAGACATGAAATATGGAACATTGCTAGGCGGTAAAAAGAATTCCTTCCGAATAGATGAGATTATAACGGCATACCGGTCACCCTGGCAAAATGGTTATTGTGAACGGGTAATCGGAAGTATAAGAAGAGAATGTCTTGATCATGTTATAGTATTAAATGAGAGTCATCTAAGAAATGTACTGTCTGAATATGTCTCTTACTACAATAAACATCGAACTCATCTTGGTATCAATAAAGATTCACTTGAAGGCAGACCTATTCACGCAGAAGGAACGATTTATAAAGTTCCTACTTTAAATGGACTTCATCACGTTTACTTTCGGAAAGCCGCTTAAGATCTTTTATCGTTTATGAAATTATTAGAATATTTTCTGGGGATAGCTATGCACTTTGGGGAATATTTTGTTCAAAAATTGAAGAATTAATGTTGGCAACTGTGGAAAGCAACGCTAGAAATTCTAAATCAAGAAAATAACCTCATAATTAAGAGCTCTTTTTATGCCGGATGTGGAAATGAATAGGGACAACATTCTTCAACTTTGTATTCTGAAACGTAGTAAGTGTGGCAATTTTATCCGGATTCAGTATTCTTTTATATACTTCATTTCCCTCGCGAATCCGGGGTAACAGTATTGAATCCTGGCTGATTATATCAATAATAATAACACATGCCGCTAAAGTAATAGCTATAACGGTTAAACGGAGCAAATTTTTGAATACCTTCTATCGCCTTTCCGAATCACTCTGGAAAACCTGTTTATTGCTGTTATTCAACTTATTTTGTTTGTTTTTACTTTATAGAAGATTCATTATTGAAACAAATGATTAATTTATATGCATTAAATTTAATAAATGTGATCGATTTAAATATCATTCGTGACCCTGAAAGATGTAGTTCCTTTTTCATCCCTTTGACCGATTGAATTTACTTACTAATTCGATGTATCTTTTCTTCGAAGATCAAACTCTTAAGACAATTACCAAGAGTATTTCAATGGTCTACAATTAGTAAAACAATCGCTGTACTCATTTTGGTAATTAAATGATACGACGGAACCAAAAAAAGGAGTAACATTATGCGTTATTTATTTGCAATTATTGTAGCACTTTTCCTTACAGGTGCTTTAGCTGCACAAGTGCATGGTAATCTCAAGGTGAACATAGGTACCCAACCAATCTGGGGACCCACAGGTTATGATCACGTTGACAATTATTATCTTCCGGATATAGAGACATATTACAATGTTCCCTCACAAAGTTATTACTACAATGAGGGAGGAAAATGGAAGAGCAGTAAAACTTTGCCTTCAAAATATAGTAATTATGATTTATATAATTCTCATAAAGTAGTGGTGAACGAAAACCAGCCATGGAAAAATCATGCAACCAATCAAACTAAATATGCATCGTATAAAGGTCAGCACGATCAGACGCCCATCCGGGATAGCAAAGATTCAAAATATTTTGTAAACAAAAACCATCCTGAGCATAACAACTGGGTTAAGCAGCAAAAAAATGACAATGGCAAGAAGTAATAATAGCCGGAATATATAAATGTAAAAATTGAAAACAGGTTGGAATATGAAGAATGAGCAATGAATTTCTCAAGTGTAGTTCATTTTTCATTCGTTAAAATGATCGATTCTATTTGTATCCGATTGAATATGCAATTTATTTTTGAAGCGTTAACTTAATAAAATATTATAACAATTATAACGGAGAGCAATCATAAAAGGTAATGATAAAATACTTAAAGCCCTGAATTCGCTTTTGGCAGATGAACTGACAGCTATAAATCAGTACATGGTACATTCTGAAATGTGTGAAAACTGGGGTTATGGTAAACTACATTTAGCTATTAGAAAACAAGCAATAGATGAAATGCACCATGCTGAATGGCTTATCGAGCGAATTATTTTTCTTGATGGCTCCCCAACTGTATCCAATCTTAATTCCATTTCAATTGGTAAGACTGTTTTAGAAATGATTAAAAACGATGGTAACGATGAAAATGAAGCTGTAAAGAAATATAATGAGGCAATTAAACTTGCTCATGAGATTGATGACCAGGGCACTGTTGATCTTCTAATCAAGATACTTAAAATGGAAGAAGGTCATGTTGATTGGGCCGAAATACAACGTGTGCAGATTGATCAAATGGGGATGGAAAATTATTTAACAAATCAGGCTGAGGGAGTAATAAGTTGAGTGGAAAGAAATAATGAATTTTTGAAATACGTTCCAATTTTTTTAGACCTTGGGGAAGCCCAGTTAGATAAAATTGCGAATATAGGATCACACTATGAATATAGGAGAAATACTGTAATTCTTTCCGAACTTGAGGACTGTAAGGGATTATTTATTATAGCAAAAGGAAAAGTAAAGGTGTCTCGTTATAATGATGAAAACAATGTGGCAATTCTGGCTATCCTTAATGAATCTGATATTTTCGCTGAAATGTCTATTCTGGATGGGTTTCCTTCTACGGCGACATTTACTGCTATAGAAGATTCAGAAATATTTTTAATAAAAAGAGATAAATTTTTACAACTGCTTAATAGTAATCATGATGTTGCTTACTCATTGCTGCAGGAATTAACAAAACGACTTAGAGATGCTAATATTAAGATTAAATCACTTGGTATAAAGGATTCTGAAGGGAAAATTGCTACAGTATTAATTCAGTTGGCTGATGAAATTGGGAAAATAACACATGGAAAGGTGGAAATTGAAAAACTTCCATTGCAATATGACCTCGCAAATATGGCTGGAACATCAAGAGAAACGATATCCCGAACCTTACACACTTTTGCAAAAAAAGGATTAGTGGAATTGAAAGGTTCCCGATTACGAATTTTGAATTATGAGAAATTCAAAGAAGCCTATATTTAGCTTTTAGGATATTAAATATGCGCATATTGTCCCCGTTTTCAGTAGTAGTCCCTTTTTCATCCTTTTGCTCTATAGAACAATTCTAATTTCATTCATATTATATGATCATGTTAAGAAACAATTATAGAATAAATGGATCAATTAAATTATAAAGGAGTTATCTATGAATACGATGAAACTTAAAGGAAGCTGGAATGAAACTGCAGAGAAACTCAAGCAACAATTTGCAAACCTGACTGATGAGGATACTCATTTTCCTAACGGGAAGGAAGATGAAATTATGGGAAGATTGAAGGGAAAAATTGGCAGTACAAAGGAAAAATTGCGTAAGCTAATTTCTAAATTATAAAACAATGCTGCCCAAAGATTGGTATAAAAAAATAATCGATATAAATACAAATCAATTGATGGACGATGACATTCTTTGGGCAGGTATTATTTTATCAATGTATTGACAATATAAATTGGGAATATTTGGTAAAGAATAAATATGATTGAGGGAGAAATCTATGGAAACTATTTTCGAACATGATGTGACAAAGCTTGAGATTGAAATGTTAACTTCGTGTGCTCCTAATAAAACGAAGAGGGATAAAGATAGATACCTTAAATACAGCGATATCAATACAATTAATTCCGATCTTTATATGCTTTTCATTATAAGAAACCAGAATGAGAAAGCTGAAAGCTATCTTCAAAAAGTAAAAGAACGGGAAAATAGTGTTTATTTCTTTTAGCCTCTTCACCTCCAAGATGTAGTCCCTTTTTCATCCCTTTGCCCGATTGAATTATTTTATTTCTCTTGATACTTTATTATAGAACTTAAAAATTGAAAATTAAAAGGAAAGGAGGCTTAATATGTTATACACTATCGCTAGAGATTGATCCGAATTATGTGCAGTATAAACAATAGTTATGTCTATAAAGGGAATTATTATCATAAAAGTGAATATCAATGAAAGCTAGGAGTCATACAAAAAAATTTCCTATCGTTTGTGTGGGCGGTTCGGCTGGTGGTCTCGATGCCTATGCTAGGTTACTAAAGCATCTGCCAGCCAATATGGGTGTTGCTATTGTCATCGTTAATCACTTGAGGACCGTAGCCACTCATCTCCATGAGATTCTCCCAAGCTATACAAACATGCCGGTTGAACTAATCACAGAAAGATTACTTATCGAACCCAACCATGTGTTCATCATCCCAGAACAACGGGATTTGCATGTTCTTGATGAAGAGTTCCGTCTAAAACCTATATCAAAACCCAGAGGATGGCCTGACGTGATTACGGTTTTTCTGCGTTCCCTAACTCAGCACTGGAACGGTAAACTTATCGCTGTTATTGTCTCCGGTTATGATGGTGATGGGGCAGCCGCGCTTTGCGGCATAAAAGAAGTGGGGGGCATTACAATCGCGCAGAAGCCGGAAACAGCCGGGCAGGCGGATATGCCAGAGAGCGCAATGGCAAGTGGTTGTATAGATTTTGTTCTATCACCTGAGGATATTGCAAAAGAAATTATTCGGATTGCAAACTCAATTGAATAAAAGAATATCCTATTCTAAAAAAAGTGGTAACTTTTCGGTAACCTGTCCCTATTCAAAAGCTTATCCATACGAATAATTATTTAATGATGTTGGAAATTACTTAATAAAGGATAATCTTTAGTTATCCTTTATTCACTTTTAATTACATGGTTCTTTCCATAAAGGGTACTCATCTCGGAATCGATAAAGATTCACCTGAAGGAAGGCCAATTCAAACAGAAGGGACGATTTATAAAGTACCTGCCGTTAATGGATTTCACAACGTTTACTTCCGGCAAGCTGCTTAAATCCTTTTTCCGATTGGGAAAATTTTAATGAAACCATGAATGGACTTGTCCATAGTCATAACCCCATGTGTGTTTATAATAACTAAATATCGCCGAACTAAAAAGGATTTACTATTTTCTTTGGCAGGCTTATAACACTTACACAACCCTTCTTACAAGATGGGTATGTAGTGTGTTGCAGAAATTATATTAACGCAACTCTTTATTTTAATTCAATATATAAATAAATTTTATCATGAAAACTTTAACACTTACCGCAATAGTTAGTTCAGATAATCCTGAGGCAATTAAGAAAACGCTTCGAAAATTCATTCCCAACGGGTCAATTAAAAAAACGGAACAAGGTTTTCTTATAGAGGCAACTATACAAGGTGAAAGCGCCAGAGATCTGAATCGAGCGCTACTATCTGCATTGCGTAAGGTGGAGCGCAAAACCCGTCTACGCTCTGAATGGATATCCGGAGGAAAAGCCGAACGATTTTTTGATTATGTACCGAAGGGATCGCGAAAAGTCTGATTCAGTGCGTTGCGGCATAACTACTAATGATATTTTAAATACGATTAATCTTATTTGTTTTTTTTGTAAATTATATCTAAATGCATGAAATGAATTATAAAAAAAATCAAGTTATATTTATCAGGGATATTATATGAATGATAAATCAAAACCCACTGTATTCTCTCGCCGAGGTTTCATTAAAGGCATTGGTTCTGGAGTTGTTGGAAGCTATATGGCCGTACCCGCTCTATCTATGATTTCCAGGAAAGTCATTGACGAAATAGAAAATGAAAGCACCAACAAAGAACCGCTTGCTCTTAAAATTAATGGAAAAAAAGTCAGCCTGCTGGTTGAACCTCGGACTACCTTAGCTGAACTACTACGTAATAGGTTAAAATTAACCGGCACTAAAATAATCTGCAATCAGGGCGACTGCGGAGGCTGTACAGTTTTAATGGATGGTAAAGCTGTATTCTCTTGTCATCTTCTTGCACTTGATGCCGCGGAAACAGAAATAACAACTATCGAAGGATTATTGTTCAAAGGGAAACTTCACCCTATTCAGGAAGCATTTGCTGAACATGACGGAATGCAATGCGGATTTTGCACGCCCGGACAAATTATGTCTGCGCAAGCTATCCTGATCAAAAATCCAAAACCATCTAAAGAAGAAATTCTAGATGGTATGTCAGGCAATTTATGCCGGTGTGCAGCTTATCCGAATATTCTTAAATCCGTTGTTGCTGCTGCAGGCAAAAATAAATAATCAGACAATTAATATTATTTGAAATAAATATTTAATATGGAGAGGATATTATGCCTCGCAAAATTGTAAAGTCCAAATTTTTCTTTGAAGAAGATTACATCGAAACCATTGCTGAAGTATCTAATGAAAAATATAAAGACTGGCCAAACAACGATAAACTGAAAGTGGTGGGAAAACCTCTTTCAAGAATAGATGGCTATGACAAAACAAGCGGTACCGCCGTTTATACTTTTGATGTTCAGCTCCCCGGAATGGCATACGCAAGAATTTTAGGCTCTCCCTTGCCTAATGCTAAAATTAAAAAAATCAATATTAAAAAAGCCAAAGATCTGTCCGGTGTTCTTGATATTTTAACTTCAGAAAATACTCCGAAGATTTCCTGGTATAACAATACTACTCTTTTATTTGATCCCCATCTCCGCTGTGAAGGAGATGAAGTAGCCGCGGTCGTTGCTGAAACAGAACAGATTGCCCTTGAAGCTTTGGATTTAATTGAAATTGAATTTGATGAATTACCATTTGTATCCGCAGCTGAAGATGCTCTTAAAGATAAGTCAGTCAAACTTCATGAATCGGGAAATATAGTTAGAGGTAAACCCGACGAATATAACCGCGGAAATGTTGATGACGGATTTAAGGGTGCGGATATTGTCCTTGAAGATAAATTCACAACTCAGATTGCTGTCCATAATCCGACTGAAGTCCATTGCAGTGTTGCAAGCTGGGTTGGTAGCAAACTTAAAGTATGGGATTCTACCCAGGCCGTTTTTGCTGTTCGGAATACAATTGCTGAAAGTTTAAATATGCCTGAAAGCGAAGTCACAATAATTTCCACATATATGGGAGGCGGTTTCGGTGGTAAACTTGAAGCAGGAAAATACTCGGTTATTGCAGCACTGCTGGCTCGGAATATAAACCGTCCGGTTAGAATTTCCGTGGATCGTAAACAAATGAATTTGATTATGGGAAATCGGCCCGATTCAATTCAAACACTTAAAGCTGGCGTCAAAAAAGATGGCACCTTAACTGCCATGACATTAACTTCCGTTGCAGCCGTAGGTGCTTATCCCAATGGGGGCGGTTGTAGCAATCCGATAAGGCAAGTATATAAATGTCCGAATGTTAAAACAACAGAATATAGCGTGATGATAAATGCCGGTAGAGCTCGTGCTTTCAGAGCCCCGGGAAATGTTCAGGGAACATTTGCATTGGAATCTCTTATTGATGAATTAGCTGAAAAAGTTGGAATGGATCCTCTCGATTTTAGATTAAAAAATTATTCTGAAACTGATCCCATTTCTGGTAATCCCTGGTCAACAAAATTATTAAGAGAAGCGTATAAAAAAGGTGCAGAGGCTTTCGACTGGTATAAAAAAAGAAAAATTCCCGGATCGGACACCGGATACCTCAAACGCGGTATCGGTATGGCCTCCCAGATTTGGGGCGGCATTGGCGGCCCTCCGGCAAATGTTACTTTGAAGCTTAATAACGATGGAAGTGTTATTGTTCTTGGCGGGACTCAGGATCTCGGTACCGGCACGTATACTTTTCTGGCTCAGATAGTTTCCGAGGTGCTTGAAATAGCAATCGAAAAAATGCAGGTCATTATAGGCGATACTTCAGCAGTACCGTATGGTCCACAAAGCGGTGGAAGTATAACTTCCCCTACACTTTCACCCGCTGCAAGAGATGCCGCCGAACAAATGAAGAGTAAAATAATTTCTGGAGCATCCGCTGTTTTGGACCTTCCCGAAGATCAACTCGTTTATAAGGATGCAGTAGTTTATGCTAAGGATGATAAATCTAAATCCATTTCCATTCCCGATTTGATGCGCAAGATGCATGAACAAATGTTTATTACTAATGGTACCAGAAGTCCAAACCCCGAACATTATGCCTTAAATACTTTCGGTGTGCAGTTTGCCGAAGTTGAAGTTGATACCGAAACAGGGAAGATAAGAGTACTGAAAATCGTTGCCGCCCATGATATTGGACGCGTCCTTAATTGGAAGACCTGTGAAAATCAATTCCACGGGGGAATTATACAGGGACTTGGCTATGCATTAATGGAAGAAAGGATTTTGGACGACAATACATGTAAAGTACTCAATACTAATTTCCATGAATATAAAATCCCGACCATAAAAGATATTCCCGAAATTGAAGTTTATGTCGTTAGTACTGGCGATATTTTGTTGAGCAATACCGGCGTTAAAGGAATGGCTGAACCTGCAATCATTCCTACTGCTGGTGCAATAGCGAATGCTGTCTATAATGCGATTGGGAAAAGAATGAAAAGTTTGCCGATGACTCCGGATAAAGTTCTAAATGTCCTTTACAGCTTATAAATTAAATTTGTTTTAAGGATGAAATCATGAATAATTTTAGATATCTTCAGCCAAAATCTTTACAGGATGCAGGCAATCTAATGCTGGAAAATAAAAATAACGCGTTATTATTTGCAGGCGGTACTGATGCACTCGGCTTAATTAAAAATAAAATTGTTGTCCCTGATAATGTGGTTAATTTGAAATTAATAAAAGATCTTGAAGGTATAAAATATACGCAGGGCAAAGAAATTAGGATTGGGGCACTGGAAAAAATTGTGGATATAGCCGATAATCCGGTTATTAAAGAAAAATTTTCTGTTCTGGCACAGGCAGCAAAACAAATTGCGTCGCCGCAGTTCAGGAATATTGCAACTGTTGGAGGTAATTTATGTCAGAGACCAAGATGCTTTTATTTCAGAGGTAATTTTCATTGTATACGGAAAGGAGGCGAGATTTGTTATGCAGAAGCTGGAAATAATAAATATCATTGTATTCTGGGAGGCGGTCCATGCTATATTATTCATCCTTCCGACTTAGCTGTTGCATTACTGTCTTTGGATGCAAAATTGTCTGTTTATTCCGGAGGTAAATCTAAAATCATCCCGATCGGGGAATTCTTTGTCCTCCCTAAAGTTGATCATACAGTAGAGAATATTCTAAAGCCTGGCGAAATACTGGAAAGTGTAATTATCCCTGAACCTGAAACAGGCAGCAGAAGCATGTACATAAAATTCATGGAAAGGGAAGCATGGGATTTTGCTATGGTGAGTGTTGCTGCTGTAATTAAAAAATCAGGAAATAAAATATCAAAAGGAAGAGTTGCCTTTGGAGGTCTTGCTCCAATTCCCTGGCAAATTGATGGACTTAATAAAACCTTACCCGGTTTATCTAAAGATGAAGATAATATTACTACCTTTTCTAAAAAATACTTTAATGATGCCACTCCGTTGGAAATGAATAGTTATAAAATCCCATTAATTAGAAATTTATTAAAAAGGATACTGATTGATCTTA
>OBLW0100001812.1_pt1 | contig 17861 bp, 10 predicted proteins | sample 1520161 | NCBI WGS metagenome assembly OBLW01 (sample SAMEA3539309, study PRJEB22396) | soil metagenome | biome: tundra; feature: field; material: soil | place: USA | collected 2010-05 | depth 0.15 m | reverse complement strand
GCTTGGAGAGCGATGCCGGCGGTGCCATCCTGGCTGGCGTCGTCCACCAGGATCATGTGGAACTCGCCAGGATACTGCTGCGCCGCGAGCGAGCCCACGGCGCGCCCCACGACATCCGCCTCATTGCGTGCCGGCACCACCGCCGTCACGGAGGGTGCGGGAACTTGCAGGGCAGGGTGGCGGACGTCGGGCCGCATCCGCCAGAAGGCGCCGCGCGCCAACACGAGGTACAACCAGATGGCGAGGGACGCGGCGCCGATGGTCGTCAGGAACATTCAGCACTCAATCAGGTGGGACAGACCATCGCCTTTCGTGGTCTGTCATGCTTCGAACGCACGGCTGAGTAACAGACGACAAAAGGCGATCGTCTGTCCCACCTACTCTTTGATGCCATTCATCACCTGGAGCATGTCGCGATGAGCCAGTACGGCCGCCGCTTCGCGCTGCATGAGTTCGAAATAGCGGCGTGCGAACCCGATGCCTTGTGGCGCCGGGGACAGCAACCCGCGCGCCTGAGCGACGAGCCGCTCGGCGTCCTCTTCGGCGATCGGCGGCGCTTTCTGCGCTAACGCTTCATCGACCATCACGATGAATGCCGAAAGTTCGCGCAGCCATTGGAACGCCGGGTCATCCATCACGAGGTTGAGGTATTGTCCCGTGCTGGTGATGGGCGCCACATCGCGTTCGTAAGCGGCGCGCTCCAGTTCGAGGAGAGATTTGTGGAGACGGAGCATTCCGTCGCGCATGGTTTTGAGGCGGGTGCGGAAGTCGGACACGCGACTATCGTATCGTGAAAGGAGATGAGTTTTCTCGACAACCTCGAAAATAACCTGAAGAACCTGGAATCGAGCGAGCAGGGCAAGGAAGACGCGGAGCGCGCCCAGCGCACGCGCGAGAACGAACGCGCCCAGGCGCAGGCGGTGGCCCCGTTCGCCGAACAGCTCAAGCGGAGCCCGTACACCGCGGAGTTGCTCAAGCAGGCGGCGCGGGTGGGTTTCAGCCTGCGTACGAAAGTGCACATCGCTTGGCTGGGCTCCACGCTGCGCCTGGAAGCGCGCGACAAGCGGCTCGAACTGCGCCCGACACCCACGGGCATTGTCGCCGGCTATATCGAGAACGGCCGGGAAACGCGCACCGAACCTTGCGACCTCAACGGTAGTCCCGAAGACATGGTCCGGCAGTGGCTGGCCTAGGCCGAATCCGCCTTGGGCTGGATAGTATCTTATACCTATGCAGAAACCCGCTTTTGACCCCGGCCTGACGCAGCAGTACACCGGCAACTTGCGGCGCGTCATCAATAAGGACGGCACCTTCAATGTGCGCCGCCGGGGCGCCACGTGGCGCGACTTCCATCCCTATCTGCACTTGATCGACCTGGGGTGGATCCCATTCTTCGGCGTGTTGTTTCTGGGCTACCTGGCGGTGAATACGCTGTTCGCGCTGGGCTATTTCTGGCTTGGTCCGGGGCAGTTACAGGGAGGCGATGCGTCCACGGAATCCGGGCGATTCCTCAACGCCTTCTTCTTCAGCGCGCACACGCTGAGCACCGTCGGGTATGGCAGCATTTCGCCGAAGAGCCTGGGGTCCAACATCGTGGCGTCGGTCGAGTCGCTGGTGGGTGTATTAGGATTCGCCGTGGCCACCGGGCTGTTGTTCGGGCGCGTGTCGCGGCCCTCGGCCAAAATCGGCTTCAGCGAAAAGATGCTGGTAACGCCCTATCAGGAGATCACCAGCCTGCAATTCCGGGTGGTGAACCGGCGGCGCAACGACCTGATGGAGATTGAAGCCCGCGTGTTGCTGATGACGGTGGAAGAGAAGGACGGGCAGCCGGCGCGCAGTTATCGCCAGCTCAAACTGGAGCGCGAGCAGGTCCTCTTCATGCCGCTCACCTGGACCATCGTGCACCCTATCGATAGCGAAAGCCCGCTGTACGGGCTGACGGCGGAGGATTTCCGGCGGGTGCGGGCGGAGGTGATGATTCTCATCAAGGCGTACGACGATACCTTCAGCCAGACCGTGCTGGCGCGCTATTCCTACCGCTACGATGAAATCGGCTGGAACCGGCATTTCGCCCCGGCCTTCTCGGTCGATTCCGAGGGCGACCTCGTCCTGGAATTGCAAAAGGTGGGGCAGATCAGCGACTCCAACACGTGAACGCGGGCGCCGGCGCGCGCTATCTTGGAAGAGATGAACTACCGCGACTTAGGACGTACGGGCTGGAAGGTTTCCGACATCAGTTTTGGCGCGTGGGCGATTGGCGGCGCGTGGGGCAGCGTGGACGACACCGAATCCCTGGCCGCGTTGCACGCCGCCGTCGATTGCGGCGTCAACTTCATCGACACCGCCGATGTCTACGGCATGGGGCGGAGCGAGCGCCTGATCGCGCAACTGAAGCGCGACCGCAAGTCGGAGATCATTGTCGCCACCAAGGCGGGGCGCCGCCTCTCGCCGCACACGGCAGACGGGTACAACGAGCGCAATCTCACCGGCTTCATCGAAGACAGCCTGCGCCACCTGGCGACCGATTGCCTGGACCTGGTGCAACTCCACTGCCCGCCGACGGACGTGTATTACCGGCCGGAACTTTTCGGCGCGCTGGACCGCTTGGTGGAAGCCGGCAAACTGCGCTATTACGGCGTGAGCGTGGAGCGCGTGGAAGAGGCGCTCAAAGCCATCGAATACCCCAACGTGCAGAGCGTGCAGCTTATCTTCAACTGCTTCCGGCAGCGTCCGGCCGAATTATTCTTCGAACAGGCCAAACGCAGGCAGGTAGGTATTCTGGCGCGGGTTCCGCTGGCCAGCGGCCTGTTGAGCGGCAAGCTCACCCGCGATTCCCAATTCGCCAGTGACGACCACCGGCAGTTCAACCGTCACGGCGAGGCCTTCGATGTGGGCGAGACCTTCTCCGGCGTGGACTACGAAACCGGCCTCGGCGCCGTCGAAGAGATCCGTGGACTGCTGCCGGCGGGGGTCAGTATGGCGCAATTCGCGCTGCGCTGGATTCTGATGCACGATGCCGTGACCTGCGCCATCCCGGGCGGCAAGCGGCCTTCGCAGGTGCGGGACAATTGCGCGGCGAGCGATCTGCCGCCGCTGAGCGATGGGGCGATGGCGGCGATTCGCGGCGTGTACGATACGAAGATTCGCGCGTCGGTGCACCAGCGCTGGTAAAACAAGTTTCTCTTAAAGACGCCAGGTTCGCCAAGATAAGATCGCAGAGATTAAGATTGCAAAGATAAATAAATATATGAAGGCCGAATAAGTGGCTGGACCTATCACTCATGAATGCTCAAGGGCTGTTTGTTTCTAGCGTTTTCGCAAGTATCAGTTTCTTCCTCGCGACCCCGGCGGCCTGTCAAAGCCCGCCGTCCGCTGCAACGTCTCGGGCGGCGCTTGGCCGCGCCTCGCGGCCCGCTGTGAAGGATCTCCCTCTCCGTGTCGCCATGCCCGATCCCCTGGTGGCAGACGGCGGCCAGCGCGTTACCACAGTCGATCAATGGAGGCAGCGGCGCGAGCAGATGATACAAATCCTGGAGGAGTACGAGTATGGCCACATGCCACCGCCGCCGGGCAACGTAAAGGGACATGAAGTCGCGTCCAAACCACTGATGGATGGCAAGGTAAAGTATCGTCTGGTGCATCTGACGTTCGGCCCGGAGGAGAAGCTGGGTTTCGACCTTGGCATCTTTACACCGGCGGAAACAGCTACCGTGAAAGGGCCGTTTCCGACCTTGATTACCCTCTCCTTCGGCGTGAACGAAAGCGCCGCCAGCCGCTACCAAGTCGCACTGGACCGCGGCTACGCCGTGGTGCTGATTGGCTATCAACAGTTAGGCGCGGATAATCCAACCTATCGAAAGACGGCTTTCTTTCCCGCTTATCCGGATTACGATTGGAATGACTTCTCCGCCTGGGCGTGGGGGATTTCGCGGTGCGTGGACTTTCTGCAAGCCGATCCACTTACCGACAAATCGAAGATCATGGCCATGGGCGTATCGCGCCTGGGCCAGGCCGTCCTGCTCGCGGGTGCGGTCGACGAGCGAATCGCGCTGGTGGCCCCGGTGGGTGGCGGCATGGCGCTGCGCTTCAGCGGCAAGGGCCGGGGCAACGGGCAGGGCATCGACGAAATCGTCGACCAGAACACATATTGGTTCGGTCCCCGGTTCGCGGAGTTCCGCGGGCAGACCGACAAACTGCCCAGCGATCAACACTGGCTCCTGGCCCTGGCAGCCCCGCGGCTATTTATCCTGTGCAACGCCCTGAGCGACCAGTACGGCAACGCCAACGCGGCGGTGCAAACCTATCTGGGCGCCAAGAGTGTCTATGCCTTCCTCGGCGTCCCGGACAACCTCGGCGTCAGCTTCCGGCCCGGTCAGCATGGGATGAACGCCACAGACTGGGAAGCCATCCTGGACTTCGCCGACCAGAAACTGCTCAAGCGGGGCGGAAATCGGCGATTTGACCAATTGCCGCCCGCGGAGCAGTTGCACTGACATCACTGCATCCGAACAACGGTAAAGTCCTCCATCAGGCCATAAGGCAACTGGGCGTACCCGGTGCCGGGCGGCATGGTTGCTGGCGCATTGCGGACGTTGCCCGGCGAGGCCATCCCGCGGCTGATATTGCCGTGATGCGGGCCGAGCAGGTTCCGCAACGAACCCGTCACCAGTACCTGGATCTCGTTGCGGCCGCTCTTGACCAGTCCGTCGATCGGGACCTCAAACGGTTGCCAGCCGATGATGCCCGCGGATTTTCCGTTCACGCGGACCTCCGCTACCGTGCCGTCCCACTTGCCCAGCGCGACCTTGTACTTCCCACCGCGCTGCAACACAAAAGTTTTTGTGTACGAGACCGAGCCGGAGTAGAACGGCAGGTTCTGCTCTTTCCACGAGCCCATTTGCAGAGGGGACGCCGGGACGATACGGAAACCCTTCTCCTGCGGGGCCGCACCGAAATCTCCCACGATGTAGACCGGCTCCAGTTCGTTATGCACGGACATAGGCCGCGCGACAATGGTCACGCTGTTGCGCCCCGGCTTCACGTGGCGGCCGATCTGGTAGACCCCGAAATCGACATCCAACCACCACTGACCTCGCTCGCTCTCCACTGGATTCCCGTTCACCGATACTTTCCAGAGCGGCGTGCGCTCCACCACGGCGCGCAGGGATGCAGTGTTGACACCCTCCGCGACGTCAAACCAGAACGTCGCCTCGAAGCCGGAGTCCGGGGCGAACTTGTTCCGATCGAGAATGGAAGTCTTGAATTGCACTGCCGTCGTCCACGGGTCGCCCTCCGCGAAGCCGAAAGCCTTGAAAACCTCGTCCGCCGCTTTGAAGAAGTACACGTCCTTTTTGGTTACACCGTTGAGCGTCAGATCGCAGTAGTCGATACGGATGGCATTCGGAGAAGTCCGTGCGACTGTCAGCGGCGAGCGCGACTCCACGGCCTGGCCGGCGGCCGGTTGCGGAGTGGCTGCGGCCGGACCCGGTACATCCTTAGCCACCAGCAGCAGGCTGCCGGCAGGAGGAAGCGCCACCGAGAATTCCAGAGATCCCGCCGCGACGTTGGCGGGATAGGGCGAAGTGCGGCCCGTTAGCAGGTCGAGCTTCTCGACAGACTTGCCCTTCGCTTTGACAGTTGCGGAGGCAGCCGTCTCGAGGCTGGAGTTCGCGAAGAACCACAGCTCGCCGTCCGTTAGCCGGCGGTGCTGGTGAAACAGCATCTCTCCCGCCGACGTGATATCCGGGTTCGCCGGTTCTTCCCCCTGCCGCGCGATCGAAAGCCCACCTGGGGCTCCATCGACGAGCAATTCTCCCGAGGCATAAGAGGTCAACTTCCCACCCGCTTGCATGTATTGCCGGATCAACTTCGCGGTGGCAGCATCCAGATTCTCCGTACCGGGCGGCAGCACCACGACGTCATAGGATCGTTTGCCCACCACGAACTGCTTGCCATCCACTTTGCCATGATCCCTGATGATGTTCTCGCTGCCGAGATCGAATTCGACCTGCGAGTGGGCTAGCCGCGTGATGAACTCCTGGAACGCGTTGCCGATCTCCATCATGCGGGCGTTCGGCCTTGGACCAGCGTACATCCAGGCCGACGTGGTCGGCTCCAGGACGAGGATATGGTTCACTTCGGCGCCGGTGGAAAGCGCCAGCGAGAGGCGCGCGAAGTAATCGCCCAGCACGCCGTAGTGTTTCCACCACGGCTCGTGGTAGCTGAACGATTGTGGATAGTCGTACTTGCGCCCGCCGACGATGGTCCCGAATGAAAGGTGCTGATTCATGGTGTTAATGCCCAGCACGAACTCCCAGTCGCCGAGCCTCTTCATGTCTTCGAAGCGAAGGTCCCAGCCACCGCCGCCGTAGGTTTCGCTGAGGGTTCGCCGCTGGCCGATCTGATTCGCCACGCTGGCCAGTTCCTTTACGCTGCGCACGTTGCCGAATTGCGCGTTCACCTTCTCGTTGAACTGATTGAACAGCATGTCGATGGCGGGAATCTGCGGCCACGCGTACATCGCCATGTTGTCCGGACCCTGCGAGGGATTGGGCCACGCATGTTCCCAGTAATGTCCGGTCCACGCAATGTGCTTGCTCTCGGTATAGTCGTGCCAGGGCTTTGACCAGCGGTCAATGAACAGGTCCAGGAGTACGGAGTAGTAGTTGTGGCGAATCCGCCGCCAATCGCCGATCTCTTCAATCAAGCTGGGCAGGTTCGCCTTCAGATCGTAGCCCCACCGCTTCTGAAACTGGACAAATAGATCCGGCGTGTATTTGATGGCGCCGCGCCCGGGAGGGTTGATGTTCGGCTCATCCGTGAAAATAGCCGGAACGGTGGACCCGAGCTCCGCCCCCAGGGCCTTCTCGTATCCGCGCATCGTAATGTCGATGAATTTCTGGGTGACGCCGGGAAGCAGAAGATCCACGTAGGGGTACCCGGCGTTCCACGAACGCACCGGATATTGAGTGAGACCGAAGCAATAAAACCCGGCCCCCGAAGGCTCGGTCTTTCCCGTGACGTCTTCGAAGCGCTCCCCGACTCGTTGAAGGAGGATCTTGCAGGGACCCTTTTCCTGCAACGCGAGGCCTTGGCCCTGGTTGTAGGATTCGGGCATTTCCGCCGGCACATGGCCGCCCGCGAAGCCGCTCGGGTAAGAGTTCTCGTCGTAGAGATAGACAACCATACCAAGCTTCTTCGCGTGGTCGATGGTGTACCGAATCAATTGGAACCAACGGTCGGAGAGATATTCCGTGATCAGGCCAGGCCGGGGGTGGATGATGAAGCCATGGACTCCCTGTTCGGAGAAATCCTTCAATTCGCGATCGATCATCGCTTCGGTTATCTCGCCATTCCAGACGAAGAACGGGAGAGTACTGAACTCCGCGGGCGGCTTTGGGAACAACGTCCTGAGGCGAGCGAGGGAATCCACCGTCGTCGCAGCCGAAGCGGCAGATAAGAACATCAGCGTTACAACAAGACACTTTCTCATCAGTACAGGTTCCTTACCATTTCTTAGAAGGATGAAGGCGCGCCAGGGCTTTTCAACTGCGGCAGACTTCCACCAGGGGAATGCCCGCCAGTTCACCGAACTTCCTGACCAACTCGCCAAGATGACCGACTCCCAAGGCGCAGTGGTGCGTCGGCCCCTCCTGGCACCACCGGTTCACGAACTCCCGCGGTCCGAGGGGGAACCGCAGGCGCGAATTGGTGTTGCCAATGCGGAGGATTGGCCCGGGGATCGATTCCCCCTCTGCGCAAAGCATTTTGAGGTTGCCCTCAGCGGTCTGGGTCATCCCAACCAAAGTGACCGGGCCGGTCTTGACATTGAACTCCACCGAGACGCCGCATCCGCGTTTCCCGTGGTAGAGACCTAGGCCCCGCAAAACGGGCCGGCTGTCGCTGATAGCGAGGTGGCCCGGGCCGTCATGACCCATGAGCACGAACTGGCTCTTGAAATCCATGGCGTAAAACTCGGTGAAGGACCCGCCGGCGCCGAAGCGGTCGAGGATCATCATTGCCAGGCACGTCTTCAGGTCGCCCTCACCACTAGCGGTAATGCCGCGCGCAGTGAGCAGTGAGTTGCCCAGGATCAAGGCCGCCCCGAGGCGTTCATACGCGTTGCCGTCGAGACCCCGGTAAAAATAGGTCAGGCCGTTCAACGCGAACTCCGCGACCAGGCGATCCAGTCCCGCGGCGACGCGCGCCGCCCAGCGCAAGTCTTCTTCGGGCGCGTTCTCAAGCGTGAAGATCTCGCGCGCTTCTTCCATCTTTCTGTTCACTTCCGCTTCACTCGCCGCCCGCACGCACTTATCGAGGTCGCACATTTCCAGAACCTCGATGTGGGCGCCGGTTTGCGCCGTCACCATGGTGAAGTCCGAGTACATGTCGAGCATGCCCGGATACGTGTGGCCCAGGAAGCCGATGCGGCTGGTGCGCAATGCTCTGGCGACGCCCGCGGCCCGGCACCAATCTTCCAGTTCCGCCCAGGCGACCGGATCGTTGAAGAGCGTTCCGGAAACCACCCGGAACTTCACGCGCGATCGGGCGAAAGCGTTGGAAAGCTCGGGCACGCAGCAGGTAGAACAGTTCGCCAGCCATTCGCCGGTGTCGGTGTTTTCATAGTCCAAGGCTTCGCTGGGTTGCAGGTTCAACACAAGGACCGGAACCTTCGACCGCTGCACGACAGGTAACACCTGAGAGGAGGTTGCATACGTTCCCACGTAGCAGACCAGCAGGTCCAGGTCGGATTGAGCGAATTGCCGACCCGCGGCGGCGGCGGCCTGCGCGCTATCCACCAGCCCGGCGGATATGACTGTGGCGCCGGCCTTGCCGAGTCGCTCCTCCACCGTCCGCTGGTAGCCTTCGAGCCGGTCCCGCAGACCTGGAAACTGCGGCCAATAGGCCGCCAGCCCGATTCCAAAGACACCGGCACGACACCCGGCTTGAACGGCACGGCCGCCGATGAGAGCAGGTTGATCTTTAGTAGTTAGGGTAGCCATAACGCAAAGCCATTATGGGAGAAGTCCGACTTACCCGCCACAGGATTCAAGCGACGCGAAGTCCTTTCACTACATGAAAAACCGTATGGGCCCGTCAATCCGGCGCAAGTGGCTGTAAACAACGTGATTCACCAGTTCAAGCAGGGCCGGGTGGCCCGGGCCGCCCCTTGTGAGAAGCCTGGTATTGTTTTAACATATGAAAACGATGCCGGTGCGCGCCACGTCCGAGCGCTACGTTTGCCAGGCGATCTCTCGCGCCTGCGATGTGCTCGAGGCGTTTCGTGAAGCCGGAGATCCGCTCCGACTCAATGAAGTGGCCGCCAAGACGGGTCTCAGCGTTACTACCGCATTTCGCATCCTCTTTACTTTGGAAAAGCGGGGTCTTGTGGCACGTGTCGGAGACCGCCAGTATCAATTGAATATCCGGCTTCCGAAACGTCGCCGGTACCGCATCGGCTTCGCGGGCCAAAGTAAGGAGTTCGCTTTTTCGCGAGCGGTCGCCGGAGGGGTTGCGGAGGCGGCTTCGAAAGCCGAGATCGATCTGGTCGTACTCGATAACCGCTACAGTCCGAAGATCGCTCTGCGCAATGCGGAGGCGTTCGTGCGCGAGCGCGTCGATCTGGTAATCGAGTTTCAGACCGATGAACACGTCGCGCCCATCATTTCGTCCAAGTTTCTGGAAGCCGGTATTCCGATGGTGGCTCTCGAGATCCCCCATCCCGGCGCTACTTACTATGGAGCAAACAACTATAACGCTGGCCTCCTGGGAGGGCGTTATCTGGGGCGGTGCGCCAAACAACACTGGCGCGGCTCGGTGGACGAGATCCTGCTGCTGGAACTTCCCATGGCTGGAGCGCTGCCGCGCTCGCGGTTGACTGGAACGCTGGCCGGCATTCGCGAAGTTCTCCCGTCACTGGAAGACTCGCGGGTCATCTGGTTGGACGGCAACGGTCAGTTCGGCGGCAGTTTGGAGGCGGTGCGCAAGCACCTTCGCCAGAGCCGTGACCGGCAGTTTCTGATTGGCGCGATCAATGACCCAAGCGCCCTGGGGGCGCTGCGCGCGTTTGAAGAAGCCGGCAGAGCCGAGGCGTGCGCGGTCTTGGGCCAGAACGCATCGGTGGAAGCGCGCGCTGAACTGCGCAAGCCTGGGACGCGCTTTGTCGGGTCCGTGGCATACTTTCCGGAACGCTATGGAGAGGAAGTCATCTCGCTGTGCATCGACATCCTCCAGCGCAAACGGGTTCCACCGGCGGTGTTTGTCAGGCACCAGTTGGTCACCAAGGAAAGCGTAGACCGCCTGTATCCCAACGATGCGCTGATCAGTTCCGGCGAACTGGAACTGCTGCTGCTCAAGTCGCGCTGACACATCGGCTGTGCAGGTTGGCATACGCAACGCGCTTGGGCTGGTTGGCCGGCCGCAAAAAGAATAAGTATTTCATCACGTGAAATTAGGCTACTGCCGCGTCTAGGGTTTGAGACGACCCTAAGCCGTTGGCCTCTTTGGCGCTAAGCAACTGGTAACAAGAATATTAGGTGAAGTTGTCTGTAAAAAGCCTTATTTTTATAGCATGAAATCCGTGCCCTTAGTACGACGGCCCTTGCTCAGCCACGTGTACAAACCTTAACATCGCTTCACGATCGCTTCCTGGCCAGGGACTCAGCAAGTCCGATCGTGGTCCGCGAGTTATTACTTTACTTTGAGTTTCTTCGGCAGGGCAGTCGAACGGAGGTAGAAGGATGAGGTTAGTTTCAGTCGCGCGGCTTCTCGGAATTCTTGGGCTAGCCGCTCTCGCCTGGGGACAAGAGTCCCGGGCGGTCGTCAGCGGAACCGTCACCGACCCGCAAGGTGCGGTAGTGCCCGCGGCCGAAGTCGAGGTCAAGAATCTGGAGACCAATGTGGTCACCAAGGTCGCGACCAATTCAAGCGGCTTTTATACGGTCCCGCCTGTCAATCCGGGGCTTTACTCGATCACAGCGTCAGCTACAGGTTTCAAAACGGTAGTGCGGAGCAAGGTTGAACTCCGGCTGGCCGATCGTGTGGGGCTGGATTTCAAGCTCGATCTGGGGACGGCATCGGAAACCGTGACGGTAACCGGGGAAACTCCCCTGGTGGACACCCAAACGGCAACCACGGGTACGCTCATCAACAACGAGTTGGTGCAGACTCTTCCCACTTTCGGCCGCGACGTTTCTTATCTGGCCCAGTTTACCGCGGGTATTTTTTATACCAACGTCGCGGGGAAGGCAAGCGTCTCAGAGCGGCCCTTTGACGAGGGCGACAACAACTTTAGCATCAACGGCGGCGCAGCCAGCACCAATGAGATGTTGCTGGATGGCGCTCCCAACACGGGCAGAGAGTCGGGATCGCCCACCAACCAAACCATCATGCCCCCGCCTGAGGCGGTAAGCGAGATGAGCATTCTAACGAATCTGTATGATGCCTCGTACGGCCGAACCGGCGGCGGCGTGATCAGCACCAGCCTCAGAAGCGGCACGAACGACTTCCACGGGGCGGCGTGGTGGTACGTGCGCAACCCCGATTTCAACGCGAACCAGTTCGACTCGAACTTAGCCGGGGTGGCCCGCGCATCGTACAAACTGAATCAGGCAGGCGCCATGCTGGCGGGTCCGGTCCGTATTCCGAAGATCTACGACGGCAGGAACAAGACGTTTTTCATGTATACCATCGAGATATTTCGCGACGACAGACCACAGGCGTCCACCACGATCCAGCCCACCGACCTTCAGAAGGCGGGCGACTTCTCCCAGACGTACGCTTCCGGAACGAGCGGGCCTGTCGTGGGGATCTACGACCCACTGACCACGACGCCGAACGGGAGCGGAGGCTATACGCGCACGCCTTTCCCCAACAACGCGATCCCTTCAACCCGCATCGATCCAATCGCCGCCAAGCTTGCGGGTGTTATGCTCGAGCCCAACCTGGGCGTCGTCGCCAGGGGGAAGCCCAACCTGGTCGAGGCTCCCAACTACGATCATGAACCGTACAATGCGCACATCTTCCGGCTGGACCAGGTCTTGACCAATAAGCACCGGTTTTTCGTCAACTTCGACCGCTCCAACCGCCACCAGACAAACGGTCTGGGCAACGATCTTTCCGGTTTTCAGGCCCAGGGGACGCCGTGGGCCACGAACACGTACAAGCATTGGCGCATCAACCACTTAGCGACCGTCAACTTCACCTCGGTCATTTCGCCGACTTTGATCTCCACGGCGCGTGTCAGTTTTAACCGGCATCAGTTCGCGATCGTCCCGTATTCCTACGGATACGATCCGACGCAACTCGGTTTCGCGGCGTCAGAAATCGGCGCGGCCCAGAACCCCAAAACCTTTCCCGCGATCACGTTCTCGGGGGGAGGGCTTTATGCCCCGCTTGGCGGCTCGGCGAATTCCAACGGCCAAACGCTCAATTTCAGCAACACCTGGTCGGCTGGGGAAACCCTGACTAAGGTGGTCAAGGACCACTCCTTGAAGTTCGGCGGCGAGTTCCGAAACATGTTCAACAATCAGTCCACCTTGCCCTCCTTCGGTAACTTTGCGTTTACAACGGGGTTCACGCAGGCAAATCCGCTGGTGGCGTCCGCGTCCTCCGGCGACGAGCTGGCTTCGTTTCTGTTGGGCTATCCGAGCACGGTGAGCAGCAGTTACAACAACGTGAACACCGAAGGGCAGCGTTACTACGACGTCTTCGTTCAGGACGACTGGCGCGTTACGAAGAAGCTGACGCTAAACTTTGGCCTTCGCTGGGACTACGAGTCTCCCATCACCGACCGGTACAACCATTTCGTCTGTGGCTTCGACCCATCGACCGTGAGTCACGTCGGTTCCTCAAGCGGGCCGGCGATCTCGGGCGGACTAACATACTGTGACAGCAGCCACCGGCTGCCTTACAAGCGCGATCTGAATAACTTCGGGCCCCGATTTGGCTTTGCCTATCAGGTTACGCCGAAATTCGTGCTGCGCGGCGGATGGGGCATTACCTATGCGCCGACCGCCGACGTCCCTCCCGCCACGGGGTACAGTTACACAACGTCTCCCAGTACGTCGGTAGGCAATGCCGGCTTCGTGCCGATCACGGTGCCAGGCTGCTCGGGAGCGAACTGCGGGATGCTCTCGAATCCGTTTACCACCGGCATCCTCCTACCCCCCGGCAATTCCCAGGGGCTGCAAACCAACGTTGGGTCGAGCATCTCGTTCATCAACCCGGACCGCGTCATTCCGTACTTTCACAACTTCTCCGCGGGCTTCCAGTACGAGTTGCCCTTCCGTTCGGTTGTGGAAGTCTCTTACAATGGAAACCGCGGCCGCGACATCTCAACATCGAGGAGCCTCGATACGGTCACGTACGGCCAGTACGAAACTAACGGGTCCAACCTGACCGGAACCACGGTGCCGAATCCGTACGCGGGTCTGTTGGCGGGTTCCTCGCTGAACGGCGCGACGATGACGCTTCAGCAATCGCTCCTGCCTTACCCGCAGTTCACCGGGATCACCCAGAGCGGCATGAGCATCGGCACAACCCGGTATGACGGCCTGCGAATCCGGCTCGAGAAGCGCTTATCGGCCGGTCTTTCGGTCTTGGTCACCTACACCAAGGCGAAGAACTGGACCCATAGCAGCTATTTGAACAATGGCATGGATGCGACCGGGCAGTTCATTACGCAGATCGGTGGCCAGCCGCCCACCGTATTTACCGCGGGTCTCACCTACGGCATCCCGTTCTTCAAGAATTCCAAGGGCCTGATCGGCGCGGCCTTGGGCGGATGGCAATTCGCGTCAACCGTCAACTACAGTTCGGCTGGAATGATCGCCGTCAGCGGCGCGACTTCGACCGGGATCAACCCCCAAATCTCCGATCCGACGTACCAACATTGGTTCAATACCTGTACTTACAACAACACCACCGGCCTGCGCCAGAACTGCCAGAGTTCCACGGAACCCGTCGCCTGGATCATTCAGAAGCCGTTTACCCTGCTCTTTGCGCCGAACCCGCAGTTTTTCGGTCTTCGGGCCATGTCCTGGCCGCACTGGAATGGTACGTTGTTCAAGGCGTTTCGGATCCATGAGCGTTTGCGAATGGAGTTGCGCGCCGAAGCGTTTAACGTGACCAACACACCGGAGTTCGGTGCGCCGACCGTGAGTGCCACATCGAGCCTTTTCGGCGCCACCACTTTGACCCAGTCCAATGACGCGCGAAACATTCAAGTGAGTGCGAGAATCACTTTCTAGCCGGATCCCGGGCGGAGTTCGGCGGTTCCGCTGCACCGCGGGGGCCGCCGGATCGCGACCCCACGCGCCATCTGGAGGACATGAAGCGCCCCGCCGAGATGACCGAGACCGATCATGGAATGCGGCCATATTTTCGATGGCTATAAAAGGAGTTGCAGATGTTTGTAAGAAAGCTGAATCTTGGAGTTCCGGTTGCCGTGGCCGCCATGTTTGCCGTTGTGCTGCCGGCGTCCGCCCAGACCTCTCTGCTTGAGGGGTTTAAGGAGCCGCCGAATATTGCCCGGCCGCGGGTTTACTGGTACTGGCAGAACGGCAACATCACCAAGGAAGGGTTGACCAAGGATCTGGAATGGATGCATCGTGCCGGGATAGGTGGCGTGGAGACCTTCGACGTAACAATGGCGACGCCGAACGTGGTGGAACCCCGGCTGCTCTATATGCAGCCGGGCTGGAAGGATGCGTTCCACCATGCGCTTCAGGTGGCGGACAGGCTGGGCATGACGACGACCATCGGAGCCGCGCCTGGATGGAGCCAGACGGGCGGGCCTTGGGTGAAGCCGGCCGACGCGATGAAGAAGTTTGTCTGGACCGAGACGGCAGTGGCGGGCGGCAAGCGCGTTCAGGGCACACTGCCGAAGCCGCCGGAAGTGAACGGGCCGTTTGGGGATCAGGCACGCGGGGCAAGGGGCGGGGTGACCCTGCCGACCCTGTACAAGGACCAGATGGTGATCGCGTTTCGCGTGCCGGCGGCAGAGCAGGCGCTGGTACAAGCGCACCCGGCTGTGACATCCAGTGGAGGCAGTTTCACCTACGCCGATCTCAACACGCGTACCTTCGCCAGTCCGGTGGATTTGCCGGCGGCGGCGGGCAAGGCATCCTGGATTCAGATTGGGTTCGATACGCCGCAGAAGGTGCGTGGAGTGACGGTGGCGACACAGTCTGGAGGGCGGGGAGGCGGAGGAGGCGGATTCGGCGGAGCCGCGCCGATGGAATCGCTGGAGGTGAGCGGCGACGGTGTGAGTTTCACAAAAGTGATGGACCTGCCCGGCGGCGGGGTCTACCAGCGAACATTTGCCTTTGCGCCGGCGACGGGGCGGTACTTCCGGTATCGGCTTCCGGCCTTGAGTACGACTCCCATCAGGATCAGCCGCTTCCAGCTTCATGCGGCGACGCCGGTGAACCGGTTCGAACAAAAGGCCGCCTTTGCGGCGGTTCCCGACTATTACGAGATTGCGACGCCGCCAGCCGATGAGCTCAACGTCGTAAAGAAGACCGATGTGATCGACCTGACGGCCAAAATGGGCCCGGATGGAACGCTGGACTGGACGGCCCCTGCCGGCGGCGATTGGATGGTGCTGCGGATGGGTTATTCGCTGACCGGGGCGACGAATGCTCCGGCGCCCACAGAGGCGACGGGATTTGAGGTGGACAAACTGAAGAAGGGCGCCACCAAGACCTTCATGGACGATTACCTGAAGCTGTACCAGGACGCTTCCGGCGGAATGATGGGCCAGCACGGCGTGAATAATGTTGCCACCGATAGCTGGGAGGCCGGATTCCAGAACTGGACGGATGGCATTCTGGCGGATTTCAAGCGGCTGCGGGGCTACGATCCGGCTCCGTGGGTGCCTGCGCTGACCGGCCGGGTTGTGCAATCGAGCGATGCCACCGACAAATTCCTGTGGGACTTCCGGCGGACCATCGCGGACCTCGTCATTACCTCGAACTTCGATCAGGTGCGCGACAGCCTGCATGAGCGGGGCTTAAAGTACGTGACCGAAGCCATGGCGGCGACCAGGGCAACGATTGGCGATGCCATGGAGATGAAGGCGCGGGCGGACTATCCGATGGGTGAGTTCTGGCTGCCCTACGCGGACTTCCGAACCCGGAACTACGTTGCGGACCTTCGCGACACGGCGGCGGTAGCGCACATCTACGGGAAGAAGGTGGCGTCGGCGGAATCTATCACGTCCACCGGAATTCCGTACTCGTATGGACCGTGGGATGAGAAACTGACCGCCGACGAGATACTTCTGGGCGGCATCAATCAGATGACATTGCATGTCTCGGTGCACCAGCCAAACGACAATGCGCCGGGATTGGCTCTCGGCCAGTACGGGATGTGGTTCAACCGCCTGGAAACGTGGGCGGAGCAGGCGCGCGCATGGACCGACTACATTGCACGAAGCTGCTTCCTGCTGCAGCAGGGACGCGCCGTCATAGACGTTGCCTATTTCTATGGCGAAGAGGGTCCGGCGACCGTGATCAACCAGTCCCATGCGCCGGAGATCGCCGATGGGTACAACTATGACTTTGTCAACAAGGAATCGCTTCTGAACGAGTTCTCGGTTGCGGGCGGAAAACTGGTGGCCAAGTCGGGGATGAAGTACCAGCTCCTGTACCTGGGCGGCACGAGCAACCGGATGACCTTGCCGGTGCTCGAGAAGCTGCGCGCCTTTATCGCGGCGGGAGCGGTGGTGGTTGGATTGCCGCCGGCGGATTCCCCCAGCCTGTCGGACGATGTGACGCGGTGGAGGGCGGTGGCGCGGGAGATATGGCCGGACAAGTCCCTGGTCCGCAAGGTAGGGCAGGGAAAGATCTACCAGACCATGAACCTCAGCCAGGTGCTGGGGGCGGAGACGATTCAGCCCGACTTCGCGTATATAAAACCTTTCGCGGATGCGGCTGTGAAATTCTACCATCGCGTGGATGGCAACACGGACATCTACTTTGTAAATAACCGGACCGACAGTGCGATGACGATCAGTGCCGACTTCCGCGTTACCGGAAGGGCCGCGGAGACTTGGATGGCGGACCGGGGTACGATTCGGCCAGCCTCCTACCGCATCCATGATGGCATCACAACAGTGCCCTTAACGTTGGAGCCGAGGGACGCTGTGTTTGTGGTCTTTCGCGAGCCGGCGGGGGCAATGGCGCGGACCGTGGCGGCGCCGAGCCGTATCAGGCTGTTGGACGTGAGCGGGCCGTGGGAAGTGGAGTTCCAGCCGGGACGCGGGGCTCCGAAATCGGCTACCTTCGACTTACTGTCGGACTGGAGCGGTAATGCGAATCCGGGAATCAAATACTTCTCCGGTACCGCAACTTATACCAGGACGATCGACATCCCCGAGTCCGCGCTGAGCCAGAAACCGCAGATCGAGCTGGACCTGGGCAAAGTGCATGAAGTGGCTGAGGTGTCGGTGAACGGGAAGACCGCTGGGATCGCGTGGAAGCCGCCATATCGGGTGGACATTACCGACGCGGTGAAGGCCGGAGCGAATACGCTCTCGATCAAGGTGGTAAACCTGTGGCCAAACCGGTTGATTGGCGACCAGCAGCCGGGGGCGGAGAAGGTCACCTTTGCACCCAACAGCACGTATAAGGTGAACTCTCCACTGATGCCATCCGGGTTGATTGGGCCCGTGCAAGTGATTGCGTTAACCGAAATCAAGTGAAAGGCCGATCATTCTGCGGTCCGGTGCGGCTGCGGTCCTCGCCGTGTCCGCAGTTTAAGTCGGAGTACACGATGAGGATCGTCCTTTGTCAAGGCAAACGACGCCGTCTCGATACCGCGAGACGGCGCCGCCCGGGCGCCTGATGAGCGCAGTGGCC
>OBLW0100001811.1_pt1 | contig 17861 bp, 20 predicted proteins | sample 1520161 | NCBI WGS metagenome assembly OBLW01 (sample SAMEA3539309, study PRJEB22396) | soil metagenome | biome: tundra; feature: field; material: soil | place: USA | collected 2010-05 | depth 0.15 m | reverse complement strand
CTGGCAGTTCGGTTGCACCGTGGGGCGGCCAATCTTGGCCGCAGCCGCCTTTCAGGCGGCTCCTGCTTTCACGGTGCGCCCCGTCGTGGTCGCAAAGGCCGCCTGAAAGCCGGCTGCGGGCAGGATTGCCCGCCCCACAAACGCCATGCTCACTCTGTCAACCAGCGCGGATATGGCGCTTTGGCCGCAACATCGATCTATGAAGAACTAACTGGACGATGTACTAGCCACCAGCGTTGGGCGTCAAGGATTTGACGATTGCCCCTCGCCGTCAAAACAGCAACACATCTCCTCGTTTCTATGTGGTTGGAAACAATGCAACGCCAACACGGCTAATGACCTGCTTCCCTCGCGTATATGAATACCGCCTCTGCAATCGCCAGTATCCCATCGCCGGACGCTGCTCCAGCCCCTGCTTGCACGCACTCCGCTGCATGATTGGACAGAAGAACCCGAATGGGAGTCTTGCGCCCGAAGCAGTTCTGGCGAAGTGGACAAAAGGAGAAGCAAGACGATGTCAACGTCGATAGCTGGAGACATGCTGGACTACAGGCGGCGATCGGCCGGCCGTGCCAGGCGGGGCGGCCTCGACGTTGGCATGCTGATCGGTATTGCGATCGCATCGATTGCCGTAATCGCGGGGATCGCCGTTACCGGCGTTAGCGCCCGTTATTTCTTTCAACCGACTGGTGTCCTAATCGTGGTGGGTGGAACCCTCGGTGTCATGCTGATTACGACTCCGCGCCGCACGCTTCTCCTTTCGCTTCGGCGCACTTTCAATCTCTTTTCCCAGGCAACGTCCCCCGCCCCGGAGGACTTAATCGAGGAAATTGTTTCGTATGCCAGGATCGTCCGGATGAATGGCATCCTCGCGATCGAACCTGGCATTGATCAGGTAAGCCACAGCTTCCTCCGGGACGCACTGCTTCTTGCAATGGACACGGAGGGGCGCACCGCATTGCAATCGGCCCTTGAGAACAAAACACGGCTCTGTGAGAGGCAGAGCGAGGCCGCCGCCAAAGTGCTCGAAGTCGCGGGAGGCTTCACTCCCACCTTGGGTGTGCTCGGTACGGTGGTCGGACTGATCGACGTTCTCCGGCAGTTCTCGGGTCTGTCCGCAACTGCCTACGGTGTCGGAGCCGCTTTTACCTCGACGATCTACGGTCTGGCGCTGGCGAATCTCTTGCTGCTGCCGGCGGCGCAGCGCATCCGGGCACGGGCCTCAGAAACATTCGATCTTCAGGAGTTGATGACAGAAGGCGCTCTGTGCCTGTTCGAGGGCATGCATCCGAGGCTCGTCCGCCACCGCCTCCATTCCTTCTTGAATGCCGTACCCGATCCCGATCGCTCCTTTCAGACTGTCGAATCTGCACCGGAAACCGGGCAAATATGAGGCCGAAATATCTGCAAAGCGCACCGCTTCAGCGCGACCGATGGATGGTCAGCTATGCGGATGTACTGACCATTCTCTTGATCTTCTTCGTTGTAGCCGCCGCCAAGAGTCTGGAAGTTCCGAGGTCGCACGCGGTTGTTCCCGCCCAGCCGGTTATCGGGCACGCCGAAGCCGAGCCCCCTCGCACGAATCTGATTCGCGCCCAGGAACGCCTCAGAGAGCACGGGCTAGAACCCAAACTCGAACCGCGCGGTCTCGTCATCAGCCTGCCACAGGTGATTCTCTTCTCCTCCGGTGAGGACACCGTGAGTCCCCAGGCTTTGCCCACTATCGCGCAGATTGCGGACGTCCTTCGCGATCTCCCAAATGATGTGCGACTCATCGGCTATGCAGACCCGGTTCCCATACACAATCGTCGCTTCCGCAGCAACTGGGAACTTTCGATGGCACGCAGCCAGAAGATCCTCGATCTGTTCAGTACGCACTACGGCATTTCGGAGTCGCGCCTTTCGGTCGCGAGCTACGGCCCTTATCGTCCGGCAGCCCCGAACGACACCGTGGATGGCCGGGCGTCAAACCGGCGCGTCGAGATCGTGATTCTGGATGACTCACGTCCTTTCCGCGAGCCTGCGTAGTGTAGTATCCTCCTGCGCAATGGTCACACCGACACCGGCCGTGCGCTTCGCGGCAATCCACTTTGATAAGTAGGATTCCGCGGCCAGCGTTTCCAGCGCACGGTCTTCCGCAAAGCGGTGCTCGGACAACCGTCTGTCGCGCAGTTTCTCGACTAGCCGGACGCGGCGTTGGGCTGCCAGGACCGCCGCACGCTGGTCACATAGCGTGCGCTCCCGGCGAACGCGCTCTTCGTCCATTCCCGCGGCGTCGTTCTTGGCACGCAAGCGATAGAATCCCAGTGAGGCGAGATCGCACCCGAGTATCGAACTCCCCGAGATCGCGTCACGTTCGACGCTGAGACGCTCGGCCTGCAAACGGGCTATGCGTTCCTGCACCAGGCTCAATGCCGCCAGACAGGCTGCCAGGCGGCTCTCCTCCAATTGGAGTTGCGTCCGGTACCACTCCAGCACTCGGTCCAGCCGGAACTGGAAGGTTGACATGCGGAGTTAGAGCCTCTCTGCGATCGACCGCATCCGGATAAGGGTTTCCGGCAAGGGTGAAGCGGCGGCGTCCTGCTGTAGAAATGCGTTGATCTCCGGACGCAGCCGCACAGCCGCATCGAGCCGCGGATTACTGCCGCTGACGTAAGCGCCCAGTTCAATCAAGTCCTTCGATTCGTCGTAGACGGCCAGGGCTTCGCGGATCCTTCTTGCGGCGCCCAAATCGGCCGCTTCGGAGATCTGCGTGGAGAGCCGGCTAAGGGAATGCATCACATCGATGGCGGGATAGTGGCCCGCCGCGGCGAGGCGGCGCGAAAGGACGATGTGCCCGTCCAGGATGGACCTGACGGCGTCGCTAATCGGTTCATTGAAATCGTCGCCTTCCACCAGTACGGTAAAGAAGCCCGTAATCGAGCCCTTCTGAAAGTTACCGGCGCGCTCCAGTATTCTGGGCAGCAGGTTGAAGACGGAAGGTGTGTAGCCCTTCTGGCTGGGCGGCTCGCCGGCAGCCAGCCCGATTTCCCGTTGGGCCATAGCCAGCCGAGTGACCGAATCCATGATCAACAGCACATTGGCGCCCTGGTCGCGAAAATACTCGGCGATTGCCAGAGCGACAAAGCAGGCCCTCACGCGCAAGGGGGCCGGCCGGTCCGAAGTCGAGCACACGACCACCGACCGTTTGCCGCCCTCGGCGCCGAGATCGTGTTCGAGGAAAGCGCGCACCTCACGATTGCGTTCGCCGATCAGCGCGATCACCGTGAGATCTGCGGAATTGTGGCGCGCCATGGCGCCCAACAGCATGCTCTTTCCGACTCCGCTGCCGCCAAAGATGCCCATGCGCTGCCCCTTGCCGCATGGCACCAGACTATCGACGGCACGCACACCGGTAACGATCCGCTCCGTGATGTGCTCGCGGTCCAGAGGGCTGCCGGGCGAACAGTGCAGCCGGTACGACGCCGCGCCCCGTAGGGGCGGCTTTCGATCGATGGGCTTTCCAAAGCCATCTAGAACGCGGCCGATCAGATCGGGTCCAACGTGCACTTGCGCATCGTCGGGGCGCGCGATGACTTGATCCCGCAGTTGAATTCCATCGATCTCTTCGAGCGGCATGGACAACACGTGTCCATCGCGGAAACCGACCACCTGCGTGCGAATGCGGCGTCCTGAGGAAGTAAGCACCTCGCAACAATCGCCAATGGCCACGGCCGGCCCGCGGGATGCCACCAATAGACCTACGAGTTCCACGACTTCACCAGTCCACGGCAGGAGCTCAACGTTGCGCACCTGCGCAATATACGAGTTGAAGTCTACAGGGTGGGGGAAAGTCATTTGCGCGCCTCCAACTGGTCGGTCAATCCGCATTCAATCTCGCGCAGTTGGGTCTCCACGGAAGCATCCAGCGCTCCGCGCTGGATCTCAAACACCGCTCCACCTTGCCGTTGCGAGGCGTCATGAATAACCTCAATGGCCTGGCTGCGTCCCATCTCATCGAGACAACTGCGGACTATTTTTGCCTGATCGGGATGCACGCGGACCCGATAGACTTCCTGCGCCTGCAGCTTCTCCAGCGCCGCTTTGATGAGGGCGCCCAAGGCGGAAGTATCCACGGTGAGTTCACGATGCAGCACACGCCGCGCGATCTCGACGGCCAGCCGCACGGTATCGACCTCTGCACGATGAATGGTCTCCGCACGCAACGATGCCACCTCGACTAGGGTCGCAGCCAGTCTCTCGATGGTCCCGCGAACCTCACTCTCCAGGCTTTCTTTGGCCGCGGCTTCTCCCGCGCGCAATCCCGCGTCGAATGCTTCCTGCGATTGTTTCTCCATCTGCGAGGCGAATCCGCTCACTTTGGCGCGCAGTTGTGACAACTCTTCGGACACTAGTGCGATTTGAGGCGGCGGCGCGTCTTTGGATGGCGGCTTGGATCCGCTCCGCCAGACGAGGGGTATTACGTCGCCTTCGGGATCCCTAAGCAGCTTAGACAACATATTCGTCGCCGCCGCCGCGACTCACCGAAAGGACGCCTTGCTGCTGCAACTCCCGCACCACTGCCACCAGTTGCCGTTGGGCAGCCTCCACATCCCGGATCCGGACGGGACCCAAGGCGTCCATATCCTCATCCAGCATCTCGGCAGCGCGTTGCGACATACACTGCTTGAAATGATCGCGGACCTTGCCTAGAGTTCCTTTTAACGCCGTCGTGAGGACCTTCCGGTCGGCTTTGGCGATCAACTTGGCGATGCCTTCTTTGTTAATATTCAGGACGTCTTCAAACACGAACATCAGGTCCCGCACAGACGCGCCGATGTTCTGGTCTTCCTCATCCACTTTTGCCAGAATGGTCTCCACCAGTGCCGGATCGACCCGGTTCAGGAGGCTGGCCAGGGTACGCATCCCATCCGATCGCTTCACCTGCCGGAGGTTCTTGACCTTGCTGCCGATGGCCTCCGCAATACGCCTGAACACCTCGGGCGAGATGCTGTCCAGAGAGGCCACGCGGATGGCTACCTGGGGCTGCATGGCCTCGGGAAGCGCGGACATCACCGCCCCGGCCTGCGCGGCCGGCAGGTTCGAAAGAATCAGGGCGATCACCTGCGGGTGTTCATCCCGGATGAATCCAGCTAGCTGTTGCGGATCGGTGTCCTGCAGTAACTCAAGTTCGGCCGAACCCTGGCTGGCGGCAACCGGAGCCGAAGCTTGCAGGATTCTTTGAGCGGGCTCCGGGCCAAGAGCGTGCTCCACCAGTCGGCGGGCGCATTCGGCGCCGCCCTTCGCGAAGAATTGGCTGCTCGCCGCCAGGGCTTCGAACTCGCGAAACACACCCAACATGTGATGGGGCTCCACGGCGTGCAAAGTGGAGATCTCGCGCGTGATTTGGCGAATCTCGTCAGGCTCCAATTGGCGCAGTACGTCGGCACCGATCTGGTCGCCGACCCCCATCAAGAACATGGCGGCCTTGCGGGCCCCCGGCACGTCTTGCGATGTTGCGCTGGATTCAGGCATGATGCGCTCCCGACCTGGTGGTTTCGTTCTGCAGGAGCCACATGCGTAAGGCGTTCGCCGTTAGGGCGGGCTCTCGCTTGGCCAATTCTCGAATGCGCTTGGCCAACTCCTGGCTGTCCTCCTCTACGGAGATCAGCTCCGTCCGGGCGGAAAGCTGCTCCGCAGTGGCCAATGCTGTGCTTGCGGGATACAACTGAGGCAGCTCTATGGGGTTCTTCAACTCGTCCAGATGGCTGACAGTCGCGATATGCTTTCGCCTCCTAACCTTGACAAAGATGCGGAATGCAACCAGCAGGATCGCCACCGAAGACACGGCAGCAGACAGATAACCCCGGTACTTGATAAGCCACCGCAGCCAGGCCGGGTCGTTGTTGGGCAAGGGCGCCGCGGGCGGCATCGCGGGCGGCTCGGCATTCTGGCTGGACTCGAAGGGCAGCGTCTCGACGACCAACTGGTCGCCGCGCTCGACGCTGAGTCCGGTGACGCCGGCCACCAACTCTTTAATCGTCTTCAGTGTTTCGGGAGCCGGAGGAATCAACACACGGTGTCTTTGCGGTCCGCTGCCCTCCCAGTGCACCACCTGATCGATGAGCACGGCCAGGGACATGCGCTTGATCACGCCCTGTGGAATCCGGGTGTGCCGAACCACGCGGCTGGTTTGATACGCGATGTTTTCCGTGCGCCGCGAAACGCCGCCGGCGCCGGCTTTAGACGTGGCGGCGCCATTGGGTAGATTCGACGCAGTTCCGGGAATGCCGGATGAGCCGCCGCGTTCGGCCACGTCTTCGGACTTCTGGGAACTGGCCATTACGGAGCGCGTGGGGTCCAGGATCTCTTCCTGCTGATCGCCGCTGGTCAGGTCGTAATCGACCGAGGCCCCGACACGGTAGCCATTCGGGCCCAGCAAAGGGTCCAAGGTTTCCGAAATCTTGGCAACCAGATTATGCTCGATCTGCTGCCGCATCTCGATCAGTTCGCCGGGGGCCTGGGTTCCGTCCGCGCCCGCCGTTCTGGTCCTGCGGGTCAGCAACGTGCCGTTCATATCCACCACCGAAATCGCGTCGGGCGCCAACCCCTCGACCGCGCTGGCTACCAGGTTGGTAACCGCCAGGACATTTTGCGGCGACATCTGCGCGCCCGGATGGAGCTTGACCATGACGCTGGCCTTAGATGGTTGCTGCTGATCCAGAAACACGGAGTCTTTGGGTAGCGTCAGGTGGACGCGGGCCTGTTCCACCTCCGCCAGGCTCATCACGGATCGTTCGAGTTCTCCCTCGAGCGCCCGCTTATAGTTGATATGCTCGACAAAATCCGTAGTGCCGAAGTTGGTCTTGTCGAACAATTCAAAACCAATGCGGCCGGTCTTCGGCAGCCCGGCGGCGGCCAGCGCGAGGCGCGACTCGGCGAGTTTCGCTGACGGCACGCGCACGGTACCGCCGCTCTCGGCTAGCCGGTATTCCACGCCGGTCTCCTTCAGTTTCTGGACCACACCAGCAGCGTCTTCAGGCGCCATCCCGGTGTATAGCGCGCTGAACTCGCTTTCGTGCTTCCAATGCACCAGCGCGGCGAGCAGGAGACCCGTCAACAGCGTCGCCGCCACAATGGCGATGCGTTGTTTGATGGATAGGCCGGAGATGAGCTTGGTTATCTGGCGCATGTAAGGGTGCCGGGGCGATTTATTCCGCGATTCCTAGATCTGCATCTTCATGACTTCCTGGTACGCGTCCACTACCTTGTTTCGAACCTGCAGACCGAGTTCGAAAGCGAGCGAGGCCTTCTGCGTGGCCAACACGGCCGTATGCAACTCCTCGTTTTCCCCGGTCATGAATTTCTGCACGGCATCGGAGGCATCGTTGTTCAAGGATTCCAGCTTGTCGATGCTTCCAGTCAATATCTTCTGGAATTCGCCCGATTGATCCGTGGACCGGGCCGGTGCGACCAGGTCAGGTATCGATATGGGTGTGATATTTGAGATCGGCGCGAGCACTCGGGAAGTCTCCTATTTCAGCAGATCGATGGATTTCTGGATCATGTCTTTAACCGCCGACATGGCCGCCACATTCGCTTGGTAGCTGCGATTTGCGCCCATCAGGTCGACCATGTCCTCCGCCGGATTGACTTTGGGCAAGGCGACGTAGCCTTGGGCGTCCGCATCGGGATGGCCAGGCATGTAGCGCTTCTCGGGCGCACTGGTGTCCACGGAAATACCGGCGACCTTGACGCCAGTGAGCTGCTCTCCCCCCAGTTGGGCCTGCAATTCCGAACCAAAAGCGGAACCTACCTGCTCAGTGGAAAAAACCGCGTCTTTGCGGCGGTACGGGCCGCCCTCCGGAGTGCGGGTAGTTTCCGAATTGGCGATGTTTTCCACCAGCAGCGCGGCGCGCGTGCGCTGTGCCGCCATTCCGGAAGCGCTGACCGAGAGTACCGAAAACAAGCTCATTGGCTACTTACCTCCTTGAATCGCTTCTCTCACTTGCTGGATCTCGGAGTGCATCAGACTCGCGGCCACGTTGAAGCGCATGGCATTTTCAGCCAGAAGCCGCGCTTCGCGGTCCAGATCCACGTTGTTGCCGTCATTTCTCACCGCCAACCCGGATACCTGAACCGTTGCTGGGGAGCCGCCATCGACGGCAGCCTGCAGGCTGGCTTGAAAATTCACGTCCTGCGTTTTGTAACCTGGGGTGTCGGCGTTGGCAATATTAGAGGCAACCAGCTTCTGGCGGAGGCTGATCACATTCATATATTGCTCGAGGCTGTTAGTAAGGCTGTCGATCACGATGCTAGCGTGACAGCAAGCGCCGTTCCATTTAGCTTTGCTAAAGAATCACACAGATGGGCAGAGGACAATGAGCAAATGTCGGCGCAAGGTATGTCAGGCAGGTGACGTGTCAGTCAATTGACAGGCCGGGGGGAGTGAGGAACGGCTTTACGCCTAAGCGGGATGTGCAGATTGTTCGGACGTGCCCGCTCCCACAGGTTCTGCAACCGATCGAAGATGCGGCCGGCGCGGGGCGGGCTCGCAAGGAAACGCCCGCCGCTGTTCCGCGGCGATCTTCAGATTTTAGGCCTTAGCTGCTGGAACCGGAAGTTGAGTGTTCCGTCGGGATCGGAGGACATGCCATACTGCATCATTTCTGCGTGCTAGTGCCAATGCTGTTCACTTAGTGATGCTTCGGTGGGGCAGGCGATCGTTTTATGTCGCCTGCCAACGCTCCCCGAAGGCGGCAGACCACAAAGTGCGATGGTCTGCCCCACCAAAGTGAGCAGTACTGGGGCTAGTGCGAACAATCGCCTCGCAGAAAAAAGGGGCCGAACCCAGTCGAGTTTGGCCCCGAGCCTATTCACTAGTTGACAGGAGATCACTGCAAGAGTTTGAGAATCGCCTGGGGCGACGAGTTGGCCTGAGCCATAGCGGCGACGGACGCCTGCTGCAAGACCTGCGACTTGGTCAAGTTTGCAGCTTCGGTGGCGACATCGGCGTCCCGAATATCGGATTCGGCGGAGGACACGTTGGTAATCTGAGAATTAGCCAGGTCGATCGCGTACTGCAGCTTGTTCTCGCCGGCTCCGACGGCCGCCTGAACCGTGCCGAGCTGGCTCAAGGCGGTTTGAATGGCCGTGATAGCGGCCAGCGCGTTGCCTGTGGAGCTGGCAGTGTTGCTGGGCGCGTTGACTGTCTGGGCACCGGCGTTGGTGAACGCGCCTGCCGCGACATTCGTGGAGGCCGTAAAACTATTGGCGCTCTGGAATGAGATTCCGGTGCCGGCGGTATTCAACACCGCATATACTCCGATCGCGGAGGTTTGGGCGTTGATGGCAGCGATATCGGAGCTGAGCGTGCCGCCGCCCGCTGCGTTTGGCAAGTTAACGGTTGCGGTACCTTGTCCATTTTGGAAGGTCAGAGTTTCAGCCTGGGCGGCCCAGACGGCGGCGCCAGGCGCATTGTAGATGCCGACGTTGGTAGCGCCGGTGGCTGTAGTGGCAATCGGGTCTATCAGGTCGTTGGTTGCGGTATTCACCGTAAATGGAGTCCCGCCGCCGAACTGGATCTGGCCGTCGGCGCCGACTTGCGCGGTGATGCCGTATGGCGACAGTTGGCTGTCCAACGAGCTGACCACCTGGGCCTCGGTCAGACTACTTCCCGCTGCACCGGTTACCGTGGCGGTGAAGCTAGTAGCGGAGTTGTTGCTGATCAGATTAAACGTGAAGGTCTGGCTCGCACCCAGACCACCGTTGCCCAGGAATGTGGCGCCGGGAGAATCCAGACGGACCGTATTTCCCGTCAGCTCCGTGCCACCCGCGGCCACAGTCGTGTTGATCAACCCGAGGGCGGTGGCGTCTACGGAGTTCGCAGGTCCGCTGAGATCGATCTCCACCTGGGAGTTCGTCAGACTGTTTCCGCCGCCGATGAAGACCTGATTCTGAACGTTGAAGGTGCCGCCCGTATTCAGGCCGATGTTGGAGGCCTGCTGTGAAATCTGCTGCACCAGTTGCTGGTACTCCACGTTGATGTTGTTGCGGTCCCCGGTGAAGGTGGTGGTGGCCGACTCGGTGGCCAGCGTCTGCAGTCGATCCAGCATGGTGCTGATGTTGTTCAAGCCGCCATCGATGATCTGCAGAGTGCTCACGCCGCTGGTGCCGTTCTGGACACCTTGGGTGAGCTGTGCAACCTGGTCGCGATACTGATTCGCCACGGCCAGGCCCGCCGGGTCGTCGCCGGAGTTGTTAATCCGGTATCCGGAGGTCAAAGCCTCGACCGTCTGCGTTTGAAACTTGTTGTTTGTGTTCAGGTTGTTCTCGGCAACCATCGCGGCGTAATTGGTTTGAAACGTAATCATCTTGTTTAGCGTCCTGTGTGATACATTCCCGAATATCCTGTACGGGTCCGGGTTCTCCTATTCGCAGGATGCCCGGAAGTATCAGCGTTCATCCGTTCCTATCGAAGTTCAAGTCCTGCGTCTTGTAACCTGGAGTGCCGGCGTTGGCAATACTGGAGGCAACCAGCTTCGGGCGGAGGCCGACTACATTCATATATCGCTTAAGGCTGTCACTAAAGCTGTCGGTCACGATGCTGGCGTGGAAGCAAGTGCCGTTCCATTTATACTCGCTGTAGAATCATGCAGATGAGAAGGAGACTGGGAACAGGTGGCGGCGCAGGCCGCGTCAGGCGGGTGACATGTCAGCGATTTGACGGCCGCGCCGTCCGGCGGAGCGGCTATATGTCGAAGCGCAGACGGCTGCCAGTTGGGCTGCTGGGGGCACGATAACGGTTGGTGAGAATGGCGCGCTGCAATTCATCTGTAACCAATGCGCGGGACACGCAGACCATCTGGCGCGCCCATTCCAGCACGTTCTGCAACTGATCGAAGATGCGGCGGGCGCGTGGGTCTCCGCATGGGAATGCCTGCCACTCTGCGGCAGCCTGCGCGCCTAACTCCGCTGCGATCTTGTGCACCTCGGTGTAGCAGTGGCGCGCCACCGCACTCCGCAGGCATTTCTCGAGTTCGAGCAGGCGATCGGACATGGGGTTTAGCCAGTGGAACCGGAGGTTGGATACTGCGCCTGGAACAGCTCTGTGTAATACGTTTTCTGCGCCTGAAGATTCGCAATGACCGCATCCGCCTGTGAAAGCTGGTTTTGGAGATTCGAGGCAAGGTCGTTTACGCGGGTCTCTTCGTTTGAGATCAAGGAGTTTTCGTTGGTAACTTCCGTTTGCAGGGAAGTGAACTCGCTCTGGATGGCACCCGATGAGGGATCGGCTACGCTGGTCAGGGCGTTGCTGGCCGACTGCAGGAATCCGCCGGTGCTGGCTCCGCCCAGAAACTGCTGAATCGCACTGATGCTCTGGGAATTGAAGACGGTCGAATCGAAAGACATCTGTCCGGTCGAATCCAGGGTCAAGCCCAGGCTGGCGAGCGAATTTACGGCGCCCGAGCCGCCGCTGTAGTTGACCAGACCGTTCAGGGCATTTTGCAGATTGTAGACGAGACTCTGTCCGGCCAAGGGACCGGCATTTTGACCGATTTGCTGGCCGAGCGTGCTCACCGCCGAATTGTACGCGGTTGCGAAGTTCGATAAATCGGTCGAGAGCGAGCTATAATTCGCCCCCACCGTGATGGTGACCGGAGATGAGCTTTGCGCTAGCAGATTTACGGTCAAGCCAGGCGCGAGCGTGACCTGGTTGGAGGTGCTTTGAACCTGGGCGCTGCTCCCGTCCACGGAATACTCCGCGTCGGTGCCTGCCGCGGTAGGCGGGTCATCCAGCAGGTTCTGGGTACCGTCATACAACTGGATCGCGGTAGTGCCGACGTTGGTGCTGGTTACCGCCAAGCGATAGTCCGGGGTGGAAGTCCCGCCCATGTTCACGATGGTCGCCTGAACTCCGGCGCCGGCGCCATTGATCGCGGCGGCAAGCGAGTTCAAAGTATTGCCGGCGGGTGAAAGATTGAATGTCGCGCCGTTAACGGTGAGGGTGAACGCCGATGACGAACTGATGTTACCGGTGGTCGGGTCGGTCACCGCGGTCAGGCCCGTGGAACTGAGCGTGGTAGTAGGGGTTCCGACGTGATCGACCTGGATCGAATAGATTCCGGGCAACGCGCTGGAAGTTGCCGTCGCCGTGGCTACCGACGTGTCGGAAACTGTGGCCGACGACGTGCCGCTGGAGTCTGAGCCTATGCTGCCGAGAGCGCTCTGGAAAGAACCGAACACGGATTGCAGACCGCTCAGCGCCTGCTGTTGACTCTGCATGGTGGATACGCTGGACTGCATCAGTTGGACTGGCAGCGACGCAATCTGTATCGCGCGGCTGAGCGCCGACTGCAGATCGCTCGCAAACGTGCTTTGGCCGTTGAAAGTAGGCGAGGGCAGCGAACTGGATATAGATCCCATATGAAAATCACCTTGCAGAAGAGGGGCCGAACCCAATCAGGTACGGCCCCGAGCCCATTTAGCTAGTTGACAGGAGATCACCCTAACAGTTTGAGGACTGCTTGCGGCGCAGCGTTGGCCTGCGCCATGGCAGCGACCGAAGCCTGCTCCAAGACCTGTGACTTGGTCAAGTTGGCAGCTTCCGTGGCGACGTCGGCGTCCCGAATGTTGGATTCCGCGGAGGACACGTTGGTGATTTGAGAGTTAGCGAGATCGATGGCGTACTGCAGCTTGTTCTCGCCGGCTCCGACCGCCGCCTGAACCTTGCCGAGTTGGCTCAGAGCAGTTTGAATCGCGGTTACAGAGGCCAGGGCGTTGCTGGTGGTGCTGGCAGTGCTGCTGGGCGCGTTGACCGTCTGAGCACCGAGGGTGGTGAATACGCCGCCCGCTGTGTCCGTGGAGGCCGTAAAGCTATTGGCGCTTTGGAAAGAGATTCCGGTCCCGGCGGCATCCATCACCGCGTAGACCCCGATCGCCGAGGTTTTGGCGTTGATGGCAGCGATGTCGGAGGTCAGCGTGCCCCCGCCTCCGGCGTTTGGTAAGGCAACGGTTGCGGTGCCCTGTCCATTCTGGAAGGTCAGATTCTCAGCCTTAGCGGCCCAAGCGTTGCCAACCGTATTGTAGATGCCCGCGTTAGTTGCGTTGCTGGGGCCGGCGATGATGGCGCCGGGGCCCCCTGGGGCTAGTGTATTCACCGTGAACGGCGTGCCACCGCCAAACTGGATTTGGCCGTCGCCGCCGACCTGCGCGGTGATGCCGTAAGGGGATAGTTGACTGTCCAACGAGCTGACCACCTGGGCTTCGGTCAGACCGTTTACGCCACCATTTACCGTGGCGGTGAAGGTGGTAGCGGCGTTGTTGCTGATTAGATTGAACGCGAAACCTTGGCTGCCACCGGCGAGGAAGGTGGCGCCTGGCGCATCCAGCCGCACGTTATTGCCGGTCAGCTCCGTACCACCCGCCGCCACAGTGGTGTTGGTCAACCCGAGGGCGGTGCTGTCTACGGCGTTCGCTGATCCGCTGAGATCCACCTCGACCTGAGAGTTCGTCAGGCTGTTACCGCCGCCGATGAAGACCTGGTTCTGAACGTTGAAGGTGCCGCCCGTATTCAGGCCGATGGTGGAGGCCTGTTGTGAGATCTGCGAAACGAGTTGCTGGTACTCCACGTTGATGTTGTCGCGGTTACCGGTAAAGGTGGTGGTGGCCGACTCGGTGGCCAGGGTCTGCAGGCGGTCCAGCATGGTGCTGATGTTGTTCAAGCCGCCATCGATGATTTGCAAGGTGCTCACACCGTTGTTGCCGTTCTGGACACCTTGGGTGAGCTGTGAAACCTCGTCGCGATACTGATTCGCCACGGCCAAGCCCGCCGGATCGTCGCCGGAGTTGTTAATCCGGTATCCGGAGGTCAAAGCCTCGACGGTCTGCGTCTGAAACTGGTTGTTCGTGTTCAGGTTGTTCTCGGCAACCATCGCAGCGTAGTTCGTTTGAAACGTAATCATTTGGTTTTAACGTCCTGTGTGATACATGCCCGAACATCCTGTACGGGTCCGGGTTCTCCGATTCACAGGATACCCGGAAGTATCAACTCTCACCGTTCATATCGGGGGAGACACGGGCGCATTCTAATAAAAGGAGTGAGAATTATCAAAAAAGCTGTCAAGATAAACTTAGGTTATTGGATTCGTCAAAATCTTGACACCCTGTTGAGACAGATGAGGGTATGGCCAATGCAGGCAGGACCTGTAAGAGAGAGTCTATGCCGCGCGGACTGACGCTTCGTGCGGCTATTTGATTTTCGTCTTGCGTGATTTGCACCTCTCTGCGCACGATCGCGACCGAAACGGGCGCACTAATGCCCAGCTTGACGCGCGTACCGCTTACCTGAAGCACCTGGATTTCGATGTCGTCGCCCACGAGAAAACTCTCGCCGGCGCGCCGGCGCATCACGAGCATGAAGCCAACTCCTCTCGTGGGACCAGGGGATGCCGGTGGGAATAGCCGGACTGCGTCTGGATGACCTGTGTGCCAATGCGATGGCGTAGGTTCACGATTACAGGCGCCAGCAGGTTAACGGTGGGAGACTCCTGGTTTCCTCTGGCACACACGATGACGGCGCACAAGATATCCTTACCGATTTCCGGTTGGCCCGTAAGAGGCAACTGCAGTTCGGCCAGGGGTTCCTCGTCGAGAAACAATCGATACTGGGGATCCACGACGAAGACCGGCAGTAGCACAAAGCACAGCTCTGGGGTGAGGACGCTCTGCATGAAAAGGAGAGGGTGGTTGTTCGGCCGGTTAAGAAACACGAAGGCGCGCTCGTATTCGAATCCTGGCAGCCCGCGCGGAAAATGAAACAAGGATGAATCCGTGTAATCGATCTCCTGGAAGCACTTCGTAAGAATGCTGGGCATAAGAGGGATTTGTGTGGCAATTCGGATGCCAAACGCCACCGGAGCGGTAGGGCTACTTGTGTGTCGTCGGCGATGGACGCGAGGGCTCTACGGCCAACGCGGGGTTCAGCGCGACCCGTTGCGCCAGAATGACAATATCAACCCGGCGGTTATGGGCCCGGCCTACTTCAGTGTCATTTGAATCCACCGGCGAGGTGTCTGCGTAGCCAGCCACGGCCAGCCGTTGGGCCGGCACCCCGCAGCGGTCGGCGAACAACTCCAACATGGCGATGGCCCGGGCGGCGGACAGGTCCCAGTTGCTCCGGAATCGAGCCGTGTGAATGGGGACTGCGTCCGTATGCCCTTCCAGACGGACGAGGTTGGGCAGGTCGTGAAGCGTCCCGCCGATCTTGTCCAGACTCTGGAATGTATTGGGATCCACCGCGTCTCCGCCGGATGGAAAGAACGTGGCCTGCCGCAGGCTCACCACCAGCCCCCGCGGTTCGAGATGAACTTCAATCTGGCCCTGCTGGATCTCAGCCTGCAAAGTTTTTGTAAGGTATTGCAGCGATGGGACTAGTTCTGCCTGGACGTTGGCATCCTCCTGTTTCCTTTTCGGCTGGGAGCCGCCGGGGCCCCTCATCATGGCGTTGCCTTTGCCTTTGTCGTCAACGGTTCCCCCGAGGATCTCCCGGACAGCGGCGGATACGCCGCCCTTCTCCAGAGCCTGCTTCACCGAATCGGATACCTGCTGGGCCTTGGCCTTATCCGTCTGAGAGGATGCGAACATGACTACGAAAAACGCGAAAAGCAAGGTTATAAAGTCGGCGTAAGAAACCAGCCAGCGTTCATGGTTCTCATGCTCCGGTTGGGCTTTTTTGCGCGCCAAATCAACCCTCCGCGGTGGCCGGTTGTTCGGCCACGCGCCCCTTCGGCGCCGCCGCTGCTTTGGCAGCCGGCTGCTGCACGTAGGCCTCGAGCTTGGTGCTGATGAGCTTTGGGTTCAGTCCTTCGACGATCGAGAGCACGCCCTCCAGCATCAGTTCCCTCCGCCGCACCTCTTCCTTGACGCGGGCGCGCAGTTTGCCTCCCGCGGGCAGAAAGAATATGTTGGCGGATCCAACTCCGTAAACTGTCGCCACAAATGCGACTGCAATTCCGCGGCCGACCTCGTCGATGTTGGCCAGATTCTTCATCACTTGCATGAGACCCAAAACTGCCCCTATAATGCCAATCGTGGGCGCATAACCGCCCGCCGACTCGAAGACTTTGGCTTCGGCATCTCCATCCTGTTCCACCAGGGTTATTTCCAACTCCATGATGCTGCGGATCTGATCCAAATCAATGCCGTCCACTGCCAGATTCAACGCCTTACGCAGGAAAGGGTCGGTAATGGCGCCGGCCTGCTGCTCCAGGGAAACGATGCCCTGTTTGCGGGCCTGTGTCGCATAGCCAATGATGTCTTCGATGGTTGCCGCCAGCGGCTGCGTCTTGTCGAAGAACACCATGCCCAGTCTCTTGGCAGCGCGCATCAGCACCGCCAGCGGCGTAGTGACCATCACAGCGCCCAGCGTACCGCCGAGAACAATCATGGCGGCGGATATTTGAGCTACGTCCCTGATCTTGCCGCCGTCCATCATCAGCCCGGTAAGAATGCCGCCCACGGCCAGCACGAGTCCGCCGAGAGTAGCCAAGTCCGGACGTGTGCTGCCGCTGTTTGCCGTTTTACTCTTCGCCATAAATCTTGTCTTCCGGCACGCCTGCCGAAGACCCACTGGTCCCCGACGGGGCCGGCGCGCCCGCGACGGACGGCCTCATGACCGCTCTCCGAAAGTCGATGATGCGCCGTATGATCTCCTCGGCGGATTCCAAAACCATGAATTTCTGGCCGGATGTCATACTGATGACAGTGTCAGGAGTCGTCTCAATGTGCTCAATCAAATCGGCGTTCAGCACGACTGGCGTGTGGCTTAGCCGCGTGAGGTGGATCATAGGCGCCTCTCTAGAATCACATCGGGTATTACGCCGGTGAATTCGAGCGAATTACGCCATGTCTCCAGCTAAAACTTCGGTAGAATTTTGATCAGACGCGCCGACATGACTTATGGTATGAAACAGATTGACCAACGGCTACAAGTGGCCTCCATTGAGCTGGCCGGGGCGCTGCTCCGCGCCTGGGCAAGACGTGACCGTCTCGCTTTCGAAGCGGAACTGGACCGCAGCAGCCTTACTGCGTCGGACCCGCGGGACACCGGTGAAGCGGAGCGGCTACAGATGTTAGGCGCGATTGCGGCCCGCATGAGGGCTTCGGCCGATCCTTTTGCGGCGGGCGGTCGAGACCTGGGAATCGGCGTATGTGTCGGCCTGCTCTCGCATCTGGCCTGTTCCGCCATGCCGGGGCAGGCTAAGCGCGCGGGCTGCTCCGAGTTTCGATCGGCGAGCCGATCTGAAGCGCTTGGTTCCGTCCGTTCGAAACCAATTCGCCTCGGAACTTTGACACTCCATTGATCACACATTCGACGGAACAGTTAGCGGGAGGTCCCAGCGTCAGGACCTGGCCGGGCTCCAACGTCAGCAGGTCCCGCATGCGCAGGCTCGACCCACCCAAGACCGCCTCGACCCGGACGTCCGCCGTGCGCATGCCCTCCAACAGACGCGGCCGCATTGCCGCCTGCGACGCAACCACTGTCGCATTCGGGTCCTTCACCGCCAGCCGCACCAGCAGCGCCGGTACAGCCAGGCGCATGCGTTCCTGGGCTCCGCCAAGACTCAACAGCGAGCTCACTACGACGGCGCTTCCTTCCATCACAAACTGAGTCTGCTCATCGCCATTAGTCATCGGCTCCGGCGCGAAACCGACCCCGTGAATCGCCCACGCGTCCCGCAGATCCAGAACGATGTTATCGAAACACTCGCGCAAGATGTGACGTTCGATGCCGGTGACCCGGCGCTCCTGCCGGGCGGCGTTCTGTGGAACGCCAATGAGAATGCCCAGGACACGCTGCACGAATCCCGGACTCAGTTCCA
>OBLW0100001810.1_pt1 | contig 17862 bp, 14 predicted proteins | sample 1520161 | NCBI WGS metagenome assembly OBLW01 (sample SAMEA3539309, study PRJEB22396) | soil metagenome | biome: tundra; feature: field; material: soil | place: USA | collected 2010-05 | depth 0.15 m | reverse complement strand
CCCTTCAGCTTCGAATCCCACATTACGTTCCAGCTATCGGGAGGATTAGCGAACACGTTGGTGTCGTAGATCATCGGATCAGGTCCCCACATAAAAGGCACACCGTAGACGTCGCCTTTCACCCTTACCAGCGCGAGCGAAGTAAGTTGAGGAGAGAGTTGGTCGTAGCTGGGGATTTTACCGAGATCGAGTTGAGCGGCAAGGCCGGAAGTTGCAATCATCGTCGCTACGTCGCTAGAAGGAGAAATTATGTCGTAAGTGCCCGCGCTTCCGCCGCGAAGCTTGGCGACCAGTTCGTCGCTCGATCCCATGTAAGATGCCGAAACTTTGCAATGATTCTGCTCTTCGAAAGCTTTGACGTAAGAGGGATCGGCGTAACCTTCCCAAACGAGTAAGGTGAGTGTGGGCGTCTTTTTGGCGCACGAGTTAGAGAAGAGGGTTAACGCGGCCAACAGCGCGAGCATCAATTTATGCGACATATTCTCTTCTCCCGCAGTCAGTAAGTCGTAAAAACCAGAGCTACGCATCGGCGCAACTCTCAACTCTCTAAAATGTCGGCGGAGTGTTGACCCATAACAGCCACGCCTCGCTGCGGCCGGGATTGTTCCAATGATGCGGCGTTGTGCTCTCGAAACAGAAGCTGTCGCCGCGCTTCAGATGGTACTCCTCGCCGGCTAACGAGATCTTGAGCTCTCCGCGTAGCACGAACAAAAACTCTTCGCCTTCGTGAGCGTATGATTCGCCACTGCCTGCTTGTGGCGCAACGCGAAAAAGATGCGGCTCCAGGACTTTGTTGCCCCACGCGAGAAGTTCCATGCGAACTCCAGGGCCAGCTTGCAGCACCTTGCGTTTCGCGGGACGTACCAATCGGGTATTCGAATCCGCCACATCGAAAAAATCAAGAATGTTAGTGCGGTAGTAGCGTGCTAGCCTTCGCAGTGTGCCGACGGCGGCGGTCATCAAAGAGCGTTCGAGGGCGCTCAGAAAGCCGACGGAAATTCCTGCCGCGGCCGCAACTTCGGCCAGGCCAAGTCCGCGTTGCGTGCGCAGGCGGCGAAGACGAGCGCCAATCGCACCAGCACTGTTGCCAGACGTCGGCTGAACTGCGGTTTCGTGCTTCAACATATGGACGATCGCGGCGGCGTTCATTCCGCGAACTTTGCGCAGATAGCGCGCTTTTTTCAGCAGCCGCACGTCTTCGTTTGTATAGAGGCGATAGCGGCTCTTAGTGCGTTGGGGGCGCGTCAATCCTATCGATTCCCAGCCTCGAATCGCGGACGGAGAAATTCCTACCAGACGCGCCACGTCGCCGATTTTGAGATAGACTTTGGCGTCGCTCGACATGAAATAAAAATGTGCCTGTTGGTCGTGCTGCAGGAATGCTTTTCCGCTTGACAGAAAGCGGTAGAGTCTCTAACCTTGCGCGATTATAGCAAGGTTTGTGTTTCGCGCAAGCTCGTGTTTGGATCTGAAAAAATCCGCGAGATGTGGAGGATCTGTCTGATGCTATCGTCGAAACTTTTCCGAATTCAAACCACGGTTATTTCCCCGGCTTTGGTACTGAGCCTCTGCCTCATTGCTACTTCGATCGCTTTCGCCCAAGGTACCGGCGGGCGCATCTTAGGACGCGTCACCGATTCGAGCAGCGCCCTGCTCGCGAACGTGAAAGTCACGCTGACCAACGAAGCGACAAATGTAAGCAGTGAAACGACGACCAATAGCGGCGGAGAATATGGCTTTCCGCAAGTGCCGGTCGGAACTTATCGCATCGAGTTCGATATCGAGGGCTTCAAAAAAAATCTGCAGCGTAGCGTCAACGTCGATCTCAACCAGGTTGTAACCGTGAACTCCGTTTTGCAGATCGGCGGCACGAAAGAAACGGTCGAAGTAACCTCCGAAGCGCCCCTTGTCGATACAACCAGCACACAACTAGGCGCCATTATGGATGCGCAACAGGTCTCGAACCTGCCGCTGAATACTCGCGACACATACCAGCTCTTGCAACTGCAACCTGGCGTGATGTCCACCGTCGGTTCCAGCAATACGCTTATTTATGGAGGTGACAATGCTGGCGCTGTTTCTGTCAACGGTGGTCGCGGGCGCTCCAATAACTTCAGCGTCAATGGAGGCGATGCCAACGACCTCTTCGCAAATCTCCCGACCGTTCAGCCGTCGCCCGACAGCATTCAGGAGTTTCGCGTTCTCACCAACACTTTCGACGCAGAATATGGGCGTAATTCCGGTTCTGTGGTGAATGTAGTCACCAAGTCAGGAACTAACGAATTGCATGGTAGCGCCTATGAATTTTTCCGTAACAAGGCGCTCAATGCCAATAACTACTGCCTTACGGCGGCGGACGGTCTTCCTTGCGACAAGCCGCAATTTAATCAAAATCAGTTTGGTGGCACTTTTGGAGGACCGATTAAGAAGGATCGGACCTTCTTCTTTGCTTCATATGAAGGACGTCGCATCCGCCAGGGCATCCAATCTCCCGCTGTGACGGTTCCGACCTCTCTCGAGAGGCCGTCCCCTACCAACATAGTGAATGGTCAGATTGTTGGAGACTTTTCTCAGGTCCAGCAAGGCGCTCCCTTTTCCGGCACTCTTGCTAACTCGTCGATATTGACAAGTCGGACGGGTTGCGAGGCGGCCAACGCCGCAATTGGGGGCGGACCGATAGCCGATGGCAACAGCTACGAAAGCATCTTTCCCAACAGCCAGATCCCGCTGGCTTGCATGGACCCCACCGCGGTCGATCTACTGCAGTTCGTTCCAACCGCCCCCAACGGCGGTAATTTGGTGAGCACCGTGCCCACCCAGGCGGTACGCGGCGACCAGATCACGCTAAAGATCGACCACCGTTTGAATAACACGCAGAACCTAAGCGTCTATTATTATTTCAACGACGATCGTACGCACTTTCCCTTTGCCAACTTTGAACAGGCTGGCGCCGATCTGCCAGGTTTCGGTGACGTCGTAGCGCAACGCTTTCAGCAATGGAACATCACGCACACCTGGACGATCAGCAACAGTTCGGTGAACGAATTTCGTTTCAACTACAATCGCGAGGGTCAACGGACATTTCAACATCCGGCCAACACCGAACTCATACAAAATTCTTGCCCACCACCGCCGTCTTGGTTAACCGCTGCGGTGCCTTGCTTTTACGGAGATAATTCGAGCGATCCCAACGGAAGCCAGTTTGGCATCCATCCATTCCTTAACTCCGCTCGCGAAGGGCTTCCTTTCATCGCCATTTCGGGAGGATTTTCCATCGGTAACGATTGGGAGGGTGAACTGCCGCAGGCGGGCAATTCTTTCCAGTGGGCGGATAGTCTAACCAAGATATCGGGCAAGCATACCTTGAAGTTTGGTGTCGACATCCGTCGTCAGCAATTCAATCAATTCTATTATTACAATGTGAATGGTGACTTTAACTATTACGGGGGCGGGACGAACGACGTAGGGGCCGCCGACCTGTACGCCAACTACCTCCTCGGCCTGCCCGATACATTCGGACAAGGTTCGCCACAGGGCGAAAACATCCGCAACACTGGACTGTACCTCTTCGCCCAGGACAGTTGGAAGATAAGACCGAATTTGACTTTGAATTATGGACTTCGTTGGGAATTAAACACTCCGTTGGCAGACAAGGCGCAACATGTCGAAACGTTCCGTCCCGGCCAATCATCTTCAGTTTTCCCATGCGGTGGTCCGAGTACCGATTGTACGAGCCAGAATGCAGTGGGATTGGTCGTTCCAGGCGATCCCGGAGTACCGGCGGGCATGACGCAAACCTATTACAAAGCTTTTGCACCCCGCATCGGAATTGCCTGGAGCCCGGGCAGTTCGGGCAAAACAAGCATCCGCGCTGGCTGGGGGTTGTTCTACAACCCAATCGAGCAACTTGTGTTATCTCAATTTGGTGCTGAACCTCCCTTTGGCGGCAGTACTACCGTCACGGAAACCCAGTTCAACCTGCCTTTTCTAGGCCAGGACGGCACCGCATACTCGAATCCATTTAACGGAGTCATTACTCCGAAACGTGGGAGTTCTCAGGATTGGGCGCTATTTGAACCGATCGATCTTTTCGGAGATTTCCAGCCCCATATGCGCACGCAATACTCAGCGCAGTATAACTTGAGTATCCAGCACGAACTGACTCGAGATATGAAATTGGAAGTCAGTTATGTTGGGTCGCAAGGACACCGATTGTTGGCAACGCACGACATCAATTATTCGAACCCGCAGACTTGTTTGGATCTTAATAACATTCTGGGCGCCGGGACGTGCGGACAGTTTGGAGAGGATGCTCAATTTGTTATTCCTGCAGGAACAACATTAGCCTCAGACCTGCATCTGCCGTACGCGCAAAACCACTCTGTTATTCCAGCTGGTACAACAATCGGACCGAACGGGATTACCTTAGTCGGTTTGCGTCCTTACTCCTCGCCGCAATGTGATCCGATGACAGGCAACGGTTGCCCGCTCAACGGTATCCCGGTTTTTACGAGCATTTTTGCTCAAGATACGATTGCTAGCTCTGCCTATAACTCTTTACAAATCTCACTAGAAAAAAGATTTGTTCGCGGGCTTCAATTTACTGCGGCGTATACGTACAGCAAGTCTATCGATGAAGCCTCAAGTTTCGAAGGAATATTGAATCCGCTACCGGGAGCCCGCAACTTTGCCCCGTCGCTCTTCGATGCGCGGCATCGCTTGGTCGTCAGTTATTACTGGGAATTACCGTTAAGAAAATTCAGCGGCTTTGCCGGGAAGTTAGCCAATGGCTGGGCGATATCGGGTATCACTACGTATCAGACGGGATTTCCGATTCGCATTACATCATCATCAGACAACGAGCTCATGAACAGTGCGGATTTCGAATACCCGGGCGAACCTAATCAAGTCGCACCATTTACATGGCAAAGACCACAAAGTAACGGGAACTACTATTTCAATAGTCCCCTTAGTCAAACTTCGATCTTCGACGAGTCCAACGTATTCGGTTACGTCGGCAATGCACCGCGCACAATATGTTGCGGACCTGGCATCAGCGAGACTGACATCTCTTTTATAAAAAGCATCCCAATCAATGAACGAGCGCACATGGAATTTCGGGGAGAGTTATTTAATCTTTTTAACCATACTCAATTCTATAATCCCGATGGCTTCAGCAGTGATGGTTCGCAGTTCGGCCAAGTGACGCAAGTTAGAGATCCGCGTCTGGCGCAGTTTGCATTGAAATTGTATTTCTAGGCCGAAGGAATATAGTTGTGCAAGTCGAATCCCCGGACGACATTTGTCCGGGCCCAATCTAATGGCCTATCGGCCTGAGTCTTATGGAGATCACGATGTACCCCGCATTGCAAAAAGAGCTCGAAACCTTCGAGCGCCGCACTCCGAAATCTGCTGAAGCGCATAAGAAAAACCTGAAGCGCCTTCCCCTGGGCGTGGCTAGCAACTATCGTGCTTACGATCCGTATCCAATCTTTGTTTCTGAAGCCTCCGGGAGTAAGTTCCGCGACCTTGATGGCAATGAATATCTCGATCACAACTTATGTTTCGGGACGCTGCTGGCGGGTCATTCACATCCGGCGGTGATCAAGGCGGTTGAGGGACGGTTGCATAAGGGAACAGCTTATGGGATGCCGCATAACATGGAGTGGGAACTCGCGGAAGAAATCTGCACGCGCTTTCCGGTCGAGATGTGCCGCTTCGGCAATAGCGGAACGGAAGCCACGATGCACACAATTCGCCTTGCACGCGCCGCCACCGGTCGCGACAAGATCATCAAGTTCGAGGGTGGATATCACGGATTGCACGATGCGGCGCTCGTTAGCGTGAAGCCACATCCGCCGGCCGATGACTTCGGTGATATCAAGAATCCTAAGCCGGTGCCAGGCGGAGCGGGCGTTCCAAAGGCTAGTATCGCCAACGTACTGATCGCTACGTTTAACGATCTGGAAACGGTGGAGCGGCGCTTCAAGGAGAATCCGAAAGAGGTTGCGGCCGTTATTCTTGAGCCGATCATGATGAACGTTGGCCTTTGCATGCCGCAAAAGGGGTTCTTAGAGGGGCTGCGGACACTCTGCGACCAGTACGGCGCGCTGCTGATCTTTGACGAGGTCAAGACAGGCGCTAAGCTATGTTGGGGCGGAGCGTCAGAATACTTTGGCGTGGCGCCGGATATGATCTGCCTGGCTAAGTCGATTGGCGGAGGCTTTCCTCTGGCGGCTTTTGGCACGCATAAGCGTGTTATGCAACTGATCTCCGACCATAAAGTGTTTCATGGCGGCACTTACAATACGAATCCGATTTCCATGGCGGCCGGATTGGCGACGTTCCGCGAAGTACTTACTCGCGCGAATTACGCGCTTGTCAAGAAGCTGGGTGATAAGTTGGTTGATGGTTATAAAAAGACCGTCGCCAAGGTTGGATTGCAGGGGTACATCGCTAGCGCTGGTGCGAACGGCGTACTGATGCTGTATCCAAAAGAGATTCGCAACTATCGTGACTGGCTGGCTATCGATGTCGATTTGTGGCGGCATTACTGGTTCGGCATGGTGAACCGTGGCGTGATGTGCCAGCCCTATTGGTGGGACGAGCAGTGGACGATTTCGGTGCAACATACGGAGGCCGACATCGACAAGCATTTGGAGGCGTTCGCCGATGTAGCGCCCGCATTAGCCGTAGCGCAGCAGGAGCGACTTGGAGCCGTGGCGGCGCACTAAGTTGGATCGAGGATCTCCGTCGGATCATCGAGGTCGATGAAATCAAACTGACCCGATGGTCTGATGGACCCCGCAAGTCCGATCAATCGATGTATTTCAATGTCTAGCAGCGATTCCAATCAGCCGCACCTAAAGCGCGTCCTTGGACGTCGCGACTTGGTATTACTATTCGTCGTCGCGGTATTTAATCTCAACGTCGTCCCCTCGATCGCTGCGAATGGCGGAGTCACGATTTGGCTCTGGTTGATTTCGTTGTTGCTCTTCTTTTGGCCTCAAGGTATTGCCGTGATCGAACTTGCCCATCGATATCCAGGCGAAGGCGGAGTGTATTTGTGGGCCAAGGAAGTCTTTGGCGACTTCCATGGTTTTCTTTCGGGATGGTGTTACTGGACGAACAACATGCTGTATGTCCCGACAGTAATGCTGTATTTTGTCGGTGTCTCTGTCTTTGTTCTTGGTCCCAGCCACGCCAGCCTTGCTGACAACAAATCTTTTGCGCTGGGAACGTCTCTTTTACTGCTGGCGGCCCTGACTGCGATTAACGTTGTTGGTCTCGGTGTTGGTAAGTGGATTAACAATCTCGGCGCAATCGGAACTTTCGTCGCCGCCGCGGTTCTGATCGGCCTCGGTGCAGTGATCTGGATTCGCTTCGGCACCACGATCACTCCGGCAGACTTTAAAGTTCCCGCCAACCCGCGCTTCGTCATGAATTCATTTGGAGTTATATGCTTTGGACTGGTTGGACTTGAGCTCGCATCGGTCATGGGAGACGAGATTCGAGATCCAAGCCAAACGTTGCCGGGTGCGGTAGCTTGGGGAGGGATTCTATCTGGTGCGTTGTATCTCGGTGCGACACTTACGCTTTTAATTGCCGTCGGTAAGAATGTAAATGTGCTGCAGGGGATCGTTCAGGCAGTTAGCCATATGGCGGGGCGCATTGGAGTGGTTTGGATCGTCGTGCCATTCGCTTTCATGCTCAGCCTGTCAATCGCGGGTATCGGTTCGGCCTGGATGGGCGGTTCTGCGCGCATTCCGTTTGTCGCAGGCCTCGATTCTTATATGCCTTCGTGGCTTGGTAAGGTGCATCCACGATATGCCACTCCTCATGCCGCGCTTATCGTCCAGGCAATCGTTTCGGCTGTTCTCGTGATCATGAATTTCTTTGGCGCCGGGGTTCAGGAGACTTTTCAGAAACTTCTGTCGCTGGCGGTTGTGCTGCAGTTAGTCCCGTTCTTGTACATGTTCGGGGCGCTCGTGCGATTTTCTATTATTGAGACGGTCCCGCGCGGACAGTACAGCCGCATTACTATGTTTTTGGCCGGATCAAGCGGATTAGTCACCACAATCCTTGGAATTGCGCTTGCGTTTTTCCCGGCGCAACAGATTACCTCGCTCTGGTCGTATGAACTGTGGATGTTCGGCGGGACATCGGTCTTCATTGGTTTGGCCGTCTTTTTCTTTTTTGTGTACGGACGGTTGAAAGAATCTCAGATCGAGCCTGCGAGACATGCTTAGGGATCGTGCACTTCATAGAAGTTGTTAGGTGGAGACTTATGCCAAGTGGCGTTAAGACTAACGTGAAGTCATATTCGATGTTGATCAATGGCGACTGGATCGCCAGTAAGTCGAGTAAAAGCTTTGCCGTCTATGACCCGTCGACCGAAGATGTGATCGCGCAAGTTCCCGATGCGAATGCGGATGACGTGAATCGTGCGGTCGCGGCGGCTAAAACTGCGTTCGAAGAGGGGCCTTGGGCCACAACTACCGCGCAGGAGCGTGGCCGCGTGTTATTTCGGCTGGCAGAGAAGGTGCGGCAGAATGCGCCAATGCTTGCTGAACTGGAGTGCCGCAACTCGGGTAAGCCGATTGTTGAGGCTGAATATGACATCAACGATGTAGCTACTTGTTTCGAATATTACGGTGGCTTGGCTACTAAAGTGGTCGGCTATGTAAATCCCGTGCCTGATAACGCAATGAGCCTGTCGCTGAAAGAGCCGATGGGGGTTGCGGGACAGATCATCCCTTGGAACTATCCATTGATGATGGCCGCGTGGAAACTGGCACCCGCTTTGGCTGCGGGATGTACCTGCGTACTGAAGCCTGCGGAACAGACTCCGCTGACCGCGCTTGAGATGGCAAAATGGTTCGACGAGGTCGGACTGCCAAGAGGCGTCGTTAACGTCATCACCGGGTTCGGCGAAAGCTGTGGGTCGCCGTTGGTCAAGCATCCGGACGTCAATAAGATTGCGTTTACCGGGTCGGCTGCTGTCGGCAAGATCATTGTTAAAGAGGCTGCTGATACCGTGAAGCGCGTGACGCTCGAGCTCGGCGGAAAGTCTCCGAATATCTTTTTTGCGGATGCCGACTTTGAGGCTGCAATTGATGGAGCCTTGTTCGGCGTATTTATCAACCAGGGAGAAGTGTGTTCGGCAGGAAGCCGCATCCTTGTGCAGAAGTCGATTTATAAGAAGTTCGTTGATGCGATGGCTGAGAAGGCTAAGACGATCAAGATTGGACCACCTCTTGAGCGAGATACAAAGATGGGTGCGCTCGTTTCTAAAGAGCAATATGATCGTGTTTGTTCCTATCTCGAAATCGGCAAGAAAGAAGGCAAAGTAGCGAGCGGTGGAGGACGCGCCGAAAAGTTCGCCAAGGGATACTTTGTTCAGCCAACCATTTTCTATGACATCGATAATAACGCCCGTATCTCACGGGAGGAAATTTTCGGGCCGGTGGCGGCAGTGATTCCATTTGATGACGAAAAAGACGCGCTGAAGATCGCGAATGATACTCCCTATGGCTTGGCTGCGGCCGTTTGGACGCGCGATATCTTCAAAGCGATGCGTGCTGTGAAGGCGTTGCGGGCAGGAATAGTGTGGGTGAATCATATGCAACCCACTTATGTCGAAGCTCCGTGGGGCGGCTACAAGCAGTCGGGCTTTGGGCGTGAACTGGGGCCGTGGGGAATCGAAGAGTATCTTGAAACGAAGCAGGTGTATATCAATCTGAACGAAGCTCCAATCGGCTGGTACTGATCTATGTCTACGATTCAACTACGTACTCCAATTCCAGGACCTCGCTCGCAGGTGCTAATGCAGCGGCGGAACGCTGCCGTGGTGCAGGCGGTTTTCCAAGCCACCCCCGTCTTTGTGGCTAGGGCCGAGGGGGCAGTCATTGAAGATGTCGACGGCAACCGCTTGATTGACTTTGCTGGCGGCATTGGATGCCTCAATACCGGCCATCGCGCTCCCGCCGTTATTGAAGCAGTGCGTCGCCAACTCGATCGCTTCCTGCATACTAGCTTTAACGTATTGCCGTACGAGAGTTACATTGCTGTGTGCGAGAAGCTGAACGTGATCGCTCCTGGCAAAGGTCCGAAGAAGACCATCTTAGTCAATACAGGCGCGGAAGCAGTCGAGAATGCGATCAAAATTGCTCGTGGTTATACCAAGCGAGCGGCGATCATTAGTTTTGAGGACGCGTTTCACGGACGGACTTACATGGCAATGGCGACGACCAGCAAGACGCATCCTTATAAGGCCGGATTTGAGCCATTTCCGGCCGAGGTCTATCGCATTCCATACGCATACTGCTACCGCTGCTCTTACTCGCTCACTTATCCGTCGTGCGAGGTTTTTTGCGCGCGGCACATTGAGGATACCTTCAAGCGCGTCGTGGCGGCTGAATCCGTTGCCGCTGTGATTGTCGAGCCTGTTTTAGGCGAGGGCGGATTTGTGACTCCACCGCCCGAGTTCTATCCAATACTTAGCGCGATCTGTCAGAAATATGGCATTTTGATGATAGCCGACGAAGTGCAGACTGGGTTTGCTCGCACAGGCGCCATGTTTGCGTGTGAGCGACTTGGATTCGAACCCGACATGGTGACAATGGCCAAGTCCTTGACCGGCGGACTTCCAATGGCTGCGGTCACGGGGCGGGCTGAGATTATGGATGCGCCTGGCGCAGGCCAACTTGGCGGTACGTTTGGTGGTAATCCTGCCTCGTGCGAAGCCGCGCTGGCCGTGCTTGAGATTATCGAAAAGGAAAACCTTTGCGCGCGGGCGAATCTGCTCGGAGAGCGGTTTCGGAAGCGTGCCCTTAAGTGGCAGTCGCAGTGGGAGCTGATAGGAGATGTTCGTGGAATTGGCGCGATGCAGGCACTCGAATTGGTACGTTCTAAGGCAATGCGTCAACCTGCGGACGAAGAAACCAAGCAGGTCGCACAATACTGCTACGAACATGGATTAATCACCATCACTGCGGGATCCTATAGTAATGTAATCCGTTTGCTCATGCCGCTGGTAATCACCGATGCGCAGATGGATGAAGCAATGGACGTGCTCGAAGGCGCGCTGGCTCACGTTGCTGAGAAGAAGGGCTCGTTAACCGCGCAACTGACTTAATGTTCGTCGTTGGCGCCTCTACGAACTAGGTATTGGAGCAAGGCTAGAAATTCTATGACAACTGTAACTGCTACGCCTGCTATGACAGGAAAAGAGATCGTCGATCTCTCCAGGAAGCACACGTTGTATGAGTGGTCAGCGCAATCGAAGGTCGATCCGATCCCGGTGGCTCGTGCGAAGGGCATTTACTTTTGGACGCCAGAAGATAAGCGCTTCATTGATTTCAACAGCCAGTTGATGTCTGTGAACATCGGACACGGCGATGAGCGCGTCATTCAAGCCATCATCGAGCAGGCATCTATTTTGCCTTATGCCAATCCTTTCATGGCCACCGAGGTGCGCGCGCGTTTGGGAGCGAAGTTAGCGGAGATTACTCCTGGCGATATTGACACATTCTTTTTTACCAATGGTGGCGCCGAAGCGAATGAAAACGCCATTAAGCTTGCGCGGTTCTTTACCGGACGACATAAGATTATCGCGCGATATCGCTCTTATCATGGTGCCACGGCCGGCGCGATTAGCCTAACAGGCGATCCTCGGCGGTGGTCGGTTGAGCCCGGAATGCCAGGCGTAGTGCGGGTACTCGATCCGTATCACGGCATTGAGCGCGGATGGGAGTCCGCGGAAAGTTCGCTGGCTATGATCGAAGAGACAATTCAACTCGAAGGCCCACATACAATCGCGGCATTCATTTTGGAGCCGGTAACAGGAACTAATGGCATCCTTGTTCCTCCTGATGGATATCTGGAAGGTGTGCGAGCGTTGTGCGATAAGTATGGCATCCTCATGATTGCTGACGAAGTGATGTCTGGCTTCGGCCGTACTGGCGAATGGTTTGCGGTTGATCACTGGAAAGTGGTTCCCGACTTATTGTGCATGGCCAAGGGACTGACCTCGAGTTACATCCCCCTCGGAGCGGTTGGAATGCGCCAACATATTGCGCGGCATTTCGACGACAGAGTGTTTTACGGGGGACTTACTTACAATAGCCATCCCATGGGTTGCGCTACGGCGCTGGCGACCATTGGCGTTTATGAAGAAGATCATCTTATCGAGAACGCTCGCAAGATGGGCGTGGTCATGAAGACGCTGGGCGCTGATTTACAGGCAAGACATCGCTCAATAGGAGCTGTGCGCTCGATTGGTTTGTTTGGAATTGTCGAATTGATTCGCGACCGCAAGACGCGGACGCCGATGGCTCCTTTTAATGGGACCTCAGATGAAATGGTGGCGCTAGGGAAGTTCTTCCGCGAGAACGGCCTTTACACGCTAGTGCGCTGGAACACCTTTTTTACGAATCCTCCCCTGTGTATTAACGAGCAGCAACTGCGCGAGGCGTTTGCCATCATCGACAAGGGGCTTGAGATTACTGATAGGGCGGTTAAGGAGTAGCGACTTCGAATAGTCGAAGGGTGAGCATGATCGATGAAATCTGCCTGACTGTCGGAGTAAGACTTTGTTCAGGTTTCACTTCAGATTTAGCGGACGGGCGAGGACGCCCGTCTCTCCACCAGTCGTGTCTGTCTTAGCGACGGCTGAGCTGTAGAGTGGCGGAGTCTGAGATTACCAGAGGTTCGTGGTGAGATGTGGCGGCGTGCTTGTTGATAGCGGTGGCCGCCTGGGTGCGGAGATTGCCCAGTTTGGCGTCGAAATCCGCGGTAGTTACGGCGTGTGTGCAGCGGGTGCACGTGAACTTCATGCCGCCAAGGATGCGCTCGATTCGATAGGCTTTCACTGATGCAATTGTATCCCTTCGTGCGGGAATGCGGACGAACATAGGTCGGGCAGCTAAGGTAACAACTCTCAACGTAATAATTGTCCGCATTCGGCGCCGACATTTGCTTCGCTGACGCGACAAAATACGACGGTATGAGACGGCTAGCGGCCACACAGCAAGCCCTACTTACTCAGCCGGTTGTATTTCTTCAGGACCTCCCGCAGGCGATCATGAGGCAGCGCTATGGCGGTGTGGTTATCAATGCCGGTCATAGTTTCGGCCGCTACCATGGCGTTGACTACCGCTTCTTCCGTCGCTTGCACCGTCGCCAAAAACAGCGGATCTAAACTGTCGTTCGGCAACATTTTCAGGTCATGCACGTCTTTGGGCGAGACCGCTCCTGGGTTAGCGGTCGAGAAGGCTACGAAGATATCTCCCGATCCATCCCCGGAGTAACTGCCGTCGCGGCCCAATCCTAGAGATGCCCGGCGCGCAAGGCGCTTCAGTTGCGTAGGAATCAGCGGCGCGTCAGTTGCTATCACGATAATGATCGATCCCGTATCTTCGCCGTAAGCTGGATGCTCGGGAATTTCTTTCCCTACAGGTACACCAGCGATCCGCAGTTGGTCACGGCGTCCGTAGTTACACTGCACTAACACGCCCAAGGTATAACCTCCGGCTTTCGCATCGAGCACGCGCGACGAGGTTCCGATTCCTCCTTTGAATTCATTGCAGATCATGCCCGTTCCACCACCCACACTGCCCTCTTCGACCGGACCGCTGTGCGCCGAATCGAGTGCGTGAAAGGCGTCTTCGGGCTTGACGTGAAATCCGTTGATGTCGTTTAGAAATCCGTCCCAGGTTTCGGCGACGACGGGCAGCGACCACCAATAGCCTTCCATGTCGGGTTCGCCGCGTTTGACTTTCCACGCGATGACGGCGTCGCGCACGACTCCGACGCTGTGAGTGTTGGTGATCATGACGGGCCCGTTGAGAAAGCCGGAATCTTCGAGCCATGTTGTTCCGGTCATCTCTCCGTTGCCGTTGAGAGTGAACCATGCGCCGAAGACGGCGTCCTTATTGTCTTTACCGCGAGGAAGAACTGCGGTCACTCCAGTGCGGACTGGACCTTCTCCTACTTTGAGTTTGCCGCTGCCAGAGATGAGGGTTGTGTGTCCGACTTCGACTCCTTTGACGTCGGTGATGGCGTTATTGGCGCCGGGATTGCCATCGAAAGGAACGCCCAGATCGCGGGCCCGTGGCTTGGTTTGCGCGAAAAGAATAGCGGCAGAAAGAGCTGCGAAAGCAATCGTGAACCGGAACGCTCGAAATCGCATCATAGAATGGGCTGTTTGAAGTTCGGCGGAAGTATAAAGCATTGAACTGGAGATTAGAATCGCTTTGCGGCCCGATCTGCTTGGCGGCGCGCGAAGTGACACCAGTCAATTTCAGTAAGGAGATGAAATGGAAACTTGGAAACGGGCGGTAATAGCAGGATCGGCGGGAGCGGCGACCATGCTGCTGATTAAGGGCAGGCGTCCGGCGGCCGTATTGGCGGGCAGCGTTGGACTCGCGGTTCTGGCGTCGGAGTATCCGGAACATTTTGCGCGAATTCGCGAAGAGTTGCCGTCGTACGTGCGGCAGGGAACGCGCTACTTGGATATGGCCATCAAGATTGGCAACAAGATCGATCAAATTGCCGAAGGTCGCGCGGCGCTCGCGTTCGAGGAACTCGGCGAGTACTGAGTTTCGTCGTCGAGTGAGACGCGGCTAACCGCGTCTCTACAGGGAAACTTTGAATCAGTCGATTCCCAATTGTTTGCGGGCGTCAGGGCTGAGGCGTTCGGGAGTCCACGCCGGTTCCCAGACTACGTTGACATTGGCGTTGCGGACGCCCGGCAATTGCTCCACGCGCGACTTCACTTGCGCGCTGATGTTGACGTGTTCGGGGCAGCCTTGCGCGGTCAACGTCATTTCAACTGTGACGTCCTGCTGACCTTCGGGTAGATCGTCGAAACGGATGTCATAGATCAGCCCGAGATCCACGATATTGACCGGGATTTCTGGGTCGTAACACTGTCTTAACGCGTTCAGGACATCATCTTGCGCTATCGGCATGGTTTCCTTTTTGTTGCGAAGTATCGAATCGTGATGCGCTTGTCGTTAACCCTATGTCGTAATTCTATAGGGAATCCAAGTTCATTGTGACCGCTTGGATCGCGGCGCGACCGTCCGAACAGTATTCCGAACAGCGATCCGAACAGCAACAGGTATAAATCTTAGATCATGGCTCTTGACCCGGAGTTTCAGAAAAAGCTGCAGATATTTATGGTGGTCGCCATCGTGCTCGCGGGCGGCCGCGCGGCCTATGTCGTTTACGAACGGCATGAGGCACTGAAAGAAGAAACGAAACCGAAGCAGGAGACGGCGCTTAAAGCGGATTACTACGTCACTCCCAAAAAGTTGCATGCCTACGATCTGAAGACGGCTCGGCAGCTAACCGAGCAGCCGGTTTGGGTGAAGGTCGGTTATCAACTTACTTACTATCCTTACGATCGCGCGCGTCATAGGGCAGATTTCTCGCACGAGGCTGGGATGTTGTTGCCTCTACAGAAGCTCGCGATCGAAGACGTGGTGACGGATGTCTCTCCTAAGGCCCCTGGCATGAAGGAAGTTATGGCGTGCTTTTCGCTGGATGAAAAAAGTTATGCGGTGCCCATCGGCGCAGAGAAAGGTGACGACTTCAAGGTTTATACAGACCAGATCTTCTTTTTAGAAGATCCACGTGAGCTTTACAAACATTGGCCCGCGGACGTTTGGAGCAAGATCGACGCACATGAAGTGCAGGCGGGAATGAGCGAACTACAGACGAGCTTCGCGATCGGCCTGGGGACTACTGAGGGCTCTGGAGATTACGGATCGCGAACTCTGCACTATGCGAACGGCGGAAAGCCAATGGTGGTAACGTTTGAAAACGATAAGGCCGTGATGATCAAGCCTGACGCGTAGGCTGCAATTCCGCTCATGAAGGGGAAGATGACAGAATTGTACGTACAAAATCGGTAACTTCCGCGGTCACGTAGTTTGGCGGGACGATCTCGAATATTGGCCGGTTGATGACCGATTTTAGCGAGACTTGTTTCCATGCGGGACTTTGCGAATTCTCGCTGGAATGTAACAACACGGCGTCGGCACGGTCCAGATAAGTTTGAGCGGACGCTTTGAAGTCTTCGGTTGCAGGGTCGAGGACGGTCAGATAGAGATCGGGTTTCAAGAAGCGCAGGATGCTGTTCGATTCGATGATGGCGTTTTGCGTGGCCGATAGAATCTTGCGGACGCGCGGCATGGCTTCGGCCAGCTGACCTTGTTGGGTTCGAATCCACCAGGAGTGATCGGCTCCGGCGAGCAAGTAGCGCGAGGTGTCGGAATCTCCGGAGCGGTCTTTTTCTTCCGATACGGCTAGCGAATGATCGGCCGTAACGCAATCGCAGGCTTCTCCGTTGGCCGAGCAGATGCCGTGGCCGTATTGTGTAATCTTCAGGGCGGTCCAATGGAACTCACTCAGCGCTGCAATCAAGCCAGCTACTACGCTGGTTTTGCCGACGCTGCGAGTGTGTCCGCCGATGACTACGATGGGCATAAAAAGCTTTCTTAGTTCTCCAGCATTTCGATTAGATGCGATCCAACGTGACTATTAGCCGTCTTGCATTCCCTCGGCGGCTAAAGCCGGCGGAGAAATTGTGCATTTACGGCTCGGCTGAAGCCGAGCCCTTTCAAAACAAATTCAAACTGAGGCACTACCCTTCGCTCAATGATCTTTCTTTGCCGCTCTTGAAACAAACGCAAGCTCCTTCAGATACTCCTTCAACGGACGGGCGGGAGTTCCCCAGAAGACGACGCCTTTTCCGCGGAGGACTTTTTTCGGCAGAATGCCGCCTTGGCCTCCTATCATCGCGCCAGATTCTACTCTGGCGTGATCGCCTATGCCTACTTGTCCTCCCATGATGACATTGTCTTCAATGGTAACGCTGCCAGAGAGGCCGGTTTGGGCGGCTATGACAACGTTTTCTCCGATCTGACAGTTGTGGCCGATGTGAACGAGGTTGTCGATCTTCGCGCCTTGCCGGATTCTGGTTTCGTCCAGCGCTCCGCGGTCGATGGTAGAGTTCGCCCCGATTTCGACGTCATCTTCGATGATCAGGCGTCCGATCTGGGGCGATTGTTCGTAGCGTCCTGTGGTCGAATCGCGAACGTACCCGAAACCATCACTGCCTAAAACCGCTCCGGCCTGCACGACTACGCGATTGCCAAGAGTTGTGCCGCCGTAAATAGTGACGTTCGCATCGATACGGCAGTTGGTTCCGATTTGCACGTTGTCCCCCAGCACAGCTCCCGGACCGACGACGGTTTCATCGCCGATGGTGACGTTTTCGCCTAAAACGGCGCGGGCTCCGATCGCAGTGTTTTTGCCGATCTTTGTCGAGGGCGACAGAATCGCAGATGGATGAATCAGGTGAAAGCTGTCTGGGTCGCGCAGTAGTCTGGCGGCTCGTGCAAAAGTCAGCCGCGGCTGAGCAGAGATGATAATCGGCCTCGACGTAGCGGCGGTGGCGAAGTTTCCCGCGATGATAGCGCCGGCAGCGGAACTAAGCGCTTCCTTCAGATACTTCTCGTCTTCTACGAAGATCACGCTTTCGTTAGTGGCCGATTGCAAGCTTGAGACGGTGGTGACAGTGGCAGAGACGTCTCCCAAAAAATTACAACCCAGTTTTGCGGCCAGATCTTGAACGGTGTGCTTCATGGTTGTCCATTGTCGCTTTGTTAGGCGGGTTGTTCAAATCCGGCAGCGTGAGAGAAAGCCAGACAGAAGTTTTTCGCTAGACGGACATTGGTGGGGGCGAACCGAAAAATTTATCGCGGTCTTAAGGAATCCAATCACTTAACAAAAAAGCATAGTGTTTTTAGGGGTATTTCCTGAGATCGGAAGAGCACACGTCTGAACTCCAGT
>OBLW0100001809.1_pt1 | contig 17862 bp, 16 predicted proteins | sample 1520161 | NCBI WGS metagenome assembly OBLW01 (sample SAMEA3539309, study PRJEB22396) | soil metagenome | biome: tundra; feature: field; material: soil | place: USA | collected 2010-05 | depth 0.15 m | reverse complement strand
TGCGATACGTGTCAACGACGGTTTGCTTTTGCTCTCTGGCTAACACTAACCTGTTAAACTCCTGTCTCTTCTCGTTTTCGTAACGTGTTCGATGGTAACACGTGGCTGGAGCAAGTGGCAAACTGGCACGGCGCCCACCACGGACGCAACTACTTTAAAGCCTAAGGCGTCACCGTCAGCACCACCGGCACCGTCATTGCTTGCGTGCTAAAGGGAGTGGGGAAAAATATCACTTGTCCCACGTATGTCCCAGCCGCGAGCTGACTCGAATTTACAGTTACGGTCACCACCCACGGAGTCGTGCAACAGTTCTGTCCCCCCGACAGGCTCAGCCAGTTCCCGCCTGAACCGGTCGAAGCCAGCCAGGTAAAGTCAAAGTTAGTTCCCGTGCTGTCGACGGTCACCGTTTGCGCTTGCGGATTAACGCCAACTTTCGCGCTGAAAGCAAGCGCATCCAGTTCCACAAAGACCGAACTTCCCACGTTCACGCTCACCGGCACGGTCACGACGCCAGTGCTCGTTTTGAAAAGCTCCTGTCCCACATACGTTCCGGCAATCTTTCCCGCTCCCGGCAGCTTTTTGGTGGTTACCTGCACACTGGCCACCGATGGCGTCGTGCCCTTCACGGGAGAAATCTTCAGCCACTTTCCGCCGTCAGCCGTAGTGATGGTGGAAGTCCAGTCCACACTTCCGGGTCCGCCATTGTCGATCGGCACGAGCTGCGCGGCTCCGCTCGACCCCGGTACAAATGAAAAGCTGCTTTGCCCCGGGATGCTGTCAAAAAATGCCGTCCCCGGCGGCACGACCGTGAGCGTGACCGGAACGTTCATTTCGTTGCCCGCATAGGGTTCCTGGGGCATGGACACTTGTCCCAGGTAATTCCCGACGGGCAGCGCGCTGGCGCCGGAGATGCTTAGAATGAGCGCAGCCGGGGTTGCGCAACACTCGGCGCCTCCGGCGAAGGTCAGCCAGTTTCCACCTGCAGTCGTCCAGGTTGAAGCTCCAAAATCAAAGTTCGTTCCCGTGCTCGCCACCGACAATACTTGCGGTAGGGGACCCGCGCTTCCCGCGACCATCGTGAAGTTGATCGGGTTCACCTGCGCGAACACAGAGCTTCCCACTGTCATGCTCACCGGAACGGTCACGGAATCGCCGGCTGCCTGAAATACCAATTGCCCGTCGAACGTGCCGGCAGTCGCGCCGCCACCCGGCAACAGACTTGGCACCACGCTCACCGAAATGGTCTTTGCGGCGCTCCCGCTCTCGCTCCCGCTCGCCGGCGTCGCTTTCAACCATGCGCCTCCGTCCGCAGTCGTGGCTGCGAGTGTCCACTTCAGCTTCCCAGCGCCGCCGTTCCGCACTGCTATGGTTTGCGCCGGTGGCGTCAATCCCGCCGTAATCATCGAGAATGTCAGTTGTCCCGGGAGCGCATCAAAGAACGAAGTATTCGCCGGCTCGACGGTCAGCGTCACCAGGACAGTCATTCCCTGCCCGGCATCGGGAAATTGCGTAAAGATAATTTCCCCCGTGTAAACGCCCACCGGCAGCGTGTTTGCCTTCGTAATACTAAGCCTGATCGGCTGCGGCGTCGCTTCCCCAGGTGATCCTAGCGCCAGCCAGTTCGCGCCCGTGCTCGTCCATGCGTTCCATTCAATATCGAAATTCGTTCCAGTGCTCGCCAGCGACAACACCTGCGGCAATGGTCCCAACCCACCCACCGGCATGGTCAGATTGATCGGGTCGATTTGGGCAAACACGGAGTCGCCCACCGTAACCGTCACCGGCACAGTCACCGAATCCCCGCCGGACTGGAACAACAGTTGCCCATCGAAGGTTCCGGCAGTCGTGCCTCCCCCGGGCAGGTCAGAGGTGTTGATGCTGACTGTCTCATTGGCCGGCGCCTTGCCTCCGGAGCTTGACAGACCTAGCCATCCGCCGCCATCCGCGGTGCTGGCAGAAACAGTCCAATTCAGCGTTCCGCTCCCGCCATTGCGTACTTGAAAAGTCTGCCCCGGCGGATTTTTCCCGCCGGTCTTCAGCGAAAAGCTCAGGCCCCCCGGCAGCGCGTCAAAGAATGATGTGCCCGATCCCTCAACGATCAGCGTGACCGGCACTGTCATCGTCAAGCTGCCTTGCCACTGTTGGAATGTGAGCTGTCCCGTGTAAGTTCCCGCCGCCAGCGAACTCACCTTCACCACGCTCACCGTAATCGGCTGAGGAGTGGCGTTGCCATTCGGCGAAGGCGCCAGCCAGTTGCCACCCGAATTGGTAGAAGCCGTCCAAACGATGTCGAAGTTCTTCCCCGTTGTGGCCACCGTCACCAGTTGCGGCAGCGGTCCCGGGCTACCGACTGGCATTGTGAACAGCAACGGAGGAATCGCTTCAAAGCTCTGCGCGCGCAACGACAGCGATAACGAGGACCAACCGGCAGAGACAAGCACGATAAAAAGAAATGCACGGACCTTCTTCGTCCGAACAAAAGAGTTTGTCATCGAAGTTCCCTCCTCCGTTGGAGTGGCGCGGTCTTAGCCGCCCGCGAAACCCGGAAGCCAAAAAATTGTTCTTAATTTCGAAAAATCCGAGATCCCAAACTCCTCAAACGGTTTGCCATTCTAAATGTCTCTATCCACCGGAATATCGGCCGATATGGACCGGTTGACAACAGGCTCTGGACGGCTTAGAAACCTCCGCTACTCTGAACTGAAGGAGAAGGAACTTGGTCGAATCCTGCGCAGACCCACACGCGCAGCGCAGGACCGGAAGATTATGTTGCAGAGAATTACTTGTGTCAAACAAAACTCGATTGAATTTTGCTCAACGCCGCGCGAAGAACTATTTAAAAAGAAGGATGTGAAACCGGTTGACCCCGCACAAAGCCAACATTTTTAAGCCCTTCTAGGCACATCAGCCGTCAACCGGCGGGAATTCAGAAAATGCGCGGTGCCCCAATACCGGTTCGAGGTTATACTAATCACAGACCCGAAAATAAACGAAGAACCACAAGTCACCTTCTGGTTTATCCAGGGACAAAAGTCAGGCCAACCCTACTAATAGTGTCGTAGCCGGCCATAATAAAAAATTGAGAAAATCCGGGGGTATTTCATATGCCGCGAGGCCGATCAACTTTTACCAAGCGTCAGAAAGAGCAAGCGCGCCAACAGAAACAGCGGGACAAGAACGAGAAGAAGACGCAACGCAAGCAAGATCAACCGGAAGGCGTGGTCGTGGATGAAGCGGAAGAACTGCGGCTGATGCGCGAGCATGCCGCCGAGCAGGCGGCATTATTCGGGATCGGCAGCGACGACGAAGAGAATTCCGCCGGACTGCTTGCACCCAACACTCCCAAAGCTGTCAATCACTAAATGGGTTACATAAAGGTGCGCCGGAGCATTAGGCTCCGGCTTTTTTGTGGCGGGGGAGAGCCCCGCCACCACACAACGTTTGATTAAACGAACACTTCCCCCGGCAACCGGGTGAGCGTCCTGGATGCCAGCGTATTGGCGACAATCCGCTTCGGCATATCATTGCCGGCCGCGTCGATCTGCTTACGTTCGATGCGCAGCTTCAGGGTACGCTCGATGTTGCGCAAATCCAAAACCTCGGCACCCGTGACCAACGTCGAGGCCCGGCCTTGTAATCCGGCCCGCCCGGTACGTCCGACGCGGTGAATAAAATCTTCCGCCATCTTCGGCAAGTCGTAGTTGATCACGTGCGCCACATCATCGCAGTGCAAACCTCGTGACGCTATATCGGTCGCAACCAGAACCTGGTAGCGCCCTTCCTGAAATCCGCTCAGCGCGCCGTTGCGCTGCGACTGTGTTCGATCGCCGTGAATCATAGCGGCCGAGAAGCCGTCGCGGGCGAGTTCCTGGGCCAGCCTTTGCGCGCCGCGTTTGGTGCGCGTGAAAATCAGAGTCTGTCCTTTTTCTCCGTACAGTAACTGCCGCAGTACATCGAGCTTCTCCGAAGGACGCACTTCATAAGCTTCCAGCGAGACGCTCTCCGCCGGCTTTAAAACCGAGCCGAGCGCAATCCGGACCGGCTCGCGCGTGTAGTCATTGACCAGCGATGCGACCGATTGTTCCATGGTGGCGGAGTAGCAAAGTGTCTGCCGGCGTTGCGGCAAAATTTGCAGGATGCGCCGGATCGCAGGCAGGAAGCCCATGTCCAACATGCGGTCAGCTTCGTCGAGCACCAGGATTTTCACGTGGCGCAGATCGGCAAATTTGCGCGTGATGAAATCCTGCAGGCGTCCGGGAGTGGCGATTACAAATTCGCATCCGGCGCGCAGGCTGTTGATCTGCGCCTTTTCGGCGACGCCGCCGATGACGAGCGCGGCCTTCGGCATGTGCTTGTCACGCAATTGTTCGTATTGCTCGTGGACCTGCATCGCCAATTCGCGAGTGGGCAGGAGCACCAGAGCGCGCACGCTCTTGGTTGCGGCGTTGTGGGCCGATTCCGCGCGCAGCATCTCGATAATTGGAATCAGAAACGCGAGCGTCTTGCCCGTGCCGGTCTGGGCCGTGCCGATCACGTCCTTGCCTTCGAGGGCAGGAGCAATGGCGCGGGCTTGGATAGGGGTGAGGGTAATAAATTGAGCTGCCGCCAGCTTCTGCTGCAAAGCAGCAGACAAGGGCAGTTCTGTAAATGTTGTCATTCGATGGTTTTCTTTTCTGGAGGGGCTGATACAGTTCTCAGTTCCCAGTTCTCGGTTCTCAGAAAAAACAACGAATCATCCGGGTTCCACTGGGAACTGAGAACCGGGATCTGAGAACTTCTTGGAACTTGCAATGCCGCTCGCATTGAAATTGGCGCTGGAACCAGGCGGGCAGGAAATGCGGAGGTGGTGCGGATCCATCAGGATCCCCGCTTAACGAGCAAACCGTAGCAAAAGCGTTAATAGAAGTATAGCAGAAGAAGGTCGTGCACGCGGTTACCTTGGTCTGCCGCCTCGTAACCTGTTAACGATTGAGGTACTAGACCGGTGTGGCAACTAATTGTGGACAGGCCTGTGTGGCGCGGCCGCCCCGCCCGCGTGCCGACAGCAATTGCTCCGTCGGCAGGATGTTGGAAATCGTCACCGAACGATCAAGATCCGCTCATTTCCCTGTACCCCTGCCTTTCTCGGCCGCCGCGCAGGCATCCTCCAGCATTTTGTCGACGCGCCGCCCTCGAGCCTCCGGATTCCGGTAATAAAAAATCCCAAACAGATGCCCGCGCCGGCGCGCGAATGACATCGTCTCCCAGCCCTCGCGAGCTTGCGGATGGCCCGCGAAAGCCACCTGTAAAAGCGGCGGCAGTTCCCGTTCCGCCTCCATCACCGCAAGCATTCGCTCCGCCATTTGTTCCGCGCGGCGTGTGCGCGCCTCACCGCTTTTAACGTCCCCGATCCACCATGCAATGTCCTTCCTCGAAGAGGGATTCAACTGGTCATGCCAGCGCCGCAGCGTGCGATCCTGGCGGAGAATCTTTTCGAGCTCCTCGGGAACGGTGACCGTCCGCGCTTCCGTGTCCATCTCCATCTGGAACCGCGCCACGCTCCCTTCCCCCGCGCGGCCGCCCTTCTGCATGCTCTTATTCACAACCAGAATGTGGCCGCCGTCGCCGGTCGGAAACAGCGTGGAGCGGAGCGGAAACCCGTTGATTTCGCCCTTTACTTTGATCTGGCCGCGCAACCCCCATACCTTGGCTGCATCGAACGGTATGTGGATGACGACCCAGTTCATACGCGAGCGCGTCCGTTCGAGCCTCGCCTGGAAACGTCGCGGACCCGGATCCGGCTTGGTTTTCGAAGCTTTTGGCATCGGCGGAAATCTATCACCGGCATTTTAATATGAACGAATGAATGCCCCGCCGCGCACCCCAGTCCTCGCAAGAGAGTTAAACTTAATGATATTCGGAGAACCAGCGTGATCTGCCCGAAGTGCGGTGAAGACAATTCGGACACTTTTCGTTTCTGCGGGATGTGCGGCAACTTGCTCGAAGCCCGGCGCCCGGTGAACGCACTCATGTCGAACCAGTCATCGAGCCTTCCGCGCGCCGCCAATGCCCCCGCTTCCCGCATGGCCATTGAAGAGAGGGCGATCTGGCCCGCCGATAATGCGAGTCAACCAGTTCCGCCGATCAGCGGACCCTCCATGCTGGGGCTGAATCAACCTGTCGCAAGTCCGCTCAGCGCAAGCCACGCAGAAAGTCAGCCGAAGCCGAGTCCAAATCAGCCCCGGCCGAGTCAGCCCAGCGCCGACTTGCTGCGCGAGAAATCTTTCTCCGGCCTGGATTCTTTTTTCGAGCCCGAACAACCGAAAACTGGCGCGAGGCGAATTGTGCTTCTGGTCGTCTTGCTGGCCGCTCTGGGTGGTGCTGGGTGGTGGGCCTACGGCTACCTGGAAAGCGCTGAGAACCGCAAGTCCGCGCCAGCAACCCCGACCACAGCGCAGAGCGACGGCGATGTTCCCGCGAATTCCAGGAACAACAGCAAGACCGCCAGTCCCTCCAACCCTACGCCAACCGCAACGGCGGATGCGCCGGCCGAAGCAAAATCTGCTCCAGCGCCAGAAGCCAGTGCGTCGGCCCCGCCGTCAGCTGCGCTTCCCGAACGTCCGTCGGAAAATGCCAACCCAATCGCCGACCTTCCGCCGACCCAGGCGCCGCCAAAGCCCGCGACCAAAGTGACTCCGGCCAACCCGAAAGCGGCTCAGAGCGCGCGGATTGAGGAAAAGAAGATTGAGGAGAAAGGCCAAGCGAGCATAGCCGACGCCATGGCGGCCAAAGCGTCAAAGCCAGCCCCGGTTGCCAATGGTAATGCCGACTTCCGAAAAGGCGAAGCCTACCTGTACGGACGCGGCGTACCTGAAAATTGTACGGAGGCAGTTAAAAGTCTGAAGGCCGCTTCCGCCCAGCAGAGCGCCAAAGCCCGGAGCGCCTTCGGCACCATGTATGCCACCGGCCACTGCGTGCCGCGCGACCTTCCAACATCCTATCTATGGTTTGCAAAGGCGTTGCAGGTAGATCCGAAGAATCAGATTCTGGAGAAAGACCTGAACGCGATCTGGAACCAGATGACCCCGCCCGAGCGCCAGATCGCAACACGGATGAAGCAGTAAAAATCGAGGAGCAGTTAGAGGTCAGATTGCGGAGGTTAAACCCAAAGGTTTTTACTTCTGCAATCTGACCTCTAACTTCTGACCTGCTCTTCACTCCTCGTTCGGCACCAGGTTTAGCGCCTTCTTCACCGTTCCGCGTTCGATCATGATTTTCTGCTGCAGCAGTGTGATCGCATAAATCAACTGCTCCGGGCGCGGCGGACACCCCGGCACATAAATATCCACCGGGATAACCTGATTCACACTCTGCACCAACGCGTAATTATTGAACACGCCGCCAGAAGTCGCGCATGCGCCCATGGAGATCACCCACTTCGGCTCCGGCATCTGCTCCCAGAGCTGCCGAATCACGGGAGCCATCTTGTTCGACACGCGCCCGGCAATAATCATGAGGTCCGACTGGCGCGGGGAAGGCCGGAAAACTTCCGCTCCAAAGCGCGCGATATCGAAGCGCGAAGCGCCCATCGACATCATCTCAATCGCGCAGCAAGCCAGCCCAAACGTCATCGGCCAGATGGAATTCTTCCGCATCCAGTTGACGGTCGAGTCCAGCGTAGTCATGACGATGCCCGCAGGTACGCCGTCGCCATAGACGAGTTCCTTGACTACTCTCTTGCCATTTTCAACGTCAACGTAGGGGCCGAAACTAAGCTCTGGAGCCATGGCTATATTTTAACCGCAGAGGACGCAGAGTGCGTGTAGGAATGGAACGCCAGACTTAGTCGCTGGCGGCGCGAAGAATCGCTTTCTCCGCCGAAGGGGGAACCTGCACCGAAACGAAGTATCTTTCTGGATAAAGGTAATCTTCGCCAGACTCATCAATCACGCGGATCTGATGGAGTTTTCCCGCCGCGTCGTCAGAGACCAACTGATAAAGCTTGCGCAACTCTAGCGAAGCGCCATAGCCTTCGTTCTTGACACAGACAACAAATTGCGGGTCAGATCGCTTCATTGGATTTCCAAGATGCGCTTGATCTTATACTCTCTCGCACCGATTCCATGTGCCTCGTACCAGTGCACTTCAGCATGACACATCTTACCATCGGCCAACTCGACAGTCGCGATGCCCTTCAGTTTCCTCCAAATACTCCCGCCATAGAGCTTTCGTAACCGCCGCCGCTGACGGACGCCCTTACCCGTAGCGCACGTCTCGATATCCGAAATTCGGCCAATGATTTTGAAAAACACGCGGCGTTGATTGTACTTCCCGGGGCGGCTACGGCCCTATGGGTTTAACACCACTTTCCCAAACATCTGGCTATTCTCCAGATACTCGTGCGCGGCCCGAATCTCCTTCAACGGAAAGACATGGTCGATGACCGGCTTCAGCCGCCCCGCAAAAACGTGCCCCAGCACCTCGTGCAGTTCGCTCATCGTTCCCATGTAAGATCCCAGCAAGGCCAGTTGCCGCGAAAACAAAAATCGCAGATCGAGTTCAACCTTCGGTCCAGTCGTCGCGCCGCAGGTCACAAGCGTTCCGCCCGCTTTGAGCGAACGTACACTCTCTTCCCATGTAGCCAGCCCAACATGCTCGACCACAATATCTGCGCCCTCGAAGTTCGTAATTTTGCGGACTTCCTGCGAAATCTTCTGCTGATAATGATTGATGACAAAATCGGCGCCCAGTTGGCGGGCCCGCTCCATCTTGCGCTCGTCGCCAGCGGTAGCAATCACGCGCGCGTGAAACATTTTTGCAATCTGAATCGCCGCAATCCCCACGCCAGAGTTCGCGCCCAGCACCAACACCGTCTGTCCGGGACGAATCGCCCCCCGCCCCACCAGCATGTGCCACGCCGTAACAAACACCAGCGGAACGCTCGCCGCCTCATTGAAATCCAGAGAATCCGGGATGGGAATCACATTCACCGGAGGCACCGCGATCAGTTCGCAATTAGCGCCGTCGACGCCATTGCCCATCACCGTGAATTGTCGGCACTGGTTCTGTAATCCCGCCACGCACTTCGCGCAGCGATTACAAAAAACCATCGGCGCCAGCAGAACGCGCTGCCCCACCTTCAGATCGGTAACATACTCGCCGACCTCTGCGATCTCTCCGGCTGCATCGGTGCCCAGGATGTGCGGCAGCTTGACTCCGGGCAACCCCTTGCGCACCCAGATGTCGAGATGATTCAGAGCGCAGGCGCGCACCCGCACCAGGACTTGATCTTTGCGCAACTGAGGGTCGGGTACATCTTCGTAGGCCAGCACCTCCGGCCCACCAAACTGATGAATGCGGACGGCTTTCATAGCGGCTCCGTTCTTATCTTGAAAAACTCCCCAGAATTGTCATCCTGAGCGAAGCAAGAAGTGCGCAAAGCGCAGTTCTTGCGCAGACGAAGGATCCCTACTCAACCCGGGCGCAAGGTACGGTGTGGGGAAAGCAGTGTTCAGCTCACGTTGAAAAAGCTCGATCTTAAAATTCCGCCAATTCTTTCATCGCGCGAAACAGATCGCTCGCCTGCGGCAGAATCGCATCCTCCAAAATCGGTTGATAGGCAACGAAGGTATCTGTCGCCGCCACCCGCTTCACCGGGGCATCGAGATGATGGAAAAGCTGATCGGCGATGCGAGCCGCAATCTCGGCGCCGTATCCCCAGCTGAGCATGTCTTCGTAGGCAATCAGCGCGCGGTTGGTTTTCTTCACCGACTCGGCAATCGCCTCCCAATCGAAAGGGTTCAAACACCGCAGGTCGATCAATTCCACGCTGACGCGATGCTCGCGCTCCAACTTCTGCGCCGCCTGCAGCGCGCGTGGAACGACCGCCCCATAAGTGATCACCGTAAGATCGGTTCCCGGCTGCACGACCTTGGCTTTCCCAAACGGAACCATATAGTCCGGCCCCGGATAAGGCGCGCGCCCGTAAGTTTCGCGATACAGCCGCTTGTGTTCTAAAAACAAAACCGGATCGTCGCAGCGAATCGCGGTTCGCAACAGCCCCGCCGCATCGAGCGCGTTCGAAGGGAACACCACGCGCATTCCCGGCGTATGCGTGAAGATGCTCTCGCCGCATTGCGAATGATAAATCGCTCCGCCCGTAAGATAGCCGCCAATCGCCACGCGCACCACCACCGGCGATGAGAATGCGTTATTCGAACGCCAGCGAATCGTCGGCAGTTCGTCGCGCAACTGCATCATCGCCGGCCAGATGTAATCGAAAAACTGAATCTCCACCACCGGCTTCAATCCGCGCGTAGCCATGCCGGTGGCGCGGCCCACGATGCTCGCCTCGGCCAGCGAAGAGTTGAAAACACGGTCCGAGCCAAACTCCATCTGCAATCCGCAGGTCAGTTTGAAAACTCCGCCTTTGCCTTTTACCTGCTTCGTCTTTATGTACTCTTCGCGACTGCAGTCGGCGACGTCCTCGCCGAAAATAACGACCCGCTCGTCGCGCCGCATCTCGTCGCGCAGCGTCGTCGTGATGAGATCGGCCATCGTCTTATTGACTGACTTTGCCGCGCCTTTACCATCGGCCGCAGCCTCTGGTGCCGCTGCCGCCGGCCGCGTATCGAACACCCCCGACGTGGGATCGAGATCGGGCGAGTACACAAAGTTATAAATCGTCTCCGGCTGCGGAATCGGCGCGGCCATGGCCCGGTCGGCATCGGCCTGAATCTGCTCTTCGATCTCCTGCTCGATTTTATTAATCCCTTTTTCGTCGAGAATTCCTTCGCGCAACAAAAACATCTGCAGCCGGTGCACGGGATCGCGCGCCGCATCAGCCTGGCGCTCGGAATCCGGACGGTAAAGCCGCTCATCATCCGAAAGCGAGTGCGAATACGGACGAATTACATGCGCATGAACAAACGCGGGACCATGCCCGCCGCGGCAATATTCCGCCGCCCGCTTAAAGGCCGCATAGGCAATCACCGGATCGGTGCCGTCGAATTCTTCAAAATGAAAATTGGGGAACCCGGAAACCAGCCGCGAAATGTTGCCGCCCGCCGTCTGAACTTCCACCGGGACCGAAATCGCGTAACCGTTATCTTCCACGCAAAAAATAACCGGCAGGCGCTCGTTGGCAGCGGCGTTCAGCGCCTCCCAGAATTCACCCTCGCTCGTCGTCCCGTCGCCCAGCGAAACGTAAGTGATCTCGTCGCCGTGAAATTGCACATCTTTAAACGCGCGATAATCGCCTTCGGCCTTGCGAACGGAGTCAGGATGCGCGCCGAAATAGCGACCAGCCTCGGCGCATCCCACGGCTTGCAGAATCTGTGTGCCGGTGCAGGAAGATTGCGTAACCACATTTAAATGTTTGAAGGCCCAGTGCGAGGGCATTTGCCGCCCGCCCGAACTCGGATCGTCCGCCGCTCCCACCGCTCCAAGCAACATTTCATATGGAGTCGCGCCCAGGGCGAGACACAGCGCCCGATCGCGATAATAAGGATAGAACCAATCGTAGGCAGGCTTTAAAGCGAAAGCTGCAGCCACTCCCAGCGCTTCATGGCCGGCGCCCGAGATCTGGAAAAAGACCTTCTGCTGGCGCTTCAGCATGATCTCGCGATCGTCGACGCGCCGCGAGGTGAACATGATGCGGTAAGCATCGATGAGTTGCTGCCCAGTCAGGCCTTCGTAAGTCTGGGCCGCCTTTTGCAGGTTACGTTCGCTCAGCTTGGGATCGACTTTGGTCGTGGCCATCGTTCGCAGTTCACCCCACCGTGTTGCATTGTAAATCAGCTCTCAGCTATCAGCTATCGGTTCTCAGGACCGCCCCCCTATCCTCGAAATCCGGGTCTCACTGAGAACTGCTCTTTGCGTTATCCTGAACTCTCCATGATCCAGTTCCGGCGCCGCTTCGACCCCCATCGCCTCCGCTTGCTCGTCTTCGATCTCGATGGCACTCTAATCGATTCCCGCCTCGATTTGATTCATTCCGTCAACGCGATGTTGCGCCATATCGGCCGTCCGCAACTCGATGGCCAACTGATTGCCAGCTATGTCGGCGACGGCGCGCCCGCCCTGGTACGGCGAGCCCTGGGCAACACCGGCGACGAGGCGTTGCACCGAACTGCACTGGAATATTTTCTCGGCCATTACCGCATTCACAAGCTCGACCATACCACTGTTTATGAGGGAATTCCCGAGACCTTGACCCGCCTGGCTGAAACCTCAAATGGCGGGCGAAGGATAATGGCGGTACTTTCCAATAAGCCCGTCAACCCCTCGCGCGACATTCTGCGCGCGCTCGGCCTCGGAGACTTTTTCATCCAGGTCTACGGTGGCAACAGCTTTGAGACCAAGAAGCCAGACCCCCTCGGCGTACAGACAATTTTGCAAGAAACCGGAATCCCCGCCGCCGATGCCCTGATGATAGGAGATTCCTCGATCGACGTCCTGACCGGACAGAACGCCGGCCTCTGGACCTGCGGCGTAACCTATGGCTTCGCTCCGCAATCGCTCAATGAAGTCCCTCCCGACGTACTCATCGAAAGCCCCCGCGAGTTGACTGAGTTGCTCGGCGACAACGCCTGACGGACATTTGCTATCTCATCAACTCATGCGAAGAATCCCGCTCCGGAGGGGCGCCAATAGCCCGGCGCTTCAGCGCCGGGGACAGTTGGAAGAATGCTTCAAGTCCCGGAGGGACGGCTGATTTTTGCCCGAACGTCTTCCCCATTTGTCTAGAAACGTAAAGCTGCAGCCAAGAGCACCTGCGCTGCATCTTTATATACAGAGGGCCTCGGGTACGACGATATGAAGGAGGTTCCAAAAATATGAATGCCTTAAAAGATAAAGCTTTAGTTTTTTCATTGGCAATCACGTTGCTCTTCGCAACCTTGCCGCTGCCGCTCCCGGCGCAAGATCAGGACGCGCAAGTCGCTCCGCCCGACAACCAGGCGCAGAACAACGATAACCAGGCTCCGCAAGACAACCAGCCTCCGCCGCGCGCGCAGCAGACTCCCGACCAATTGCAGCGTTTAGTCGCGCCTATCGCGCTCTATCCCGATTCGCTGGTCGCGCAGGTTCTGGCCGCGTCCACCTTTCCCGACGAGGTGGTCGAGGCCGATCGCTGGGTGCAGGCGCATCCTGATTTAAAGGGCGACGCTTTAGGCCAGGAAGTCGACAAGCAGCCGTGGGATCCCAGCGTCAAAGCGCTGGCCGCCTTTCCGTCGGTCCTCGGAAATATGGACAAGAACCTTTCCTGGACCTCGTCTCTCGGCGACGCTTATTACAACCAGCAGCAGGATGTAATGGATGCGGTGCAGGTCATGCGGCGCAAAGCCCGGGCTGCGGGCAATCTCAAAGACACGCCGCAGCAAGTGGTAAAGAATGACGGCGACGACGTCGACATCGATCCGCTGAGTCCAGATGTTGTCTACGTCCCGGCCTACAACCCGTGGCTGGTCTACGGCTATCCCGTCGCGGCTTGGCCGGGATGGTATCCCTATCCCGGAATCTGGTTTGGTGGCCCGTATCTTTCGTTCGGAATCGGCTACCCTATCGGCTGGTTCGGCGGCTTCGGATGGGGATGGGGACATTGGGGATTCGACTGGCACAACCATTACGCCGTCTTTAATCACGGCCGATACTTCTCCCAAAGCCGCACGTTTTACAACCGTAGCGGCTTCTATCGCGGAGGCGTAGGACGCGGCCCCGCTTTCAATCGGGGAGTCGGACCGAGACCGTTCGAAGGCAATCGCCAGGCAGCCCGCGGATACTCCGCGCCGCGTGGTCAAAGCGGCGTACGCTCCGGCGCGTTCAGCGGCTACGATCACGGCGGAGAATCAAGAAGCTACTCCTCCCGCGGACGAGGCAGTTTCGGCGGAGGCGGTCACGCTGCCCCGGCCTCGCATGGTGGAGGAGCCCGCGGTGGTGGCGGCCGTCACTGATATGCGGTGTGCCCCAGGCTCGCGCCCGCTTTTTGGGCGCTAACCTGGGCCTACAGCGAACTCGAAGGCGTAAGAGCCAGACCCACGACGTTCCGCTCTAACGCCGCCAGATTCACTTCACGAGAAATAAAGATTTACACGGAGATAGCGTATGCAACAGAAATTGAATCACTGGATCGATCTTCCGAAAATAGCGGCCATCATGATTGCTGCGACGATGTGCCTCTCGGCGCTTGCGCTGGCACAACCAGCCGGCCAAAAAAACTTTTCCTCCGCGGAAGAGGCGAGTAAAGCCCTGGCTACAGCCGCCGAAAATAACGACTCAAAAGCCATGCTTGAAATCCTCGGACCCAACGGCCAGAAAATTGTCTCCTCCGGCGACGATGTCGAAGATGCCGAAAGCCGCGCCAATTTCGCCAAGCGCTATCACGAGATGCACCGCCTGGTCAGCGAGCCCGATGGAACCACCATCTTGTATATTGGCGCCCACAATTGGCCTACCCCGATTCCCCTGATCGGAAAAGGCAATTCCTGGTATTTCGATACCGAAGCGGGCACGAAAGAAATCATGTACCGCCGCATTGGCCGCAACGAAGTTTCCGCCATTCACGTCTGCCAGGAACTGGTAACCGCGGAAAAAGAATACTTCCAGCAGCACGGCGAGTACGCGCAGAAAATCTCAAGCGACGAGGGTCAGCATAACGGCCTGTATTGGAAGGCAGCCGTCGGAGAGCCTGACAGCCCGATTGGGCCGCTCGTGGCCGAGGCCGTGGCCGACAGCCCGGCAGGTGCATCCACTCCTTACCGCGGCTACTATTTTCATATCCTCACCCGCCAAGGACACAATGCCAGAGGCGGTCCGAAGACTTATCTCACCGCTGGCAAGATGACTGGCTTTGCCTTCGTAGCCTATCCGGCGGAGTACCGCTCCTCGGGAGTGAAGACTTTCATCGTGAGCGAGAATGGAGCCCTCTTCGAAAAAGACTTGGGTAAGAAGACAGACGTGGTAGCCAAAGAGATGACGGAATACAACCCCGACCATAGTTGGGACAAAGCCGATGAGCAGCCCGACCAGATGGCGGCCAGTCCCATCAAGTAACAGGATTTTAAGGATGTAGGTGTAAAGAATCGGCTGTGAAACAATTGGGCGCCCCACCCTAGCTTCGCGTCTTTTGCGACGTTAGGGTGAGTCCAATCTCAGTTTCCGGTTCCCGGAAGAACCTCGATTCGTTGATTTTCCGAGAACTTGGAACCGAGAACTAAGAACTCCTACTTCCTGCTCCCGCCCTCCATCGCCTTTCTCAGCGCTTCGTTGATCCTCGTCTGGTAGCCAGTACCCGGCTTCTTGAACCAGGCCAGGACATCGGCATCCACCCGCAACGTAACCAGCTTCTTGATCGGACGGTAATATCCCCCCGCCCACTTCCGCATCATTTCGGGCGAGAATTGTTCCGTTTCGCCGGAAGCTGAGAGCCGCGAAATTCGCTTCTTCTGTTTTTTGCGTTGTTTTACTTTTTTGTTGGCCATTACAATATGTATAGTACTATAACTACAGCTACGCTACTACAAAGCGTCCCACGCGAAACACTTTTGCCTAACCTTCGCTCCATGACCAAACCGGCCCCCAAGACTTTCACTCCAGCCGAGCTCCGTAGGTTCCGTGCCCTCAAGGATCCCCACGGCATCCAGCGTGCCCTCGACACCATGCCCTACCACCTCGCGGACAGCGCCTGGTCTCCCCGGCGCGTGCTGCGGGAGAACACCTCCCATTGCTACGAGGGCGCCCTCTTCGCCGCCGCCGCCCTGCGCGTGCTCGGATACCCTCCGCTGATCCTCGACCTCGAGGCCGAGCACGACACCGACCACGTGATCGCCGTCTATCTTATCGACGGCCACTGGGGAGCCCTGGCCAAGTCCAATTACACCGGGTGCCGCTACCGCGAACCCGTCTATCGGACGCTCCGGGAATTAGCGATGAGTTACTTCGACACGTACTTCAACCTGCGCGGAGAGAGAACGCTGCGGACGTTCTCGCGGCCCGTCAACCTGAAGCGCTTCGATGCGCTGGACTGGATGACCTCGGAAGAGCCCGTCTGGTTTGTGGCCGAGTATCTGCTGACCATCTCTCACACTCCGCTAATAACGCGGGCGCAGGCACGCAGGCTGCACCGGTTGGATGGCCGCTCGTTCCGGGCCGGTTGCCTGGAGCGGGCAGAGAAAGAACTCTAACCTCGGGAATGTGGGCCGCAAAGCCAATCCTGTACTCAAAGGAACCGCAGGCCCCGCGCCTTCGTATATCGATTGTGCGTTTCTCTGCCCAAGTACTCCGCCATGGTGCGATGGTTCTACTGGCAAGCTACCTTTTCGGGCAGAATGCGGCTCCGAGCCCGCCTCTTCCTTCGACGAAAGCAATATCGGCCGCACCGCCAATCGATTTCAAACCCGACGCCACCGGGAGCGTTCCTGCGGAACAGATTCGCGAACTCCTGCGCCGCAGTGAAGAGAAAGACCTGGAAAATGACAAGCGCTTGCGGGATTACACCTACATCGAGCGCGAGGAGAGTCATCACTTGGACGGTCACGGCGCGACAAAAAAGCTGGAATCTCGAACCTTGGAGATACTTGAGGTTTACGGGGAGCCGGTCGAGCGGCTTACTGCGAAGGATGATAAACCCCTCCCCGCTGATGAGGCGAAGAAGGAAGACGACAAGATTCAGAAGATCATCGACAAACGCAAGAACGAGTCGGAGAAGGATCGCAACAAGCGACTGGAGCGCGAAGCCAAGAGCCGCGAGGAGGATCGCAAGTTTGTGCTGGAGATCGCAGATGCCTTCAACTTCCGCCTGCTCGGTTCCGAAATAATCGATGGCCACGATACATGGGTATGTGAAGGTGAACCTCGTCCCGGCTTCAAACCAAAAACCCGCCAGGCCCAGATATTAAGCAAGTTCAAAGGCCGCGTCTGGATCGACAAAAAGGAAGAACAATGGGTGAAGATCGACGTCACGGCAATCGATACGATCTCGGTGGGCTTTGGACTCGCAAGGATCCACAAGGGCACACAGGCGGTGGTTGAAATGACCAAGGTCAACGACGAAGTCTGGCTGCCCAAGCATGTTCGTATTCACGTCGACGTGCGTCTGGCATTGATCAAAAACTACAATGAAGATGTCGAGCAGACTTTTTATGACTACAAGAAGTTCCGTACGGAGACGAAGATTACCGTGGTGGGGGAAGCGAATCACTGACGCTGGCCATAGAGCCGCTGTTATTTGCCCGTGCCGGCAGGTCTGAGCACGGCCGTGTTCCGCTCGTCCGAGGCGATCACGCGATAAAACTTTCTCAGTTCGTCGATCTGGCTGACGGGAACGCTCAGTTCCTTGATTTCGAGGCTGCGCGTGTAGTGCAGGGTTTGCCCGGTCGCCTCCGTCTTGCTGTGATAGCTGCCAAAACTGTAGTCCACATCCATCGGCGGCGGTAATTCGTCCACTTCATAGCCCTTCGGCAGCTCGATGTCGAAACTGTCGGTATCGCGCGATGGCCCTTCAAATTCGTACGGGAACTTGCGCGGCTCTTTGGTCTCCAGTACCGCGGATGACTTATTTCCGAGCACGCGCGGCCGCACCAACAGCAGATTGCCCGCCAGCTTCGCGTAGCCATCGGACTGGAAAGTGTATTTGAACCCAAAGGGCTGATCGGTCTGGCTGAAGTTGAGCACGGTCGCGCGCGAAATCTGAAAGTTGGAAAGCGATCCGGCCAGCAGGCTTTCGATCGGCTTGATCCGGTCCGAATCCTTGGTGACGGCGCGCAGTCTCCACCGCTCTTGCGCCGCGCGATCGCCCAGCCGCACTTCGGTGACGTCGCCCTTCAGTACGCCGTCGGTGCCAGATCGGAAGAGCACACGTCTGAACTCCAGTCACTTAGGCATCTC
>OBLW0100001807.1_pt1 | contig 17864 bp, 18 predicted proteins | sample 1520161 | NCBI WGS metagenome assembly OBLW01 (sample SAMEA3539309, study PRJEB22396) | soil metagenome | biome: tundra; feature: field; material: soil | place: USA | collected 2010-05 | depth 0.15 m | reverse complement strand
CCCACATCCTTAATGCTTTATCGGATTCTGTGTTATTGGAGTGCCGAGACTCCTGCCTTGGCAGGCGTCCTGGGACGGGCGGCCGGCCGGCTTCCCGCCAACAAGAACGTGAAGTGGGGATTGGGGTCGAATCTCTGGAACTCCTTCAAGGGATCGCAGTTCACGGACATTCTTGACGTCATGCATGACACCGGGTTTATCGGGCTGCGGCTGACGCAATTCCCAGGGATTCTGAAGACCTACGGCATCACCACCGAACAGATGGAAAAGGAAGTGTCCAAGCGTGGGCTGCACGTGGTGACAATCTCGTTCAACGGCCCGGCGCAGGACGCTTCCAAACGCAAAGAAGTCCTGGACAGCGCCAAGCTGGCGATGACCTTCCTCAAGAATTTTGGCGCCAACCGGCTGGTGGTGTTCTCGCCGGGCCGGAACGCGGGCGCGTCCCCGGACGCTTTCAACACGATGTGCGAGTGTTATAACCAACTGGGCGAACTGGCCGGCGGAATGGGCTTCCGGGCGGGCCTGCACAACCACATGGGGCAGATGGTACAGAACGAAGACGAACTCGACCGGTGCATGCGGATGACCGATCCCAAGCTGTTCTGGCTATCGCCCGACACGGCGCACCTTCACCTGGGCGGCATGGACGCGGCGAAGGTCCTGGAGCGGTATAAGAACCGGCTGATGCTGGCGGACTACAAAGACGCCAAGCGCGGCAGTGGCAGCTTCCTCGAGAATATCTACGACCTGGGCGACGGGGAGGTAGACTTTCCGGCCTGCCATCGCGTGCTGAAGTCGGCTTCGTTCAAGAGTTGGCTGATCGTAGATCTGGACGTGGCCCGCCAAGGCCCCCGCGTAAGCTACGAACGGTGCGGAGCTTACGTAGTCAATACGTTGGAGTCCATTTATGTCTGACGTTTCGCGCCGGACCTTCCTTGGAACCACCCTCGCCATGACTACACTTGCGGCCGCCGACTATCGCATTATCGATTCCCACGTTCACACCTGGAAACACGACCCCGAGTTTCCGTTTGCGCAGGGGGCGAATGTCCCTGCGCGAGATGCCGCGCCGGAAACCCTGCTGGAACTGATGAAGGCCAACGGAGTTTCGAAAACCGTGATCATCCAGGTGATTCACTACCGGTACGACAACCGCTTTCTGGAGCGCGTGCTGAAGCAGTATCCGCACACCTTCAAGGGCGTCTGCCGCGTGGACCCGCTGGACCCGGCGGCGCCGGACCACCTGTCGCAGCTCACGGAGCGGGGTTTCAGTGGAGTGCGCTTGAGCCCTGGGAGCGGCGCTTCCGGCGACTGGATCGCCGGGCCGCTGATGCCTCCGCTGTGGAAGCGCTGCTTCGAGCTGAAGGCGCCGATGACGGTGCTGGCGCCGATCGGGCGCATGCCGCAGGTTGCTCGGTTAATGGAGAAGCTGCCCGATTTGACGCTGGTGATCGACCACATGGCCGATTGTCCCGTGGACCAGCCGCGGGACCTCGAAAAGCTGGCCGCGCTGAAACGCTTCCCGAATGTGTTCGTCAAGATTTCGCACACGTGGTCGCTTTCGCGCCAGCCTTATCCATGGCTGGATTCTCAGGAACTGGTGAAGCGCCTCTATGACGTGTTTGGCCCGCGCCGTTTGATGTGGGCCACTGACTGGCCGATCCTCGAGAGCGTTGCGAAATATGAGCAGGCGCTCACGGTGGTCCGCGACGACATGAAGTTTCTCAACGCCGACGATAAGAGCTGGATGCTCAGCAAGACAATCGAGCGCGTCTGGCCCTTCCCGGCATAGACTCAGGCTGGAAATGGAGGGTGGAACTTCCCATCGCGCGGAGAGACAGTCGCGGATCTTAGCGTTTGCCCCACCCCGTCATGCGGCGCCGGGGCGGCGCAGATCCCGCGCTTCCAGGCGCATCTGCCACACTCAACAAGAATAGGGCTGACAGGCTATGTTTCTTCCTGTCGCCGTTCGCACGAGTGCGCCGCCCGGCTTAAAGCGGATCCGGCAAGAAAGCCGACGGCGGCCGCAGCCATCAAAGAGCCTGCCAGATGCCGGCGGCCAAACCTCCGCAAGCCGGCGAGGGCATCGCCCAGGTCGTGATCTTCGACGTATGACGCCGTTGAATCCAGTCGATCCGCTGCGCCCGTAGCCAGGTTGTCGACCGCGTCTGAGCCTTGGCGTCCGGTCTTGCGCACGGAGGCGGCCGCCGAATGGAGTGCGGCCCCTGTCTCGTCGCGCACCTCATCCAGTTTCCTGCCGGCGGACCGGCCCAACTCCTCCACCGACTCTTTGGCGTCTTTGCCAAGCTCCGATGCAGATTCCGTCAATGTTCTTAAGCAGGGCATGATATTCCTCCAAGAAGAACACAGAGCATGTTTGCCTCCATCGCGATGCGGAAGAATCTTCCGAATGCTCAACATCGCGCCGCCTATCGATAACGAGTAGACATTAAAAACTTCCTATCCGGCCCGACTGCTCTCATTGGAAGATTCTGCACGTGCTTCTTGCAAAGGGGCAGGCCACGTATTCGCGCCAAGCGCTACTTCGCTAGCAGCTTGCGAATCGATTTCAGTTCCTGCCTGCGCTTCGCGGTGGTCTTGGGATAGGCCATCTTCAGCTCCGTGAGCGCATCGAGGACAATTTGGGAAACAATCAATCGGGCGTTCTCCTTATCGTCGGCGGGGACGACGTACCAGGGCGCATGGCGCGTGCCGGTCGCCTTCAGGCATGCCTCATACGCCTCCATGTACTGCTTCCAGTATTTCCTCTCGTGAATGTCCGCAAGGCTGAATTTCCAGTTCTTGTCCGGCTCGTCAATGCGCTCAAGAAATCGCTTGCGCTGTTCCTCCTTTGAAAGGTGAAGGAATATTTTGACCGTCCGCGTTCCATTGCGGAAAAGGTGGCTCTCAAGGTCCCGGATGGAGCGATACCGCTCCTCCCAAATGGTTTTCTCGTCGCGCAACTCGTCAGCAAGCCCCTGGCTGCGAAGAATCTCCGGATGCACCCGAACAACCAGCACTTCTTCGTAATAGGAACGATTGAATATGCCGATGTGACCGCGCTCGGGGAGCCGGCGCGTCGTGCGCCAAAGAAAATCATGTTCCAACTCTTCGGCGCTCGGCTGCTTGAAACTGGAAACCTCGCAGCCTTGTGGGTTGACCCCGGACATGACGTGTCGAATGGCGCCGTCCTTGCCGCCGGCGTCCATCCCCTGAAAGACCAGCAGCAACGCATAACGGTTGGATGCGTAATGAAGTCGTTGCAACGCGCTCAAGTCCTCGACGTGTTTCGCCAGGAGTTCTTGATACTCCTTCTTTGACTCGCAAAAGGGCTTCACACTCGTCGGCCACTCTCTGAGTTAAACCTTGTCTCCGGGCCGCACCCGGAAATCCTTTGAATCGATTTTCATTCTTATCTATCTCCCGAGCGTTACACGTTGGAGTCCGGCGGGTCCGCGACCCCCGGTGGAGGACGGCCAGTTCCGCGTGCCCGCGATGTACGCGCGGCCGGGCCTCGTGCTCGGTGAGAAGTTGGCGCCCTTCCGGTTATCGTTCGCGTGTTATCCGCCGCTAGACCAAAGCGGGTTCCTCGCGTTCCGCCGCGTGTAATGCAATCTCCACTGGGTGCGTCGTTCGAATGATATCTCTGGCCTTGGCCACCTCGTCCGCCGTGCCATGGGCCAAAAGAAGGAACTTGTCGGATTTGAGCGCCGCCTCGTATTTCACCACGCTATCCTTGGGAATGCCGATGCTATACAACCCTGCGCCGAGCGCGCTCAATCCGCCCGCGACAACGGCGCCTTCCAGCGCGCCGATAATCCAGGCGACCAGCGGGCCAGCCACTAATATCGGCCCAATGCCTGGGATGGCGAAGAATGCGGCTCCGAACAGCATCCCCCAAAGGCCTCCCCAAAAGGCTCCCAACTTGCCCCAATACTTCATGCGGTCGCCGGTATTGTAGTATCCGACGACGTGTTCGTCGGTATGATAATCCTTGGCGACGATGGACATCTTCTTCATGTCGAACCCAGACCTCTGCAGTTCTTTCACCGCGTTCTCAGCCTGGGTGTGGGTTTCGTAAATGGCTACAACCGAGTTCGTTTCAGACATGACTTACATCTCCTTCTTCCCATAATCGATTTGATTGCTTTCCGTGTAAATAAAAGCAAGCCAAATACCGGAACTTAGCTGGTCCGATCTATAAGCTGCGCGAGCACCATGCAAAGGGGTATTCCCTGCCGATGTCCGCAGCCAGGGACCGCCGGTCGGCAAATCTTGCATTTCAGACGCAGCTATTGCATGTCGCTGCAACTTACGCATTTTCGTCGACAGCGCTGCTCCCGATGGTCGGCGGCTGGGTCCGTATTGACCGCGAACTTACCGGCAAGCTGGAAGACGATCGTTTGGCCCCCCTCATGCATATACAAGGAGTGTGAAACTCGGCGATTGCCGACAGCCGATGGAGAATCGGCAAGAGGAGACGTAATGCATATTCGAGTCATCTGTTTGTTGTTGTTGGCGGGAGGAATGTTATTCCTTTCGGGCCCGGCTATCGCGCAAATCGGCGTGTCCGTCGCAATCGCGCCCCCTGCGCTACCCGCCTACGAGCAGCCTTTGTGCCCCGGCGACGGTTATATCTGGACGCCAGGCTATTGGGCGTGGGATGGCGAGTATTACTGGGTGCCGGGCACATGGGTGATGGCCCCTGAAATCGGGTATCTCTGGACTCCGGGTTATTGGGGCTGGGGCGGCAGTGGGTTCTTCTTCAATGAAGGCTACTGGGGCCCGTCGGTAGGTTTCTATGGCGGGATCAACTATGGCTTTGGATACTTCGGTAATGGTTATGAAGGCGGACGTTGGCAGAACGGGCATTTCTTCTACAACACCGCGGTGAACCGCGTGGACGGCAATACCTTCCACAACGTCTACAACACGAGAGTTAACGACACGGCCAACCGCGTGAGCTACAACGGCGGCAACGGCGGGATCAATGCGCGCGCCACTTCTCAAGAAGAGTCTGCCGCCCGCGGCGCCCATACCGGGCCCGTATCCGCTCAAACTCAACATGCATTCGCCGCTAAGAACGCCCCGCAGCAGCGGCTTTCCGCGAACCACGGCGCGCCGCCGGTTTCCGCGACTGCTCGCGCCAACACGGCGGTTCATCCTAAGGAACTGCCGCCTGTCCAACGCCTCGCTCAGACTGGGAACGCGAAGCTGGACCAGCAGAATCAGAAACAGCAGGAAAAGCTAGTCGCGCAGCAGAACAAGGACCGGCAGAAACTCCAGCAGAAACAGGACCAGGACCATCAGCAACTCGCAAGACAGAAAGCGCCTCCTGCGAGAATGCAGCAAGTGGAGCAGCAGCACCAGCAACAGACGCAGCAAATGCAGCAAGGGCACCAACAGCAGATGCAGCAGATGCAGCAGAGACAGTCGGCTGGCGGCGGCGGAGCTCGTGGCGGCGGCGGGGGCGGGCGGCGGTAATCGGCGTTCGACGATGCCCGGGGGCTCCGGCGGCGCGCCGGGGCCCCATTCGGCGCCGCCTCAGACGGGGTTTAAGATCGCGACAGTTTCACTGACATTTCTCAACGACCACAAAGGTAATGTCATCGGTTTGCGGCATGCCCTGGGTAAATTCCTCGATGGCTTTCAAGAACTCCCGCTCGATTGCATGACCTCCCGAGGAGGCCTCTTGCCGGACAATTTGCAGTAGTCTTGCCTCCCCGAACATCTCCTCCCGCGGATTCTGCGCGTCTGTTAGGCCATCCGAAATCACAACCAGAATGTCCCCTTTGTCGAGACGGAAGGCGCGGGGTTCATAAGGGGCTAACTCGAACATCCCCAGGAAGTGGGCGCCGGAGATCAGCCTCTCGATTTTCCCCGTGGCGGCGCGGAACAAATACGCGGGATTGTGTCCCGCGCTGATGAATTGCCCCATGCCGTTCGGGCTCAAGACGAAAAGAAAGAGCGTCACGAACTGATAGGGAAGGGACTTTTCGCACAGGAGACGGTTTACCCGTTTCAAGACCTCCTGCGGATCGGTATTCGAGCGAAACTCCATGCTGAGAGCGCCTAGCACCATCGAACTTAGCAGGGCCGCGGATATCCCCTTGCCGGAGACATCCGCCAGAACTCCCGCCCATTCTCCCGACTTCAGTGGCAGAAAATCGTAGAAATCCCCTCCCACATATCGGGTGGGACTGTTAAACGCGTGGATGCTGAAATTCTCAAACTGCGGCAAGCAACGGGGCAGCAGACTTTCCTGGGTTTCCTGCGCCAAGGCTAATTCCTGCTCGCTCCGCTTTTGTTCCTCCAGGTTTTTGAGACGAATCACCTCGCGGCTTGTCTCGAGTTCCCGGACCGTCTCCTCCAGCGCCTGGCTGTACTTCTTCGTTTCGAGGTGCAATAGACGCACCTCCAAGATGTTATGAACGCGCGCGCGCAGCTCGGCCAGATCGAACGGTTTGCCGACGAAGTCCTTGGCGCCGGCTTCGAGAGCGCGCAGTTTGTGAGCCGGCTGCGCAGTGATCGCGAGGACCGGAAGGTAACCGTCCTTTTCGATCTCCTTCAGGCCTTCCATCACCTGAAATCCGTCCATGACGGGCATTAGGAGATCGAGCAGGATCAGGGCGTAGTGGTTCTTGCCGTGAAGTTCGCAGACCTCGGCCGGATCGGTGGTAGACTCGACGGAAGCATAGCCGGCGATGCGCAGCATACCCTCGAGCAGAATGACATTAGCGGCCCGATCGTCGACAATCAGGATTCTGGCATTCAGAATATCGGCTGGGGTGACCATGACGTTTGTCCCAAGTCACTTGGCGTGACCGGCCTCTTGCCGGGAGAAATCCAGCGCTACGTCCAGCGTATGCATGAACTCACCGATCTTGATTGGCTTGGTGAGATAGCGGAAGAACCCCGCTTGCAGGCCCTTCTCGATGTCGCGCGGCATTGCATTTGCACTGAGGGCGACAACTGGAATGCGCGCAGTCGCCGGGTCCTCGCGAAGGATTCTCAAAGCTTCGATACCACTGATGCCAGGGAGATTGATGTCCATCAGGATCACCTCCGGCCGGTGGACGCGCGCAAGCTGGATGCCCAGACTTCCGTCTCTGGCACTCAACAGGCGCATATCCGGGCGGCGAGCGATGAGTTGCTCGATCAACTTCAGGTTCGCCGGGTTGTCCTCCACATAGAGCAGTGTGCGCAGCGGCGAGCCGCGTTGAACCTGCCCTTGTATACTCGCCGCGGATTCGGCTTTGTCAACCGCTAGTTCCGGCGGAGCAGCCGAGTTCAGCTCGAACCAGAACGCGCTGCCCAACCCGACCGCGCTCTCCACGCCGATCTCGCCTCCCATCAGTTCCACCAGCCGCTTGCTCATCACCAGGCCGATCCCCGTGCCTTCCTCGGCGGTTCTCTCTTGTCCCAGACGGTTGAAGGGCTGAAAAAGCTGCATCAGCATGTCCGGAGACAGCCCCGCGCCGCTGTCCTTGACGGTGACGCGCGTGCGTCCCGGCGCGCTGACGCAATCCACCTCCACGACCACCGTCCCGTTGGCCTGGTTGTACTTGATGGCGTTAGAAAGCAAGTTGATGAGCACCTGCTTCAAGCGGGTCCGGTCGGCATCGACAAAACAAGGGAGACCGAACTGGGGAAAGGTCATTCCGATGCCGCGCTTTTGCCCCTGCGGCTCGATCATAGCCTGGCATTCCGACATTACTTCGGACATCGACGTCGGCTCCAGCGATAGCGCGAGCCTCCCGGACTCGATCTGCGCGAGATCGAGAATTTCGTTGATCAGCTCGAGTAGATACCATCCCGCGTGGAGTATCTGATCGATACTGGCCGCCTGGGACGGCGTTGGCAGTGGGGAATCCGAATTCATGAGCTGGGCGAATCCGAGGATCGCGTTGAGCGGCGAGCGAAGCTCATGGCTCATGCTGGAGAGGAAATCCGACTTCGCTAGATTGGCCTTCTCGGCCGCGGCTCGGGCTCTTTTCAACTCGACGTTCTGCTCCTCGATCGCTTGGTCGAGAAGTTTGCGCTCGGTAACGTCCCGCGCGGCCGCAAACACCCCTTGCAGCTTCCTGTCGCGGTCGTAAAACGTGGTCGCGTTGTACGACACCACGGTCGTTTTGCCGTCCCAGGCGCGAGCGGTGAGCTCGTAATTAGTGATCTTCTTCTCGCGCAGCACTTGCTTGATGCCCGCCTCGGCCCGTTCCGGATCGGTAAAGTAGCTCTTGAATGGCGCGCCGATCAGCTCGTCACGCGAGCAGCCGGTAAGCGCCTCCATCTGCTTGTTGACGTCGGTGATGATGCCGGCCGGATCGGTGGTCATAATCGCGTCGATGTTGGATTCGATCAGAGAACGCGTATAAAACTGCTGGTCGCGCAGGCGCTGATCGAGCTTCATCTGTTCCGCCTCGACCCGCTTGCGCGCGGTGTTATCGGTGCCGATCAACAGGTAGCCGATGATCGCTTCCCGATCGTCGCGCAGCGCCGTGACCGACACAATGGCCGGAAAGCTGCTTCCGTCCTTGCGGATGTAGGTCAGTTCGTAAATGTCCTCGATCCCGCGGGAGGCCTTGAAGACCAAGGCCTGGAATCCCGGCGTAATCGGAGTCCCCAGCTCGGCGCTCAATGCAACCGCGCGGGCGATCACTTCCAGCGGGTCCGAGATATCGGCCGGCGTGATCTTGTTCACCACGTCGGCGGCCGCGTATCCCAGCATGCGCTCGGCGCCGACATTGAAGATTTGAATGACGCCCTTCTCGTCGGTGGCGATACTCGAGAAGTTGGCGCTATTAAAAATTGCGTCTTGCAAGGCCCCGGTTTTCAGCAGGGCCTCTTCGCGGCGGACCTCCGTGATCACGTCCGCCGTCCGGGCGGTATCTTCGGCGAAGTCCGCTAACACCGGTCCATTAGCCATTTAGTCCTTCTCTCCGGATGCCGCCAGGTCGTCATACGCGCGGGCTATGCCGTCCGACTGCCTTCTGTAAGCCCGGGCGTCGCCGTAAGGCAGAAACTTCGCGTATCGGGAATGTGTTACAGCCAGTCGATGAGCGTGCTTGATCGGACAAAAGTGCTGCTCGGTTCGAGCCGCGATTTCCGTGATCATCGCGAGCAATCCGTTGGCATAGGAGCAATAGATGCAGCCGACCTTTTCGATCGTGTTCAGATAGGCTAACCGCCCCCGGTCGAAGATCAGGTAGTCTTTCCTCCGGACCTTGGGAATGCCATAGATAGGAAAGCAGACAAACTGATAGATGGCGACCGCAACGTCAAGCAGTAAAAAGGGGACCGCAGACGCGTAAATGAGCGGCGACGACAAGATTACCAGCAACTCCGTACTCCGGAGATGCTTCCAACTGGATATCTTGTGCAGGCGGTGTTCGATCAGGGTTTCTAACGAAGGAGACAAAGGTCCTTCCTCGCGGCAGGGCTTGCCGTCGTCCACCACCGGCTTGGTCTGTCGCTTCTTCATGGACGTTTGCTGTATGCACGGGTTGGGCCAAACGGACCCGGGCTGTGGGCATCACAGCAACGCCACGAGACGTGGCGCCCACGGAGCCACGGAGCGACAGCAAACCTCGCACTTCCACGTGCAGCTTCTGCACGGCCTCAGTTCGCGGAGTTGAAGCAAAATACCGGGCGTGCCCTGGTATGTGCCCTCGGCCAGCACGACTTCGTCGCCTTCACGAACATCGTTTTCCTTTCGCTTCTCGTTGCCGCTGCCTGTGCACGGTGAGGGCCATATGACCAGAACCGCGATTGGACGGCGACGGCCACTGAACTGCTTCTGTGTGAAATGCGGCACGTGCCCGCGAGATCTGCGTGGCGCCAATCCGAAGCGAAACGCAGACTACAATTCTTGGAGCAAAGGACGAAACGAGAGATATATGAACCTATTTAAAGCAGCAACAACGGTGTTTTGTATGACCCTCATGGGCGCCGCTACCACGCCGGGCGCCAAAGCGGACGATTGGAACAAGAAGACGGTGGTCACGTTTAGCAGCCCCGTGGAGATTCCAGGGGTCCACCTCACAGGGTGGGGCGTGCTGCCGGCCGGAACCTATGTGTTCAAGGTTCTGGATTCGCAGTCCGACCGCCACATTGTCCAGATCTTTAGCAGGGACGAGAAGACCTGCTATGCCACTATCTTGGCCATTCCGAATTATCGGCTCAAGGCCACTGACAAGACGGCGATCACGTTCAGAGAGAGGCCCGCGGGCGAACCGGAAGCGTTGCGCGCCTGGTTCTATCCTGACAATAATTGGGGCGAGGAGTTCGTTTACCCGAAGGCGAAAGCTTTGGCGATCGCCAAGGAAACCAACACGCCGGTCCTATTCACAGATGTCGAGATTCCTTTCGAAGTCGCTGAGCCGATCACATCGGCAACCGAGCCTCTCGTCGTCGAACTGAAGCAGGCGCCCATCAAGGCCGTTCAGCCGACCGGCGAAGAAGTGCAAATCGCCGAGGTGGTTACGTCGCCGCCGGCCCAGACTGAAGTGGCGGCGGACGCGCCGGTTGAGACGGCCGTGCCGGTTGCGGTGACCGCGCCGGTTGTGGTGGACGCGCCGGTTGAGACGGCCGCGCCGGTTGAGACGGTCGCGCCGGTTGCGGTGACTGCGCCGGTTGCGGTGGCAGTGGCTGCGCCGGTTGCGGTGGCTGCGCCGTTGGCGGAGACCCTCCCGGACACAGGGAGTACCTTGCCGCTGATCGCGTTGTTCGGGCTTCTCGCGCTGGGCGGTGTATTGGCCCTCCGCGCGGCCGAAAAGCGCGTGTAGTAAGTGGCTCTTGATGTTACGCGGCGCGCACATCTCAAGCGCGCCGCGCCAGACGGCGACCGGAGCAGAGAAGATAACAGCATGCGGCAGATAGTCGTCCCGCTCGTGTTCCTGATTGGTCTCGCGGCCGGCGCACAACCGGGTGTTGCGGCCGCAGGCAAGGGTCAAGACCCGGAGCCTTACAGGATTTCGGTGGATGTCAACCTGGTGGTGTTGCATGCCACGGTTCTCGACCGTAAGGGTAGCTTTGTTTCCGATTTGCGGGACCAGGATTTTGAGGTTTACCAGGACGGCGTCCGGCAATCCGTCCGATTGTTCCGGCACGAAGACATCCCCGTGACGGTGGGGCTGGTTGTCGATCACAGCGGAAGCATGCTGCCCAAGATGGCGGATGTGGTTGCGGCCGCCCGAACGTTCGAACGGTCGAGCAACCGGGAAGACCGAATGTTCGTCGTCAACTTCAATGAGCATGTGACCATGGGTCTCCCCGGCGCGCAGGCCTTTACCAATCATCCCGATGAACTGGAGTCCGCGATCTTGCGGGCGCCCGCGACCGGCGAGACGGCGCTTTACGACGCCGTGGCCGCGGCGTTAGAACGGTTGCAGACCAGCGCGCAGGAGAAAAAAGTACTGATCGTGATCAGCGATGGCGGCGACAACGCCAGCGCGCTTAACCTGCCCGCGGTTTTGAAAATGGCCGGGCAATCGAGCGCAGTCGTGTACGCCATTGGCATTTTCGATCAAGAGGATCCGGATAAGAACCCGGGCGTACTCGACCGTCTTGCGCGGGCCACAGGCGGCGAGGCCTTCTTCCCCGGCCAAGTCAATGAGGTTGTGGCCATTTGCGAGCGCATCGCGCGTGACATTCGCAATCAGTACACCATCGGATTCGCTCCCACTGGCGCCCCGCAGCCCGGCGTCTATCGGACCCTTCGAGTGGTAGCCAGCGGGACGGCGTACGGCAAGCTCTCGGTGCGTGCGCGCTCCGGCTACGTCGCCGGCGGGGACCGAGTCCCGGCTAAGCGCGAGATTGCCAAGTGAGGGGTGCGGTTAAGAGAGCGACCTTACGGAAGGTTCTGAGGTGGGGCCAATGGGCGCTCGCGGCCGCCGCCGTGATCATGCTGGGTTATTGCGGCCTGGTTCTGGCGGACGGCTGGCTCTTCCAGCAAAGGGAGCGCCGCCACCTGGAACAACTTCTGCATGACCGGCAAGCGGCGAGCAAGCAGGCGAGTCGCTTATCGCCTCCGGCGCCTTCGAAAAGCCCGCCGGTTGTCGCGGTTGGCGACCTCATCGGCCGCATTGAGATTCCGAGTCTCGATCTCTCGGTAATTGTCGCCGAAGGCGTGGATACGCTCACGTTGCGCCGTGCGGTCGGTCATATTCCTGGCACGGGGATACCGGGAAATCCGGGGAACATTGGTCTTGCCGGGCACCGCGACACGTTCTTCCGGCCCCTGCGAAACATCCGGCAGAACGACATCATTACGCTCACTACGCCGCTTGGTGAGTACCGCTATCGCGTCGTGTCCACCAAGATCGTGAAGCCTACCGATGTGGGGGTTTTGAATCCCACCGGAACTGAGGTTCTAACTTTGGTCACCTGTTATCCGTTTTACTTCATCGGTCCCGCCCCTAGCAGGTTTATCGTTCGGGCCGAACGGGTAATCTGAAAGCGCGCCGCCGTTTCACGAGTCGGGAGCTGACGTCTTCGACTCTTGGCGCTGCGCGGCGATCCGGTTCTGCAGCGTCCGCAGGCTGATCCCCAACATCTCGGCGGCCCGTTTGCGATTGCCGCCCACGTGATCGAGGGTGAGTTTGATGTAGGCCTCTTCGAGTTGCATGAGCGGCCGGCCAGGCTGAAGCATTGCGGGACGCTCATCGCCGGTTGACGGCCGGGCATACGGGCCGGGACTGGCGCTAAGCGCGGGAGAAGGAAGATCAGTCGGCCGAATCGGACCCTCGCCCGCCAGGATCGCCGCCCGCTCCAGAACATTGCGCAACTCGCGGACATTGCCGGGCCAATCGTAACGATCGAGAGCTTCCAGTACTTCCGCCTCCACACCCGTAACCCGCGTGCCGTGCTTCCTGTTCAGATTCTGCAGCATCACATCGGCGATCGCGGGGATATCCTCCTTATGCTCCCGCAGCGGCGGAACCACGATCTGGAATACGCTTAACCGATAGTAAAGCTCCTCGCGCAGATGCGTCCCGAGGTCCTGACTGGTCGCGGCAAGGATGCGGGCGTCCACCGGGATATCCCTCTTGCCGCCCAACCGCCGCACTCGCAAGTCCTCGAGAACGCGCAGCAGCTTGGGCTGTGTGGAGACCGGCATCTCGCCGATCTCATCCAGAAGCAAAGTGCCTCCGTCAGCCTGCTCAAAGCAGCCGGCCGAGCGCTCCATGGCTCCCGTAAACGCGCCTTTCTCATGACCGAATAACTCGCTCTCCACCAGAGTCTCGGGCAAGGCAGCGGCATTGATCGCGACGAAAGGGCCATCGCCGCGGGGGCTGCACCTATGGATTTCCCGCGCGACCAACTCCTTCCCGGTGCCACTTTCTCCTCGAATCAACACGGGAGCCGAGGTGGGCGCCAACTGCCTGATGAGCGAAAAGATTTGCTGCATCGCCGGAGAAGATCCCACCATGTCCCCGAGGACGCCGCGAATGCTCAGGTCGCGCCTCAGCTCGTCGGTTTTCCGAAGACTCCTGTTGTGGAGAATCGCGCGTTCCACCAGAATCCTGAAGGCGCGCGGTTCCACGGGCTTCTCCAAGAACCAGAACGCCTTGAGGTCATGGACGGCGGACAACGCCTTTTCCATGCTGCCAAAACCGGTGAGAGCGATCGCCGGAGTGAGAACGCCGCGTTCTTTCAAGCGACGAAGCAGCTCGAAGCCGTCCATGCGCGGCATGATCAAATCGGCGACGATGACGTCCGCGTTAAAGTTGGCGAGAAGATCCAGGGCTTCCTGCCCGTCGGCCGCGAGCCGCGTGTCAAAGTAGCCGTTGGGAAGCATGGCGGCCAGGGCGGTGCGCTGGCGCTCATCGTCGTCGACGATCAGGATTCGGCCCGAAACTGCGGGCAGTTGGGGCATTCCTCCTATTATACGGAGTTGAGCGCCATCACGGTTTGAAGCGCTCTATTTTCCGCTTCAGATCCGGCCCGAACTCCGTCAAAAGGTTGCAGACCAGATCGAACCCGAGCCGGACGGAGCCGTCGGCGAGCCCGCGGCCGACCGTGTTGAGGCGCCCCGGATACCACTGGTTCGAAATATAGGCGGCGCCGTAAGCGCTGCCGAAGCGCCAAATGGACAACGTCTCGCCATCGTGGTCCGTGCGCGTGAGAATCGTGCCGCGGACCGCATGTCCTGCGCGGCTCCAGAACCCGCCGCCATCGGAGCGGAAATACCGGGGATCCTCGTACAAGGTTGTATCCAGACCGAAAGCGAGAACGCTATGGATGCCGGAGGTAGCGGCGGTCGACCAGTACCGCTTGCCATAGGCGGCCCAACCCGGTCCCCATTCCTTCGGGCTATTATCTTCCTGCAGGAATCCGGCGTATGCCGCATCCTCGAAGAGCGCCATGGGCCCAACAGATAGCTTGAGCTGGTAGTTGAGCTTGTCGTTCACATCCATCGGCGTAAACGGCTGCGTGAGTCCGGCTAGCGGAATCGTAAGGGCTATGGCGACCAAGGGCACTGAGCGCATGGATAAGGCGCGCCAGTTCACTGAGTAAACCTGTAGCTGGTTATGCTGCCCCACATTCCGACTGCTTTTAATACCCAAACACCAACCGCAATCACAACCACGATGTTCAGAATCGATTTAATGCTACCGGCCATGGGGATGAACGAGTTGATCAGCCACAGCACGACGCCAACCACCACCAGCACGACGACGATGTTAATCAAGGGCATGTCTTTAACTCTCCTGTAACGCTAAGTAGCAATCCGCTGCCCAGTCGCGCGATTGGCATCCGGCTGAGGGAGTGGATCGCGTCGCCTAAACAATCCTGCGTCCTTGAAACAGACGGATTACCAATATGACCACCGCAACTACCAACAGAAGGTGGATCAACCCACCGGCGGTGTACGCGGTTGCCATTCCCAACGCCCACAAAACCAGCAGAATGATACAAATTGTCCACAGCATCTTTTTGCTCCTTCGCGATATATGACTGCAAGCGCGGGGCCAAAGCGGCAAGTTGAACCAGCACAAGCTGCTCACTGCCGGACTGCGGAACTCCAATGGCGGACGGTGCAGAATCTGCACCTAATGCGCCGGTTGTTGCAGGCTGGCTGGGAGCTGTCAAAGTAGAGATACACGACCGGCGTTGTGTATAACGTCAGCAATTGGCTCATAATGAGCCCTCTGATGATGGTGATGCCCAGCGGCCGGCGAAGCTCGCCTCCAGTGCCGGTTCCCAGCGCGAGCGGTAATGCTCCCAACAGCGCGGCCATGGTGGTCATCAGGATCGGGCGGAAGCGCAACATGCACGCTTCGACGATGGAATCGTGTGAGTTCTTGCCTTCGTTCCGTGCGGCGGCCAGAGCGAAGTCGATCATCGGCAGACACCCTGTTCCGTGTCAGCGTGAGATATTCCCGGTAGCCACCACAATGCTGATGGTGGGCATTCTTCTGGCAGGCGCCGTAGGGTACAAGCCCGCCAGGTCCGGAAGCCGCTTCATCTAACTTCCCTTCCGCGCCGCGCCAGGCCTTCTTGGCGGAGGGGGCCGCTGAAGCGCTCACAGGCGGGGTCGCGGCCGGGCTGGCGGAAGGGCTCGCGGGGGCCATCTGGGCGGCGACCTTGGTCCCTTCCTGCAGTTTGTCCACGCCGGTCATCACTACCACCTCTCCCGCCGTCAACCCCGCCGTAACTTCGGAGCCGTCCCCTTCCGTTGTGCCGATCATGATCGGACGCACGGTCACGGTGGAATCCGCTTTCACCACGTATACATAGGTCGCTTGAGAGTTGCGTTGTACCGCGGCCGTTGACACCAGAGTCACTCTGTGTTTCTCCTGAACCAGCAGTCTCGCGTTTACGAATTGATTCGGATACAACGGGCCTTTCCCGTTGTCGAATGTCGCCCTCAGCTTAATTTAAGTGTGCCGGTGGTCGGATCGATCTGATTATCCACCGTGGTCAGCGACCCTTGCGCAAGCTTCTCGTTGCCGGCGCGGTCGTAAGCGTCCACTTCGAGCGCCTGCCCTCCGGCCATTTTATTGAGCACCACCTGAAGCTGGTCTTCGGAGATCGTAAAGATGGCGCTGATCGGGTCCATCTGTGTGATGACCACCAGTCCGCTGGTGTCGGCGGCTTCCACGATATTCCCGGGGTCCACCAGCCGCAGGCCAATTCGTCCAGTGGCGGGAGCCGCGATTTTGCAGTAGGCCAGATTGACCTTGGCGCTTTGGATCTGGCCCTCATCGAGCTTCACCACTCCCTCGTCCTGATGGACGGTCGCGCACCAGGTCGATTCTCGCGTTCTCCAGTTCGGCTTGGTCCCGGATCAGATTTCCACTAACAGATCGCCCTGGTGAACCGTGTCGCCTTCGCGATAGCGAACGCCCCCCAGCCCTGAATAATGTGCGGGATTTCGTTGCTACCACGGGAAGGGCCGGCGGATTCAGGGCGGCGGCCTTAGCAGCGCTGGCGGCCTTCGCCGCGGCGATTCTAGACCATACAAAAGCTAATCCCAATACCAGAAGAACGCACAACGATGCCCACACCCAGCGCCGACGCGAAGGTCTGGGCTTCCCGGGGCGAGCGCTCTCCGCCGGCGCCGGCGCTGGAGCGGCAGGCGCGGGCTGAGCCACCCTCAAGTCATGACCGTCTGGAAACTCTTCTATTACCGTGCTTGAGCTATCGGGCATATGGTTCCGGCCGAGGAGTTGGGCGCCTGCTTACCTCTGTAAGCACGGGAGGGAACAAGTCCGCCCGCGTAGCAGTTGACGGCGTGACAACGCCGGTACGGTGCAGAAGCTGCACCTGCGAGTGCGGGATTTGCTGCCCGCTACAGCGCCACAGTGATCGCCAGTCTGACACCCGGGCAGGTGCAGGGCTTGGCGGCACGGCGACCCGGCAAATGGCCGTCGGGTTGCTCAGCACTAGTCGATTAGCGAAATACCCCTTGTAGGCTGCCCTCTACCGCAACCAACGCTTGCCGTAGAGGGCGCTTTTTGAGGACCGCCCGGCCGCTGTCCGCAAAGGTGCGGCAAGTGTCACCGCTAACGCCGACGAGGTCAACTGTATATGATGAAGAGCGATGGGGAGCAGGCTTTGAAATCCGCCACGATGGGATCCGCGGCCCGAATCCTGGTCATTGAAGACAACCGCTCCGATGTCTTCCTTCTCGACCGGGCGCTGAAGCAGCAGGATTTCCGATTCGAACTGATCCACCTGGTGAGCGGAGCCGAAGCCCTGGCCTTCCTCCGCCGGAATGGGGCCTATGCGGATGCCGCAATTCCCGACCTGATCTTGGTGGACCTGAATTTGGCCAAGTATACCGGTGAGGACATCTTGCGCGAAATCCGAAGCGCCAACCACCTCGGCGGCGTTCCCGTGTGCGTGTGGAGCTCTTCCCAATCCCCGCGAGACGAGGCTCTGCTCAAAGATCTTGGCGTCTCCCATTTCATCACCAAACCCTCCGGTCTCGATCAATTCCTGGACATTGGCAAGACAATCAAGGGTCTGCTCGGGGCCCACGGAGCCCTCTGACAGCGCTTCGATGCTGCCGGCCGCCGATGAATCGTGGAACGATCACGCGACCAACGGCTCCGGCTCCGGCACGGGACGCGTGAGTTCCTGGACGTGCTTCACGGCCTCCGCGATGCTGGTGGACAAGCGATCGGGCTGGGCTCGGTCGAATCGGGCCGTGGCTTTGGTCGTGTCGCCGCTAAATCCCCAGACGCAAACCACCACTTTGAGTTTTGGAAACCGCTCCCGGATCTGTTTGCACATGGCGCGCGCCGGCGCGAACGCGTAGGGAGGCAGCGCCGAGATGCAGACTACGTCGCTGTGACCGGCTTCAATCAGTGCGAGCCATTCATCGGGAGAAGACCCGTCGATGGAGAAGGATAGAG
>OBLW0100001806.1_pt1 | contig 17868 bp, 17 predicted proteins | sample 1520161 | NCBI WGS metagenome assembly OBLW01 (sample SAMEA3539309, study PRJEB22396) | soil metagenome | biome: tundra; feature: field; material: soil | place: USA | collected 2010-05 | depth 0.15 m | reverse complement strand
ATGCACGTCCAGCGCCCGTCCGTAGGAACGCGCAAAGAGCACGGCCAGCGCGCCCGCCGCCGCGCGGAAGCGTGCGCCCAGGGATTCCAGCGGACGCATGGGCGTTCCCCGCGCGGCGGCGGCTTTGCGCATGTGCTGGGCTTCCTCGGAAATCACGAACAGATACCGGTAGAGAAACTGCGCCACGGTCAGCAGAAACAGCGGGACGCGCAGAGACTCCAGGCCGCGCAGCAGGACCGGCAGCGGCGTGGTGGCTACTACCGTCAACACCGCCAGGGCGGAAAGATAACTCTTGAGCGCCAGGGCCAGTCCGCGCGCCGGATCGCCCGAGAGCCAGCAGACCGCCGCGAAAACCGCGGCGAACGGAAGCACCAGGGCCGCGCGAGCCAGCGCCGCGAACAAGGGAATGCGCGCGGCCAGCAGGGCCGCGCAGAGCATGGCCAAAACGGCCGCGGAAAATTCGGGAAGCGCGTGGCGCGCGGTGGCCAACGCCGCCAGCAGCGCCAGCAAAGGAACAATCTTGGCGCGCGGATCGAGGCGATGCAAGCCGCTCGAGCCGCGACTCCATCGCTCCACAACGATGTGATGCACTCAGGCGCTCCTCTTGCGCGCCACGGCCCGGCCGAAAATCAGGCACGCCCCATACACCAGCGCCAGCCCGGCGAGTCCGCCGAGAGTCTTGCGCTGCCAGCCCGCCGCCAGGAACGCCGCCTGGTAACCCGTGAACGGAGTCGAGAACAGCGCCCGTGCGCGCGAAGCGATGCCGGTTTGGATCCCGAGCTTCTGAATGCCGTCCGGCGCGGCCGCGGCCACCAGCACACCAACCGCCGCCAGGAGCAACCCGGCCAGCGCCGCGGCGCCCAGCGCGAACGGCCGGCCCTCGCGCGGCCGCCGCACGAAATTCGGCTGGATCTGCTCCAGCGCGCCGATCACCGCGACGGTGATGGCGCCCTCCAGCACGGCAGCCACCAGGAAGAAAGTGAGCGAAACGCCGAGAATGGAGAGCGGCATGCGCACGCCGGAGATCAGCAGCTCCGACAGCGCCAGCACCGCGCTCACCAGAGCCGAGAGCACTCCGCCCGCGAAGATCGAGGCGCGGCGCCAGCGGCCTCCACCCCATAAATAAAAGGGCAGATAGCCCGCCAGCACCCCAGCTAGGGCCATGTTGACCATGTTGGGGCCGAGCGCCAGAATGCCGCCATCCTGAAAGACCAGAGCCTGAATGGCCAGAATCGAAGCCATCGTCACGCTCGCCGCGGCCGGTCCCAGCGTGTAGGCCAGCAACGCGCCGCCCAGCAGGTGGGCCGTGGTTCCAATCCCCACCGGGAAGTTGATCATTTGGGCCGCGAACACGAACGCGCCCATGACGCCGAGCAGCGGAATCTTGGCATCGTCGAACCCGCGTTGCGCGCGCCGCACCATGTAGCCCACGGCTGGAACGGCCGCCACGTCCAACGTCGCCCAAACCGGCGTGGAAAGAAACCCGTCCGGAATATGCACAGTCGTCCCCTAAGGTATCACGATTAGGATAATCGTGTCACCCGGCGTGATAACATGAATACCAATGAGCGGGCTCAGCCGGATTGGCGTCGCGATCGATTCCGACCTGTTGGATAAATTCGATCGGCTGATTGCGCAGCGCGGGTACACCAATCGGTCGGAGGCTTTCCGCGACATGATCCGCGACGACCTGGTCGAAAAGGCCTGGGAATCTCCCGACAGTCGCGTGGTGGGCACGGTCACCCTGGTTTACGATCATCACGTGCGGCTCTTGAGCGAAAAGCTGACGGACATCCAGCACGACCATCACCGCTCGATTCTTTCCACGCTGCACTTACACCTGGATCACGATCATTGCCTGGAGGTGCTGGTGGTGCGGGGCAAGGCCGCCGACGTGCGCGCGGTAGCGGACGCCCTGATCAGCGCCAAGGGCGTGAAACACGGCCGTTTGACGATTACGACGTCCGGGGTGGACCTGAAATGATCGTCGGAACCGGCGTGGACCTGGCTGAGGTTCCGCGCATCCGCGCCTCCATCGAGCGCTTCGGCGCGAAGTTCATCGACCGGATTTATACGCCCGCCGAAATTGCCTATGTGGAGCGCAAGGCCAACAAGTACGAACGCTACGCCGCGCGCTTCGCCGCCAAGGAGGCCGGCATGAAGGCCATCGGCACGGGCTGGCGGCACGGCGTGCGCTGGCAGGATTTCGAAGTAGCCAACCTGCGCTCCGGCAAGCCCACCCTTCACCTGCATGGAGTGGCCGCCCGCGTCGCGGAAACCCTGGGCGTCCGCCACATCGCGTTATCGCTCACGCACACGAAAGAACTGGGAATGGCGCACGTCATTCTCGAAAACTAGGGCGACCTATTCGCCCTGAACCGCCTGCCAGGTCTTGTCCGGATTGAAGCGCGTCATCTGGAGGGCCAGCGCGCCGGTTGTCGGACCCATGTCTTTTTCGTACACTATTCCCTTGTTGTTCACGATGAACGTCTTAATGCCGGAAACGCCATATTCCGCGGGATACGCCACCATTGCGAAGCCGCCAATCAGCATTCCTTTCACAAGGTAGGACTGCGCTCCGCCCGGCGCGTCGGGACCTTGCGCCGTCAGCGTGTGGAAATAGTATCCTTGGTAGGGCGTGGGCTTCTTGCCCTCCGCGAACATGGCGGCCGCCGCATCCGCGAACGCTTTGGGAACCATATTGTCCGGCTCGCCCTCCCAATAAAGACCGTCCTTCTTTCCCGGAGAACTCACAATCTTCCGGGCGTATTCCAGAACGCCATTGGCGTCGCGATCGTGCGAAGCGTATTCCATCTGAGCCTCCACGTAAGCGCGGCAGACGTCGATCGCCGTCAGCTCGTTGCGCCCCACGCGGCGAGCCAGAATCTCCACTCTGCCTCGCGCCGCATCGAACTGCCACTGGCCGGCGGCCTTAACGCGAACCAGCGGGACGGAAAAAGGCCAGTTCGTATCGCCAACGATAATCACCGCGCGATTGGGGTTCGAAGGCTCCGTCCGAACCTCCATTTTTTCCTGCGCGCGGCGCGTGAATTCGGCGCGTGCATCCTTGTCTTCCGCGGGGTCGCCGGATTGCACAATATCCGCGCCTTGCGGGCCGAAGAGCTTTAAGAGGGCGGCCGTGTCGTTCTTCCCGGCGGCATCCACTAATGCCTGCGCCGCTTCCTGCGGAGTTGCAAAAGACCGTTGGCCTGCTTGTTGAGCGGTGAGCGGAGCGGCCACCGCCAGAATCAACGTCAATCTTGTCATCGCACTTGTCATGGCGATCTCCTATCGACGCCCGCCGCCGCCGCGAGATGGCGCGGCTCTTGGCGCTGGCGCAGCTCTAGGCATTGGCGCGCTGCGGGCCGGTCCCAGGCTGGACATTCCGTGCTCGGCGTGGATGCTGGCGGCCGAACCGTTCTGCATTCCGCCGAAAGCACTGCGGTTCTGTTGCTGCGCGGGCTGGTTGTTAGGGATAGTGCGATTGCCGAACCGTTCGGACGTCTGCCCGGGCGCGTTGCGCGCCGCTTCCGGAATAGCGCGTGGCGCCACGTTCTGGCGCATGGCCCCCTGGTACCGCTGCTGCAGGGCCGGCCTCGCATAAGGAACGCCTCCGCGATGCTCCGGATCGTGCGCCCATACGCTCGTGCCATGCGCGACGGCAAGGTGGCTGGTGTTGAAATTGTACTGGTGAATGAAGGAATTATTCACAATCACCGTATGGTTGCCCCATCCGGGATGCCAGCCCCAGCCCGCCCATCCGTTCCACCCGCCTCCGAAGTAAAGACCCATATTGATCCCGCCTCCGAAGCCGAAGAACAGGCCTCCCCTCAGGAAGGACCGGGGAGGCCAATACCAAGCCGGGTAGGGATACCAGAGCGGGGGTCCCCAGATCCACGCCGGGTCATAGACCGGCACGTAGATCACCTCGGGATCGGCGGGCTCGATGGCGATTTGGCCATTGTCGGTCGAGACGTTTTCCTGGGGCGTCGATTGCAGCTTGCCCGCTTGCTGGGCCTTCTGCCGCATGCGTTGCACCGCGTCCATGACGTCCTGCTGCTGCGCCAGGAACGCATTCCCCAGGTTGGTGGTCCAAGTGATGTCGTCATTCAGGCGCTTCAACACATCCGGAAAAACCACCAGCGCCTGAATGCTGGGATCCCAGTTCTGCTGTTGCGCCGCCTGCGTCACCGCCGGGCCGGTCAACGTTGGGTTTCTTTGCTGCCACTGGTAAGCTTGCACCACTTCCAGCGGATACGTGGCGGCCACCATGATCTGGCTCACTAGCTCGTCCGGATAGAGAGTGATCGGCGCCACCAGGTCGTCCAACTGATTCGGCGTCAGAGTCTGGTCGGGCGGCGGCAGGGCAGGCGGTTGCTGCTGGGCCCACATCGAAGCGGGAACAGTGGCAATCCACAGTCCCAAGAGAAGAGCCCCCACTCGCTTGGGGCTCGCGAAGACGTGCTGGATTGGCATGGCTACCTCCTTCTCGCACCTTCCAACTTAGTATACGCCTGGCCCCGTCGGGTACACTCACTTACTAACTCCTCACCACAAGTACTCCTTCGCAATCTCGCGCTTGTCATACCCATCGAGCACGTGCGCTACGCGGATCTTCTTGAGTGACACCGGCGAAAGCTGGCCGATAGGGATATAGACAACGGTCCGGCCCACGCGTGAAGCGATGGTCTTGAATATCGACCGCGGGGGCTTGGCCGCTACGTAGACCACGTGCCGGTGGATCGAATAGTCCAAGGCGGCCAGCAGCAGGCGCTCGGATTTGCATTCGGCGAATTCGTAGTCCGGGTCCTGCCAGACGTCCACCATCCGCCGCGGCGGCAGGCTTAGCAGAAAGCCGCCGTATTCGGCGCGGCCGATCCCCGGCCCCACCAGGTTGTCGAACGGAAACGTCGAATAGAACGCCATGTCCGATTCGTTCTGGTTCTCGCCGAGCCACGTCGTCAGATAGGAATAACGGTTGTCACGATCCTCGTCGAAAATCACCACCACGGCGCCCACCTCGCCCTGGATCTTCTGAAACCGACGCACGTAAATGCGCCCCTCATACCAGTTGCGAATAGTCTCGCGCATGTCGATGCCGTCCAGGATCGACGTAATAAACGGCTCCACGCGCACGCGCTCCTCCGAAAGGATGCTCTTGCCCTTCTTCTTCAGGTACCGCCCGTAGTCCTCAATCACCAGATCCTCCGGCGGGTAGGAGCAGATGCCGGTTCCGTTCAACTGGCTGGCCCACTCGCCCGGGAACTTCTCTTTCTTGCGGGGCTTCAGGCCGTAGGGGCGCAGCTTGCGCTTGGCGCTCGGCAGGCGCCGGCGCAGGCGGATGCGCCGCGTCTCGGTCCACATCTCGTCTCCGGTGATGTGCACGGTCATCACGTCGGAGGCCGTCTTCTGCGGCGGATAGCGGCCCGCCGCTTCCCACACCTCCCAGGCGTAATTGTCGTCGGCCACTCCGCGGGCGGCCACCGTCAGATCGAACAGCCGGGCGGTCAGCTCGTTGCCTGCCAGCGCCAGGTTCCGCGTGTACCGCGCCAACAGGCGCCGCTGCCAGTGGGCCATACGCTCTCCGGCGTTGGCCTCGTAAGCCTTCTCGGCCTCGCGGAACACCGCCAATTGGGCGTGCCGCCGGTCGATGAGCGCCCCGTCCGCCATCCGTTGCCGGAAGTTCTCGTAACGCCACTGCAGCGCCGGGTACTCCACTGCGATTTCGGCCAGCGATTCGGGATGCGGATTGAACAGCTCGACGCCCTCGCGCCGCGTGCGCGCCATCGGTTGCGCCTGCGGTTCCTCCATGGCGTCCAACAGGGGGTCGAGCAGATTTAGCGACACCACCACCAGGACGCGCGCCTCCGGGTCGGTTCCCTGGAGCTTCCATGCCAAGCCGGCGGCATGGCGGGCGATTTCCTCGGAGCGCGGCTGCGGGTACACGCGGTACGCCTCCACGTAGCGCGCCAGTCCGATATGCCGTACCGCATACGGGTCCGGGTAAGCGTCCTTCAGATGCGGGCGCAGGCCGGCCTCCGGATCGGCGAATACGATCTCCGCCCCCGTTTCCAGGCCCGTGCGGATGGCTTCGGTAAACGGGTCGGCCGGCTCCACCAGCACATAGACGGCCTCGGTGTCGCCGGAGGTCTCGTCCGGGTAGAAGATCACGGACATCTCCGGCAGGCGCGCCACGCCCCGCGTCCAGGCCCCCTGCAAGGCCAGCGGCAACTCCACCGCGACCACCTGGGGCCGCTCACGCAGAATCGCCTGGCGCGCCTCGATGGCGAACTCCAGGCGGCCCGGCACCACGGGGAAGTACGTGAACCGCCCCCGCGTCAGGCTGCCCGCGTCAGGAAGTGGAACGCTGGTTTCCTCTGGCATAGCGCAGCGCCTCTTCCCCCAGCACCTGGACCAACGCCAGTCTCAGCGCCTCGGATTCGTGGGACCGTTCGGTGGCCAGGCTCTTCAGCTTGATGGCGAAACGCGCGACGTTGATGCCGTCGCGCACCGTGTACCGCTCGTCGGCGGCGTGCGCCACCTGAAGAAAATCGGTCACGTAATTGAGGATGCGTTCCTCGGCGAAGGGCAGGTTCTCCCGCAGAATCTGGTACTCCTCGTCGCGCTCGGGGAAGTCGATGAAGATCTGCGGCTGCAACCGGGAATGGATGTATTCGGGCAGTTCGAACGTGGAAGCGTCGTCGTTCATGGTGGCCACCAGCCGGAACTGAGGGTGCGCCCGGATCTTGATGCCCGCCACGATGGATTCCACGTAGCGCCGGTTATCGAGCAGCGGCGCCAGACTGGCCCAACTCTTTTCGCTCATCCGGTTGCCTTCGTCCAGGATGGCGATGCCGCCGCGGATCATGGCCGTGGCCAGCGGCGAAGCCACGTACCGCAAGCTGCCCGCGCTTTCCAGGACGGGCGTGACCAGCAGGTCCTCGGGACGCGTGTCCATGGTTGCCTGCAGGATGTACGCGTCGCGCCCCATGCGCCGCGCGGCGGCGTAGGCCAGGGTGGTCTTGCCCACGCCCGGCTTGCCTAGCAGCCGCGGATTCATCGGCAAATCCTGGTCGTTCACCACCATCCAGGCTGCCAGAAGTTGCCGCATGAGTTCATCCTGCCCGACCCACTGGACCGCGATTTCGTCCGGATGAGCCAAGTGCAGCGTGACGCCTTCGATTTCGACGGTCATAGGCTCCTACCATTATCAGGCGCCGCCTCGGGGTTGACAGCGGCGCCAAAACGGCGTTACGAGGTTAGTGGACACCCTATTATGCGACACCTTGCAATTACTCTCCTGGCCCTTGCGCCCATCGCCGCACTGGCGGCGCCCTACGCGGACGGCTACGACGCTTACGGAGGCTGGCAGAAGCTGAAGGGGGAAAAGACCGGCTTCTTCCACACCCAGCGGATCGAGGGCCGTTGGTGGCTGGTCACTCCCGATGGAAATGCCTTCTTTTCCAAGGGCGTCGATAACGTGAACTATACGCCCGAAGGCGATTCGGCGCCAAGAGCCCCGGCCGACCTCGCCGCTTGGGCCGCCACGGCCTCGCGCCAACTGCGCGGCTGGAATTTCAACACCGTCGGGGCATGGTCTGCCAGGCAGCTCTATACCAGCGGAATCGCGTACGCTCCCGTGATCAATATCGCGGCTTCCGTAGGGCGCGATGTCTGGCTCAAGGGCGCCGTGGTCGATTATTTCAGCCCGGAGTTTCACGACGCGGCCGACCGCCTGGCCCAACGGCTCTGCGCCCCCCTCGCCAAGGACCCGTGGCTGATCGGTTACTTCACCGACAACGAGCTGCGCTGGGGCCGCGACTCGCGGTCGCAGGAAAGCCTTCTCGAGGGCTACCTGAAACTGGCTGAAACCAGCGCGGGATTCCTGAAAGCGTCCGAGTTCACCAAGGCGCGGGGCCATTCCCCGGCCAGCCTGACCGATGACGACAAGAGCGCCTTCCAGGGAGTTCTCGCCAAGGAGTACGCTCGCGTGACGCACGATGCCATCCGCCGCCAGGACCCCAACCACATGATCCTCGGCTGCCGTTTCGCCGGTTATCCCGGCGACTCCGTGATTCAGGCCGTGGGCGATTATTTCGACGTGATCTCATTCCACAGCTACAGCCCCATGCCTCCTTCCGACCGGCTGGAACTGATTACCAAGCTGACCGGAAAGCCAACCATGCTCACCGAGTTCAGCTTCAAAGCCATGGATAGCGGATTGCCGAACACCAAAGGGGCGGGCCGGCCCGTCGCCACGCAAGAGGACCGCGCCGCCGGGTTCCAGGCATACGTGGAGGCGCTGGCCGCCCTGCCGGGCTGCGTGGGTTTCCACTGGTTCGAGTACCGCGACGAGCCCAAGGAGGGCCGCTTCGACGGCGAAAACAGCAATTACGGCGTAGTGAGAGTCGATTTCACGCCCTGGGACACCCTAACCAGCCGCATGCGGCAAGTCAACGCCGGAATCGAAGCCCTGCACACCAAAGCCGAAAGCCGGTAACTACATGTCCAACCAAACCTCAGCCAAGATACTTGCCGTGAGCGCCCTCATCGCGCTTTTTGCGTTACGCGGCCAACCGCCGTCCACCGCCGTGCTCCAAATCAAGGCCGACCAGCCAACCGCGCATGTCAGCCCGACCCTCTACGGCCTGATGACCGAAGAGATCAACTATTCCTACGACGGCGGCCTCTACGCGGAGCTGATTCGCAACCGCTCTTTCAAGGAAGACGCCAAAGATCCGTTGCATTGGCAGCTTGTCGAGGAGCGCGGCGGAACCGGCTCGATGGCTCTCGACCCCAGCCAGCCGTTCAATGACGCCATCCCCGTCAGCCTGAAGCTCACCGTGACCCAGGCCTCCGGGAATCAACGCGTAGGTATCGCTAACGAGGGGTTCTGGGGCATACCGGTGAGGCCCAACACGCGCTACCGGGCCTCGTTTTACGCCAAAGCCTCTCCCGGTTTCAACGGGCCGCTTACGGTTTCCATTGCCTCTGGCGACGGCGCCACGGTTTACGCCGGCGCGCGCGTTCCGCGAATCGCCGGCGCCTGGCGGAAATACGAAGTTGCATTGACCACCGGCAAAGCGGCGCCATCCACGGCGAACCGGCTGGTCGTTTCAGCCGGCGCCCCCGGCACGGTCTGGTTCGGTCAGGTTTCGCTCTTTCCCCCGACTTTCAACAACCGGCCCAACGGCAATCGAAAAGACATCATGCAGCTTCTCGCCGGCATGAAGCCTGCCTTCCTGCGGTTTCCCGGCGGCAATTATCTGGAGGGAAACACCGTCGCCACGCGCTTCGATTGGAAGAAGACCATCGGCGATATTTCCCAGCGGCCCGGCCACAGGAACGACGCCTGGCGGTATTGGTCCTCCGACGGCATGGGCCTGCTCGAGTTCCTGGAGTGGTGCGAGGACCTGCACATGCAGCCAGTGCTTGCGGTCTATGGCGGCTACTCCCTGCGCGGCGAACGCATCGCGCCCGGCCCCGCCTTGCAGCCTTACGTGCAAGACGCCCTCGATGAAATCGAATATGTGACGGGCGCCGCCGGCACGGTTTGGGGCGCGCGCCGCGCCAAGGACGGGCATCCCGCGCCGTTCCTCCTCAATTACGTCGAAGTGGGGAACGAAGATAACTTCGATCGCCAGGCGGGCAGTTACGAAGGCCGGTTCGCGCAATTCTTCGACGCGATCAAGGCGAAATATCCGCGGCTCAAAGTCATCTCCACCGCTTCGGTGACCAGCCGCACCCTCGACATTGTCGACGAGCACTACTACCGGAACTCCGAGGACGAAATGGCCTCCCACGCCCACGACTACGACGCGCGCCCGCGCACCGGGCCCAAGGTCTTCGTCGGCGAGTGGGCCACCCGTGTGGGCGATCCGACTCCCAACATGAGCGCCGCCCTGGGCGATGCCGCCTGGATGACCGGCATGGAGCGCAATTCCGACCTGGTCGTCATGTCTTCCTACGCGCCCCTCTTCGTCAATGTGAACAAGGGCGCCATGCAGTGGCATACGGATTTGATCGGCTACGACGGGCTCACGAGTTACGGCTCGCCGGCCTATTGGGCGCAGCAAATGTTCAGTACCCACCACGGCGATCTGGTCCTTCCGATCGATGCCCAGGCCGTCCCCACGCGCACCCTGTTCTTCGATGCCACGCGCGACGGCCAAACCGGCGAAATCTTTCTGAAGATCGTCAACCGCGCCGCCACGCCCCAGCCCATCCGCGTCGAACTCAGTGGAATCGCCAACGTCGATCCCAAGGGCCAATCTATCGCCCTAACCGCCGCCAGCCCCACCGACACAAACTCAATAACGGAGCCCACCAAGATCGTCCCCGTCACCGCCCCCGTGGACGGCCTGGCCAAGACCTTCACGCGCACCTTTCCCCCCTACTCCATCACCCTCCTGACGATGAAAGCTAAGTAGTGGGGCGGACCCCCTGGTCCGCGGGCGACCCCCCGGTCGCCCATCCGGCGCTCGACCATCGATACTCGCTGGCCTCCCTCACCAGTCCCGCCCGCACCGGGTTCCCCTCAATGTACCTCCGTATCTTTTCAAACTCCCGCTCATGCCGCACCAAGTGGCCATAGCTCTCCTCCTGCCAAAAGCGTCTTCCCGTCAACGCCAGCATCGCGTTCGCCCGCTTGGCCGTGATTCCCTTCAACGATTTCGTCATTATAGGCAAAGCCACGGCTGGACTCGCCAGCAGGTGAACGTGGTTTGGCATGACAACGAAGGCATGCAGCAGATAATGCCCTAGCACGTTGGCGTTGTACCGAATGGCCTCTACGACCATGTCCGCGACGGCTGGTTGCCGAAGATAGAACGAACCGCTACGGGTATCGTCCAGCAATTGATCCATGGCGGCAAAAGCCTGTCCGGAATTGAGCGCGTTCGTCGGAAAGGCCCGGTGGGGAGGGAGACTGTCGTGGAGGCGCCACGTGAGGAAGACGGACCGTTCCGTCGCATAGATGTGCGGAAGCCGGCGCCGGTAGAGCGTCATACTGGAATAGTCGCCCGGGAACAAGGGAATTCTCAACGAAAACTGGCCGACCGGGGGGTCGGCCGCGGACCAGGGGGTCCGCCCCACCAAATGGCCCCTGTCCGATTTCCAGACTTTCGTGTCTTGATATCCCACACGCCCCTGCGTGCTCCCCGCCTTAACCCCTTTCCTCTCTGCATGGCGCTTCCCGTGCATTACCTTCCGCGAAAGAGACCCTCTCAATATGAGCGATCCGTCTACGTACTGGTTGACCATCATGAACATCGCCTTGGGCGTCCTCGTCCTGGCCGCTTGCGCCGCCGTTGCTTTCGGCGTGGTGCAGGAACTGGCCGCAAGGCGCAAAAAATCCGCCGCGCTATCCCGGTTGGATCGCGAGGTTGCCAGCCTCGTATCCACCTACGGCGACCACGCCTTCAACGTCCCCGGACTCGGCCTCACCATGGCCGATGGCGGCGACGAACAGGGGAAGAAGAAAGAAGAGCGGTAGCTCCATGCCGTGCCCTTTTCTCAGGGAAATCCGCGTTAAGTATTGCCAGTCGGCGTCCATCCGCAAGCTGATCCCCATGGTGGATTCCGGCCGTACGGACGAAAAATGCTCCGCCGCCAGCCACACGAGCTGCCCGGTTTTCCAGGCCCAGACGGCCGAAATGGATTCCTTGGCATGCCCCTACCTCCGCGAGTCGTTGATGCAGTATTGCGGGGCCGCTCCGGTAGCCAAATTCGTCCCCTACAGCGAATCGCTGCTTTCGCGGTGCGGCAACGATAGCCACCGCTACTGCGAGCTGTACCTGGCCCTGGCGCACCCCTCGCCGCCACCCGGCGAAGTCGATGCCATCCCGATGCCCGACTGCCTACAATACTCCGCCAACCACATGTGGCTCGACACGACCGAAGATGGCATTTGTCACGCCGGAATCGACGCGTTCCTGAGCCGCACGCTGGGCAAGATCGACCGCATCAGCTACGTGTCCACCAACGGCCGCCGCCGTCCCACGGCGATCCTGAGCGCCGCCGGGTGCGACCTGGAAGTGGTGTTCCCGAACGAAATCCTGCTTACCGGCTGCAATCTCTACCTGCGCGCCGACCCTTCGCGGCTCGTCGCGGAACCCTACACCGGGGGGTGGCTGTTTGAAGGCGCGCCCCTGCCCGAAACGTGCCGAAACCTGTTGCAAGGCGTCGAAGCGCGCCAGTGGATGGAGCGCGAAGAGTGCAGAATGAATGAATTTGTGCAGGAACGGATGGTCAGCCCGGTCGGCCCGGTGACGGCCGATGGCGGACTGTTCGCCCCTGGAGTCGCGTGCCATCTGGACCGCGACCGGACGTTGGCTTTATTTCATGAATTTTTCTCGCCATATGCGAGTGAGAAGAGATAACCCGTGAGGATTCGCGGATACATATTGTTTCTGGCGGGCACGCTGGCCGCCCTGGGCGCGGGCTGGATCGGCTTCCCCCGCGCCATCTACAAGAGCCGGCCTCAGCCGGTCGATTTCAGCCACAAGGTCCACGCCGACAAGGCGGGGCTCAAATGCGACGATTGCCACGCGTTTCGCGACGACGGAACCTTCGCGGGCATCCCCTCGCTCGATAAGTGCGCCGGCTGTCACACCGCGCCCATGGGCACGGCCGTCGCGGAAAAGAACTTCATCGATAGCTACGTCACGCCCAATCGCGAGCCCGATTGGTCCTCCTACGCGCGCCAGCCGGAAAACGTCTTTTTCTCGCACATCGCCCACGTCAAGCTCGGGCAACTCAAGTGCGTTCAGTGCCATGGCGATCAAGGCGCCTCGGATAAACTACGCCCATACCAGGAGGACCGCATCAGCGGCTACTCGCGCGACATTTGGGGCCCCCCGGGGATGAAGATGGACGACTGCGTGGCTTGCCACCGCAAGCAGGGCCTCTCCCACAGTTGCCTGGATTGCCATAAGTAAAGGTTCGAATATGCAAAGAACCCGCAGGGACATTCTTCTTTTCATGGGCGGTGGAGCTGCCGGCGCCATGTTGACGCCCGCGCCGTGGCGGCTGGTCACGGACGCCGCGCTCTGGTCCGAGAACTGGCCGGGGATTCCGCGGCCCGCTCGCGGCGAAATCACCGCCCGTTACACCCATTGCGCGCTCTGCCCGGCCGGTTGCGCCGTGCGTGCGCGATGCGTCGCCGGTCAGCCCGTTTCGCTTGCCGGTGTGGCCGGACATCCGCTGAGCCAGGGCGCGCTGTGCGCCTTCGGATTGACGGGCCACCAGCTTCCTTATCATCCCCAGCGGCTGAAACATGGCCGGCCTGAGGAAGCCGCCGCCGCGGCTCGTGCCGCCATGGCGAAGCGCGGTCCCGGGGAAAGCGTCGCGGTGCTTGACCTTTGTCCCGGCCGCGCGGCCTCATCGACCTACCGCCGCGCCATGGCCGCCGTCGCGAATGGCGTCTACCTCGCGCCGCCGCGTCCCTTGGGCGGCGCCGCCGTGGATCTGGCGAAGGCGCGCACCGTGCTGAGCCTCGGCGCTCCCCTGCTCGATGGCTGGGGAACGCCCGGCAACGTGCATGCGGCGCGCGCCCACTTCCGTCTGATTCAGGCCGAGCCGTGGGAATCGCGCACCGCCGCGCTGGCCGACGAGTGGCTGCCCATACGGCCCGGTTCGGAAGCGGCGCTCGCACTCGCCCTGAAAGATCCGAAAACGGCGCCTGCCGCGGCCCAGGCCACCGGCCTCACGGAAAAGCAAATTGTGGACCTCGCCTACGACCTGCGCTCCAACGGCCCCGCCTTGGTCCTCTCCGCGGACGATCTGCCCGAAGCCCTGGCGCTCAACCAAGCCCTAGGCGCCTTCGGCCAGACCCTGGTGGCGCGCCCCCAAGTCCCCTCCTCGGACGTCGCTTCCCTTCCCGACAGTTCCATCCGCGTGCTCTTCATCGATGAATCGGTCCCCGGAAGCCACATCCCCTGGAGCGCCGTCGAAAGGAAGTTGGTTCGCGACAACCCCGTCGTCGTCGCGTTCGCCTGGTCTCTCGAAGGCTATGGCCGGCACGCGCAATTCGCGCTGCCCACGGCGGTGTACCCCGAACTGACCACCGACATTCCGCCCGCCATCGATTCGCCCGCCGCCACGTTCCGCATTTCCGCTTCCCTGATTCCGCCGCCCGCCGGAATGGTGGACCCATCCGCGTTCATCGCCAGCCTTGCCGGAATCGACGCCGGAAACGCTCTGCAAGCCAAGGCCGATGCCATCCACAAATCCGCTCGTGGAACGGTCTTCACCCCCGCCGATGGCAAATCCACCCCCCTGAAAGACATGAAACCCGCCGACTTCTGGAAGTCCCTCACCGAAGGCGCTATCTGGGTGGGCCAGGCGGCGCCGCCTGCCAATCAAGGTGGGGCAGGCGATTCGCCTGCCTTCTTGTCTTCCGCCCAAGCCTTCCCCCTGGTAGTCGCCTTTACCGGCCCCCACGCCACGTCCCTTTCCTCCCCCCTCATGTCCAAGCTCTACCAGGATTCCGATCTCCGCCAGCCCCCCAACACCGCCGCTCTTCATCCCGATACCGCGCGAGCCTCGGGTCTTGAAGGCGCAAGCCGCGCCAAGCTGGAAACTCAGTACGGAACCTGCGCCATCGCCCTGGTTCCCGATCCCTCCGTCCCCCCCGGCATGCTCCAGCTCGCCCCCGGTCCCGAAGTTCTTGATATATGCGGCGCGTGCGCCCGCGCCAAGGTGGCGCCATTATGATCGCGGCAAACAAACCCAACAAAACCGCCCGCTACGGCATGAGCATCGATCTCGATCGCTGCACCGGTTGCGGCGCCTGCATGGTCGCCTGCGCCGTGGAAAACAACATTCCGCCCGCGCACGAAGGCGCCACGGCGCGCAAAGGCATCACCTGGATACGCGTCTTCAAAGTGGATAACGGCGAAGATGGCGCCGCCAAGCGGTCGGTCTTCGTGCCCGTGCTCTGCCAGCAATGCGGCGAAGATACGCCCTGCGTCCACGTCTGCCCGCAGCAGGCCGTGGAAGTGGACCCCGCCACCGGAATCGTGGGCCAGATGCCCGAGCGCTGCCTGGGTTGCCGCTACTGCATGGCCGCGTGCCCCTATCATGCCCGCTACTTCAACTGGTGGGACCCGCAATGGCCCGCCGGCATGGAGAAAACCCTCAATCCCGACGTCGCCCCCCGCATGCGCGGCGTGGTGGAAAAGTGCAATTTCTGCCACGGCCGGTGGCATGCCGCCAAGGAGCGCGCGGCCGCCGCCGGAGAGTCGGAAATCGAGCCCGGAGCGTACGTGCCCGCTTGCGTGGAATCCTGCCCCGCCGGCGCCATCCGCTTCGGCGACCTGAAGGACGCCGCCAGCGAACCCGCGCTGGCCGCCAAGGACGCACATTCCTTCCGCCTGCTGGAAAAACTCGGCACGGAACCCAAGATCTACTACCACTCCAAGCGGGACTGGGTGCGCCAGGTGGCCGCCGCGCCCAAGCCGCCCAACGGAAAGGAGAACGCCCGTGGATAGGGAGTTCATCACGCGCGGCATGAAACGCTGTTCCGGCGGTAAATTCCTGTTATGGATTCTGCCGTGGATCGCCATGCTGATCTTCGGCCTCTATTCCGCCGGCCTCTGCCTGATTAAGGGCCTTAACCAGACCAACATGGATAACCGCTTTGCCTTTGGTCTGTGGATCTTTCTCGACCTGACCATCATTGCCCTCGGCGCCGGGGCTTTCTTTACCGGTTTCCTGCTCTATATCCTGAAAATGAAAGAGTTGCGCGCGGTCATCAACAGCGCCGTGGTGATCGGCGTAGTGTGCTACAGCGGCGCGATGTGCGCCTTGGCGGTGGACGTCGGTCAGCCGCTGCGTTTCTGGTTCACTTTCTGGTATCCCAACGTTCACTCGATGCTCACCGAGGTCACCTTCTGCATCACGTGCTACCTGACGGTGCTCCTGATCGAGTACCTGCCCATCGTTCTGAAGAACCGCAAGCTGCGCGACGTGCCCGCATTCCTGGTCTTCGAACATGAGCTGCACAAGCTGATCTACGTGCTGGCGGGCGTGGGAACCTTCCTTTCGTTCTTCCATCAGGGCTCGCTCGGCGGCTTGTACGGCGTGCTGCGCGGCCGGCCCTTCGCCTTCCGGGAAGGCCTGGCCATCTGGCCGTCCACGTTCTTTCTCTTCATCCTTTCCGCGGCCGCGGTGGGCCCCAGCTTTGTGCTGTTCACCTCCTGGCTGGTTGAGAGGATTTCGAAAAAACGGCTCGTACGGCCGGAGGCGATGCAGATGCTCGGACGCATCTCCGGCCTGCTGCTGGCGGTCTACGTGCTCCTGAAAACCGTCGACACGCTTGTGTGGATCAACCGCACCTCGCCCGCCAGCGGTTTCCCGGCCGCGCAGTATTACGCCTGGGATCCGTTCGGCGCCTGGATTCTGTTCGCGGAAATCGCGCTCTTCGGCCTGGTTCCCGCGCTGATCCTGTTGACGCCCAAGCTGCGCGCCCGCACCGGCTGGCTGGTTTCGGCCGCGGCCATGGCCTGCGCCGGGGTGGCACTCAACCGCTTCGTGCAGACCGTGCAAACCCTCGCCGTGCCGACCCTTTCCTTCGACAAGTTCATGACCTACACGCCAAGCTGGCAGGAAGTCGGGACGTTTCTCGCGGTTCTGGCCTATGGCGTGCTTGTCTACTCGTTCTCGTTCCGCTACTTCCAGTTATTCCCGGATGAGCGCGAACTCAAACTCGAAGTGGCGCGCCCTGAAGAAGAGCCCGTCCTGGTAGGGAGGTATTGAAAATGTTGCCTTGGAACTACGGATTTCACTGGACCGCCGGAACCATCGTTTTCATGGGCGCGTTCTACACCGTTTTGGTGATTGTCGCGTCCACACTGGTCAATGCCGCTCTGCGTTCCCGCCGCGCATTGAGCGCCCGGCAATCGGAGCGAATCCGCTGGGCTGAGGATTTCCACGATCTGCCCGCGCGCGACCGCCAATGCCGTCACGTGCTCACCGGCGAGTTCGGCTATCGTGAATGCCCCCACGCCTTCGACTGCCGCCAGTGCGAAACCCATGCCAAGCTGGTCGCGAATGCCGCGCCGGACCGCACGTCCGAGCCGGAGGAAGACATCTTCGGAATGGCCTTCCCGCTCGACCGCGTCTATCATCGCGGCCACACCTGGGTGCACAGCGAGCCCGATGGCACCGTAACCGTAGGTCTCGACGACTTAGGCCGCCGTCTTCTCGGCGAGCCCGACCGCGTGGATCTGCCGCAACCCGGCAACCGCGTCTCCGTGAACGGAACCGCCTGGCGCGCCCGCAAGCGCAACGCCGATGTGCGCGTCCTCTCTCCTGTGGATGGCGAAATCGTCGAAACTGGTGGTCCGGACGCCCCCTGGTACTTGAAAATCCGCCCCGACCGCATGGACTTCCGCAACCTCCTCGGCGGCCGCGAAATCCGCCCCTGGGTGATGCGCGAAATGGAGCGCCTGCAACTGGCCCTCTCCGCCGAAGGCGCCGCCCCCACCCTCGCCGATGGCGGCGTCCCCGTCCCGGACATCGCCGCCGTCTACCCCGAAGCCGACTGGGACGCCGTCTGCGGCGAGATGTTCCTGGAGTCATAAGGTGGCGCACGCCTTCAGCGTGCCGGCGCCGGTCTTCAGCCGCGGCGCTTAGACCGTCCCGCATCACGCGACATGCGCCCACATGGGCGTTTCCCAAAAGGCCCCCAGAGCGAATTAGAGGCTCCATTTTCTCAATTCTGCGCAAAAAACTCTTGACGCGTGCACACTTCCGCTATAGAATTTACAACAGATATAGTAAATTGCTATGGCGCAACCTAAACTATCCAGACTGGAACTGCGAATCATGGAGGCCCTGTGGACCCTCGGCCCATCCTGCATTCGG
>OBLW0100001805.1_pt1 | contig 17868 bp, 17 predicted proteins | sample 1520161 | NCBI WGS metagenome assembly OBLW01 (sample SAMEA3539309, study PRJEB22396) | soil metagenome | biome: tundra; feature: field; material: soil | place: USA | collected 2010-05 | depth 0.15 m | reverse complement strand
TGCCTGGGCCCCGGCCTTTATATGCCTTGACAAGCATATGCTCTGTGAAGTATAATAAGAGAGTGGAATCTGTGTTCGAAATCATTGCGGAGCCGAACCGCCGCGCGATACTGAGCCTCCTGGTCTCGTCACAACAGTCGGTTGGAGAGATCGAGCGTCAGCTTCGTATGCCGCAGCCGACCGTGTCAAAGCACCTGCGAGTGCTGCGCGAGGCCGGTTTCGTGGAATCCACGGTGGACGCACAGCGCCGTCTCTACCGGCTGAAGCCAGAACCACTTCAGGAGGTGGATGCCTGGCTGGCTCCGTTCCGTCGGTTCTGGTCCGCTCACGTGGATGCTCTCGAACGCCACCTCGACCGCATGGATCAGTCAACACCAACGAAAAGGAAGACAAGGAGAAGACGACGCGGCCCAAACCGCGAACGTGACAAAGGAGAAACGAAATGAAAATCAAAGTGACCAGCATATACGTGGACGACCAGGACAAGGCCCTGCGCTTCTATACGGAGGTACTGGGCTTTGCCAAGAAGGTCGATTTCAGTCAGGGCACATTTCGCTGGCTGACCGTGGCCTCGCCCGAGGAGCCGGACGGCACTGAGCTGCAGCTGGCGCTGAACAACAACCCCGCGGCCAAAGCGTATCAGCAGGCGATGTTTCAACAGGGTCAGCCCGCGGCCATGTTTTTCACCGACGAGGTCAAGGGCGACTACGAGCGGATCAAGGCCCACGACGCCGAGTTCACGATGCCGCCCTCCGACGTGACCGGCTCGACCATTGCGATGCTGAACGACACCTGTGGCAACCTCATTCAGCTCACGCAGCTGAAGCGCTGGTAAGGCGGACATTCAGCAGGCTGATGTAAGGGGAGACGATAGGTGACCGATCGCGAGCAGTACACACCGGGTCCGGCCCACGGGGCGCAGATACGAAAGGCCCAGGGACAAAACGATGAAGACAAGTGGACGCTCATTCTCGTCCGGGAACTGCGCCACTCGCCGGAAAAAGTCTGGCAGGCCCTAACCGATCCGGCGCATCTGCGCGAGTGGCTCCATTCGACGCCGATGGGAGCCTCGGTACGGTTGGAACCACGGTGAAGCTCACCACGGTGGGCGCGCCCACGTTGCGCGTTACCGAAACAACAGTGACGCGAGCCGACGCTCCCAAGGCGCTTGAGTACAAGTGGGGTGGCTTCGATATGCGGTGGGAACTCGAAGCCTTTGGTGGCGGCACGCGCCTGACGCTGTGGACCAACATCGGTCAGCGCTTCATCGCAATGGGCGCTGCCGGGTGGCACATTTGTTTCGATGTTCTGGATCACCTGCTCAGCGGAACTCCCATTGGCCGCATAGTCGGCCCCGATGCCATGAAGTTCGGAGGTTGGCAGCGGCTGAACGCCGAGTACGCCAAGCAGTTCGGGATTGAAGCGCCCAACTGGCCGCCCAATGCCCCGAAGCGTTGAAGCGTGAGAGGAAAAAGGAGGAAGAACCCCGGGGTTTTGTTGAGTTGTTGTATTGGAGCCAATCAACCAGCTCCCAGCCCTGAAAGGGGAGTTAGGCGTGGGGAACATCATGTCGAAGAGCGGTGGCATCATCGGGGTATCAGATCATGGCGGTTGGGCGGTGCTGGTGACGGTGGCGCGCGATGGGACGCTCCTCGATCGCCGCCGTGTCGAACTCGTGGGCGAGGGCCTGCCGAAGATTCCGCACCACAGCGAAGCCCAAGGACTCCCGCTGGACGAGGCCGTGGAGTTAGTCGAGCGTGTGCGAGTGTCGGCGGAGAGGCACGCGGTGCTTGCCCTGGACGCCGTCACGATGGCGGTGCCGCGTATCCTTGGTGTCGCCCTTCGCAAGTGCTCGCAGCTTCCACCCACGATTGCCGAGCGAATTAAGGACTACCGCGCGCAGAACAATGCCGACTGGGTGATGTACCGCAGGGCCCTTGCCTCCGCAGCAGAGGCAAGGGGTTGGCCCGTCCACTGGTACGACGCGAAGAGCGTATTGGGTGCGGCGCGCCAGGCGTTGCGTGTCGAGAACCTCGACGCTCACTTCCTCCAGGTGCGGAGGGCCATCGGGCCGCCCTGGAACAATGACCACAAGCTCGCAATGGCGGCGGCCATCGTCACGGCGTCCGCGGCTGTGGAGTGAGCCGCGGAAACTAGAGCTAGTCTTTTTGCGGTGTCGCCGATCAATGGAGGACAAATCAATCATGAAGGATGCCACCAAACGTTCAATTTTCCGGGGATTCACATCGTCTTTAGCATCCCGATACTCGGCTATATCTATAGTCCGTTTGATCAGATTCCAAATTACGCCGCCCCTTCGCGCTTTGTCTTCGTTCCTGTAATGGTCCTTTCGGGATTGTGGATGTGGAAAGGCCATCTCCTTCGACGACTTATTGTGAAAAGACCCGCGGGTGTCACAGGTTCGTACACGAATGTGTGATGTACGATAGGCGATTGCGCAGCAGCATTGCCGGCTGTTTAGGTCGCAGGAGTTAGGCGGCTGTGACACTGGCGATGCGGAGCCAGTTGCGAGGAGGAACTATGTCACGCAGCGAAGGCAATGCAGAAAGACTATGTATAACTTTGCACATGGTTTCCAGTCTGGATGGGTTCATCGCCAAGAAGGACAACAGTGTCTCCTGGCTAGACAGCCCTGGAAGCGTTTACGAAGCCGGGGTTTCCATTTCGGAGGAAGAAGCTGCGATCTTCGTCAAAACGATCGACTGTTATGTGCTCGGATCCCGCACGTATGAACATGCGCTTGAACTGGGGTGGCCATATGGCGATACTCCGGTCGTAGTGGTGACCGGCAGAGAATGGCCGCCGGCGAGGAACAGCGTTGAGTTCTATTCGGGCGATCTCAAGGCATTAGTTGACGTGAAACTCGCGCCTCGATATCGAAACATCTGGCTCGTGGGCGGGGCTATGCTGTGCCATCGTTTTCTCGAACTCGGCCTGGTGGACGAAATCAGGTTGACGATAGCGCCTGTCCTATTGGGTGAAGGACTGCGGCTGTTCGGTGGTTCCCTGATGGAGGAGAGGTGGAATTTGAAGAACGCGGTCGCTTACAAGAGTGGCTTTGTTGAGCTCTCATACTCCGCTCCTACCGCGTGAAAGTTTTCCTAAGATTATGACGAACCTAACTCTTTCAAAAAAACAATGTGAAGAAATACTCAAAGCGTTGAAAGCCCGTTTTGAGAAAAACATGAACCGCCATCAAGGTCTGGAGTGGACCAAAGCACAAGCAAAGCTCGAAGCGAACGCTAAAAAGCTGTGGTCACTGCATGAAATGGAAAGAACTGGTGGCGAACCGGATGTTATTGCTCATGACAAGAAGACGGGCGAGCACATTTTTTATGATTGTTCTGCGGAAAGTCCAAAAGGCCGCAGAAGTCTTTGCTACGACCGCGAAGCGCTGGATTCAAGGAAAGAAAATAAGCCAAAAGATAGCGCTATGGAGATGGCAGCTGCCATGGGCGTTGGGCTATTGACGGAAGAACAATATCGAGAGTTGCAGAAACTTGGAAATTTCGATACGAAAACGTCGAGCTGGGTGAGAACACCTTCTGCTATCAGGAAACTCGGCGGCGCTCTGTTTTGCGATCGCCGCTTCGACACCGTTTTCGCGTATCACAACGGTGCGGAATCTTACTACGCCGCTAGGGGGTTCCGTGGGTCGCTGAGGGTCTAATTTGTACTGTGGGGCTGACGGGACGTCCACCACTTTTTCTTTCGGGGGGGCCGACCCCCCGGCCTCAATATCGCCGAGGTATAACTTTCTGTTTCCTGCGCCGAACACGAGAGGCTCCAAGACGGCCTGCTCCCACCGCATGTACCTCAGAGTGAGAGTCGTGAAACGTGTAAGCGTTCGTTCGAACGGACTGACAAACATCACCCTTCATCGTGGCCGGATGTGAGAGTAACTTTAGTTCGGAGTCAGAGCGAGAATAAGCGACTACACTTGAATTGATGAGACATTACACCATCAAAATGATGAACGGCTTTAGCAGCTTCAAGTGTCTACTGTGCACACACTCCGTCACCACACGGGAGTTCAGCAGCCAGAACGGCAACTGCCGCACACAGGCGGCTAAGGTGATGAACGAGCACGCCCGGGCTGCACATGGAGGCCCCAAGCCCATGTCACCGCATGCTACGCAGGTGTGGCACGCCTCTTAAGAGCACATCGCCCGACGCAATGGAAAGGCAGACCAGTGCAGACCAGTATGGGGCCTGAAACGTACTACACAATCCGCCGCATTCAGTCGCGCTGCGGAACTCGCCCACCAGCGCTTTTCGAGCTCACCTACCGTCGCGTGTGGCGCCCGGAACTTAGCGATGAAGGTCAGTGGTGCGACTTTCTGGTTGCACAGAAGGAAGTTGCGGAACTCCCAATTCCCACCTTGGAGCCTACATACGGTCCCCGCTGTTCGGAATTGCTTCCGTTTTGAAAGACAAATGAATTCAGAGGAGGAATCGAATGAGCTATAGCGAAGCGAGAAATCACTTCGAGAAGGCCAGAAACAATACTGGCGATCCGGGCATCATCGACATGTTGGAAGGACTCAAGCACTTATCCCATGCTATTGAGGAGGACGTTAGAACGTTGGGACAGGACATTCGTGATATTCGTGACAACCAGAACAGCAAACAAATACCGAGCTCTTTCAGCTAAGGGCTGCGTCCTCTTCCCGCCTTCCTCAAAACTAATGTGCGTCTCAGGAGCGGATTTTGTCGTTGTCTGGGCTGGCTCACCGGAGCCTTGCTGAAACCGCGAGACCGGCTGCCCCAGGGTTCGCGGTCTTCTAAGCCGGGGCACCACGGACATCAATCCAGGATGCTTTTCTTGACATGATCCCGTGCGGGAGCGTCTCCACGCTCAATGTGGATCCGTCCCGAACGTCCCTTTCACCCATGCGTTTTTTCACAGCCCTCCACAGAAAGATTCCGCGTTCCTGTGACGAACAACCTTGACTGAGGATACGAAAAAGCGCAAACCTGACCCATGCGCGAAAGCTCCTCCCGGAACGCCAGCACCCGCCAGGTTGAGGCCGAAGCTAAGTCCTTATTCGGCAATATTTTGGCGGTAAGTCCTTGTCGCTCAATATTTTGCCCAGATCCCGGCCTATCCAGGAACGATAAGCTATTTGAAATCAGTATTTTAGCGGTTGAGCGAGAAAAAAATGTGAGGGGCAACGGCTGGACTAACTTCCCGGCCAACAATGGATCTCCCCGATGTGAAAACGTGGTGCCCCTTGCCTGCGATAATCTGGTGAGAGGCAGAGGCAAGAATATGGATCAGCGAATGAGCGACTCTGTGAAATCACCGGCCGGCGAGGATCATGCCGAGCGTAGCGTCGAGGAGTTCGAACGGCTTTCCGGGCAAGGGAACTCGAACGGCTGGACCTTCAATCGAGAAGAGATTCAGGAGCGCAGGTAAGACTGGCGGCCCTCAGCGGCTAAAGCCGAGTCTATTTTGTGGTCTGAATTGGCACGACTGGAAGTCGCGCCCTTCCCGGTTTTGTCGGTACTCGGTACTCGCGACCCGGGACTACTTGCTGGCGCTTGCGACCTTCACGCCGCGCGAAGTCGCCGCGTACCGCGCAATGCCTTTGTACAGCGCTTCGGCGATCTGCTCGCGGTAGCCGTCGCTGCGCAGCTTCTGCTCGTCGGTGGGACTGCTGACGAACGAGACTTCCGCCAGAATTCCGGGCATGGAGCTTTCGGTGAGGACTACGAATCCGGCTTCTTTAATGCCGCGATCGCGCAAGCCTGGGTTCTGCACCGAGAGTGTGCCGTAGAGCGAGCGCTGGACGCTGGCCGCCAGCCGCCGCGATTGCTCGATGCGTTCGTGCAGGTCCGCCGGCGAAAGCGACGCCGTCCCGGCCGGTTTGGCTGCGCTGGCGCTGGCATGAGTGTCAACATCCTTCGAGCCGGGCGCCGTGAAGAAATTGGTGTAGTAGGTTTCCACGCCGCGGGCCGAAGGCAGGTCGCTGTAGTTGGCGTGCACGGAGACGAACAGGTCGGCCTGCGACTGGTTGGCGATGCTGGCGCGCTCGTCCAGAGGAATGTAGTTGTCGTCCTGGCGCGTGTAGATCACTTCCGATCCCAGACGGCTCTCCAGCAGCTTGCCTAATCGTTGCGAGATTTCGAGGACCAGATCTTTTTCGAGCAAGCCGCGCCGGCCCACTGTGCCCAGATCCCAGCCGCCGTGTCCGGCGTCAACCACGATGCGCATCTTGGGAACGCGTGCCCGCAGTTGGACGTCTTCTTTCGTGGGAGGAGGAACCACGATGGCGAGCTTGTTCTTTTCCGCTTCGGCGGCGTTGGGGAACAGGTTCACAGCGGCTTTGGGCGATGCTCCGAGCTTGCGCACTTCGACCACAAGCCGATACGGATTGGGCTCCAGGCTGACGGAGAAAGTTGAGTTGGCCTTGGTCTCCAAGACGATGCGGGTCATTCCCGCCACGGGTTGCGCCATGCGGATTCGGCCGACGAAGGTGTCGCCGACGTCGATCGACTTTCCGACCAAGTCGGCAGTGAGCTGGGTATCGCGCAAATCGAAATAGATGCGGTCGGGGCCGGCCAGCCGGTGGGCTTCATACTGCACTTGATCTTGAAGATCGAGCACGACCGTACTCGAATCGGCCGAGGACCAGTGCCGGATTCCCGTGACGCGGGGGAATTTCGACAATTCCTGCGGAGTAGCCGGTGAACTGTCCGGGTCGCTGACATCGGAGGTCGGTCCAATGCTGGTATTTTCGGCGGTCGCAGGATTGGTGCCTGGAGCTGCAATCGAAGGAGCCGACGTGGCGTCTCTGGCGGCTTCTGCACCGGCCGGCTTGACCGGCATCTTCTCAGTGCGGATCATGGCGCCGTCAAGCTGCGCGGTCTTCATCTTCCACCAGACTCCACCGGCAAAGGCCGTGGCAATGACAATGCACACCAGCAGAATCAACTTCAACGGTCGCTGACTGGCGGACTCGGGTTCGAGCAGAGCGATTGTGGGTGCCGCGGTAGTTTCGGCTGCGACGGCGATTTCGACCTGAGGAGACTGGTCTTCAACTTTGTCCAGCGCAGGTTTGTCCAGACCGGGCTTGTCGGGAGTCGCGGTTGAAGCGGCGAGGCCGAGCTTCGCCACGAACGGATTCTTGTCGACAGCGGATACAACGGGGACGGGCGCAACCGGTTTCGCGGCTACGGTGACAGCAACCGTTGGCGCCACGGGCGCGATTTTGGGTGGCTCGATGACAGCGGGCGCATTTGCTGGACGCGCAGCCGGTTCCAGTTTGGTTTGAGCAGCCTGGGCAGACTCCGCGAAGCGGTCTTCATCTTCGGGCTTGAGCGCACCCAGGACCAGTTCCGCGAGCAGACTCAGGTTACGGACGTCGCTGTCATTGAATCCAAATGGCCATTCGGAAAATGCTTCCAGCAGGCCAATGACGCGGCGGCGTCCGCAGAGCGGCACCGCCACCATGGAGCGGGCGCCAAGCTTGCGGCAGGCCTGCAGGTTCACTCGGGGATCCGTCTCGGTGTCGTCGCAGAGGACGATCTGCGCGGAACGGAAGCAGGCTCCGGAGAAAGCAGAATCGCGGTCGATGCGAGCGCCCACATCGGGCCGCACCTTGCCCGCGGCCGCCCGCAAAACGATTTCATTGTTTTCGGCCAGAGCGATGGCCAGGCCATCCGCGCCGGTAATCGCGACCGCGCGTTCTGCGACGAGTTGCAGCACTTCGTCGAGAAGGAATTGCTCTCCCTGATCGAACTCTTCGACGGGAGCGCCCGCGTCGAAAGTGCCGTGCTGCGCGGCTAAAGCTTTTCTGCGACGGATCTGGTCATGGAGGGCCGAGAATGCCAGCAGCCCCTGCAGGGCGTCCCGGTGCGACGGCTTTGAGGACTCCCGCTTGGGATGGTCGGACGCGGCTGAGGTGCTCTGCTCACGCGGCCACGCCGGCACACCACTAGCGGCGAACGCAGTTGTCGCGTCAAGGTCCGGTTTGGCAGTGGTCGTGGCCATTAGGAGACAGTTCACTTGTAAGTTATCGGGGTTTGGGCCGAGTTGCAATTACCTGGGCATGCCCATTTGGGCATGTACTTAAGTAAGTAGTAGGGGCGGTTGGGGTTCCTCCCTAAAAGCCGCTTAGTGCCGGCAGCGTCTCTGTTGCCATCGTTCCAAAACGCTGGCGCAGAGACGTAGCAAGCTACGTCTCTACGAATGACGGTTCCCTGCGAACCAACGCAGTTACTAAGGCGGCATCTTCAACGGGCGATAAGATTGTTGGAACAGCACTCTGGCCAAGCAGCGATCAAAGCAGTGAACCTCCGGCGGTGTTTGTATGGAAGCAGGACTATCTCCCGCGCGACAAGCCAGGGCTAAGCACCGGCACGAACTCCGCACGCTGACCTACGTGACCCTCGATCAGGCGAATGGCGGCATCGTTCGCAATATGAGTCACGAGGGGATCGGGGTACAGGCGGTAGCGGCGGTGCGTCCGCGGCAGCAAGTGCGCGTGCGGGTTGAATTACGCTATCCCCGGTTGCGCGTGGAAGCTCGCGGCGAAGTTGCGTGGTCTACGTTCTCCGGGGAGTGCGGCATCCGTTTCCTGGACCTATCGCCGCGGATGACGCGCCAGATCAATGAATGGATTTTCGGAAACCTGCTGGAAGGGATCTCACTGCATTCGGAGCGGGCAGCAGGCATGTTTGCCGTTTCGCCCGCTGTTTTGCCGCTTTCCGATGGTGCGGAGGAAGACGCTGGGCTGATGGTTTCCGCGGCTCCGCTGAAGATCATCGAGTTGCCGGTGCGACCCGATCCGGCGGCCGCCGCCCGCGTGCACGACGACGCTGATGAAATGGGTCCGTATTCGCCGCCCGCACTCGACTGGCTTTCACAGCCGCTTTCCGGCCGAAGTCTCACCTGGACGATCAATACCCTCGTGATGGTGGCTGCAATGCTGCTGTTTGGGCTGATCTTTTTATCAGTCACAGGGGAACCTCCGCGATGGCCGCTGGCGATGTTGGGCGGCGCCGCAGTGTTTGTGGCGGGGGCCTATTGGGGATTCTTTCAGTGGTTCGGAGGATCCAGCCTGGGCGCGCGACTGGCGCGGATGGTGGGGCGGGATGTGGAGGAAGACCAGGAAGCCAGAGGCTCCCGTTTTCGCTGAAGGTAGGGTCGACGGCTTCCAGGGTAGCGTCCGGAAATACGCGACACAAGGACGGGCCTTATCCTGAGCGAGGCGACGTACCTGTGGACTCGCGCGGTCCCTTACATAGGTCCTTCGCTTCGCTCAGGATGACAGAGTGGATTTATGTTGCGAAGTTGCGGGATGGCATCTTAGTTTGCAAAATACTGCTGTGCCAGCCAAAGCTGGAGGGTGCGCTGCTGTTGGGGCGCAAGCTTTACGAAGCGGATGCCGAGATTTCCCCGCTTGTCCTGCCATGCGACTTCGGCCTTGGCCTTCAGACCCGACCTGGCGCCTGGCAAGTCGAATGAGACCTGCAGAGCTTTTGCGGCTTCGATGGGATCGTTGGTATGAATTTGCATTCCGCCCTGGCTCAGGTTGACCAGGAACGCGTCCATGGGTTTCTGGCCTTTGCAGTTCAAGGACACAGGCACTTCCAGGCCGGCGCGATGGTAGCGCAGTCGTCCGTCGAGAATCATACTGCGCGCCGCCGAAAGCGTGCGCACCGCTTGTTCCACGGAAATGGGTTTCTCGAAGGCAAACAGCGCTCCGCTCTCGTCCAGATTCTGCGTGCACTGCGGCCCGCCCATGATGACCAGGGGCACGGTGCGCGGCTGCATTTCCGCGCTTTTCAGTTCGCGCAGAAATTGAGAGCTCCCGTTCAGATCGCAGTCCACGATGAGGGCATCGATCTTTGACTTGGCCATCCGCGCCAGGGCGCGCTGTGGTTCGTTTTCGACGGCAACATCCATGTGAAGGCCGCCGAGGATGCATTCCAGAACGCTGACTTCCTGCCAGTCGCGCGAAACCACCATCGAGGAAAGTGTCATGGATTCACTCTAGTCATGTTCGTAATACAGCCGTAGATAACCAACGTAATGACGGACAAAGGCCTCAACCACGAAGGACACGAAGGTTCACTAAGGAACCCAAAACCGGGGACGGGATTCCTTCGTGGTTGATGGTTTGTCGAGGTCTGCGGCTTACGCGCTCTTCCGATACCACTCGACCGTGCGCCGCAGCCCTTCTTCGAAATCTACCGTGGGTTTGTAGCCGAGACCCGCTTCGGCTTTCGAAATGTCAGCCAGCGAGTGTTTGATGTCGCCGCCGCGGTCGGGGCCGAACCTGGGTTGTCCGGTATAGGACGTCAGGGTCTGCAACAGTTTGAAAGTTTCGTTGAGCGTGACTCTGCGGCCGGTGGCGACGTTGAAGATTTGTCCCGCGGCCTGGGATGCGGGGGCTGTGCAGGCCAGCAGATTCGCTTCGACCGCGTTGTCGATGTAGGTGAAGTCGCGGCTCTGCTCGCCGTCGCCGAAAATTGCGGGCTGTTCGCCGCGCAGCATGAGCGTAATGAACTTCGCCAGCACGCCGGAGTAGGGAGACGAGGGATCCTGCCGGGGACCGAAGATATTGAAGTAGCGCAGGGCCACGGTCTCGAGCTGATAACAGCGGTAAAAAGAAATCAGGTAGTGCTCGCTCGCCAATTTGGCTACCGCGTACGGCGAAATTGGATCTGGCTTCATGGCCTCGTGCTTCGGCAGGGTGGGCGTGTCGCCGTAGGCGGAAGAGGACGCCGCAAAGACCACGCGCTTTACTTTCGCGTCGCGTGCGGCCACCAGAACGTTGACGGTGCCGTCGACGTTGGCGCGATTGCTGCCCAACGGGTCCAGCACGGATTTCGGCACGGAAGGAATCGCCGCCTGATGAAGGACGAAATCGACTCCGGCGCAGGCGCTGTGCATAGCGTCGAGGTCGACAATATCGGTGTCGCGGAAGTCGATGCGATCCAGAATGTCCGCGAGATTTTCGCGTTTGCCGGTGGAGAAGTTGTCGACGCCACGCACTTTGTGGCCCCGGGAGAGCAGGGCGCGGGCCAAGGACGATCCAATGAAGCCGCCAATGCCAGTGATCAGATAGAGAGCCATGTACCCTCATCATAAATGGAAGGGACTGAGTGCGGAACGGCGGGGATTCCAGCGGTAACCAGGCTTATCCCTTGATGTCGGTGGGTTGGCTCTTGCGAAGGATTCTGAGGAAGTTTTCCCGCATTAACATCTGGCGGCTTTCGAAAAACTCAGTGAGGGCCTGCATGGCCGCTGCCGGGTCGGCGATCGCGGGCACGGCATCGAGCGGTCCGGTAGCGGGAAGCGAGGAGGCGATGCCAGGCCTCAATGATCGCACTGGGGCGAGAGATTTGGCCCAGCATTTGTCGCAATTGGGCTCGATTGGCCTCCGACAGTTCTACGAAGGCGACGCCCATGCCGAGGTAGGGATAGCTGACCCGCACATTGCCGGTGGCTTCCAGGCGCAGGCCGTTGGTTTCCAATTTCATATGCAGTACGGTCCCGACGGGATAAGTGGCCTGTGCTTCGACATAGCAGCCATGCAGGCTCACGTCGGTGAAGGTGGCCCAGGTTCGCACATCGCAGCCTTCCTCACGCATCTCAGCGCTTCCTTCACACTTGTAGCGTGGACTGCGGCGTTTTTCCGATCCCTGGAATCGTTCGGTGGAGTCCGCGGTGGCACCATCCGGTGCGGAATGGCTTGGGGCAGTGATATCCCGTGCGGTCGCGGCCGCGGTCGCGGCGATAGAACTGCCAGACCGTTTCAGTGCCCTCAGGTAAGCGACGCCTTCATCGATTTCTTGTGCCATACGGTCCTGGTGCGAATGCGCAAATTCCGCAGTTTCAGAGATTCAGCTCCGGCAGGATCCTTAAACAGGGGATCGAACTCTGCCGGGGACTCTGATGTCTTTATCGGAAGAAACTGGTTAAAGATTAGGCACAGGGTGTGAAACAGATAAAGAAGGGTGTTCTACGAGAGGGAGGAACCCGAGGAGGCTTCGGCTTCGGTCATTTGCTGAGCTGCCTGTCGGATCTGCTTCCACAGTTCTTCGCGGCCGGCGCCGGTCTTGGCCGAGAAGGGAAGCAGGCGAGTCGCAGGATATTCCTGGGTGAGGGTGCGCAGGACATTGTGCAGTTGATTGTTCGAAAGCCGGTCGCTCTTGGTGGCCACGAGCAAAAAGTCGCGGTCCGAGGAGCTGAGAAAGTCCAGCAGTTGGCGGTCACTCTGCTGCGGGGGAACATTGGCGTCGATCAGGACGATACACAGGCCCAGAGTGGGGCGCTCGTTAAGGTAGGGCTCGATAAACTTCGGCCATTCCTGGGAAATTTCTCGCGAAATCTTGGCATAGCCGTAGCCAGGGAGGTCGGCGAAAATCAGCTCGGGACGCGGTTTTCCGGGCCAGCGGATCTCGAAAAAGTTGATGGCACGGGTGCGGCCGGGAGTGGAACTGGTGCGCGCCACCTTATCGCCCACGAGCGAGTTGATGACGCTCGATTTGCCGACGTTGGAACGGCCGAGGAATGCGATTTCGGGCAGGCTGGGAACGGGGAATTGCGCGGCATCGGTCGCCGACGCCAGAAATCGGGAGAGAACCCTCATGCTCAAGTTTGCAACGGGGGATGGGGGATTGGCAAGCGACGGGGGGCTGGGGCCGTTCGACAAAACAACCCATCAACCACGAAGGGCACGAAGGATCACGAAGGAAACCTACTGCGGGAAGTCCTGTGATCTTGCCGTCATTCGAAACGCTGCTGGCCGAGAGGTAGCAAGCTACGTCTCTACGAAAACTTGAGGGGCGCTCAGAACATCGGTAACCCGCCGAGCCTCGCCGGTGATGGTTCCTGGTTCAACCTCGGCTCGCCGCCGCCGATTGAGTCAGTAGCAGTGCGGGAGAGGAACATGGAAAACATCCGCAAGACGACACTCGAAATGCACACTCTGCTGCTTTGCGCAGACGTTCAGTTCCTGGGGATCACCCGGACGGTCTTGAACCAACTGCAGGTGATGCCGAAGATTGTGAACAATTGCGACGCGGCCCTGGCCATGATTCAGGAACACGAGTTTGACGTCATCATTGTGGATTGGCGAGAGATCGAAAATCTCGGGGACTTCCTTTGCGCAGTTCGTAAATCGAGGCTGAACCAGGAGTGTGTGCTGGTCGCCATCATGCGCGACCTGCTGGACCTGCGTCAGGCATTTGCGGCGGGGGTCCACTTCCTGATTCACAAGCCGGCGTCGGCGGTTCAGATCGAACGCTGCCTGCGCGCGGCCTACTGCGCTACCGTGGTGCGGCGCCGCAAGCAGCACCGCGAGGTGGTCAACATTGTAGCCTCGATCAGCACCCGCACTCAGGCGTTTGGCAAGGCCGTGATCGTGAATCTAAGTGAGGGCGGAATTGGACTGAAGATGGATCAGGACCTCGTGACCCTATCGCCCAGCGCCGGCGAGGAAGTCCACTTTCGCTTCGCGCTGCCCTCGACCGGCAAGATGCTGCACACCACCGGAAGGGTCGCGTGGACGACTGCCCGAGCTTGCGGAGTCCAGTTCAGTTACATGCCAGAAGACGAGCGGCAGGCTTTCGAACAATGGCTGACCGGCTGCGTTGAGCGGTCGCTTGCCGAACTGTGCGAGCGTATGCGGGCGGTGTGCGCCTGATCGTGGGTTGAACGGAAAGCACTTCGTAGAGACGTTACTTGCGACGTCTCTCTTGCCATCTACCATCGTTCGAGCGGTGCCGGCGGAGACGTAGCGAGCTACGTCTCTACAACACGACTACTGATGGGTTGCGGGAGCCTCTGCAGTGCCGGTGGTCAGCGGCGCGATGGGTTGCGCGGCTTCCTCATCCAATCGCGCGGGCAGCGGAGATTCCAGAGCGATCTGCAGGACCTGGTCCATAGTATCCACGAAATGCAGTTTCATGGCATTGCGCAGGTTTTCCGGAACCTCGGCGACATCTTTTTCGTTGTCTTTGGGCAGAATGACTTCGAAGATTCCGGCGCGATGCGCGGCCAACAGCTTTTCTTTTAGCCCGCCGATGGGGAGAACCTTGCCGCGCAGGGTGATCTCGCCGGTCATGGCCAAGTCGCGGCGCACGGGAATCTTGCTCAGGGCGCTGGAGATGGCCGTCGCAATCGTGATGCCCGCCGACGGGCCGTCCTTCGGGATGGCTCCTTCGGGGACGTGCACGTGGAGATCAAGATTGCGGTAGAAGTCGCGGCTCAGGCCGAGGCGTTGCGCGCGCGAGCGCACGTAGGACATGGCGGCCTGGGCTGATTCCTGCATGACGTCGCCCAGTTTCCCCGTGAGCGTCAGCTTGCCTTTGCCATCGACAACGCTGGCCTCCGTGCTGAGAATGGACCCGCCGACTTCGGTCCAGGCGAGGCCGGTGACGAGTCCGACTTCAGACTTTTCATGAGCCAGGGTGTCGCGGAACTTGATGACGCCGAGGAAGTCGTTGACGTTCGCGCCGGTGATGGTGACGTTGTAGTTCTCGCCTTCTTTGACCACCTTGCGGGCGACTTTGCGGCAGACGTTGCCGATTTCGCGCTCGAGGTTGCGAACGCCGGCTTCGCGGGTGTAGGAGCGGATGAGTCCTGTGATGGCTTCGTCGGTGAACTTGATGTTCTTTTCCGAGAGGCCTGCGGCGAGCATCTGCTTTTTAACCAGGAACTGCTTGGCTATTTCGACCTTTTCCTGCTCGGTGTAGCCGTGCAGGCGGAGCACTTCCATACGGTCTTGCAGCGCCGCGGGAATGGTGTGCATCACGTTGGCGGTGGCGACGAAAAATACTTGCGAGAGATCGTATTCGACATCGAGGTAGTGATCGACGAACATGAAGTTCTGCTCGGGATCGAGCACTTCGAGCAATGCGGCCGACGGATCGCCGCGGAAGTCCATCGACATCTTATCGACTTCATCCAGCATGAAGACCGGATTCTTGGTGCCCGCCTTCTTCATCATCTGAATGATCTGGCCGGGAAGGGCGCCGATGTAGGTACGGCGGTGGCCGCGGATTTCGGCCTCGTCGCGCACCCCGCCCAGCGACATGCGGACAAACTTGCGGCCGGTGGCCTTGGCGATCGACATGCCCAGTGAGGTCTTGCCCACGCCGGGAGGCCCGACGAAGCAAAGGATGGAGCCTTTGGGATTCTTTACCAGTTGGCGCACGGCGAGGAATTCAAGGATGCGCTCCTTGATCTTCTCGAGGCCGTAGTGATCTTCGTTCAGGACTTTTTCGGCGCGGGAAATGTTTCGGATCTCTTTGGAGCGCTTCTTCCACGGCACGGCCAGCAGCCAGTCGAGATAGTTGCGCGAAACCGTGGATTCGGCCGACATGGGCGGCATGGCTTCCAGCTTTTTGAGTTCCTGGAGGGCCTTGTCCTTGACTTCCTTGGGCATGCCTGCGGATTCGATCTTCTTCTTCAGTTCGTCGAACTCGCTCTTTTCGCCGCGGCCGAGTTCCTTCTGGATGGCCTTGATCTTCTCGTTGAGGTAGTACTCTTTTTGCGCCTTCTCCATCTGGCGCTTGACGCGCGACTGGATGGTGCGGTCGACGTTGAGCTTTTCGATCTCGATGTCGAGCACGTCGGCGATCCGGGTCAGACGCTCGGCAGGATCGAAAATCTCCAGCAGTTCCTGCTTCTCTTCGATCGAGAGTTGCAGGTTGGCGGAGATTACATCGGTGAGCTTGGCCGGGTCTTCCATGCGGACGGCCGAAATCATGGTCTCGTAATTCAGGGCCTGGCATAGCTTGACGTACTGCTCGAAGAGGGTAGTAACGCGCTGCATGCTGGCTTCCAGCGTGGGGTTGGCTTCGGTGGCGTAGCGGGCTACTCGAACCGTGGCCTGCATGAAGCCTTCGGTGTCGACGACCTGCAGAATCTTGCCGCGTTCGACGCCTTCGACCAGGACCTTAATGTTGCCGTCGGGAAGCTTCAGGCTCTGCACGATATTGACGATGGTGCCGACCTGATAGATCTCGTTGGCCTTGGGTTCGTCGATGGAGGCATCGTGCTGGGTGGCGAGGAAAATCTTTTTGTCGGCCGCCAGCGCCTCTTCCAGGGCTCGTACGCTCGATTCGCGGCCAACCACGAAGGGCGTCATCATGAAGGGGAAGATGACCACGTCCCGGATGGGCATCATGGGCAGCTTCCTGGATTCGAACTTTTCCTTGGATGTGGTCACTGAGTCTCCCTGGGGTGACGGCCGATCGACAACCCTACCAGAATTCTATCCTGTTCTGCGACTGCTTAGCCTGCCTTTTCCATTACGGGAGTGAACGAAGCGCTGCGCTTCTCCACCATTTCCCGCGTAACTTCAAACTCTTTCAGCTTCTTCTGGCTGGGCAGGTTAAACATCAGGTCGAGCATGAGTTCTTCGAGAATCATGCGCAGCCCGCGGGCTCCAACCTTGCGCGCCATGGCCTGACGGGCGATCGCCCGCAAAGCCTCGTCGTTGAACTTCAGCCGAACGTTTTCGAACTCAAACAGGCGCTGGTATTGCTTGACGATGGCGTTTTTCGGCCGAGTTAGAATCTCGATCAGAGCGAATTCGTCGAGGTCTTCCAGCATGCCCACGACCGGGAGGCGGCCCACAAACTCCGGAATCAGGCCGAACTTGATTAGGTCTTCCGGCTGAATCTCGGTCAAGAGCTCTTGCGTATGCTTTTTCGAGCTGGCCGCATCGTCCTTGACCGCGTCTTCGCCGCTGCGGAAGCCAAGGGACTTCTTGCCGATTCTGCGGGAGATGATCTTGTCGAGCCCGACAAACGCTCCACCGCAGATGAACAGGATGTTCGTCGTGTCGACTGGAGTGAATTCCTGGTGCGGGTGCTTGCGCCCGCCCTGGGGTGGAACGTTGGCGATGGTGCCTTCCAGAATCTTCAACAGAGCCTGCTGAACGCCTTCGCCGGAAACGTCGCGAGTGATCGAGGGATTTTCATCCTTTCGCCCGATCTTGTCGACTTCGTCAATGTAGATGATGCCGGTCTGGGCGCGGTTTACGTCGCCGTCGGCCGCCTGCAGCAGCTTGAGAATGATGTTCTCGACGTCCTCGCCAACGTAGCCGGCTTCGGTGAGGGTGGTGGCATCGACAATGGCGAAAGGCACGTCGAGCATGCGGGCCAGAGTCTGCGCCAGCAGCGTCTTGCCGGTTCCGGTGGGGCCGATGAGCATGATATTCGACTTGCTCAGTTCGATGCCGTCGCCGGTCTTCTGCCGGTTCATGAAGATGCGCTTGTAGTGGTTGTAAACTGCGACCGCCAGTTTCTTCTTGGTCTGCTCCTGGCCGATGACGTACTCGTCGAGGAAGGTTTTCACTTCCTGCGGCTTGGGAAGTTGGTTTGGTGTACTGGTCTGGGGAGTCGCGGTGCGGTCGTCTTCCAGAATGGAATTGCAGACGGCGACGCACTCGTCGCAAATGTAGGCGCGGGGATAATCGCTGGGCGACGAGATCAGTTTGGCCACGGCGTCCTGCGACTTGTGGCAGAACGAACAGCGTAGAATCTCGTCGGAGCCCGACTTGGTTTTCACTCGGCTCTACTCCTTAAATGTTCTCCGGCATGATCTGGACCCCAGCGTCTTTCGGTCCGTCCTGCCGCTTCCGCTTTTTCGGTTCCGACTTCCGTCAGGCGCGAAGGCCGATCATACCGCTTTTGCTGTCTTATAGATGATATCGTCGATGATTCCGTATTCCTTAGCCTGCTGCGCGTTCATAATGAAGTCGCGTTCGACGTCTTTTTCCACCTTGTCTAGTTTCTGGCCGCTGTGCTTCGAGAGTAACTGGTTGGTAATCTCTCGCATGCGCAGGATCTCGCGGGCGTGGATATCGATGTCGGTAGCTT